>Ga0207707_10000128_pt1 | contig 78104 bp, 65 predicted proteins | sample KBSC83BmetaG_FD_184336 | JGI IMG/M metagenome (GOLD analysis project Ga0207707, IMG submission 184336) | Corn rhizosphere microbial communities from Kellogg Biological Station, Michigan, USA - KBS C8-3B metaG (SPAdes) (version 2) | ecosystem: Host-associated > Plants > Roots > Rhizosphere ... | reverse complement strand
CGTACGCGCCGGGCAACCTGCTGCCGCACCTGCGGTGGTTGACGGACCCGGCATACAAGGCGCAGCACGTGTTCTACGTGGACGGTTCGCCCGTCGCGACCGATGCCAAGATCTTCAGCGATGACGGCGACTGCAAGTCGGTGCCTGCCGGCAGCCAGTGCCATCCAGGCGGCTGGGGTACGGTCCTGGTCGTGCCCTTCCGGATGGGCGGCGGCATGATCAACGTACCCACGCCGACGAGTGACGGCAACAAGTACAAGCCGGCCACGTGCCCGGCGAACGTCTCGGCCAACAAATGCACGTTGCAGACGTCCTATCCCGCGTACGTGGTGCTGGACGTGACCGATCCCGAACAACCGCCGACATTGCTGGCCGAACTGCATCCGGCTTCGGATGACGGCAACGGACAGAGCTTCACCACCTCCGAGCCCGCGTTCGCGGTGATGCGCAACCCGAGTTCCGGTACCCCGAACCTGTTCTTCATGTTCATCGGTTCCGGTCCGACCGGCGCCAACGGGGCGAATCCGGGCGGCGTCAGCACCGCGGCCACGTCCTCGGCGCCGCTGCGGGTGTTCGCCTACGACCTCGGCTGTTTTACCGGCGAGTCTTCGCAATCGACCGATTGCGGGGCCAAGACCATCACCCCGATGACCGTGACCTCGGGCAAGACTTCTTCTTTCGACTTCACCAATGTCGGTGCCAGCGGCAAGGGTTCGAAGAGCTTCGCGGGCGATCTGCTCGCCAGCGACTTCGACCTCAACGGCCGTGCGGAGGCGGTGTACTTCGGCAGCGTGCGAGAACCGACCGGTGCCACTTCTCCGATCGAATTCTCCGGTTCGCTGTACAAGATCAAGCTGGGCGACGAGGACATCGATCCGACCAAGTGGTCCGCGGAAATGATGTCGGACGTCGGCAAGCCCGTGGTGGTGCGCCCGACGCTCGGACTCAACCAGCGCGGTGCGCCACTGGTCTACATCGGCACCGGACGCCTGCTTTCCAAGGACGACCTCAGCACCACCGGCCAGCAGCGGATCTACGGCATGATCGATCCGGAGCTGTTGCCGGGCGGCGACGTGCAATCGGACTTCAAGCTGCCGCTGGATCCGACGAAGGATCTGGAAGATGTCAGCAAGGTCACCGTCTGCGCCGATCCGACCGAGAAGCTTTGCAGCCCGTACCAGGGAGTGAGCAACGATCCCAGCGGCAAGACCACGTTCTCCGACTTCGAGATGTTGTTCGATACTTCGAAGGCCGGAAAGGGCAAGGCCGGGTTTTACCTGAACCTGTCGGCGTCGGGCACTTCACCGGCCGAACGCGTGGTCAGCGCGCAAGCCCTGCTGGGCGGCGTGTTGATCACCAATGCCTTCACGCCGGGCGTCAGCATCTGCAACAATGTCGGCACGGGCGAAGAGTTCGTGATGAACTACCAGACCGGCACCGGGGATCCCAGTCTGGCGCAGGGTGCGGGCACCACGGGATTCGGCTTCGGCATCGACAGCACCACCGGCAACGCCGTGGTCAGCCGTTCGCTGGGCGCCGGCCTGCCCGCATCGCCGAGTCTGCACGTCGGCACCGGCAGCGGTTCGCACGGCGTCACCGCGTGCACCCAGACCTCGACCGGCGCGGTCATTTGCCAGAAGATCGCCACGCTCAGCGACGTGTTGAGCCAGGAAATGTCCTGGCGCGAGCCGCTGGATCAATAAGGGGACGCTCGTGTACAAGCAGACATCGCGCGGTTTCACGTTGATCGAACTGATGATCGTGGTGCTGGTGATCGCCATCCTTGCCGCGATCGCCATCCCCGCCTACCAGAACTACATCACCCGTGCGGCGCGCACCAAGGCCACGCAGGGCCTGACGAACCTGGCAGGACTGGAAGAGCGGTTCTTCTACAGCAAAAATACGTACACCAAGACGCCGAGCGATCTGGGCATCACGGATGACCCGTACTGCATAGAGAAATGCAGCGACTCGCGCAACTACGTAATCACCATCCCGGTGGCCAACTCGACGACCTACACGCTGGAAGCCGATCCGCAGGGCGCGCAGGCAAAGGACACTACCTGCGGCACTCTCACCTTGACCAAGGCCGGCGTGAAAGCCGCCTCGGGTGATCCCTCCAACCTCAGTCGTTGCTGGGGCAGTTGACGATGCGCACCCGGCTTGCCTTGCTTGCACTGCTGGGCGTGTTCGGCGCGGCGGGCGCGCATGCGGGCGACTATTACAAGTGGACCGACGCCCAGGGCACGGTGCACTACTCGCAGACGCCGCCGCCCGGCCAGGCCGCGAAAACGGTATACGTCAACGACAACGCGCCGACTTCGCTGCCGCCCGGTTTCGGCAACCAGCCAGAAACCGCGGGACAGAAAGCGCAAGCGAGGGAGGATCGCGCCGCCCTGCGCAAGGCCAATGCCGAAGCGGTCGAGGCCAACTGCACGGACGCAAAGGGCAACCTCACCGTTTTGGGCGGTCGCAGGATGGTGGCGAAGCGCGACAACAATCCGGACGTGCGCGCCCTGACCCCCGAGCAGCGCAAGCAGGCGCTGGCCGACTCGCGCGCGCAAGCCGACACTTACTGCACGAAGAAACCATAGGGGTATCCGCAGATGTCAGCCCTCCGCGCGCGCGGCTTCAGCCTGGTCGAACTGATGATCACCCTGGTGGTGGCCGCCGTCCTCACCGCGATCGCGTGGCCCAACTTCCGCGACTTCATGCACCGCAACGCCGCGACCGCGCAGGCGAACCAGATCCTGGCTTCGCTGCAGTATGCGCGCAATGAAGCGGTGAGTCGGCGTTACCCCACCGCGATCTGCGCCAGCGCGAGCACCGACAAGACTCCGCCGGCCTGCGACGGCGGCAACGCATTCGACGGCGGCTGGATGGTCTGGCGCGACACCAGCCTCACGGGTGTGCCCGCGTACGCGGCGTCCAGCGGATCGGGTGGCGACGAACTGCTGCGCGTCACCTCTCCGCAGAACGGCGTCACCATCAAGGCTTTTCTCGATGCGACGGCCACCAATCAGTTTTCGTTCGATCAGCGCGGCATGGTGATGGGCGCCAACAGCAAGATCACCAACATCGTGGTTTGCGCCAAGAACAAGCCGGGAGACACGCTTGGCGTCAACACCGAACGCGTGCCCGGCAAATACGTCCGCATCGACGCTTCCGGCCGCATCACGGTGCAGAACCTGGCCGCGACAGCCGCATGTGATTCCCCGCCGAGCAGTTGAATCGGTTTTTCGACTAGAGCAAAAAAAGCCGGGATACTTCCCGGCTTTCTTGTTGCACCGTCAGCAAAACGGCATTCAATCGAACCTGCGACACCCGTCGTACGAGGGTTCGCGATAGTGGATCGCGAAAGCCTTGTACGGCCGGAAACGGAAGACCGGCCGACCCGCAACGGTCTCAGGTTCGGCCGGGCTGTCCAGCGTCGAGGTTCAGGGTCGGGCCCTGACTCCGAAGTTGATCGCCTTGGCGTACTTGGCCGCCGCCCCGGTGCCGACGATGTCGTCGTACAGCCATAGGCCACCGCCGACGATTCCGCACTGGGTTTGCCAGCCGCTCATCTGGCGATAGGCACGCAAGGGGCTGTCGTTGAGGTCCCACACGATCGGCAGAACCGGAACGTCGCCGAAGTTCCACTGGGCCTGGCAGGGACTGTTGCCGGCGCCGCCGGAATAGGTCTGCAGGTGCACGCCGTCGACCGTGCCCGGCGCCTGTGCGTTGATCTGCGAAACGACCTGGGTCCAGTACGAGGGACGTACATAAGGATCGGGCATCACGTGGTAGCCCAGCCCCGCCAGCATCACGCCGAACTGCACCGTGCTCGCAAGGTCGTAGCTGTTCTCGTCGTCGAAGTCGATCGCGTCGATCGCGGGGATCGCCGCCTTCAGCGCCGCGAATGTCTTGTAGAGGATGCTGTCCGGCCCGGTGCCTTGCGAGTGGACGAGAGAGGCGATGTCTTCCCAGTCGCCGTAGTTGGACGAGCCGATGCTAAAGGTCACGCGCCTGACCTTGCCCTGCTTGAGCAGGGTCATGCTCGATGCGAAGTCGGGATAGGTCTGGTCACCGACATAGGCGCCGTTCGAAGTGAGCGGAAACTCGCCATTGAGGTTGAGGTCGCCATTGGGCTTTACCTCGACGCTCCAGACGATGACTTCGGTGAAACCCGAATTCGCCAGCTCGTCGATGTTCGCCGGGGCGCCCTTCGAGGTGATGTACAGCGGCCCGCCACCGAAGATGCCCGAGTAGCCGGTCGGCGTGGCGGCCTCGGCTTGGGGCACCACGGCCGCTACGCCGAGCGACAAAAACAGGGTTGCAAAAGTACGCGACGTTTTCATGGGAGAACGCTCCTGCTCGATTGCCGGAAATTCGATCTTCTTCGGGCATTCTCGCGGGCAGGTAGCCACACTGCAAGGAACCGTTCGCGTGACCCGGCACATCCACGAGCGTGTTGAGTCCGCCATGGCAGTTGTGCGAGACTCGCCACGCTGTTGTGGATTGTTCGCGCAGCTTCAGCTCGCAGACGGGAAACCTCAGCATCAGGACTCACCGGTCCGCGCCCGCGTTCCCTGAGCGCGGGCGTTTTCATTTGACCGTTTGCGCGACAGGGATCGAACCTGTGACACCTGCCGTGTGAAGGGTCGCTGCTATGCGCACGCTGGGGAGATGGTGGGCGCGACAGGGATCGAACCTGTGACACCTGCCGTGTGAAGGCAGTGCTCTACCGCTGAGCTACGCGCCCGCGCAGCCGCGAAAGTCTACGTTCGCCCGGCGTTGCGGTCAATGCGGAAGCCTCACGCCGGTACGCTGCCCCGGGCGCTCTACAATCGCGCCTTTCGCGGCGCCCGGAGCGCACCATGGAACACATCCTGCACGCCTTGCGCGAATTCCAGATCACGCCCTGGAAACTTGTCGGCTTCATCGGCACCTTCACTTTCACGGCGCGCTGGTTCGTGCAGCTCTACGCCACCAAGAAGCAGAAGAAGGTGGTGATGCCGATGATGTTCTGGTACCTCTCGGTGGTGGGCAGCGTGCTGCTGCTGGCCTACTTCACCTTCGGCAAGAACGACTCGGTGGGCATCGTCTCGAACTTCTTCCCGTTGTTCGTCTCGCTGTACAACGTCAGCGTGCACCTGCGGCATCACGAGCGCGAAACGGTTTCGCCGGGCGGCCCCGAGGAAAACTGAAGCGCCCGAGGAATCACTCCGGATCGTAGTCGAGGTTGGCCGCGAGCCAGCGTTCGGCTTCCTGCACGCTCCAGCCCTTGCGCTTCGCGTAGTCCTCGACCTGTTCCTTGCCCACACGCCCCACCACGAAGTACTGGCTGCGCGGGTGCGAGAAATACCAGCCGGAAACCGACGCGGCAGGGTACATCGCCATGCTTTCGGTGAGCTCGATGCCGGCATTGTTCGTCGCGTCGAGCAGATCGAACAGCGTGCGCTTCTCGGTGTGGTCGGGGCAGGCGGGATAACCCGGCGCCGGGCGGATGCCGAGGTATTTCTCGGCGATCAATGATTCGTTGTCGAGCGACTCGTCGGCGGCGTATCCCCAGAACTCCTTGCGCACGCGCTCGTGCATGCGTTCCGCGAACGCTTCGGCGAGGCGATCGGCCAGCGCCTTGAGGATGATCGCCGAATAATCGTCGTGCTCGGCGCGGAAACGTTCAAGGTGCGGCTCGATGCCGAGTCCCGCGGTCACGGCGAAGCCGCCGATCCAGTCGTGTTTTCCGGATTCCTTCGGTGCCACGAAATCGGCGAGGCAGAAATCCGGACGCTCGGCGGGTTTGTCGGCCTGCTGGCGGAGGTGATGCGCAACGGCGAGTGCTTTGAAGCCTTCCCCTTCGAGGGGAAGGTTTGGATGGGGATGGTTTTGATCGGTAGCATGAGCAGCACCATCCCCACCCCGGGTTGCTAGGCTCGGCATCCTGCCTCGCCAATCAACCCCGCCCTTCGCATCCTGCTCCGGGCGCTCGTCGGCGCGCGAACCTTCGGTTCGCAAGCGCGCCGATTCGCCCCCTTGAAGGGAAGGGAGATAAATCTCGACATCATCGCCCACGCAGTTCGCCGGCCACAACCCGATCACCGCGCGCGCGGTCAGCCATTTTCCGGCGATCAACTTGTCGAGCATCGCCTGCGCATCGTCGAACAGCTCGCGCGCCTGAGCGCCGACGACCGCATCCTCCAGGATCGCCGGGTAATGCCCCGACAATTCCCAAGCGGAAAAGAACGGTGTCCAGTCGATGTAGGCGCGCAGCTCCTCGAGCGGGTAATCGTCGAATAGAGTAGTGCCCGGGGTGCGCGGCGCGGGCGGCGTGTAGTCCGTCCAGTCGCCATCGAACCGCTGCGCGCGCGCATGTTCCAGCGACACGAGTTTCTTTCCCGGTCCGCGATCCTTGTGGCGCTCGCGGACTTCGGCGTACTCGGCCCGAACCTTCGCGAGGAACCCGGCCACCAGCTCCTTCGAAACCAGCGACTGCGCAACGCCGACGGCGCGGGAGGCGTCCTTCACCCACACGCACGCCGATTTGTAGTTCGGCTCGATCTTCAGCGCCGTGTGCGCGCGCGAAGTCGTCGCGCCGCCGATCAGCAGCGGAATCCTGAAATCCTGCCGCTGCATCTCCTTCGCCACGTGCGCCATTTCCTCGAGCGACGGCGTGATCAGGCCTGACACGCCGATCATGTCGGCGTTCTGTTCGCGCGCGGTGTCGAGGATCTTCTGCGCGGGCACCATCACACCGAGGTCCACGACTTCGAAGTTGTTGCAGGCGAGCACCACGCCGACGATGTTCTTGCCGATGTCGTGCACGTCGCCCTTCACCGTCGCCATCACGATCCTGCCGTTGGACTTGCCGACCTCGCCGCTGCGTTTCTTTTCCTCTTCCATGAACGGCAGCAGGTAGGCGACGGCCTTCTTCATCACGCGCGCGGATTTCACCACCTGCGGCAGGAACATCTTGCCGGCGCCGAACAGGTCGCCGACCACGTTCATGCCGTCCATCAGCGGGCCTTCGATCACGTCCAGCGTGCGCGACGATTGCTTGCGCACTTCCTCGGTATCCTCGACCACGTACTGGTCGATGCCGTGCACCAGCGCGTGTTCCAGCCGCTTCGTCACGGGCAAATCGCGCCAGGCATTTTCATCCCGGGTCCCGGGTCCCGAGTCCCGAGTCCCGCGCTTGTAACGCTCGGCGATCTCCATCAGCCGCTCGGTCGCGTCCGGGCCGCGATTCAGCACCACGTCCTCGACGCGCTCGCGCAGGTCGGGATCGAGATCGTCGTAGATCGCCAGCGCACCGGCGTTGACGATGCCCATGTCCATGCCGGCGCGGATGGCGTGGTACAGGAACACGCAGTGGATCGCCTCGCGCACCGCGTTGTTGCCGCGGAACGAGAATGAAACGTTGGAGACGCCGCCTGAGATGTGCGATTCCGGGAAACGCTTCTTCAATTCCTTGGCCGCCTCGATGAAGTTCACCGCGTTGTCGGCGTGCTCCTCGATGCCGGTGGCCACCGGGAAGATGTTGGAGTCGAAGATGATGTCTTCGGGCGGGAAGCCGACATTTTCCGTGAGCAACTTGTACGAGCGCTCGCATATTTCCAGCCGCCGCGGGATCGTGTCGGCCTGGCCCTGCTCGTCGAAGGCCATCACCACCACCGCCGCGCCGTAGCGCTGGATCTTGCGCGCCTGTTCCAGGAACGGACCTTCGCCTTCCTTCAGCGAGATCGAATTGACCACGCCCTTGCCCTGCAGGCATTTCAGGCCGGCCTCGATCACGCTCCACTTGGACGAATCCACCATCACCGGGATGCGCGCGATGTCGGGCTCCACCGCGATCAGGCGCAGGAATTTCACCATCGCCGCTTCGGAGTCGAGCAGGCCCTCGTCCATATTGACGTCGAGGATCTGCGCGCCGTTTGCGACCTGCTGGCGCGCCACTTCCACCGCCTCGTCGTAACGGTCTTCCTTGATCAGCTTCCTGAATTGCGCGGAGCCGGTGACATTGGTGCGTTCGCCGATGTTGATGAAGTTCGACTCCGGCGTGATCACCAGCGGCTCGAGGCCGCTGAGTCGGGTGTGGCGGGCGCTCACGCAGCGATCTTCTCTCGCCGTAGCAATGGGCGAGGCGGCGCGTCGCGCACGGCTGCGGCGATCGCCGCGATGTGCGCGGGGGTGGTGCCGCAGCAGCCGCCGACCAGGTTCAGCAAACCGTCGCGCGCGAATTCGCCCAGCGTCTTCGCCATTTCCCCCGGCGTTTCGTCGTAGCCGCCGAAGGCGTTGGGAAGGCCCGCATTGGGGTGGGCGCTGACGCAGCAGCCCGCGATTCGCGACAGCGCTTCGATGTGCTCACGCAGGTCCTTCGCACCCAGTGCGCAATTCAAGCCGACGCTCATCGGCCGCGCGTGCGCCACCGAATACCAGAACGCCTCGGCGGTCTGCCCGGACAGCGTGCGACCGGAGCGGTCGGTGATCGTGCCGGAGATCATGATCGGCAGGCGGGCGCCGACCTCGTCGAACACGCGCGCGATGCCGAACAGCGCAGCCTTCGCGTTGAGCGTGTCGAAAATCGTTTCCACCATCAGCGCGTCGCTGCCGCCTTCGATGAGGCCGCGCGCGGCTTCCGCGTAGGCGCCTTCGAGTTCGTCGAAATCCACGTTGCGAAAACCCGGATTGTTGACGTCCGGCGACAGCGAAGCGGTGCGGCTGGTCGGGCCGAGCACGCCAATTGCGAAGCGTGGGCGATCCGGTGTTTCGCGTTCGACATCGTCGCAGGCCGCTCGCGCGAGCCTGGCGCTCTCGCGGTTCAACTCTCGCACCAGGTGCTGCAAACCGTAGTCGGCCTGGCTGATCGAAGTGGAATTGAACGTATTGGTTTCCACCAGGTCCGCGCCGGCGTGCAGGTAGGCCAGGTGGATATCGCGGATCAGGTGCGGCTGCGTCAGCGACAGCAGGTCGTTGTTGCCGCGCAGGTCGCGCGCGCAAGCTTCGCCGTGCGCGTGATCCTGGTTCGCATCGCAGCCGTTGTCGAAGCGCTCGCCGCGATAGCCGTGCTCATCCAGCGCGTGCGCCTGCAGCATCGTGCCCATCGCACCATCCAGCACCAGGATGCGCTGGCTGAGCGCCTGCTCCAGTCGGGCGACGCGGTCGGGGTGCAACCAGGGGAGAATGTTCATGCGGGCTTCCTGGCCAACAGGCCCAAAACCTCGAAATGCGGCGGCCGCGCTTCGCGCGACGCTTTCGCGCAATGCAGCACTTCCAGTCCCGCCTTGCGCGCGAACGCCATCAATTCCTCGCGTTTGAAACCGAGATTGCGGTGATCGAACGGCGATACCGCCGCGCGGTGCGCATGTCTTGCCAGGGTCGCGGCCAGCAGGCGGCCGCCGGGCTTCAGCACGCGCGCCGCTTCGGCCATGGCCTTCGCCGGATGTTCGCTGTAGGTGAGGGCGTGCATCATCAAAACCAGGTCGAAACGGCGCTTGTCGAGTTCCAGGGCGTGCATGTCACCCTCGACCACCTCGACGTTGCGGAACGATTTCAACCGTTCGCGCGCGGCGGTTACCACGCGTTCGCTCGAATCCACGCACACGATCGAATGCGCATGCGGGGCCAGCAGTTCCGCCAGCACTCCGTCGCCGGAGGCGATGTCCAGCACGTCGCCTGTTTCCAGCAGTTGCAGCAGCGTGCGCGCCAGCGTTTCCCAGGTGCGGCCGGGCGAATAGTGGCGTTCCATGTCGCCGGCCACGCTGTCCGCCCAGCCGCGTTCGCGTGCGCGCCGCGCCAGTACGGTCGGCAGTCGTTGCCCATCGGATTCGAGCAGCGCGTCGCCCACACCTTCTTCGAGTGCGCGCAGCAGTTCCGCCGCACCATCCGAATCGGCGTCGTTGATTCGATAATATGCCGACACCCCGGCGCGACGATCGCGCACAAGTCCCGCCTCTTTCAACTTGGCGAGGTGCGTCGATACCCTCGGCTGCGCCAGTCCGAGCACTGACGAAATCTCGGCGACGGTCAACTCCTCGCGGCGCAGCAATGCCAGCAGCCGCACCCGCGTGGAATCGGAGAGCAGCCGGAGCAACGAGGTGGCCTGGGCGAGGTCCAGCATTGCATCTTTATATCAGGATGGAAAGATAAATCAAGCAGGGCGTGGGTCCGGGCTGGCGCTCCGGCGGACGCGCTAGAATCGGGCGGTTTGATCGGAACGAACGGGGCGAGGTGCAGGATGGACTTCCACTTCAGCGAAGAGCAGTTGCAGATCCAGTCCGTGGCGCGCGATTTCGCGCAGAGGCGCATCGCGCCGGTGGCGGCGGAGTTCGACAAATCCGGCGAATTCCCGCTGGAGAACATCCTGGAAATGGGCAAGCTCGGGCTGATGGGCATCGAGGTGCCGGCCGAATACGGCGGCGCCGGCATGGATTCGATTTCCTACGCGCTGGCGATGATCGAAATCGCCGCGGCCGATTGCGCGCACTCGACCATCATGAGCGTCAACAACACGCTCTACTGCAACGGCCTGCTGAAGTTTGCCAACGAGGAGCAGAAACACAAATACGTCATGCCGATCGCGAGCGGCGAGGCGATCGGCGCGTTCGCGCTGACAGAACCGCAGTCGGGTTCCGATGCAACGGCGATGCGCTGCCGCGCGGTGAAGCAGGCCGACGGCAGCTTCGTCATCAATGGCAAAAAAAGCTGGATCACCTCGGGCCCGGTGGCGAAATACATCCTGCTGTTCGCCATGACGGATCCCGACAAGCATGCGCGCGGCATCACCGCTTTCATGATCGATACAGCGCGCGAAGGTTTTCATCGCGGCAAGACCGAACCCAAGCTCGGCATCCGCGCATCCGCGACGTGCGAGATCGAGTTCGCCGACTATCGCGCGACCGCAGACGAAGTGATCGGCGAAGAAGGCCACGGTTTCAAGATCGCGATGGGAGTGCTGGATGCAGGGCGCATCGGCATCGCTTCGCAGGCGGTGGGTCTCGCGCGCGCGGCCTACGAAGCTACGCTGGAATACGCGCGCGAGCGCAAGGCATTCGGGCAGGCGATCGGATCGTTCCAGATGATCCAGCAGAAGATCGCCGACATGAAGTGCAAGCTGGACGCGGCGCAGTGGCTCACGTTGCGCGCGGCGTGGGCGAAGCAGGAAGCGGCGAAGAACAACGGGCGTTTTTCCACCGAAGCCGCGGTCGCCAAGCTCACCGCGTCCGAGGCGGCGATGTGGATCACGCACCAGGCCGTGCAGGTGCACGCCGGCATGGGCTACTCCAAGGAGATGCCGCTGGAGCGGTATTTCCGCGACGCCAAGATCACCGAGATCTACGAGGGGACGTCGGAAATCCAGCGGCTGGTGATCGCGCGCAACGAAACCGGCTTGCGCTAAGCTTTTGCCGGTGAACGACACCGGCGCCCAAGCACCCGAAGCCGTCCGCGACGAACGCCTGGTCGTCGCGATCTCTTCGCGTGCGCTGTTCGATCTTTCCGAGTCGCACGAGTTGTACGAACGGGAAGGACTGGAAGCGTACCGCGCCTACCAGATCGCGCACGAAAACGACGTCCTCGAACCCGGCGTGGCGTTCCCGCTGGTCCGCAAGCTGCTGGCGCTGAACGCTCCGGCGACGGAATCTCCACGGGTGGAAGTGGTGCTGCTCTCCCGCAATTCCGGCGACACGGGCCTGCGCATCTTCAATTCGATCCAGCACCACGGCCTGGCTATCGCGCGCGCGGCGTTCACTTCCGGCGAGCCGACGTCGCAATACATCGCGCCATTTCGCGTCGACCTGTTTCTTTCCGCCAACGCGGAAAACGTGGGCCGCGCCCTGAAAGCCGGAGTCGCGGCGGCAACCATCCTGCCTTCGCAGGCGGGTACGGTGCATCCGCAACAATTGCGCATCGCCTTCGACGGCGACGCGGTGGTGTTCGGCGACGAATCCGAGCGCGTTTCGCAGGAGCAGGGTGTGGCGGCGTTCTACCGCAACGAATCGGAGCGCTGGAACGAACCGCTTTCGGGCGGACCGTTCCGCGGCTTCCTCGCGGCGCTGCATCGCCTGCAGGCCGCGTTTCCGGCGGAGGATTCGCCGATCCGCACCGCGCTGGTCACCGCGCGTTCGGCGCCCGCGCACAAGCGCGTGATCCTGACCCTGCGCGCCTGGGGCGTGCGGATCGACGAGGCGCTGTTCCTCGGCGGCCGCGACAAGGGTCCGTTCCTCGAAGCGTTCGGCGCCGACATCTTCTTCGACGACTCGCGCGTCAACGTCGAATCCGCGCGCCGCCACGTCGCCACCGGCCACGTACCGCACGGCGTCGGCAATCCCTGATCGCGTTCAGTGCACGAAGTTCAGCGCCAGCGCCGGGGTCACGGATCCCTGCGTGCCGTGGCCGGTGATCACGCGCACCCCGAACAGCAGACCGATCCGTGGGCTGAAGTTGTACTCGATCGCCGGTGCGAAGCCGAATTGGGTGCTCGGGCCGGAGTCCATGTACACCGGTCCCGATGAGTCGTATCCGTGCACCCGCGTGCCGCGCGCGTGCCGCCAGGTGAGATCGAGCGCCAGCACCCAGTTGCGCGTGAGGCTGTATTCCCAGGCGGCGTCGGCGAAGAGCGCGTTGCCTGGCCGCGCGTAGCCGCGAAAATCCTCGCCCGTGTCGTACACGCTGACGCCTTCGACGCTGGTGGTCTTCGCGAAGGACTGCGAAACGTTGAAACGCATCCGCAGGATGCGGCCGTTCGGCAGCCAGAACCAGGTCTGCGTGTTCAATGACAGCGCCGTGACGTACGCGCCGCCGCCCTGGCCGTCGGCGGGCCGGTCGCCCAAACGGTCGTATTTCCCGGTGGGCAGGGTCTCCTGCAACTGCAGCGAGATCGTCGGCAGCGAACTCTCGACGGGAAACTGCGTCAATCTGTATTGCATCAGCACGCCGATGTCGCCCGCGCCGACATCACTGCTGTCGGATGCTCCGCTGACGCGGTTGTAGCCGAATACCGGCACCAGGCCTGCGGTGAACCGGTCGCTCACCCCGTAAAGCATGTAGGTCAGCGAGCCATAGCCGTCCGAATGCGATGAGGTCACGTCATACAGATACGGTTCGACCAGGAAGCGCCCGCGCGGCAGTGTCGCGGCGGAATTCGCCAGCATGGGCCCGGTCCACCACGCGTCATCGGTCGACTGTCGGATCGGCGGGGTGGAAGCTTCGGCTGCGGTCTGTGCTTGGGCCGCCGAGGCCAAGCAAGCCAGTACCCAGCACTGGAATGCGGTCGAAAGACGGATGTGCATCTTCATGCGTGCGGGCAACTGCATCGGCGGCGGATGGCCGCCTACGATAGCCTCCTTACAGGACAGATCCGGCCCTGATTGCCGGCAGTGGTTCGACCCGATGCGAGGAAGGGTTCCGAAGCAGGCCGGTTCGGCACGTCGGGCGCAGCCATGCGGCTACAATGACGTACTTGCCTTCACGCCGGAATCCCAGCATGGCCGCCAGCCTCGACCCCTTCGATCTTTACGACGTGCGTTCGCTGCTCAGCGACGAAGAGCGCATGGTGCAGGACACCGTCGCGCGTTTCGTCGACGAACGCGTGTTGCCGATCATCGGCGAGTGTTTCGACAAGGGCGTGTTTCCGAAGGAGCTGGTCGGCGAACTGGCCAATCTCGGCTTGCTCGGCAGCTACTTCCCGGAGGAATACGGTTGCGCCGGCATGAACGGCGTCAGCTACGGACTGATCTGCCAGGAACTCGAGCGCGGCGACTCGGGCATCCGCAGCTTCGTCTCGGTGCAGACCTCGTTGTGCATGTATCCGATCTTCGCGTTCGGCACCGAAGATCAAAAGCAGCGCTGGCTGCCGCCGATGGCTCGCGGCGAAGCGATCGGCTGCTTCGGCCTGACCGAGCCGCAGGGGGGTTCCGATCCGGCCAACATGAAGACCAACGCGAAGAAGGATGGCGGCGACTGGCTGGTCAACGGCGGCAAGATGTGGATCACCAACGGCAATCTCGCCGACGTGGCGATCGTTTGGGCGCAGACCGGCGACGGCATCAACGGGTTCCTTGTCGAAAAGGGGATGCCCGGTTTCAGCGCGCAGGAAATCAAGCACAAGATGAGCCTGCGTGCATCGGTCACCTCAGCGTTGTTCTTCGACAACGTGCGCGTGCCCGAAGCCAACCGCCTGCCGAACGTAAAAGGCCTGAAGGGCCCGCTGTCGTGCCTGTCACAGGCGCGCTTCGGCATCACCTGGGGTCCGATCGGCGCTGCGATCGCGTGTTTCCGCGAGGCGCTGGAGTATTCGAAGGAGCGCATGCTTTTCGGCAAGCCGGTCGCCGGCACGCAGGCGGTGCAGTTGAAGCTGGCCGACATGGCGAGACGCATTACCACCGCGCAACTGCTGTCGCTGCAGCTCGGGCGCCTGAAGGACGCCGGCAAGCTGCATCCGACGCAGGTCTCGCTGGCCAAGTGGAACAACGTGCGCATGGCGCTGGACATCGCGCGCGAGGCGCGCGACATCCTCGGCGGCGCCGGTATCACGACCGAACATTGCCCGATCCGGCACGCGCTGAACCTGGAATCGGTGATCACCTACGAAGGCACCGAGACCGTGCACCAACTGGTGGTGGGGCGCGAGGTCACCGGCATAAATGCCTTTTGAGCCCGCGGCCGTTCAGCCGCGCCGGGCAAAATCGTCCACGGAATCCTGCCGGAGATTCACGATGAAACAGATACCGATCGCGGCGGCTATCGCCGTTCAGATGCTGTTTGCCACCGTCGCCTCCGCCGCGCTGAACACGGATGCGGTGCGGCTGGCGTTGAACTCGCTGCTGGTGGCGACCAGCAAGATGTCGGTGGTCAATGCGATGAACAGAACCGGCAAGCCGCCGGCAAACAACGCCGAAGCTCAGCTGGGCGCTCCGAACACCATGACCACCAACGAGATCAGCAGCATCGTCGTCGCCAATGGCGTGATCAACGTTTATCTCGCGCCGAATACCGGGACGGATCGCGGACTGGTGCAACTGGTGCCGAAGATCGTGAAAGATCCCAAGGGCGGCAGCGAGATAGGATTCGTCTGCAACAGCCCGAACATCCCCGACATCGGGACAGTGGCTCCGTCCTGCAAGTACGCGCCGCGGAACTGACGCGTGAGCGCGGATCACATCGATCCGGGCAGCGAGGGTCCGGTGCTGGAAACCGCGCGGCTGATCCTGCGGGTTCCGAGAAGGCAGGACTTCGATCGATACGCCGAACTGTTCGCCGACGATCAGGCCGCGCGTTATGTCGGCGGCGTGCTCTCGCGCCCGCAGGCGTGGCGGAAGTTCCTGCAGATGCCTGGTGCATGGATGGTGCAGGGCTTCGCGATGTTCGCGGTGGTCGAAAGGGCGAGCGGGCTCTGGGTCGGCAACATCGGGCCCTGGTGGCCCGACGGGTGGCCCGGAAGCGAAGTGGGTTGGGTATTGCATCGTTCGGCCTGGGGCAAGGGCTACGCGCACGAGGCCGCGGTCGCCGCGATCGACTGGAGTTTCGCGACACTGGGCTGGAGCGAAGTCATCCATTCGATCCAGCCGGGGAACGAACGTTCGCAGGCGCTGGCCCGACGCCTGGGTTCGCGCAACCGCGGACCCGGCCGGTTGCCGCACCCTTATGAAGACGTGCCCATCGAGATCTGGGGCCAGTCGCGCGAAGAGTGGTCTGGGCGTCGTTGATTGCGGTGGTTCGAAACGTGAACACGGCGGGGCCAAACGCGCGGCGCAAGGTCGACGGCATCCTGCTGCTGGACAAGCCGCGGGGCATCACGTCCAACCGCGCGCTGCAAGTCGCGAAGCGTTTGTTCGGGGCGGACAAGGCGGGGCACACCGGCAGCCTCGATCCGCTCGCGACCGGATTGTTGCCCGTCTGTTTCGGCGAGGCGACCAAGATCGCGGGTTACCTGCTCGGCTCGCGCAAGGCCTACGAAGCCGAGTGCAGGCTCGGCATCACGACGGATACCGACGATGCCGAGGGCGCGGTGACGGGCGAGCGCGAAGTGCCATCGCTCGATGACGAAGCCATCCGCGCGCAACTGTCGAAGCTCACCGGCCGCATCACCCAGGTTCCGCCCGCCTATTCGGCGCTGAAGCAGCAGGGCGTCGCCCTGTACAAGCGTGCGCGTCGAGGGGAAGAGGTCAGTGCAACGCCTCGCCAAGTGGAGGTCCATCGATTCGAGTTGATCGAGCGGCTCGACAACGATCGCATGTGTCTGCACGTTGAATGCGGATCAGGCACTTATGTCAGGAGCCTCGTGCGGGATCTCGGGGCAGCGCTGGGTTGCGGCGCGCACCTGACCGCGCTGCGACGGTCATGGATCGCACCCTTCACGGCGCCGCGGATGTTCACCCTGGAACAGCTCGAGACGGCGCGGCAAGAGAAGGACGTCGCCGGGCTGGATGATTGCCTGCTTCCGCTCGACGCCGGGCTAGCCGATTGGCCGATCCTCCACGTCGCTGCCGATGATCTGGACGCGCTCACGCATGGCCGCCGGATCGCAAGCGGCGCCGCGCCGGGCCGTTATCGCATCCATGCCGGCGACGGCCGGTTGCTGGCGATGGTGGAGGCGGACGGGCGCGAGGCCAAAGTGGTTCGCGGCTTTGCCGGCGCCCGCTGAATACTTGTTGCCAAGCGCTTGTGCCGGCTAGAATATCCGGCTTCACCACGCGGCCTTCACGGCCTCCAACCACCGCGGCGGCGGCTTGTGCAAGGGTTTTGATCGTGCGTTCGCCGATGAACGCAATGTCATGATGCAAGATTGAAAGCGGGTCTTCGTTTCCGCATCCTCGACAAAGCCCTTCCACAAGCCTCGCGCCGATACTCGTCTTCGCGATCATTCCCGATCACGGAGATCAAAAAGCGGCCATCCGTGGCTGCACTTTCAAAGGAACGAGAAACAAATGTCGCTCTCTATCGAACAAACCAGCAAGGTCATCGCCGACCATCGTCGCGCGCCGACCGACACCGGCTCGCCGGAGGTGCAGATCGCGCTGCTGTCCGCGCGCATCGACCACCTTTCGCAGCATTTCACCAGCCACGCCAAGGATCACCATTCGCGCCGCGGACTGTTGAAGATGGTGAACCATCGCCGCCGCCTGCTGAATTACCTCAAGGCCAAGGACAGCGAGCGTTACCAGTCGCTGATCGGCAAACTCGGCCTGAGGAGATAAGCCTCGTGGCCAAAATCGCAAAGAAGATCCAATACGGCCAGCACGAATTCACGCTGGAAACCGGCGAGATCGCCAAGCAGGCTTCCGGTTCGGTGGTGGTCAGTTGCGCCGGCACCGTGGTGCTGGTCACCGCGGTCGCCGCCCCCAAGGCGCGCGAAGGGCAGGATTTCTTCCCGCTCACCGTCGACTACCAGGAGAGGTTCTACTCCGCGGGCCGTATCCCCGGCGGATTTTTCAAGCGGGAAGGGCGGCCGACCGAAAAGGAAACGCTCACCTCGCGCCTGATCGATCGCCCGGTGCGCCCGCTGTTCCCGGAGGAATACAAGAACGAGGTGCAGGTCATCGCGACCGTCGTGTCCCTGAATCCGGAAGTGGACGGCGACATCCCGGCGATGATCGGCGCGTCCGCCGCGCTGTCGCTGGCGGGCATTCCGTTCAAGGGTCCGATCGGCGCCGCGCGCGTCGGTTACGTCAATGGCCAGTACGTGCTGAACCCGACCAAGGCGCAGTTGAAGGATTCCACGCTCGACCTGGTGGTCGCCGGCACGGCGAACGCCGTGCTGATGGTCGAATCCGAAGCCAAGCTGCTTTCGGAAGACGTGATGCTCGGCGCGGTGGTGTTCGGCCATCGCGAGATGCAGAAGATTGTCAACGCGATCAACGAGCTCACAGTCGAAGCCGGCACCAAATCTTCCAACTGGACCGCGCCCGTGCGCAACGAGGCGATGGTCGCCGCGCTGAAGGACGCGATCGGCAATCGGCTGGTCGAGGCCTTCCAGATCCGCGACAAGCTGCAACGGCGCGACGCGATTTCCGCGATCAAGCAGGACGTGATGCAGGCGCTCGCCGGCCGCGCAGAGTCCGAGAACTGGAACGCCGCGGAACTCGCCAAGGAATTCGGCGAACTGGAATACCGCACATTGCGCGACGGCGTGCTGAAGACCAGGACCCGCATCGACGGTCGCGCGCTGGACACGGTGCGTCCGATCACCGTGCGCGTGGGCGTGTTGCCGCGCACGCACGGCTCGGCACTGTTCACCCGCGGCGAGACGCAGGCGCTGGTGACAGTGACGCTCGGCACCGCACGCGATTCGCAGATCATCGACGCGCCGGAAGGCGAGTCGAAGGATCCGTTCCTGTTCCACTACAACTTTCCGCCGTATTCGGTGGGTGAGGCCGGCCGCATGATGGGGCCGAAGCGCCGCGAGATCGGCCACGGGCGCCTCGCCAAGCGCGGCGTGCAGGCGGTCAAACCGTCGATGGAACAATTTCCGTACGTGGTGCGCGTGGTTTCGGAAATCACCGAATCCAACGGTTCTTCGTCCATGGCGAGCGTGTGCGGTTCCTCGCTGGCGATGATGGACGCGGGCGTGCCGCTGACCGCGCCGGTGGCGGGCATCGCGATGGGCCTGGTGAAGGAAGGCGGCGATTTCGTCGTGCTGTCGGACATCCTCGGCGACGAGGACCACCTGGGCGACATGGATTTCAAGGTCGCCGGCACCGAGCACGGCGTGTCCGCGCTGCAGATGGACATCAAGATCGACGGGATCACCGAGGAGATCATGAAGGTCGCACTGGCGCAGGCGCGCCAGGGCCGCCTGCACATCCTCGGCGAGATGGCCAAGGCGCTCAGCGCGCCGCGCGGCGAGATGAGCGAATACGCGCCGCGCCTGCTCACCATCAAGATCCACCCGGACAAGATCCGCGAAGTGATCGGCAAGGGCGGCGCGACCATCCGCTCGATCACGGAAGAAACCGGCACCACCATCGACATCAGCGACGACGGCACCGTGGTCATCGCGTCGGTCAATCGCGAGGCGGCGGATGCCGCGAAGAAGCGCATCGAGCAGATCGTCTCCGACGTCGAACCCGGCCGCATCTACGAGGGCAAGGTCGTCAAGCTGATGGACTTCGGCGCGTTCGTCACCATCCTGCCCGGCAAGGACGGCCTGGTGCACGTGTCGCAGATTTCCAACGAGCGCGTCGAGAAGGTTTCCGACAAGCTCAAGGAAGGCGACATCGTCAAGGTCAAGGTGCTGGAAGTGGACAAGCAGGGCCGCATCCGCCTGTCCATGAAGGCGGTGACGGAAGACGAAGCCAAGGCTGCGGGTGACGCGGCGGCGTAGGCGGTCAACGACGCCATCCCGGCCACGGATTGGCCGGGATTCGGATCCCGGGATGGAATGTGTTTGGAAAACGGGCCGCAGGCCCGTTTTTCGTTTGTGCATCGTACGCTCGGCTCTTTTGTTCCCGCGCGAAACGGCTAGACTCGGCCTGCCGCCGGCAGCGAAACCGGCCGGGAGGATGCGATGCAGCCGACCGATATCCGCAATCCCGACTACTTCCACAAGGTTGTGGATTGCCAGTGGGCGTGCCCGGCACACACGCCGGTGCCGGAATACATCCGCATGATCGCGGCCGGCCGTTACGACGATGCTTTCCTGATCAATTGGGATTCGAACGTCTTTCCCGGGATCCTCGGCCGCACCTGCGATCGGCCCTGCGAGCCGGCCTGCCGGCGCGGACGCGTCGAGGAAAGCAACGGCGAGAAGCCCGAACCCGTCGCGATCTGCCGCCTGAAGCGCGTCGCCGCCGACAACAAGAGCGCGGACATCGGTGAGCGTTTGCGCGCGCGTTTGCCCGATCGCATTCCCGGAGCCGACCGGTTTCGCATCGCCTGCGTCGGCGCCGGGCCGGCGTCGCTCACTGTCGCGCGCGACCTCGCGCCGCTCGGCTACAGGGTGACGATCTTCGAAGCCGACGCCAAGGGCGGCGGCTTCATGCGCACGCAGGTGCCGCGCTTCCGTTTGCCCGAAGCGGTGATCGACGAGGAAGTGGGATACATCCTCGACCTCGGCGTGGAATTCGTCGGCAACCGGCGCATCGATTTGCTGCGCCCGCTGCTGCAAGACTACGACGCGGTGTTCGTCGGCTGCGGCGCGCCGCGCGGACGCGACCTGAAACTCCCCGGCCGTGACGAGGTCGCGGCGAAATCGCATCTCGGCATCGACTGGCTCGCTTCCGTCTACTTCGGCCACGTCACCAGGGTCGGCAGGCGCGTGATCGTGCTGGGCGGGGGCAACACCGCGATGGATTGCTGCCGCAGTTCGCGCAGACTCGGCGGCGACGACGTCAAGGTGATCGTGCGTTCCGGTTACGAGGAAATGAAGGCGAGTCCGTGGGAAAAGGAGGATGCCGAACACGAAGGCGTGAAGATCCTCAACTGGCTCAACCCCAAGGCATTCCTGCACGACAACGGCAGGCTCACCGGCGTCGTGTTCGAAAAGACCCGCGCGGAAACCGACGTGCGCGGCAAACGCAAGCTGGTCCCTGCGGGCGAACCGGACGTGACGTTCGAATGCGACGAGGTGCTGGTCGCGGTGGGGCAGGAGAACGCATTTCCGTGGATCGAGCGGGACCTGGGGATCGAGTTCGACGAATGGGACATGCCCCGTCTGGACAAGGTCACGATGCAGTCCACGTTGCCGAAAGTCTTCTTCGGCGGCGACGCCGCATTCGGCCCCAAGAACATCATCTGGGCGGTGGAGCACGGCCACCAGGCGGCGATTTCGATGCACCGGATGCTGCAGGGCGAGGACGTGCAGGACCGGCCGCCGCCGATGGCGAATCTCGTCTCGCAGAAAATGGGCATCCACGAGTGGAGTTACGACAACGCCATCAGCAACGACGAGCGCTACGTCGTGCCGTGGGCGCCGAAGGAAAAAACGCTCACGAACATCAAACAGGAAGTGGAACTCGGGTTCGACGCGGAAACCGCATGGAAGGAGACCCAGCGTTGCCTGAATTGCGACGTGCAGACCGTGTTCACCGAGAACGTCTGCATCGAGTGCGACGCCTGCGTGGACATCTGCCCGATGGATTGCATCAGCTTCACCGCGAATGGCGATGAAGCAGATTTGCGCACGCGTTTGAGCGCACCGGCGCCCAATCCTGCCCAGGACTTGTACGTTTCCGGTGGGCTGAAAACCGGGCGCGTGATGGTGAAGGACGAGGACGTGTGCCTGCACTGCGGCCTGTGCGCGGAACGCTGCCCCACCGGCGCGTGGGACATGCGCAAGTTCCTGCTGCTGGAGACGCACGCCGGCGAACGCGAGCGCGAAGCCGAAAAGGTGGCGGCATGAAGCGCATCGAAGCCGTCAACGACTTCGTCGTCAAATTCGCCAACGTCAATGGTTCGGGCTCCGCGTCGGCGAACGAACTGTTCGCCAAGTCCATCCTGCGCATGGGCGTGCCGGTCAGCCCGCGCAACATCTTCCCGTCCAACATCCAGGGCCTGCCCACCTGGTACGAGGTGCGCGTGTCGGACGCCGGCTGGCTCGGCCGGCGCGGCGGCGTCGACCTGATGGTGGCGATGAATCCGCAGACCTGGGATGCGGACCTCGCCGAGATCGAACCCGGCGGCTACCTGTTCTACGACAACACCAAGCCGCTGCCGAAGTCGAAGTTCCGCGACGACGTCACCGCGGTCGGCGTGCCGCTCACGCAGATCTGCAACGCGACCTACACCGATCCGCGCCAGCGGCAGTTGTTCAAGAACATCATGTATCTCGGAGCTCTCTCGGTGCTGTTGGGGTTGGAGCGCGAGACGATCATTAAGCTGATCGGCGAGCAGTACAAGGGCAAGGAGGCGCTGCTGCAACCCAACGTCCACGCGCTCGACCTCGGCCGCGATTACGCGCAGCAGAATCTGCAACCGATTGGATTGCGGGTCGAGCGGCGCGACGCGGTGGGCGACCGCATCTTCGCCGAAGGCAACGCCGCGGCGGCGCTGGGGCTGGTCTACGGCGGCGCGACGGTGTGCGCCTGGTATCCGATCACGCCGTCGTCGTCGTTGGCCGAGGCATTCCAAAAATATTGCAGCAAGCTTCGCGTCGACAAGGAGACCGGCAAGCACCACTACGCGGTCGTGCAGGCCGAAGACGAAATCGCCTCTATCGGCATGGTGGTCGGCGCCGGCTGGAACGGCGCGCGCGCCTTCACCGCCACGGCCGGGCCGGGCATTTCGCTCATGAACGAGTTCATCGGCCTGGCGTATTTCGCCGAGATCCCGATCACTATCGTGGACGTGCAGCGCGGCGGGCCGTCCACGGGCATGCCGACGCGCACCCAGCAATCCGACGTGCTGCTGTGCGCGCACGCCTCGCACGGCGACACCAACCACGTGTTGCTGTTTCCCGAAGATCCGCACGAATGCTTCGAGTTCGCAGCCACCGCGCTCGATCTTGCCGACCGCCTGCAGACGCCGGTGTTCGTGATGAGCGACCTCGACATAGGCATGAATCATCGCCTGTGCAAACCCTTAACGTGGGACGAGGCACGCCGCTACGACCGCGGCAAGGTGCTGACGGCGGAGCAACTCGAGGCCGGCGTGCCGTTCGGCCGCTACCGCGACGTGGACGGCGACGGCATTCCGTACCGCACCTGGCCGGGCACGCACCCTACGCGCGGCAGTTTCTTCACGCGCGGCACCAGCAAGAACGTGGATGCCAAGTATTCGGAAGATGGCGGGGACTACGTCGAGAACATGCAGCGGCTGAAGCGCAAGTTCGAGACCGCGAAATCGTTGCTGCCCCAGCCGGTCGTGCACGCAGCGAAGGCGAAAGCCGCGCACGGCGCGATCTACTTCGGTTCGACCGCGCCGGCCATGGCCGAAACCCGCGCGATGTTCGATGACCAGGGCTTGCGCCTCGACACCTTGCGCGTGCGCGGCTATCCGTTCGCCGATTCGATCAAGGAATTCTTGTTGGCGCACGAGTCCGTCTTCGTGGTCGAGCAGAACCGCGACGCGCAACTGCGCACGCTGCTGATCGAACAGTTCGACCTCGATCCCGCGCGGCTGATCCCGATCCTGCACTACGACGGCACGCCGATCACGGCGCGTTTCATTTCCGGTGAAATCGGCAAACGCATGCAGTCGGCGAATGTGTTGCCGTTGCGAGATGGCAAGGTTGCGTGATGCCGATGAAAGCCAGCCCGACTTTCTGCGTGGAGAGTGGCGCCTTCAGCGTCGAAGAAGGCGAAGAGGCACAGACAAATCCAGGAGTCTACGGAAAAGCGTTCGCCAAATGGCTGGCGGATCGATTTCAAGAGGCGGGTCGCTCCGTTGACTCCGTGGTGCCGGAAGATTGGGGATGGTGCGTGATCTTGCAGCAGGAACCGTTTCCACTCTGGGTAGGATGCGGTAACGAAAATGGATCGAGTGACAAGTGGAAGGCTTTCGTCGTCGCCGAAGGTGGAATTTTTCGGAAAGTTTTCGGCAACAACGATATTGCTGAAAACGTAAGGTGTGTCAAAAGCGAGCTTCAGCGGATCCTGAAAACGGCTCCCGGAGCAACTCGCACTTGGACGGAATGAGTCATGACCTACCTCGCCAAACCTAGGCTGCATCATCCCTCGCTGACCAGGAACCGCGTCGGCTACACGCGCCGCGATTACGAAGGCGCGGTGAGCACGCTGTGCGCCGGTTGCGGGCACGATTCGATTTCGGCGGCGATCATCCAGGCCTGCTGGGAGCTGGACATCGAGCCGCATCGCGTGGCCAAGCTTTCCGGCATCGGCTGCAGTTCCAAGACGCCGACCTATTTCCTTTCCGCTTCGCATGGCTTCAACACCGTGCACGGCCGCATGCCCTCGGTGCTGACCGGCGCCAACCTCGCCAATCGCGAGTTGCTGTACCTGGGCGTGTCGGGGGACGGCGATTCCGCGTCCATCGGCATCGGCCAGTTCGTGCACGCGATCCGCCGCGGCGTGGACATGGTCTACATCGTCGAGAACAACGGCGTGTACGGCCTGACCAAGGGCCAGTTCTCGGCGACCGCCGACACCGGATCCAAATCGAAGAAAGGCGCGGTCAACACCGACTCACCCGTGGACATGGTGGGCCTTGCGCTGCAACTCGGCGCCAGTTTCGTCGCCCGCGGCTTCTCCGGCGACAAGGCGCAGCTGGTGCCGCTGCTGAAGGCTGCGATGACGCACAAGGGCGCCGCCTTCGTGGACGTGATCAGCCCGTGCGTCGCGTTCAACAACCACGCCGGCAGCACCAAGAGCTACGAATACGTGCGCGAGCACAACCACGCGCTCAACCGGCTGGACTTCGTGCCCGCGTGCGCCGAAATCACCGTGGACTACGCGCCGGGCGAGGTGACCGAAGTGCACCAGCACGACGGCAGCGTGTTGCGGCTGCGCAAGCTGCCGACCAGCTACGAGGCGGGCGACCGCGTCGCCGCGATGAATTACCTGCACCGCTGCGAGGCGCGCGGCGAAGTCGTCACCGGCTTGCTGTATGTCGATCCCGACGCGCCCGACCTGCACGCGCACCTCGAGACCGCGCCGGTTGCATTCAACACGTTGGGCGAACGCGAGCTGTGCCCGGGTTCGGCGGTGCTGGAGAAGATCAATGCCGGGTTGCGTTGACGACGCTTGGAGTTTCTTCGTCATTCCGGACGCCGCGCAGCGGCGATCCGGAATCCAGCTTCTTCGCAGATGTCAATAAAAGCACTGGATTCCGGGTTCCGTTCGCGATGAAGCCGCGAACGGCCCCGGAATGACGACAAATACAAGGCCCGTCATTGAATCAGAGGCCGCCTGCTTTCCATCACCGTCGCGCGAAACTCCGGGTCCCGCCGCGCGTGGGTGGCCTGTGCGAACGCATAGGCGATTCCGATCAGCGCCGGCTCGCTCCATTTGCCGGCGAAGAACGACACGCCGACGGGCAGCCCGTGCACGAAACCCGCGGGCACGGTGATGTCCGGATACCCCGCGACAGCGGCGGGCGCGGAACTGCCGCCGGTGACATGGTCGCCATTGACCAGGTCGTTGGTCCACGACGGACCGTTGGTCGGCGCCAGCAGCGCGTCGAGATGGTTCTTGCGAAGCGCGGCGTCGATGCCGGGACCGGCGAGCTTCCGGCACTTGGCCAGTGCGTCGAGATATTTCTTGTCCGTCAGCGGGCCGCGCTTCTCCGATTGCTCGAACAGTTCCTGCCCGAACCACGGCAGTTCCCGGTCGGCATGCGACTTGTTCCAGGCGATCAGGTCGGCCAGCGTGTGGACCGGCAGGCCCTTGCGCGTGGCGAGATATTCGTCCAGGTCGTGCTTGAATTCGTATGAGAGAACGGTGCCCTCGGCATCGCCGTAATCGTTGAGGTGCGGAATCTCGACCTTGTCGATCACGGTCGCGCCGGCGCGGCGCAATGCCGCGATCGCCTGGTCCAGCACGCGGTCGGTGCCGGGGTCGTAGCCGGCCAGCTTGCGCACCACGCCGATGCGCTTGCCTTTCAGCGCGTTCGCATCGAGTGAGTGCGTGTAATCGGTCCTGTGCGCATCGGCTTGCGAAGTGGCCGGATCGCGCGGATCGCTGCCCGCGATCACCGTCAGCACGCGCGCGGCATCGGCGACGCTGCGCGCGATCGGTCCCGCGGTGTCCTGGCTGTGGCTGATCGGCACGATGCCGGCGCGGCTGACCAGGCCGAGCGTGGGTTTGATGCCGACCACGCCGTTCACTGCAGACGGGCACACGATCGAGCCGTCGGTTTCCGTGCCGATCGCGACCGTGGCCAGCCCTGCGGCGACCGCGACCGCGGAACCCGAACTGGAACCGCAGGCATTGCGATCCAGCGCGTAGGGATTCAACGCCAACCCGCCGCGTCCGCTCCAGCCGCTGGTCGAATGCGTGGAGCGGTAGTTCGCCCACTCGCTCAAATTCGTTTTCGCCAGCAGCACCGCGCCGGCCGCGCGCAGTTTCGCCACGACCGTGGAATCCCGCGGAGCGGGCTGGCCGACCAGCGCCAGCGAACCCGCGGTGGTCTGCATGCGGTCTGCGGTGTCCAGATTGTCCTTCACGACGACCGGAATGCCGAACAGCACGCCGGGATGTTTGCCGGCATCCAGCTTGTCGGCGATCGATTGTGCATCCGGATTGACTTCGATGATCGAGTGCAGCGCCGGCCCCGACTGGTCGATATCGTGGATGCGCTGGAGGAAATAACCGGTGAGCTCGCGCGGCTTGTACGCATGTGTCGCGTAAACCTGTTCGATCTGCGCGATGCCGGGATGCCAATCGGGTTTCTGCGCCGAAGACGCGGCGTTCACCGTCAGCGCAGCGATCAATACCGAGGCGAGAATCGTGAGGCGTGCGTGCGAAGTCATGGCTGTTCCCCTTGTTGTCCGCGCGATAGCTTGACTGCTGTTGCCAGTTCTCGCCACGGCCGGATGTCCCAGAACTTGCGCGCCTGGCCGGACGGCGAGGGCAGCACGAACACGCGGCTCGCCGCCATGCGTTCCGTCTGTTCGCCGTAGGGCAATACGCGCCCGAAACAACCGAACGCGGCGTTCTTGCTGGTGAAGGCAACGATGCGGGGTTTGCAGCGCGCGATCTTGCGCTTCAACGCGGCAGCGTCGAATGCGCCGCGCGGCAATTCGTGGTCCGCACCGAAATGCAGTTTGGCGAGGTCGGTCAGGCCGATGCCGAATTCCAGCACGCGAGGAAATTCATGCGGCGATAGTTTCCCCGGCGTCAGCCCGGTTTCGAACAGCGTGCGCCAGAAGTAATTGCCCGGATGCGCGTAGTAGGCGCCTTCGCGCGCGGAGCGCGTGCCGGCGGCGGTGCCGCAGAACACCACGTGCAGGTTCGGCGCGAGCACGTCGGGCAAAACATGTTCACGGCGCCGTGTCCGATTTGGCATGGCCGGTTGAAACCTCCCGTTCGCGTTGAGCGCTTCGAGAGGCCCAGCATAAACTGCGCTCGCGCAGCGAGCGCACTCGAAACGCAGGTATTGCCCTTCGAATCCGGCGCTTCGCGCCTGCGCTCAGGGCGAAGGGGATGATGTGACCACCTGCCCTTGTTGCGCGGCAGACAACGGGAGTATGTTCCCCGGCTGCTCCGTTTCGGGAACCTGGTCATGCCTGCTCGCCGTTTCCGTTTCGCCTCCCTGGCTTTATGCCTTTGCGCACTCGTCGCGCCGCCGCTTTTCGCCGCGAACAGCGCCGCGCCCTTCAATGGCGACCTGCAATGGCGCCTGCTCGGCCCGTTCCGCGGTGGCTGGGGCACGATGGCGCAGGGCATTCCCGACCAGCCGAACGTGTACTACTTCGGTGCGGCGGGCGGCGGTGTGTGGAAGACGGTCGACGCGGGCCGCACGTGGCAATCGCTGGGCGACGACCTGCCGGCGTCGGCGATGGGCGCCATCGCGATCGCGCCGTCGAATCCGGAAGTGATCTATCTCGGCAGCGGACAGGTCGCGGCGCGCTGGGACATCCAGTCGGGCAACGGCGTGTACAAGTCGACCGACGGTGGCAAGAGCTGGCAGCACATCGGCCTCGCCGACAGCAAGTACATCGGCAAGATCCTCATTGATCCGAAAGATCCCGACACCGTGCTGGTCGGCGCGCTGGGCCACTACTTCGGGCCGAACCACGAGCGCGGCGTGTTCCGTTCCACCGACGGCGGCAAGACCTGGAAGCAGACGCTGTACATCGACGACGACACGGGCGTGGTCGACATGGCGCGCGATCCACAGAATCCCGACGTGATCTACGCGGCGGCGTGGCAGGTGCGCAATTATCCGTGGCTGTCGTATTTCCAGCCGAACTCCGGACCCGGCAGCGGCTTGTACAAGTCCACCGACGATGGAAAGTCGTGGAAACGCCTCGGCGGCAACGGCTGGCCCACGGCGCAACTCGGACGCATCGGCGTCGCGGCGGCGAGCGGCGATCGGGTGTATGCGGTGGTCGATGCGGCGCCCGCCAGCGGAAACGTGCCGCACGCCGCTTCGGAAGACCAGGGCGGCCTGTATCGCAGCGACGACGGCGGCGTGCACTGGCAGCGCGTGAGTTCGGAAGGCTGGCTGGAGAACGACTATTTCGCCCGCATCGTCGTCGATCCGCGTGACCCGGACGTGGTCTATTCGGCGGGGCAGTCGATCCGCGAATCGCGCGACGGCGGCAAGACCTGGGAGATCATCAAGGGCGCGCCGGGCGGCGACGACTACCACTATCTCTGGATCAACCCGGAACATCCCGACCACATGATCACCGCGGCCGACCAGGGCGTGGTGATCACGGTCGACGGCGGCAAGACATGGTCGAGCTGGTACAACCAGCCGACCGGCCAGTTCTACCACCTCGCGGCGGACGATCGCTTCCCGTACTGGGTGTATTCCGGCCAGCAGGATTCCGGCACCGTCGGCATCGCCAGCCGCAGCGATTACGGCGCGCTCTCTTTCCGCGACTGGCATCCGGTGGGCGGCGACGAGCGCGACTACGATGTGCCCGATCCTGTCGATCCGCTGATCGTGTACGGCACGGGGCTCGGCGGTCGTCTCAGCCGCTTCGACGCGCGCACGGGGCAGGTCGCGAACGTGTCGCCGTGGCCGATCACGAGCTACGGCGCGAAGCCGGACACCACGAAATACCGCTACACCTGGATCACGCCGATGCTGGCGCTGCGCAACCACCAGGGGCAGGGCGTGCTGTATTTCGGCGCGCAGATGCTGTTCCGTTCCACCGACCGCGGCGACCACTGGAAGGTGATCAGTCCCGACCTCACCGGGCAGGATCCGGGTGCGAAGAACTGCGGCGGCAAGGTCGCGATCGCGGATGCGCGCGCCTGCGGCTACGGCGTGATCTATTCGATCGCGGTCTCGCCGCGCGACGACAACGAGATCTGGACCGGCAGCGATTCCGGCATGATCTACAACACCCGCGACGGCGGCGCGCACTGGAACGACGTCGCGCCGAAGGGCATCCCGACGATGACCAAGATCTCGTCGCTGGATGTCTCCGCGTTGCAGGCGGGCACCGCGTACGCCGCGGCCGACAATCACCGCCACGACGATTTTGCGCCGCACGTCTGGCGCACGCACGATTTCGGCAAGACCTGGAGGGAAGTCGATGCCGGATTGCCGGACGACCACTACGTCAGCGTGGTGCGCGCCGATCCGGTGCGCGCGGGCCTGCTCTACGCCGGCACCGACGCGGGCGCGTTCGTTTCCTTCGACGACGGCGACCACTGGCAGCCGTTGCAAATGAACCTGCCCACCGCGTGGGTGCGTGACCTGCTGGTGCACGGCGACGACCTGGTCGCGGCGACGCAGGGGCGGGCGATCTGGGTGCTGGATGATCTCTCGTCGCTGCGGCAGTGGAACGCAAGCATCGCTTCGCAGCCGCTGCACCTGTTCAAGCCGGCCGACGCGTTGCGGGTGCACGCCAACAACAACAAGGACACGCCGCTGCCGCCGGAGACTCCATTGGGCAAGAATCCGCCGGCGGGCGCGATCATCGACTACTCGCTCGGATCGCACACGCGTGGTCCCGTGACGATCGACGTCCTCGACGCGAGCGGCAAGGTGGTGATCCGGCATTTTTCCAGCGACGCGAAGCCGGAGGAAGCGCACGCCGAACGCTACTTCGATGCAGACTGGCTGCAGCCGGAGAAGATGCCGGCGGCGACGCCGGGCCTGCACCGCTTCGTCTGGAACTTGCGCCACACGCGCCCGCGCGCGGCGGGTTACGACTACTCGATCGCCGCGGTGTTCGGCGAGGACACGCCGACTTCGCCACAAGGCGCGTTCGTGCTGCCGGGCCAATACACCGTCGTGCTGAAAGCGAACGGCCACGAGCGGCGCCAGACATTGACGGTGAAAATGGATCCGCGGGTCCACACCAGCATGGCCGATCTGCAGGCGGCGCTCGCGTTCTCGCAGCAGGTGGGCGAGTCGCTGGACAAGGCGTATGTCGGCTACGCGCAGCAAAAGGCCGTGTCGGGGCAACTCGACGCGCTGGGCGACAAGCTCGGCGACGGGCCGACGCACAAATCGCTGCGCGACGAGGTCGCTGCGGTGCGGGCGAAACTGCAGGCGCCGTCCGACGAAACGCTGGACCAGGCCAGCGACTTCACTTCGATAAGCGGGCAGCTCGTCGCGCTGGAAGCCGACGCGGAATCGGCCGATGCCGCGCCCACCCCGGCGCAGCAGCAGGTCCTGGCCAGCGCCGCCCAGCGCCTGCAGCAGGCCGACCAGCGATGGCAGTCGGTGCAATCGGGCGGGTTGGCGAAGTTGAATGCGGACCTGAAAACCGCCGGCATGAAACCGGTCGCCGTTCCGCCGCCGGACAAACTCGACGCCGGCGAACCGGATCCGGGCAAGGATTTGCCGTAGCGCGGCTTCAAGCCGGGAATCGAATCGCGCCGTGCTCGAAACGGATTTTTCGATCAGCGGGTCCGCCGCAACAGCACCACCGTCGCGCCCGTGCCGCCTTGCGCCGGTCGTGCGGAAGCGAAGGCCAGCACGTCGGCGCGCCGACGCAGCACGCGGTCGGTCATACGCTTCAACACGGGCCCGGCGCTGCCGGAGCGCAGGCCCTTGCCATGCACGATGCGGACGCAGCGCACATCGCGCCGCTTGCAGTCGGCCAGGAATTCGTCCAGCGTGGCGCGCGCGGTGCGCTCGTCCATCTGGTGCAGGTCGATTTCGTCCCCGACGCTGAAATGCCCGCGCCGCAGCCGCTTCAACAGCGTGGGCGGATGGCCCTCGCGGAGGTAGAGCAGCTCATCGCCGATCTCGTGTGCGGCGGGGTCGACCGCGGAACTCAGCAATTCGTCCCGCACCGCGGCTTCGTCGGCCTCGAACATGGCCGGGTGCGGTGCGGGTGGAGGCTTGTTCGCCCGCAGTGCCGGAGTGCGCTGTTCGAGCCTGCGCACTTTCCCGATCGATTCGCGGAACAGGCGCGAATCTTCGTCGGTGATGCGCTTCGGTTCGGATTTGCGGGGCACGGGTGAAGAATGCCAGCTTGGAACACGGGTGGCGAATGTCCGTCCGTGGCACTGGATACCGGCCAATCCGTGGCCTGGATGACGAGTCTGGGATGCCGCATCGATTCGCGGCTTGTCGCTGTTTTCCCATCATGCTCCCGGCTCTTTGCCGAACGGATCGGCTAAACTTCGAGGACGGTGGTGCGCTCCGTGCGCCGCTTCCGATCGCACCGACAGGGAATCAATGCGCGTTCTGGTCAGCAACGACGATGGCGTGGAAGCACCCGGCCTGCGCGTGCTCGCCGAGCACCTCGCCGAGTTGGGCGAGGTGATCGTCGCCGCGCCCGACCGCGACCGTTCGGGCGCCAGCAATTCGCTGACCCTGGACCAGCCCGTGCGCGTGCAGAAGCTGGAAGACGGCCGCTACCGCATCTTCGGCACGCCGACCGATTGCGTGCACCTGGCGATCACGGGATTGCTGCAGCACGAACCCGACATCGTGGTTTCGGGGATCAACAGCTCGGCCAACCTCGGCGACGACGTGATCTATTCCGGCACCGTGTCGGCGGCGATGGAAGGGCGTTTCCTCGGTTTGCCGGCGATCGCGATCTCGCTCGCGGCGGACGACCACCGCGGCATGCACTATGAGTCGGCCGCGCGCGCGGTGCTGCTGCTGACGAAGCGGTTGCTGGTCGATCCCCTGCCGGCCGATACCATATTGAACGTCAACGTGCCCGATCGCGACTGGCACGACATCCTCGGCTTCGAAGTGACGCGACTCGGCCGCCGCCATCGCGCCGCGCCCTGCATCCCGCAACAGGATCCGCGCGGGCGCCTGGTGTACTGGATCGGTCCTGCCGGCGACGCGGAAGACGACGGTCCTGGCACCGATTTCCACGCGGTGCGCAACGGCTATGTCTCGGTCACGCCGATCCACGTCGACCTCACCCGTTACCAGGCGCTGGACAAGGTGGCGAAGTGGGTCGGCGCGTTGTCGAGGGCGCTCGATGCGCCGGCCGGCGGGGAGCAGGCGGCATGAGCGCGCTGTTCGGCGCGGCACCGAGTCATGGCAGCGGCATGACCTCGCAGCGCGCGCGTGATCGGCTCGTTGCCCGCCTGCGCGAGGAAGGCATCGGGGATGCGCGCGTGCTGGACGTGATCCGCACCACGCCGCGGCATCTCTTCATCGACGAAGCGCTGGCATCGCGCGCCTACGAAGACGTCGCGTTGCCGATCGGCCTGGGCCAGACCATCTCGCAACCATGGGTGGTCGCGCGCATGACCGAACTGCTGATCGAGCGCGGCATCCCGAAACGCGTGCTGGAAGTCGGCACGGGTTCCGGCTATCAGGCCGCGGTGCTGGCGTCGCTGGCCGAAACGGTTTACACCGTCGAGCGAATAGAGGAGCTGCTGCGCCAGGCGCGCCGCCGCTTCCGCAACATGAAACTCGAAAACATCCGCACGCGCCACGACGACGGCAACATCGGCTGGCCCTCGGAAGCGCCGTTCGATGCGATCGTGCTGACGGCCGCGGGAGAATCGGTGCCGCGCAAGTTGCTGGACCAGCTGTCGCCCGAAGGCGTCCTGGTCGCGCCGCTCGGACCCTCCGGCAAACAGCGGCTGACGCGCATGCGGCAGGAGAACGGCGAATGGGTGCGCCAGGAATTGAACGAGGTTTCGTTCGTCCCGCTGCTCGGCGGCACAACGTGAACGCGCGCTTCTGCGCATGAAAATATTCCGTCCGCTCTACGAACGCGCGCTGGCGTGGGCGGGCAATCCGCGCGCGGAAATCTGGCTGGCGGTGCTGAGTTTTTTCGAGGCCTTCATCTTTCCGGTCGCGCCGGAAGTGATGCTGGCGCCGATGACGCTCGCGCGCCCGAAGAAGTGGTGGCAATTCGCGGCGATCAGCCTCGCAGGTTCGCTCGTCGGTTCGTTCATCGGCTACGCGCTCGGCCATTACGCCTTCGGTGCGGTCAAACCCTTGCTCGCGCAGATCGGCTGGCTGCCGCACCTCGATGCGCTGGTGAAGCAACTCGGCGCCGATGCGCACGCGCATCCGTGGAAGGCGTTCTGGCTGCTGGTGGCCGCGGGTTTCGTGCCGATTCCCTTGAAGGTCTCCACCTGGGCCTGCGGCATCGTCGGCATGCCGATCCTCCCGTTCATCGCCGGCATGGCGATCGGCCGCGGCAAGCGCGTGTTCCTGGTCGCCGGCGTGATACGCCTCGGCGGCGAGCGCGCCGAGCGCGCCTTGCACAAGCACATCGAAACCGCGGGCTGGGTGATCGTCGCGTTGATCGTCGCGATGGTGGTGTGGTTCTGGTTGCGCTAACCATTTTTCGTCATTCCCGCGAAAGCGGGAATCCAGTGACTTCCTTGCAAGATTTTCTGGGTTCCGCTCGCTGCCGCGAGCGGGTGACTTTTGATTGCGGCAAAAGTCACCAAAACCGCTTTGCGCCGGCATGGCAGTCGAGCCAACGTCCGGTTGGCTCGACTGCCCTGTGCTTCTCGCCGGGCACGCGCCGGCGCGAACTCGCACGTCCCTGTGCTCAAACAGTCGCGCCTTTCCCGCGCGCCCGGCTGCGATGCTCGGCGTCATGCGACGGCGCTGAAAGCTCGCTCAACACGACCATCCTTGGCCTGCGCTTAGGCATCCTTGTCGGTTATCCTTGCGGCCACATGCGTGCTCTGATCTCTCCGCAAATCTTTCTTGTGCTCGCTCTTGCGAGTTTGCTCGCCGGTTGCGCGACCGCGCCTGCGCCGGTGGTGGATCGTTCACTGGGCAGCGAGTCCCCGCCGCCATCCTCGAACACCAACGCGCAGCCGCTCGCAGCCGGGCACGCCAACGGCAGCATGAGCGAAGAAGGTTATGTGGTCGCGCGCGGCGACACGCTCTACAGTATCGCCTTCAGGCACGGCATGGATTACCGCGTACTCGCCGGGCGCAACCGTATCGGTCCGCCGTACATCATCCATCCGGGGCAAGTGTTGCAGTTGGGCGAAAGTGCGCCGGCACCCGCGCCCAGCGCGCCGCGCGAATCGGTCGCGAGCACCGCCAAGCCGCCGCGTGAAAACGCCGGATCCGGATTCGGGCCGGTGGAAAACAATCCGCCCGCCGCGAGCGCGACGGGTTCGGAGGTTCCGGAAAACGGGGCCGCGTCGTCGAGCGGCGTCACCAATCTGCCGCAGGTGAATCTGTCGCAAGGCAGTGCTTCGCCGGCCCAGCCGGCGCAACCGTCTGCGCGTCCCGGCGCGTTGCCGCCGCGATCGAATGAAGTGGCACCTGTTGCAGCCAATCCGGCGGCGGAAAGCGCAAACAATCCATCGACGGAGATTGCCAATCCGCAACCCTTGCCGCCCGCGGCCGCCGGCCGCACGCGCACGGTGGATGGCGTCGCGTGGCAGTGGCCCGCAGACGGCGCGGTGATCAGCGGCAGCGACACGGGCCTGGACATCGCCGGCAACGCGGGCGATCCGGTGCGCGCGGCGGCCGACGGCACGGTGGTGTACAGCGGCAACGGCCTGATCGGCTATGGCGAACTGATCATCATCAAGCACTCGGACAATTACCTGTCCGCCTACGGCCACAACCGCAAGCGCCTGGTGCAGGAGGGCCAGCACGTGCGCGCGGGACAGCAGATCGCGGAGATGGGATCGACCGGCGCCGCGCGCGAGGAACTGCACTTCGAAATCCGCAAGAGCGGCAAGCAGGTTGATCCGGCGAATTATTTGCCTGGGCGATGAGACGCTACTTCAGAATGAACGCCGCGACCACGTTGCGGCCTTCTCCCGCCAGCACGTTCCACGTCCGCGCGGCGGCGGCGTTGTCCATCACCTCCACGCCGATGCCTCGCTGAAGGAAGGCGGCGAGCACCGCCTGCGACGGAAACTGCTGGCGCGCGCCACTGCCCAGCAGCACCACGTCCGGTTTCAATGCGAGGATCGGATCGAGGTCCTGCGGCGCCAGCGCGGCAATGTCCGCGACCGACCAATCCTCGACCGCGCGGTCGCGCGCCAAGATGAAGCTCGTGGTGAGTCCGCGATCGACCACCATCACCGAGTGCGCGTCCACGCGGCGGATGAACAGGAAATCTTCGGGGCGTTCGAGGGCGAGTTCCATAGAAATCGTCAAAGCTCGTCATTCCGGACGCGGCGACGCCGCGATCCGGAATCCAGCTCTTCATTCAATTGAGAACGAAGCTGGATTCCGGGTTCCGCGCTGCGCGCGGCCCCGGAATGACGACAATATTTAGGCTGGTCGGGCTTCACGGCTCGTGGTTTGTTGCCCAGTTCACCTCGGCAGCGCGATTCTCGGCTGTTCGTCATTGCGCCGATACAGCACCGCTACGTGGCCGATCGTTTGAACGTTCTCGGCGCCGGATGCATCCAAAAGTTGCATCAAGGAAGACGCGCGTTCCTCGCGGTCTCCACCGGCGAGTTTGACCTTGATCAGTTCGTGGTCGTCCAGCGCGTGTTCCAGTTCCGCCAGCACGGCGGGCGTGACGCCCTTGCCGCCCAGCAGCAGCACGGGTTTCAGAGGATGGGCGAGGCCCCGCAGGTAGCGGCGCTGTGATGGCGTGAGAGACATCGGGCATGGAATGAACGAGGTGCGAAGGTTTGAAAGGGTATCATGCGCATGCGATGCAGCCGGAATGCGCTGCTTGCATTTTCCGGCCAAAAGCCGGATTCCGGATTCCACCGCGATGAAGCCGCGGCGGCCCCGGAATGACGAGCCCAAAACACTCCAGCCACAACCTGTTCTCCAACGCCACACTCGACATGCCCCGCTCCAAAAGCAGTGCCCGCTGGTTGAAGGAACATTTCGACGATGCGTACGTGAAGCGTGCGCAGGCGGAAGGCATGCGTTCGCGCGCTGCGTTCAAGCTGGAGGAATTGCTGGAGCGCGACCGCCTGCTGAAACCCGGCATGACCGTGGTCGACCTCGGCGCCGCGCCGGGTGGGTGGTCGCAGGTGGTCAGGCTGCGGCTGGGCGACAAGGGACGCGTGGTCGCGCTGGACATCCTGCCGATGCAGGGCATCGGCGGGGTGGAGTTCATCGAGGGCGATTTCCGTGAAGACGCCGTGCTGGAGGCGCTGCAAGCCCGGCTGAACGGGCAACGGGCCGACCTTGTCCTGTGTGACATGGCGCCCAATATCAGCGGCGTAGGGGTGGTCGACCAGGCGAGGACAATGCACTTGGCTGAATTGGCGTTAGACTTTGCTCGCAACTGGTTGAAACCCGGAGGGTCGTTTTTGGTGAAGCTGTTCCAGGGAACAGGTTTCGACGATTACCTGCGCGGCTTGCGTGCGGACTTCGCGCGCGTGACACTGCGCAAACCCAGGGCCTCGCGCGCGCGTTCGCGCGAGGTTTACGCGCTGGCGACCGGCCTGCGCATCCATCCCGCACAGGCAGGTGCGGAGTCGAGCGAGGGAGCCGCGCCATGAGACCCCCGATGAACGACATCGCCAAGAACGCATTGCTGTGGCTGATCGTCGCGGTGGTGCTGATCGTCGTGTACCAGTCGCTGTCGCCGAAACTGACCGGCAGCGACCAGCAGATGGCGTACACCGAATTCGTGCAGCAGGTGAAGAACGACAACGTCTCTTCCATCTCCGTCAGCCCGAGCTTGCCCGCCGTCATCACCGGCAAGTTGAAGGACGGCACCACCCTGCATACGGTGATGCCGGTGTTCGGCACCGACAGCAACGACGTGCAGCAGCTCCTCGACCAGCATCGGGTCAAGGTTACGCAGGAGCCCGGCGACAACGGTTTCTCGCTGATGCGCGTGCTGATCGAATACCTGCCGTTCCTCTTCATCTTCGGATTGCTGTTCTATTTCGTGCGGCAGATGCAGGCCGGCGCGGGCGGGCGCGGCGCGATGTCGTTCGGACGCTCGCGCGCGAAGTTGCAGGGCGAGGACCAGGTCAAGGTCACCTTCGCCGACGTGGCCGGTTGCGAGGAAGCGAAGGACGAAGTCGGCGAGCTGGTCGAGTTCCTGCGCGATCCGTCCAAGTTCACCAAGCTGGGCGGCAAGATCCCGCGCGGCGTGCTGATGGTCGGTTCGCCCGGCACCGGCAAGACGCTGCTGGCGAAGGCCATCGCGGGCGAAGCCAAGGTGCCGTTCTTCTCGATCTCGGGTTCCGATTTCGTCGAGATGTTCGTCGGCGTCGGTGCCGCGCGCGTGCGCGACATGTTCGAGCAGGCCAAGAAGCACGCGCCATGCATCATCTTCATCGACGAGATCGACGCGGTCGGCCGCCATCGCGGTGCGGGCCTCGGCGGCGGCCACGACGAGCGCGAGCAGACCCTCAACCAGTTGCTGGTCGAGATGGACGGCTTCGAGGGCAACGAAGGCATCATCGTGATCGCCGCGACCAACCGTCCCGACGTGCTCGACCCGGCGCTGCTGCGCCCGGGCCGCTTCGATCGCCAGGTCGTGGTGCCGTTGCCCGATTTGCGCGGCCGCGAACAGATCCTGAAAGTCCACATGCGCAAGGTGCCGGTCTCGGCGGATGTCGACGCGATGGTGATCGCGCGCGGCACGCCCGGTTTCAGCGGTGCCGACCTCGCCAACCTGGTGAACGAAGCCGCGCTGTTCGCGGCGCGCAGCAACTCGCGCGACGTGAACATGGCCGATTTCGAACGCGCCAAGGACAAGATCATGATGGGCGCCGAGCGGCGCTCGATGATCATGAGCGAGGACGAGAAGAAGCTGACCGCGTACCACGAAGCCGGCCATGCCATCGTCGGCCTGTCGGTGCCCGAGCACGATCCGGTGCACAAGGTCACGATCATCCCGCGCGGCCGCGCGCTGGGCGTAACCATGTTCCTGCCCGAAAACGATCGCTACAGTCACAGCAAGCAGTCGCTGCATTCGCGCTTGGCCAGTTTGTACGGCGGCCGCGTGGCGGAGGAGCTGATTTTCGGCGAGGACAAAGTCACCACCGGCGCCTCCAACGACATCCAGCGCGCCACCGCGCTGGCGCGCGACATGGTCACGAAATACGGCCTGTCCGACGACCTCGGCCCGATGACCTACAGCGACGAGGAGGACGAGGTATTCCTCGGCCGCTCGGTAACCCAGCACAAGAACGTCTCGGACGAAACGGCGCGCAAGATCGACATCGCGGTGCGCGGAGTGATCGATGGCGCCTACGACCGGGCGAAGCAGATCCTCACCGACGACATCGAGAAGCTGCACGCGATGGCGCGCGCGCTGTTGCAGTACGAAACCATCGACAGGGAACAGATCGCCGCGATCATGGACGGCCGCGAGCCCGGTCCGCCGCGCGACTGGCGCCTGCCTTCCGGCAATCCGCCCGACAGCGGCGGCGGCAAGCCGGCATCGGCGCGCGATCCGGCCAAGGTCGGCCAGCCGGCCAGCCAGCACTGAGACCGGCGCCTCGCTCCTGAAGCGACATCCGGTGCACTGGTTGCGCCGGATTTGCCTTGCGCGGAAACTGTCTTCCACCGAGGGCTCTTGCGCAAGGCGGGAGCGGGAAGATGGGCGCGAGGGGATTCATCGCCGAATTGCGCCGCCGCAACGTGTTGCGCGCCGCAGCGCTGTACGCGGCGGGCATCTGGCTGCTGGTGCAGATCGCCCTGGCGGTCTTCCCCGTATTCGATCTGCATGCGAACTGGGTGGTGCGGTGGATCATCATCGCGGCGGTGGCGGGTTTCCCGTTCGCGCTGGCGTTCGCATGGGCTTACGAACTGACGCCCGAAGGACTGAAGCTCGAACGTGACGTCGCGCCGCACGAATCGATTGCGCGGCTCACCGGCCGCAAGCTCGATTTCGCCATCATCGGCGTGCTCGCGGTGGTCGTGCTGCTGCTGACCACCGAGCGCTTCGTGAAGCGCGACTCCGCCATCCCCGGAAAATCGGTCGCCGTGCTGCCGCTGGTCAACGAAAGCGGCGATGCGCGACAGGACTATTTTTCCGACGGCCTGACGGAAGAACTGATTTCCGCCCTGGCGCAGGTGCGCGACCTCAAGGTGATCGGGCGCAATTCCTCGTTCCGTTTCCGCGGCGCGCAGCAGGGCGATTCGGCCGGCATCGGCGCGCGCCTGGGCGTCGCGACATTGCTCGAAGGAACCGTGCGCAAGCAGGGCGACAAGGTGCGCATCGTCGCGTCCCTGATCAATGCCTCCGACGGCAGCCTGTTGTGGTCGCAGACCTACGACCGCGAACTGAAGGATGTGTTCGCGGTGCAGAGCGCGATCGCCAATTCGGTCGCGCAGGCGTTGCAGGCGACCTTGCTCGGCCAGGACAGCGACGCATTGAAACCGGACGCTCCGCCGAACGGTAACGTGGAGGCCTATAACGCGCTGTTGCAGGGCAACTTCTACGACCAGCGCCACACCGCCGCCGATTTGCGCAGGGCCGCGGAGTTCTACGAGCACGCTGTGGCGCTCGATCCGACCTACGCCTATGCCTGGGCGCGGTTGTCGTTGACGCGCACCACGCTGGTCAGCAACTTTCCCGAATCGCTTTCGCGCGACGAGCAGACCTCGATCGCCTCATCGGCGATCGACGCGGCGACCGCGGCATTGAAACTGGAACCTGACAACGCGGAAGCGCATCTCGCGCGCGGCGCGGTATTGGAAAACCTCGACCTGGAACCGTTGTTGGCCGAGTCCGAATACCGGCGCGCCGCGCAACTGTCGCCGCACAATCCCGACACCATGCGCAGGCTCGCCGCATTGCAGGCGGAACTCGGCCATTTCGAAGCCGCAGTGGAAGGCTATCGGCAGGCGGTGACGCTGGATCCGCTGGCTGCGCGCGCGTGGAACGACATGGCGATCAGCCTGGTCGCGCTGAAGCGCTATGCCGAGGCGGAAACCGCCGAACGCACGGCGATCCAGTTGCGCCCGCAAGGCGGCTTCCAGCACGCGTGGCTGGCGGTGACGCAGATGCTGGCGGGCGACCTGGCCTCCGCATCGACCACTGCGCGCCTAGAACCGGATCCATTGTGGCGCAATTGGGCCATGGCATTGACCGCGTGGGCCAACGGCGATCGCGCGTTGTCGGATGCGCCGCTGAATGGGTTGATCGCGTCGGACGCCGACGACGCCGGTTCGCAGATCGCCGACATCTATGCCCAACGCGGGCAACCCGACGAGATGTTCCGTTGGCTGGAGCATGCCTACGCCACGCACGACGGCGGCGCCGTGGAGATCTACACCAGCCCGTTCGTCACCACGTATCGAGACGATCCGCGCTTCGCCGATTTCGCGCGCAAGGTCGGCGTGATGCCGCCAGCGCCGGCTTCCGGACGGAGTCCTCCCTGAATCCCCCGTGCAAACCCGCCGCGGCTACACTCCGGTCGAACGGGGCGAGGGCGGGGTTGCGATCATGGGCGACACGGGGGATTCGCTCGACGCAATGACCGCCGCGCCGGCCCACCACCGCGTGCTGCTGGTGAACCACCGCGTGCGTGTGCTCGCCGAACGCGGACTGCGCATCCTCGCGATAGAAATCCAGGCGACGATATGAATCTGGTCGCCGAGCTGCAACGCCGCAACGTGCTGCGCGCGGCGGTGTTGTACGCCTGCGCCACATGGGCGCTGGCGCAGGGCCTCGCGCAATTGCTGCCGCTGTTCGGCGACTATGGATGGATCGCGCGCTGGTTCGTGATCGCGGGCGTCGTCGGTTTCCCGTTCTGGGTCGCGTTCGCGTGGTTCTACGAATTCACCCCGAAAGGCTTGAAACGCGAGAGCGAAATCGCGGCGGATGCATCGATCACGCGTTCGACCGGACGCAAGTTCGATCGCGCGATTATTGTGGTGCTCGCGATTGCGGTGGTGCTGCTGCTGACCGATCGATTCATGTTGCACGGGCAAGCCAGTGCAATTGCGGGCAAGTCCATCGCGGTGCTGCCGCTCAACAACGACAGCGGGGAAAAGGATCAGCAATATTTTTCCGATGGTCTGTCCGAAGACCTGATCACGGCGTTGTCGCAGTTCGCCGGTCTGAAGGTGATTGCGCGCGATTCCTCCTTCAAGTTCCGCAATTCGACCGACGACCCGAAGACCATCGGCGCGAAACTCGGTGTGGCGCACCTGCTGGAGGGCAGCGTGCAGCGCGCGGGGGACATGGTGCGCGTGAGCGCGACCCTGATCAATGCGGCTGACGGCAGCGCGATATGGTCGCATCACTACGACAGGCCGTACAAGGATCTGTTCGCGCTGCAGGACGACATCACCCAGCAAGTGGCGAGTGCGCTCAAGGCGAAATTGCTGGACAACGGCACAGCGGTTTTGCAGAGCGATCGACCGCCCAGCGGCAGCCTCGCTGCGTGGGACGCGTTCCTCAAGGGCCAGTTCTACTTCCAGTTGGGCACCGAAGAAGACTTCAAACGTGCCATCGAACAATTCACCGTGGCAACTCAACTCGATCCTGATTACGCCGCCGCGTATGCGGCTGCGGCACAGACGCGGGTGGATCTGACGGGATATTATCTCGAGGCCGCCGAATGGCCGCATTCGTACGCACAGGTACGCGTGGATGTGGATACCGCGTTGCGATTGAACCCGGAGCTGGCGGCGGCGCACATCGCAAACAGCTCGCTGCTGTGCAATGCCGATGCGAATTGGGAGGGTTGGCTAACCGAAGCCCGGCGCGCCGTAGTACTAGCGCCTGAAAATGCCGTGGCATATTTTCAGCTCTCGACTGCCGAGGCAGGCCACGGGCGCGTTGCATCTGCCGTGAGTTTCGTCAAAAAGGCCGTGGCGCGCAATCCATTGAACGGATTCTGGCGCTCGTGGCTTGCGTACTATCTCGCTTCGCTCGGCCGGCTCGACGAAGCCGCAACAGCCGCGCAACAGGGCATTGCATTGCAATCGCAAGGCGCCTTGAACTACCGGATATTGACGTACATCGAAGTCGTGCGCGGGGATGCGGCGGCGGCGCTCGCCGCAGCCGAGAAAGCGCCGCCAGGCCGCAACCGCGACATCGCGATGGCGTGGGCGTTGCAACTGGGCTCCGATCGCGCGGCCGCAGACGCGGCGCTCGCGAATTTGCTCGCGACCGATGCCGACAATTCTTCCTACCAGATTGCCGAGACTTACGCGCTACGCCGCGACCCGGCAAGCATGTTCAAGTGGCTGGATCGTGCCCGCGTCGATCGTGACGGCGGCATGCAGTATCTGGCATACGATCCGATCATCCTGCGCTACAAGGACGATCCGCGTTTCATCGCGTTCGCAAAAAAGGTGGGACTGCCGACCACGACCGATGCGAAGGCGATGCCATGAACGAAACCGCTTCCGGATTTCTCGCCCGTCTGAAACAGCGCAAGCTGGTGCAGTGGGCGCTGGCGTACATCGCCGCGGCATTTGCGTCGCTGCAAGGCATCGACATCGTGGCGGCGAAGTTCGGCTGGCCGAATTCGATCGAGCGCATCCTGATCATCGCTTTGTGCATCGGGTTCTTCGTCACCCTGCTGCTGGCCTGGTACCACGGCGACCAAGGGCGCCAACGCGCCAGCGGCACCGAGTTGCTGCTGATCGCGCTGGTGCTGGCAGTAGGCGGGGGTCTGCTGTGGAAGTTTGCTGCCGTCTCGGCAAACCGCGACGTAACGGAAAACGCCACCACGCATCCTGCGCAAACCGCGCCCAGAGCGGCCTCTGCCGCATCAATCGCCGGCCACGCGCAACCCGCACCGGCCACTACCCCCATTCCCCCAAAATCGATCGCCGTACTGCCGTTCGAAAACCTGTCCTACGACAAGGACAATGTGTACTTCTCGGACGGCCTGTCCGAAGAAATCCTCAACTCGCTAGCGCGCATCGACGGCCTGCGCGTGATCGGGCGCACTTCCTCATTCCAGTTCAAGGGCAGGGACGTGGATTCGCGCACCATCGGCGAGCGGTTGGGCGTGGCCAACCTGCTGGAGGGCAGCGTAAGGCGCGAAGGCGAGCGGGCGCGCATCACCGCGCAACTGATCCGCGCTGCCGACGGTATTCAGCTGTGGTCGCAGACTTACGATCGCACGGTAACCGATAGCCTGGCCGTGCAACTGGACATTGCCGAGCAGGTCGCCGGCGTACTCAATGTCGTGCTGGACGACAAGCAGCGTGAGCACATGCGCGCGGCCGGTGTGAAGAATGTGGATGCCTTCATTGCGTATCAGAAGGGCTGGAAGTTGTACACCGACGCGCATGCAAAACCCGGTGTCAACCTGATCGATGGACTGCGCAAGGCGAATGTCGAGTTCGACAAGGCGACCGCGCTGGACCCCGACTTCTCCTTTGCCTATTACGCCGAAGCGGATCTTTACGAACACACGCTGATGGCCGATGGCCGCAGCCGTGCGGAACTTCTCGATGCCCAGCGCGCCGCCCTGCACACGCTGGAACGCGCCGCCGCCACCAGCCCCGATCCTCAGCAGCGCGATCTGGCGCTGGCCGAGAGGCAACTGCTGAGCGACGACTGGCATGGCCTGGCCGCCCGCATCGAAGCGGCGCTCAAGCAACCCGGGTGCAGCGCGCCGAACTGGATGCCGGTATTCGCCAGTGCATTCGGCTATGGCGACCTGATCGAGAATCTCGGCGCGCGCGTCAATGTCTGCGATCCGCTGAACGGCATCAACTACCGCACGCGGGTGTCGGTAGCACTGGCGACCGGGCATCCCCGACGCGCGCTGGACGTACTGGCAAAGGCCGAGACGATGCTTGGCCGCGGCCCGATGCCGACTACGTCCCAGGCAATCGCCTTGGCCATGCTGGGGCGGACTGCGGAAGCCCAGACCACGCTGGACTCGATCGAACCAAGCGGGGAGGGGTACTACATCGCGCAACTGGTCGTGGGCACGGCGGCCGGAGTGGATCCGGCAAAGCTCCACGCCAGTCTGCAGAAGGTGGATCGAAACAGCTCAAAGTTCCAGGGGTGGGACGTCACCGACGCGGTGGAGGCGGCGTTGTTTGGCGACCGTGTCGAAGCAAATCGTCACGCCGCTGTACTCGACGCGCGACCGGCGGGCGGTCTGCTGCTTGCCATTGTCGTCACCCAGTGTCAGTGCGGCGCACCGTTCGATCTGGACGCCACGCCTCACTTCAAGGCGCTGCTCGCCGAATCCGGACTGCGTTGGCCGCCGCCGGAAACCATTAAATATCACGCTCGCGCAGCGCGCGGTGGGTCGCCAGTTTCTGCTGCAGCGGCGGCAAAGGCCCGCGCGCATGACTGATCTTTGGCGACGCCTGAAGCGACGCAAGCTGGTGCAATGGGTGCTCGCCTACGTGGCGTTCGCGTTCGCGCTGCTGCAGGGCGTGGACATCGTCGCGCAAAGATTCGCGTGGCCGGATCAGCTCGAACGCATTCTGATTTTCGCGCTGGCGATCGGGTTCTGCGTCATGCTGGTACTGGCGTGGTATCACGGTGAACGCGGCGCGCAGAAGGTCAGCGGCACCGAGATCGTGATCCTCGCGCTGCTGCTGGCGATCGGCGGCGGATTATTGTTCGCTTACGAGCGAATGCAGTCGCATTCGGGCGCGGCAGCGCACAACACGGAAGCCGCGCAACGGAATCCCTTAGCGACGGCCCCTGCACGAGCAATCCCGATCCCAGCCAAATCCATTGCCGTATTGCCTTTCGAAAACCTCAGCGAGGAAAAGGGCAACGCCTACTTCGCCGATGGCATGCAGGACCTGATCCTCACCAAGCTCGCCGACATCGGCGATCTGAAGGTCATCTCGCGCACCTCGACCGCGAAATACCAGAGCCATCCCGACAATCTGAAATCGATAGCGCAGCAATTGGGCGTGGCCACGATCCTGGAAGGCAGCGTGCAGAAAGCGGGCGACCAGGTGCTGATCAATGTGCAGTTGATCGACGCGCGCGACGACAACCATTTGTGGGCCGAAAGTTACCAGCGCACACTGGACAACATTTTCGGCGTGGAAGGCGAGGTCGCGCAGAAAGTCGCCGATGCGTTGAAGGTCAAGCTCAGTGGCGGCGAGGAGCGGACCCTTGCGGCCGTGCCCACACGCAATCCCGGGGCCTACGACGCTTTCCTGAAAGGTGAAACCCTCGCACAGCGGGCGCTGGATGCAGAAAGCGGCAACGATTTTGCAGCCGCCGAAGCCGAATACCAGCGAGCCATTTCACTTGATCCTGGATTTGCGCTGGCGTATGCGCGCCTCGGCTATACGGTGATGACCAATTACTGGTTCGGATCGCACGACATCGCGCTACTCCCTGGCGCAAAAGCCGCTGCGGATCGTGCACTGGCACTCGCGCCGAACCTGCCGGACGCGCACGTGGCGCTCGGTTTTTACTGGTACTGGGGCCGCTTCGATTTTGGCCAGGCCATCGAGCAATTCGAGCAAGCCCTGAAGTTGTCACCGACTAATCTAGATGCGCGCAAGGGCCTCGCCTATGTTTGGCGGAGACAAGGCAAATTCGAACAAGCGCTGGCTGCGTTCCGGCAGATGCTTGCGGTCTCGCCACGCGACCGCGTGTTGCTGGACGAATACGGCGATACCTACATGAAGCTGCGTCGCTATCCAGAAGCGAAGGAACAATTGCAACGGGCGCTCGCAATCGATCCTGATTACGTCGATGCCAAGGATGTGCTGGTGCAAGTGCTTCTGTTCGGCTTCGGCGACGTAGCGGGTGCACGCGCGATCATCACGCCGCGCCCGGCATGGCGCACGACGGGTTCCAGCGTAGGCGAACTGTTTGATGTGATCGGCATTCGCGCCTATCCCGATCTCTTCGATCGTCAATTCGATGCAGCCTTGCAGGAATTTGATTCTGCGCCGACCTCCACACCGGAGCAGGGCATTTACCGGGACAGCGCGCGCGCGGCGATCGCAGTTGTCGCAGGGCGGAAGGCGTCCATGCAGCTGGACTGTCTTCGGCTCAAGTCGCTGCTCGACGCCGCAGTGGCAAAAAATGCAGGATTGCGACAACTGGCCAGTCCCGCCGCTGCGATGACGCAACTGGGCTGGGTGGATGTGTGCCTTGGACGCAATGCCGAAGCGATCGCTATAGCGCGCCACGCATTGGCCCAGTTCCCGCTTGCCAAGGACGCTTATTCGGGCCAGTGGTTCCTCACCGGCCTTGCGCAGATCGAGGCGCATGCCGGTGCGCGGGATGATGCGATCAAATTGCTTGAACAGTTGATGGCGATGCCCGCCGGAGATTCGATCAGCGTCAAGCGGCTCGAACTCGATCCCGTGTGGGATCCGCTGCGCGAGGATTCGCGCTTCCAGGCGCTGCTGAAGAAATATGCGGGCGCGCAACCGGCAGCGGCGACAAGCGGAGCTTCGCCGTGACGGAGTTCATTGCTCGACTCAAGCAACGCAAGCTGGTGCAGTGGGCGTTGGCGTACATCGCGTTCGCGTTCGCGTTGTTGCAGGGCGTGGATATCGTTGCGCAACGCTTTGCGTGGCCGGATCAGCTCGAACGCATTTTGATCCTTGCGCTGGCGATCGGGGTCCTCATCGTGCTGGTGCTCGCGTGGTACCACGGCGATCGCGGCGCGCAGAAGGTCAGCGGCACCGAGATCGTGATCCTCGCGCTGCTGCTGGCGATCGGCGGCGGATTATTGTTCGCTTACGAGCGAATGCAGTCGCATTCGGGCGCGGCAGCGCACAACACGGAAGCCGCGCAACGGAATCCCTTAGCGACGGCCCCTGCACGAGCAATCCCGATCCCAGCCAAATCCATTGCCGTATTGCCTTTCGAAAACCTCAGCGAGGAAAAGGGCAACGCCTACTTCGCCGATGGCATGCAGGACCTGATCCTCACCAAGCTCGCCGACATCGGCGATCTGAAGGTCATCTCGCGCACCTCGACCGCGAAATACCAGAGCCATCCCGACAATCTGAAATCGATAGCGCAGCAATTGGGCGTGGCCACGATCCTGGAAGGCAGCGTGCAGAAAGCGGGCGACCAGGTGCTGATCAATGTGCAGTTGATCGACGCGCGCGACGACAACCATTTGTGGGCCGAAAGTTACCAGCGCACACTGGACAACATCTTCGGCGTGGAAGGCGAGGTCGCGCAGAAGGTCGCCGATGCGTTGAAGGCAAAACTGACCCGCACCGAACAGCAGAACGTCGCCGCGGTGCCGACCCAGAATGCGGCTGCGTACGACGCGTTCCTGAAAGCCGAATCGCGGGCGTACAAGGCCATCGATTCCTATCGGGAAGACGACTTCCTGGCTGCCGATGCCGCTTACCGCCAGGCGACTGCGCTGGACCCGGGCTTCGCCCTGGCTTATGCCCGGTTGGCTTACAACCAGATGGCCGGTCACTGGTTTGCCAAACGCCTTCCTCCCGAACAACTGGAGGATGTCAAGGCAACGATCGATCGCGCGCTGGCGCTGGCACCCGAACTGCCCGATGCGCATCTGGCGTTGGCGTACTACTACTACTGGGGCTTCCGTCGTTACGACGACGCAACGGTCGAGTTCCGTCGCACCTTGCAATTGGCCCCGAACAACGAACGCGCTTCGCAGGGGCTGGCCTACATCTTGCGGCGCCGAGGCCAGTTCGACCAGGCGCTGCTGCAGTTCCAGCGCGTGCTGGCCCTGGCTCCGGGAAACCGGGAGAACTGGGGAGAATTCGGCATCACGTATGAAGTATTGCGTCGCTATCCGGAGGCCCTTGCGCAACTGAACCGCGCACTTGCGATGGATCCGGATTACGAGGATGCGCGCGATTTCCTGGTCCGCGCCCTGTTGTTCGGATCCGGCGAGGCGGCGAAGGCCCGCGTGGCCTCCGCCGGGACGAACAATTGGCGCCTGACATACACCATCGCGGGTGATTCCTACAACCTCATTGGTCCGCGCGCCTACCCGGATTTCTTCGACCGGAAATTCGACGCTGCCTTGCGCGATTGGAATACGGTGCCGAAGACGACGGAAGACGAACGCCTGATCAGTCGCGTAGCGCGCGTGGTCATCGGGATGGTCGCAGGCCGGCAAGATGCCATCCGGCCGGAATGCGAGAGACTCAAACCGCTAGTGGATGCCGATCTGGCCAGCAAGCCCGATGCGCTGGGTCCGTTGCAGCGGCTGAGCTGGGTCGAGCTGTGCCTTGGACACAATGCGGAGGCGATTGCGGCGGCACGCCACGCCAGTGAAGTGCTGCCGCTCGACAGGGATGCCTATTTCGGCGCATTCCAATTGGAAGGGTTGGCCGAAATCCAGGCGCGCGCCGGCCAACCCGGGCAGGCGATCGACCTGTTGCAACGTTTGCTCGCGATTCCCGCAGGGGAGACGGTGAGCATCAGGCGCCTTGAACTCGATCCGATCTGGGATCCGCTTCGCCGCGATCCGCGCTTCCACGCCTTGTTGGAGCAATATTCCGGCGCGCAGCCGGTTGCAGCAGCAAGCGGAGCTTCGCCATGAACGAATTCGTCGCCCGCCTGAAACAATGCAAGCTGGTGCAGTGGGGTCTGGCGTACGTCGCGTTCGCGTTCGCCTTGCTGCAAGGCGTGGATATCGTCGCGCAGCGCTTCGCGTGGCCGGATTCAATAGAGCGCATCCTGATTCTCGCGCTCGCGATCGGCTTCTGCGTCGCGCTGGTGCTGGCGTGGTATCACGGTGAGCGCGGCGCTCATCGCGTCAGCGGCACGGAGATCGTGATCCTCGCGCTGCTGCTGGCGATCGGCGGGGGATTGCTGTGGCAGTTCGAGCGCACGGCACCCGGGACGTCACGTGCCGCGAGCGCGCCACATCCTTCAGGCGATCTCGTCGCGCCGGCAAAATCCGTGGCGGTGCTGCCGTTCGTCAATATGAGCGGCGATACGAAGAACGACTACTTCAGCGACGGCATCACCGAGGAAATCCTCGACGCGCTGGCGCAGATTCCGAGCCTGAAGGTGGCCGCGCGCACGTCCGCTTTCGCCTTCAAGGGCAAGGCCGAGGACCTGCGCAGGGTCGGCGAGGTGCTGGATGTCGCGACCGTGCTGGAAGGCAGCGTGCAGAAGTCCGGTGACGCAGTGCGCATCACCGCGCAATTGATCGACACCCGCAGCGGCTATCACCTGTGGTCGGAGAAATACGACCGCAAGCTCACTAGCATCTTCGTGGTCGAGGACGAAATCTCGAAAGCCATCGCAGACAAGTTGCAGGTGCAATTGGCGGGTGGAAAAGGACAAGCGCTGGTGGCGCAGAAAACGGTCGATCCGCGTGCGCACGATTTCTACCTGCGCGGACTCACCCTGCTGGCCGCGCGTTCGGTGGCCGAAGCGGTGGCTGCGTTCAAACAAACAGTGGCCATCCAGCCCGACTACGCGCAAGCATGGGCAGCGCTGGCCGAAGCGCAGGCGCTGCTGCCGGCGTATGGATCGACCGCGATGCAAATCGCCAACGCTGATTCGCTCGAATCGGCGCGGCGCGCGCTTGCAATCGAGCCAAACAACGCGCTCGCCTACGTTGCGCAAGGAATGGTGTACAGCAACCAGATGAGATGGACCGATGCGGACCACTCATTGCGGCGTGCGCTGGAGCTCGCCCCGGGCGATGCTGAAGCGCTGAACCAGTACGCGCAGTTCCTGTACGGTGTGGGCCAGCTCGGGTCCGCGCTGGCCGAACTGGATCGCGCCTTGCAGCGCGATCCACTGTCAGGCATCAGTGCCGCCATTCGCATACAACTGCGGGTGATCCTCCGTCGAGATGACGCGGCTACCGCTGCCGCGCAGACCGCGGTCATCGTGGCTGCGCATCCGGAAAGTCTGTTCGTGCACCGATCCGCGACTCTGGTCTATCTCAATCTGCACCGGTATCCGGAAGCGGAAACGCAGGCGCGCGCTGGAGCCGTGCTCAATGGCACCGATCCCCAGGCCATGGCGCTGTTGGTCCGCGGCATGGCCGATCCCGCGCAGCGGACGCGTGCCGTGCAGGAACTGGAGACCTCGCCGGCCGTCGCGGGTCTGAAGCACGATACCGTGGTGCATGCCCTGTTCCTGATGTATCTGGGCGAGCGCGATCGCGCCCTGGCGGTGCTCGATCAAAACGCCGCGCAAAGCCTGATCACGCAATTGCTGTGGTTCCCGGCGTTCGATCCGGTTCGCGACGACCCGCGTTTCAAGGCGGCGTTGAAGAAGATGGGCTTGCCCTACACGCCAAAGAAACTCGCTTCGCCATGAGCGCGCGGACTTCCATTCTTTCCGAATTGAAACGGCGTAACGTCCTGCGCGCGGCGGTGCTGTACGCGGGCGCGGTGTGGGCGCTGGCCCAGGGTGTCGCGCAACTGTCGCCGGTGTTGAACGCACCGGAGTGGGCGCCGCGCGCATTCCTGGTCGCGGCCGCGATCGGCTTTCCGTTCTGGATCGCGTTCGCGTGGTTCTACGAATTCGCGCCGAAAGATCCGAAGGGCGAGGGCGAAATCGCTGCGGGCGACTCGCGCGCGCGCCGAACCGGCCGCAGGCTGGATTTCGGGATCATCGCGATGCTGTCGGTCGCGGTAATCCTGTTGCTGGGCAACCAGTTCCTGTGGCGCAAGGGCATCACGCAGGCTCCGGCGACGGGATCCGGGCAGGCGAAAACGGGGATTCCGCAAAAGTCCATCGCTGTGCTGCCGTTCGCCAACGTGGGCGGCAAGGCGGACGAGCAGTTCTTCTCCGATGGCTTGTCCGAGGACCTGATCGATGCGCTGTCGCAGTTCGACGACGTGAAGGTCATCAGCCGCAGTTCGGCGTTCCAGTTCCGCGACAGCACCGAAGGCGCGGCGAGCATCGGCAAGAAGCTCGGCGTCGCGCACCTGCTGGAGGGAGCGGTGCAGCGGCTCGGCGACGAGTTGCGCATTACCGCAACGCTCGTTGACGCGGCCGATGGAAGCATCGTCTGGTCGCAGCGTTACGAAAAGCCGTCCCGCGATCTATTCGCGCTTCAGGACGCCATCACGCGGGCCGTGGCTGACGCGCTCAAGGCGAAACTGCCGAACAAGCCAGGCGAGGTATTGCAGACCGACCGGCCACCCAGCGGCAATGTCGATGCCTATATCGCCTACCAGCGTGGCATCGCCGTCATGGAGCACAACAGCGAAGCGAGCTTCCGCGACGCGATCCAGATCCTGGGCGAAGCCGTTCGCCTCGATCCGGAGTACGTCGCGGCCCATGCGCAGGTGTCGATCGGCTGGACGAGCCTCGCGATCCAGTTCGGTGGCCCGGAAGCCCCGCATGCCATCGAGGAAGCGCGCAAGGCGGCGCGGGCCGCGCTGGCGCTGGACGACAAATCCTCCATCGCACACCAGGCGCAGGCCTATCTGTTGCAGCAGGTGGACATGGACTGGACCGGTGCCGAGGCCGAGGCGCGGCGCGCGCTGGAATTGTCCCCGAACTACCCGACCGCGCAATTCGGGCTCGGCCAGGCGTCGGCATCGCTCGGGCGCAATCGCGAGGCGGCGGAATTGACGCGGCAGGCCCTCGCGAGGAGTCCCCGCCAGTCCGACTGGTACGGCTATCTTGGGGTCTATCTGACCGCGCTCGGCGAACTGGACGAGGCGCGGGAAGCGATTCGGTCCGCCATCGATCTCCATCCCGGCGCAGCCACTTATTACGAAGGGATCGCCGTGATCGAGATCGTGCGGGGCAATGCCGAGGCCGCCCTGGCCGCAGCGCGCGAGGAACCCGAAGGACCCTGGCGCGACGTCGCGATGGCGTTGGCCCTGCAGATCGGGAACGATCGCACCGCCGCCGATGACGTGTTGCAGAAACTCATCGACGGACACAAGGACGACGCGCCGTACCAGATCGCGCAGGTGTATGCATTGCGGCGCGATCCGGTCAACATGTTCGAGTGGCTGGACCATGCCTGGAAGAACCGCGATCCGGGCGTCAGCAGCCTGCTGTCCGATCCTTTCATACTTCTCTACAAGGACGATCCGCGCTTTGCCGCGTATTGCAGGAAGGTCGGATTGCCGACGACGACCGATGCCAAGGCAATGCCGTGAGCGCCAGGCCTTCCATCTTTTCCGAGCTGCAACGCCGCAACGTGCTGCGTGCGGCGGTGTTGTACGCCGGCGCAGTGTGGCTGCTGGCGCAGGTGATCACGCAACTCGGACCGGTATTCAACGCGTCGCAGTGGATCGCGCGCGCGTTCCTGGTCGCCTCCGCGATCGGCTTTCCGTTCTGGATCGCATTCGCGTGGTTTTACGAATTCACGCCGCAGGGTCTGAAGCGCGAGAGCGCAGTCGCCTCGGATGCATCGATCACGCGTTCGACGGGCCGCAAGCTCGACAAATGGATCATCGCGATGCTCGCGCTGGCGGTGGTGTTGCTGCTCGCCAACACTTTCGTCCGGAAAGGGGGCACGGGTTTGCAGGACGAAACGGCTTCCGCGATCCCGGCCAAATCCATCGCGGTGCTGCCGTTCGAGGATTTGAGTCCCGGCCACGACCACGGTTATTTCTCCGCCGGCCTGGCAGAGGAGCTGTTGAACGCGTTGGCGAAGGTGCAGGACCTGAAAGTCGCGGGCCGTGCATCGTCGTTCTATTACGGCAGCCACAACGCGGACCTGCGCACGATCGGCAAGGCGCTGAACGTCGCCAACGTGCTGCAAGGCGCGGTGCGCACGCAGGGCGAAGCGGTGCGCATCAGCGTGCAACTGGTGCGCACGCAGGATGGTTTCGAGGTGTGGTCGCAAAGTTACGATGGCGACCTGGACAACATCTTCGACCTTCAGGAGCGCATCGCGCGTGCCATCACCGATCACCTGAAAGTGGCGCTGACCGGCAGCGAGCAGGCGCGGCTGGTACCGGTGGCGACCACCAGTGCGGATGCCTACGCGGACTTCGTCATCGCGCAGGCGTTGGTCAACAAGCGCGTGGGCGACAGCCTGCCGCGCGCGATAGTGTTGTTGCAGAAAGCGACCACGCTGGACCCGAAGTTCGCGCGTGCTTGGGCCAAGCTGGCGATCGCCTACGCGGTGCTGCCGCAGTACGTGCGTGCCGACTGGACCGCGAGCTGGAAGATTTCCGACGGCGCGGCGCACCGTGCCCTGGAGATCAATCCAGAAGAGGCTGAGGCTTACGCGGCACTGAGCTACAACCAGTTCTCGCAGCGCCACTACCTGGCAATGGTCGAGCCGATGCAGCGCGCGCTGCAACTCGCGCCCGACAACTCGGCAGTGAGCTACTGGGCTGCCAACGAACTCGCGGCGATGGGGCGCAGCCGCGATGCCGAGGCGCGATTGAAGGCCGCGTTGAACAACGATCCCGCCAATGCGTTGCTGCTGTTCTACGAGAGCATGATGCGCTGGCGCGCGGGCGACGGAGCCGGCGCGCGCAAAATCCTGGCCCGCGACAGCATCGCCAATTCCGAGTTCGCTTTGCTGGTCCTGGGTTATCTCGACGCGGCGCACGGCCACTCGGCCGTCGCCGTCGATGAACTGGCGCGGGCGAAGAGCACGTTCGGTTCGAAGATTCCGAAAACCGATCTGATCGAAATCTTCCGCGGATTCGCCGGTACCCCCGCACAACGCGAGGTGGCGTCGAAGATCGTCGCCGCGTACCCGCAGGATGATTGGGCACCCTCGGCGCTGTTGATACTCGGCGAGCCTGCTCGCTCGCTGGAATTGTTCGAAACCGGAAAATCGGGCTTGTCGGACGGGTATCTCAATTACCTCTGGCACCGCGAGGACTGGTCGCGCAAGGCGCGCCAGGATCCTGCCTTCCAGGGCTTCGCGCAGCGAATCGGCATGGTCGAGTATTGGAAAAAATTCGGCTGGCCGGACCTGTGCAAACCCGCGCCCGAAAATGGGCCGGACGCTTTCGTCTGCAGATGACGCGAGCTCTGGTTTCGGGAGTGGACAACCGCCAAGGACGACTTCGCTGCACGTGATCGCGGAAGGAGCATCGCCATGTTGCGCCATGTGATGTCGCACCTGCGCCGCCAGGACTGGACGGCGGTATTGGTCGAACTGGTCGTGGTGGTGGTCGGCGTGTTCATCGGTGTGCAGGCGTCGAACTGGAACCAGCAGCGCGCCACCGACCAGCAGTCAGCGGTGCTCACTTCGCGCCTGAAGGCCGATCTGCGCGGAGAGGACTGGAGCTACCAGTTCCTGCTCGCATACAACCGCGAAGTGCTGGCCAACGCGAACCGTGCGATCGACGCACTGGAGGGCACTTCACCGTTGCCGGACGAGGCCCTGCTGGTCAGCGCGTACCGTGCCACCCAGTACAAGAATCGAAACCGCCGCGGTTCCACCTACGAGGAACTGATTTCGACCGGCACCATCGGCCTGATCCGCGACCCGCAACTGCGCGATACCGCGATTCGCGTGTACAACGTTGCCACCTTCGACAATCTGGTGCGCGAAGGCCTGCAGTCGCGGTATCGCGAGGCCTTCCGCATGAGCGTGCCGAACCGCGTGCAACGGGTGCTGGGCCAGCGCTGCGGCGATCGTTATATCCGCCCCGGCGACTACGCAGCCATCCACGGCATCCTCGACTACCCGTGCACGACAGGCCTGTCCGCGCAGGACATCGCTGCATCCGCAAAAGCACTGCGGTCCAATCCCGACATCGCGCCGTTCCTCCGCCTGCGGATCGCCGACCTCGAAACCCGCCTGGTGGACCTGACCGGCAACAACAGGGACATCATGGCAAACCTTCGCGCCATCGCGGGGGAGAAGCCATGATCCTGCACCGCGTCACCGCAAACTTCCGCCGCCAGGATTGGATGGCGGTCTTCGTCGAACTGGTCGTGGTGGTGGTCGGCGTATTCATCGGCGTGCAGGCGTCGAATTGGAACGAAGACCGCGAAACCAACCGCAAGGCCGCGGTGTTCGCGGAACGCCTCAAAAGCGACCTGCGCGAGGAGGCCTGGGGTTACGAGGTGCAGGTCGGGTACTTCAACCAGGTCCTGGCCAACGCGAAACGCGCGGCGGGCGCGCTGGCCGGGACAACGCCGCTCTCCGACGAGGCGTTGTTGGTCAGCGCCTACCGGGCCACGCAGTTCAACAGCTATACGCGCCGACGTGCCACCTACGATGAATTGACTTCCACCGGGGAGATCAGCCTGATCCGCGACGCGGCGTTGCGCGAACTCGCCATGCGCGTCTATACGGAACCGATGATGGACGACATCGTCCGCTCGGCGCAGACGGCGGAATATCGCAAGGCGTTCCGCATGGCGCTGCCCTACGAGGTCCAGCAGACACTCGCGGACAAGTGCGGCGACCACATCGTCCCCGTCGGCAATTACGAGGCCATTGCGAGTGTGCTCGATTATCCGTGTTCGACCGGGCTGCCGCCGGCGACCATCGCCGCGAGCGATGAAATCCTGAAGAAGGATCCGCGACTGCTCGCGCTGCTGCGGCTCCGCATCGCCGACATCGAAACCGACCTCGGCAACATGACCGTGTACTACGCGCACGACATCCGGGAGCCGCTCCGCCGGATCGGGGCGAGGAAGCAGCCCTGAAGGGCCGCCGCAGGCCCGCGGCACCTGCCGGTTCCGCGGGACGGCGTGCACCGGGCGCGGGAACCTGCATGTAACATGGGCGAACAGTCCCGGCCTGCGCGCGCGACCCCGACGATGAGCGACTGGACCCACTCGCTGAAACTCACGTTCGCGGAATTCCGCCGCCGGCGCGTGTACCGCATGGCCGCCGTGTACGTGGTGGCGGGCTGGATCCTGATCCAGCTCGGCAGCGCCACGTTCGAGCCGCTTGGGTTTCCGCCGTGGTCGATGAAGCTGTTGCTGGTGCTGCTGGCGCTGGGCTTCCTGCTGGCCTGCGTGCTGGCCTGGGTGTACGACATCAATCCGCGGGGGATCGAGCGCACCGCGCCGCTGGCCGAAACCGAAGCGCCATTGCCAGCATCGCAGCCGGCGCCCGCGCCCGAAGCCTCGGTCGCGATCCTGCCGTTCGCCGACCTGAGCGAAGCGAAGGACCAGGATTATTTCTGCGACGGCCTGGCCGAGGAAATCCTCAACGTGCTCGCGTCGATCCGCGGCCTGCACGTCGCTTCGCGCACTTCGTCGTTCCGGTTCCGCGGCAGCGACGTGGATGCGCGGGAAATCGGCCGCACGCTCAACGTCGCCGCGATCATGGAAGGCAGCGTGCGCAAGGCCGGCGACCGCGTGCGCGTCACCGCGCAGCTGATCGACGCCGGCAACGGCTACCACCTGTGGTCGGAGAATTTCGACCGCAGGCTGGAGGACATCTTCGCGATCCAGGAGGAAATCGCACGCAGCGTGGCGCGCGCGTTGCGCGTCTCGCTGAAGGGTGCCGCGAAACTTGACCGCGACTGCAGTTGCAACGCGCCGCGCGACATGCGCGCCTACGAGTTCTACCTGCGCGGCCGCCAGATCCAGTCGGTGAAGAGCAGCGACAACTGGACCAAGGCACCCGAGATGTTCCGGCGCGCGATCGCGCTGGATCCGGATTACGCGCAGGCGCACGCCGGCCTCGCCGATTCGCTGGCGCAACTGCTGATCTGGCGGATCCTGCGGCCGGAAGACGTGCTGGAAGAAGCGCTCGCGGCCGCGAAGCGCGCGCTGGAGCTTGCGCCGCAACTTGCGGAAGCCCACGTCGCGCACGCCAACACGCTCTCGCTCGCGGGCGACGACGCCGGCGCGGTCGCGGCGTTCGAACGCGCGATCGAACTCGATCCGGAACTTTACGAAGCGCACTACTACCTCGGCCGGCACTGTTTCGCACGCGGACAGCACGCGCGCGCGATCGAGGAATTCGAAGCCGCGCACCGCGTGCGGCCGGACGAGTTCCAGGCCATCTCGCTGGCGTGCAACGCGGCCGACTCGCTGGGCGACCCCGGGCGGGGCGATGCGCTGGTGCGGATGGCGCTGCCGTCCGCGCTCGCCGAAATCGCGGCCGACCCCGAAAATGGCCGGGCGCTGTACCTTGCGGCCGGCATGCAGTTGCGGCTGGGCGATGTCGATGGCGCGCGGCGCAGCATCGAGACGGCGCTGCGGTTGCAACCGGACGATTTCGGCACGCTCTACAACGCCGCGTGCACCTACACCCACATGGGCGAGAACGAGCGCGCGCTGGACCTGCTCGAGCGCGCGCTCGCGACGGGCAGCGGTTTCCGCGACTGGATCGAACACGATTCCGATCTGGACAGCCTGCGCGGGCTGCCGCGTTACCGCGAGATCATGGCGCGGCTCGACTTGCGGAAATCGGAGGCGGTGTGACATTCGACACGACGCCCGGCCTGGATTGCAATGGCCGGCTCCTGAAGCTTGATCGCGCGCGCGTCTGCGGCGTGCTCAACCTCACCGGCGATTCGTTTTCGGGCGACGGGCTGGCCGACGATGTCCCCGCGGCGGTCGGGCGCGGGCTGGAGATGGTGGAGCAGGGGGCGGACCTGCTGGACGTCGGCGCGGAATCCACGCGCCCTGGCGCGGAACCGGTCGATGCCCAGACGGAAATCGCGCGCGTGGTGCCGGTAATCCAAATGCTCTCGCGCGAATCGGGCGTGCCGATCGGCGTCGACACCTCCAAGCCGGAAGTGATGCGCGCGGCGGTCGGCGCAGGCGCCGGCATGATCAACGACATCCATGCGCTGCGCGGCGAAGGCGCGCTGGATGCGGCGGCGGAACTGAAGGTGCCGGTCTGCGTGATGCACATGCAGGGCGAGCCGCGCACGATGCAGGACAATCCCCACTACGAAGACGTCGTCGGCGAAGTACATCGGTTCCTCGCCGAGCGCGTGTTCGCCTGCGAGATGGCGGGCATCGACAAGCGCCGCGTGCTGGTCGACCCGGGCTTCGGATTCGGCAAGACGCTCGAGCACAACCTCGCGTTGCTGCGCGCGCTGGACCGGTTCCGCGACCTCGCCGCGGGCGTGTTCGTGGGCTTGTCGCGCAAATCGATGATCGGCAGGTTGACCGGACGCACGGGCGGCGCCGAGCGTGCGGTGGGCTCCGCCGCCGCGGCGCTGGTCGCGGTGCAGCGCGGCGCGATGATCGTGCGCGTGCACGATGTCCGGCAAACGCGTGATGCGCTGGCGGTTTGGGAGGCGGTGCACGAGGGCGATGCGCCCGCCCGGGCCCAGCCCAAACCCTTCGGTTCGCAGCGGTTCGGGGACGACTGATAAAATCGGATGGTCATCCCCGCCCAAGCAGGATCCATGTCCGATTCCCGCAAGTATTTCGGCACCGACGGCATCCGCGGCCGGGTGGGCGAGTGGCCAATCACCGCCGAGTTCATGCTGAAGCTTGGCCGCGCTTCGGGCGTGGTGCTCGGCGACGGCAGGCGCCCGCTGGTGCTGATCGGCAAGGACACGCGCGTCTCGGGCTACATGTTCGAGTCCGCGCTGGAAGCGGGACTGGTTGCGGCCGGCGCAGACGTGGGACTGCTCGGACCGCTGCCGACGCCCGGCGTGGCGCAACTGACGCGCGAGCTGGGCGCGAACGCCGGAATCGTGATCAGCGCTTCGCACAATCCGTATCAGGATAACGGCATCAAGTTTTTCTCCGCGGAAGGGGAAAAGCTCGACGACGCGATCGAATCGGAAATCGAGCGCGAAATCGAAGCGCCGTTCGCGACGGTGGCGCCCGAGCGCCTCGGCAAGGCGCGGCGCATCGACGACGCGATCGATCGTTACGCACGCTTCTGCCTCGGCACCCTGCGCGCGCCGCCGGATCTTTCCGGCAAGCACATCGTGCTGGATTGCGCGCACGGCGCGACGTACCTGGTCGCGCCCAGGGTGTTCTCCTCGCTGGGCGCGAAGGTGACGCGCATCGGTTGCGAGCCCGACGGTTTCAACATCAACCACGAAGTCGGGTCGACGCACCCGGTGGCGCTGCGCGGCGCGGTGATCGAACAGCACGCGGATTTCGGCATCGCATTCGACGGCGACGGCGACCGCGTGCAAATGGTCGACCGCAACGGCGAACTGGTCGATGGCGACGACCTGATGTACGTGCTGGCGCGCGACTGGATGGCGGGCGGGCGGTTGCGCGGCCCGGTGGTCGGCACATTGATGAGCAACTACGGCCTCGAGCGCGCGCTGACCGGCGCGGGCGTGGACTTCCTGCGTGCCAAGGTCGGCGACCGCTACGTCCTGCAGCAGCTGAAGGAACACGGCGGGCTGCTGGGCGGCGAAACGTCGGGGCACATCCTCTGCCTCGACCGTGCCAGCACCGGCGACGGCATCGTCTCCGCGCTGGCGGTTCTCGATGCGCTGGCACGCGCCGGCAAGGACCTTTCGGAAGCGCGCGACGGTTTCGAGAAACTGCCGCAGGTCACCCGGAATGTACGCGCGGCGGGCGGCGCCGCGCTGGTCGCCGCGCCGCTTGTGCAGCAGGCGCTGGCCGAAGTCGAGGAGGTGCTGCGCGGCCGAGGCCGCGTGGTGTTGCGCCCTTCCGGAACGGAACCGGTAGTGCGCGTCACGATCGAAGCCGTGGACTCCGCCGAGGTCGAACGGCTGGCGGCCAGGCTTGCCGACGCCGTAACCGCCGCGGCGAATGGATCGTGATGCAACACGTTCCCGCCCTCGACATCCGCCGCTACGACAACGACCGCGATGCTTTCGTTTCCGAACTCGGCGCGGCGTACCGCGAGTTCGGTTTCTGCGGCATCACCGGCCACGGCATCGATCCGTGCCTGATCGATGGCGCGTACGAAGCATTCAGACGATTCTTCGCGCTGCCGCTCGATACCAAGATGAAATACCACGTGCCGGGCACGGGCGGAGCGCGCGGCTACACGCCGTTGAAGATCGAAACCGCGAAGGACAGCGTCCATCCGGACCTCAAGGAGTTCTGGCACATCGGCCGCGAGTTGCCCGACGGTTCGCCGTACCGCGCGCTGATGCCACCGAACCTTTGGCCCGTCGAAATACCGTCGTTCCGCGAGTACGGCTATGGCCTGTACCAGGCCCTCGACGGGCTCGGCACGCGCGTGCTGCGCGCGCTGGCGTTGCACATCGGTTTGCCGGAACGTTTCTTCGACGACAAGACCAACGCCGGCAATTCGATCCTGCGTCCGATCCACTACCCACCGATCGAAACAGCCGGCATTCCCAACGTGCGCGCCGGCGCGCACGAGGACATCAATTTCATCACCCTGCTCGTCGGCGCTTCCGCGGCGGGCCTGGAACTGCTGACGCGCGCAGGCGAGTGGCTGCCGATCACCACCACCGGCGACACCGTCGTGGTCAACATCGGCGACATGCTGCAGCGCCTGACCAACCACGTGTATCCCTCGACCACGCACCGCGTCGTCAATCCCCCGGGCGATCACGCACGCAAGCCGCGCTATTCGATCCCGTTCTTCCTGCACCCGAATCCGGACGTGGTTCTCGATCCGCTCACCAACTGCATCAGCGCGGATAATCCGCGCCGCTACGACATGCCGATCACCGCGCACGAATACCTGCAGCAACGGTTGCGCGAAATCCGATTGATGTAACGTCGTTGTTGCTTCGTCGTCATCCCGGCCACGGATTGGTCGGGGATCCGGTTCCATGGAGGTTGAAGTCGCTGGAGCACGAAGTCCGTCCACCCACTTTGGACCCGCGGGCCCCGTTACCCATGCCACGCCGTACCCACATCGAAAAACACTTCGGCGCATCGGATCTGCTGCGCGACATCGTGATCGGCATGGCCGACGGCCTGACGGTCCCGTTCGCGCTGGCGGCGGGCCTGAGCGGCGCGGTCGCGGCATCCGGCCTGATCGTCACCGCGGGCGTGGCGGAAATCGCCGCGGGCGCGATCGCGATGGGCCTCGGCGGTTATCTCGCCGCGCGCGGCGACGCCGAACACTACGCCAGGGAACGCAATCGCGAACGCTACGAAGTGAAGGCGCTGCCGCGCGAAGAGGAAGAGGAGATCGTCGGCATCCTCTCGCGCTACGGGCTGACGCGCGAACAATGCGCGCCGATCCTCGCCGCGTTCCACCGCGACCACGAAGCCTGGGTGGATTTCATGATGCGCTACGAGCTGGGCCTGGAACGGCCCGTGCCCGGCCGCGCGCTGCGCAGCGCGTGCACCATCGGCGGCGCCTACGTGATCGGTGGGTTGGTGCCGCTGGTTCCCTACATGCTGGTGGCGAAACCACACGTGGCGTTGTGGATTTCCGCGATCGCCACGCTGGTCGCGCTGGCGGTGTTCGGCGCGATCAAGGGCCGCATCATCGGTACCGGCGCGCGCCGCGGTGCGCTGCAGACGGTGATCGTCGGCGGCATCGCGGCTTGTGCGGCGTACTGGCTGGCGAGTTGGGTGGCGACGATCTGAGAGGGCATGGACAGAAGCGGTCCGCAAGCCGGATGCATGGAGATGAGATGAAACGGATTTCAATGACGGGATGCATGCTGGCCTGGGTGTATTTTCTGGTCGCCGGCACCCCGGCGGCGCTCGCGCTCGAACGGATGCGGGCATCGCCGCTGCCGAGGGTGCGCCACGTATTCGTGATCGTGCTGGAGAACGAACCCTTCCAGGTCACCTTCGGCAGGAACTCGCCCGCGCCCTACCTTTCCCGCGAACTCATGCGGCAGGGCGCGCTGTTGCCGAACTACTTCGCCGTCGGCCATACCAGTCTCGACAACTACATCGCGATGATCAGCGGGCAGGCGCCCAATGCCGAGACGCAGGCCGACTGCAAGGTGTTCAGCGATTTCGTGCGCAGCAGCCCGGGTCGGGGCGCGCACGGGCAGGTGCGCGGGCGAGGATGCGTCTATCCGAGCGACGTGGAGACCGTGGCCGACCAACTCGAGACCGCCGGTTTCGCCTGGAAAGGCTACATGGAAGACATGGGCGCCGATCCCGCGCGCGAAGCCGCGGCATGCGGACACGTGCCGATCGGCACGACGGACGCCACCAACCACGCGAGCGAAAAGGACCAGTACGCCGACAAGCACGATCCCTTCGTGTATTTCCATTCGATCATCGACAATCGCGCACGCTGCGCCGCGCACGTGGTCAACCTCGATGCGCTGGAGAGCGACCTCCGCAAGCCGGAGACGACGCCCAACTTCTCCTTCATCACGCCCAACCTCTGCCACGACGGCCACGACGCACCGTGCATCGACGGCAAGCCGGGTGGACTGGTTTCCGCCGACAGGTTCCTGCGCAAGTGGGTGCCGCGGATCCTCGCCTCTCCGGCGTTCAAGCGGGACGGTTTGCTGGTCATCACCTTCGACGAAGGCACCGACGCATCGGCGTGTTGCGGAGAGCGGCCGCTGCCCGGCGGCCCGGAGCCGGGGCGATCCGGGCCCGGCGGCGGGCGCATCGGCGCGGTGCTGCTGTCGCCGATGATCGCGCCGGGCAGGGTTTCCAGGAAGTCGTACAACCACTATTCGCTGCTGCGGACCGTGGAGGACATCTTCGGTCTGTCGCACCTCGGTTACGCCGCTGCGCCGCAGTTGCGGAGTTTCGGGAAGGATGTGTTTTCGGCCAAGTAGCTCGGAAACAAGTTCGTCATTCCGGGGCCGTTCGCGCAGCGAACGGAACCCGGAATCTCTCTTCCCGACGCAGCACAGCCACAGCAGATTCGGGGCTCCTCGCCCATGAACGGGGATGCCCCGGAATGATGAACTAGTGCTCGGGCGGTGGCTATTTCTCCACCCGAAAGTTCCTCGCCCTGCGCTCGATCACTTTCAATGCAATGCGGTCCGGCAACAGTTTGAACAGCGTCTTGATCGCGCGATTGACGCGGCCGGTGACATACACGATCCGGCCGCCCTCCACTGCATCCAGCCCCAGCCGCACGACCTCGTCGGCACCCATCCACATCCAGCCCGGCATCTTCGAAACCTTTTTCCGCGCGCCGGTCACGTCGTGGAATTCCGAATACGTGAAGCCCGGGCACAGCGCGCACACGTTCACGCCCGACGCGCGGTTCTCCAGCGCCAGCGATTGCGAAAACTTGATGAGGTACGACTTGGCCGCCGCGTACAAGGTGTGCTTCGGCGTGCCGGGAACCAGGCCCGCGAGCGATGCGACGTTTACGATGCGCCCGTAACCGCGTTCGCGCATCGCCGGCAGCAGGCGAAGGCACAGCTGGGTCGGCGCGGCCATCAGCACATGGATGAAGTCATCGTGGGTGCGCCAATCGCTGGCGAGAAAATCCCCCGGCACGCCGTATCCGGCGTTGTTGACCAGAATGTCGATATGCAATCCGCGGCGCGCGATTTCCTCGACGATCCGCCGAGGCGCTTCGGGCTGCGACAGGTCGCCCACGATCACCTGCGCATCGATGCCATGTTTCGCATGCAGTTCGTCCGCCAGCGCGCGCAGGCGATCCTCGCGCCGCGCGGTCAGTACCAGGTCGCAGCCGCGGCGGGTAAGCTCGCGCGCGAATGCCGCACCGATGCCGGATGAAGCGCCGGTGACGAGTGCGCGACGGGGCGGATTTGTCATGGGCGCCACCTCCTGCCGTCATTCCGGCGAGGGCCGGACAAATTCGTCCGGAACGAAATTGAACGACCGAAGGTCGGCCCGAAGGGCAAAGTCCATGGATGGATTTTGTAATCCGGTTGCCATGAAGCACGATCATCCGCAATCGCCATCGGACCCCGGCCTGCGCCGGGGTGACGGTATTCGATGTCCATCGCGTTTGGCGTACCGCTTCGTTATTCTTCACCGCAGGCAATGATGATCGGGCCGGGGCCTGCCCACAAGGCGCCAAACGGCCGCGCCGTTGGCCCTTTGTCGGCAGGGCAAGGAAGAGCGAGGAGGATGTATGTCGATACATCGACGAGTGATGACGCAGCCCTGCGGGCAAAGGGCCACGGCCCTTCGGGTTGCGCCGCGGCGGCCGCCATACTGCGTTGCGCGGTTTGGCCATAGGAGTGCTATGGCGCTGCACCGCGCGCCTTGTCTGGCAACCGCTGCGGAAGCAACGCGGCTCGCTTGTCGCATTGCGGGCAGACCCTAATGCGCCGCAAACTGGTCGCCGGAAACTGGAAGATGTACGGCACGCGCGAAAGCGCGCGGCAACTGGTCGACGCGATCGTCGCCGGGTCCCCGTCGCACTGCGACGTGGCGGTGTTTCCGCCGTTCCCGTACCTCGCGCCCCTGGTGGCGCAGCACGGCGCGAAGCTGGATTTGGGCGCGCAGGATTGCAGCGAGCACGGCGAAGGCGCCTACACGGGCGACGTCTCGGCGGCGATGCTGAAGGATGTCGGCTGCCGCTACGTGCTGGCCGGTCATTCCGAACGCCGCCAATACCACCACGAGGACGATGCGCAGATCGCCCGCAAGGTGGTCAAGGCGCTGGAGCACGGCCTCACGCCGGTGCTGTGCGTGGGCGAAAGTCTGGAGGAACACGACGCCAGCCATACCGCGCAGGTCGTCGAGCGCCAGCTCGGCAAGGTGATCGAACACTGCGGCATCGCGGTGTTCGAAACCATAGTCCTGGCCTACGAGCCGGTCTGGGCCATCGGCACCGGCCGCACAGCCAGCCCCGAAAAAGCCCAGTCCGTACATGCCCTGTTGCGTAGCCAATTGGCGCGGGCCGATGCTAAAATCGCGGATTCGACCCGCATCCTCTACGGCGGCAGCGTCAAGCCCGGCAATGCCGCGGAATTGTTCGCGCAACCGGACGTGGACGGCGGCCTGATCGGCGGCGCCTCCTTGAAAGCGGCCGATTTCCTCGCAATATGTGCGGCGGCGTGTTAAGCGTCGCGGGAAGCATCCATGCTGTTCACCATCTTCAGCGTTTTCTATGTCCTGATCGCGGCGGCATTGACCGTGCTGATCCTGATCCAGCGCGGCGACGGCGCCAACGCCGGCGCGAGCTTCGGCGGCGGCGCTTCCGGCACCGTCTTCGGCGCGCGCGGTTCGGCCAGCTTCCTCACGCGCTCCACCGCCGTGCTGGCCGGATTGTTCTTCGTGCTCAGCCTGGCGATGGGCATCTATCTCAGCCGCACCGGCGTGGCGCAACCGAAGGCGGACCTGGGCGTGATGTCCGGCGTGGTCGCGCCGACGCCAGCCGCTTCCGCCGCCGCGGCCACTTCGCCCGACGTGCACCCGCTGGCCAATCCCCCACAAAAGGCAGTGCCGCAGGCGACGCAGCCGGCGGCGCCCGCCAACAACAGTGAAGTGCCGAAGGCGAGCGAGGTTCCGCAGGCCACCGCGCCGGCAAAACCGAAGGCGGCGGGCAGCAGCGCTCATTGAATAAGACTGGTTGAGCGAGCTTTCTGAAAGTCTGCTGCATGGATGTAGCAGTGTGGAGACCAGGGACGGTCTGCAAGCCCAGGTGGCGGAATTGGTAGACGCACTACCTTGAGGTGGTAGCGGGTAACTCCGTGGGGGTTCGAGTCCCCCCTTGGGCACCATGAGAATCTTCCGGCTTCGTCCGTGCAGTCCGCGGCAATCCGGTGTGACCCTTCCAACCCGCCCGCAAGGCGGGTTTTTGTTGACGCTGACAGCAGGCCAACGTTGGGCAGAGTGCTGGTGTTGGGTTGGCGCTGAGGTACACTCGGCGCCACAGGGGTCTGTTTTGTTCGGAAGTCCATTTGCTCAGCGTCTCCAAGGAGAGGTTGCCATGGCTTCGATGAAACGTGACCATTCAAGACGCGTGCTGGCAGTGGCGCTCGTGTTGCTGATGCTGGCGGCGCTCACTGGAGCTATTGGACGAGAAGCCCTTGCGGCGGCACTGTTCGCGGGGTTCGCCGGGCTGGCAATCGCCGGGCGCGCGCTCTCGGACAGCAGCGGCATCTAACATCGCGACGCGGCATCGCGCCCCGGCATCATGTATGCGCAGTCGAGAACTGGCCGACGGGCTTGAGTCAGCCGAGCCGCTGCGGTTGGGCAGCGGTTTCGGCGATGCCCTGTACGGCACCATGAGGAAGGGCGGCATGTATGAGCAAGTTGCCGTGTACCGCTACGTGCCGCCGTCTGTGCAGTGACACTTCGGAGTACAACCGAGTTCGCTCTGTGTGCTACTCCGCGCAGATCCGGGCCAAGTACTGCAACTCCGGGCGGACGTCGGCGCTGATCTCGGCATCACCAGTACACCTGTCACGGACGGCGTAACCTTTCGGCTCCGGCGGGGAAAATAAGCATGAGAATGTGCTGGCGTTGCTGGCTTTTGATCGCAGGCGTGGTGTTTGCAATGAGCCATGTGAGCCTGGCGGCAGGGCCGAATCCGCTGACGCTGCATTCGTTCTGTGCTCTGCGCTCTCAAGGAAATTGTCTTGACGGTTCCAATAGTGCCGGCGGCGATTTGGTGCGGGGACCGAAGGGTTCCTTTTATGGAATTACGGTCGTCGGCGGCATTCAAGCAGAGGGACACGGCGAAGGTGGCGGCGAGGTTTACCGAATCGACGGGAGGACCGGACGCTTCAGCGTGCTCTACCAATTCGACCCCCTGCTCGACGGCTATGGCCCCACCTCGATACAAGTCGGCTCGGATGGAAACCTCTACGGGACTCTAGCCGGCAGTCTTTACGGTCTTGGATGTGTTTTCCGCCTTTCGCCGACTGGAGACTTCACGCTCGTACATGCTTTTGCACCCGGGGAGGTCAGCGGCCCTCTCTTCCCTCTTGTCGAGGATCCGCAAGGCAACTGGTATGGCGCGGCATACGGAAGCAGCTCTGACAACGGTGAGATCTACAAGATCTCGCCTGATGGATCCTTCGCTCTGGTGCATCAATTCGGCAGATCCGACGCACACCCGGATGCTCGCCTGTTGCTGGCAGGCGATGGCAATTTCTATGGCACCACAAGCTCACCACTGGACGCCGGCACCATTTTCCGCATGACGCCCGACGGGTCGATCAAGACGATGCTCGATTTTGACTCAATCAGCGAGGGCAATTCGCCGGGCGAGTTGACGGCAGGACCGGACGGGGCGCTCTACGGAGTGACTGCATATGGTGCAACCAATGCCGAGGGCACGATCTTCCGGATAACCCTGGATGGGCACTTCAGTGTGCTTCATGTTTTTGCCGAGCCTGGCCAGCCCGGTCCCCTCGGCCCGTCCGCACTGACGTTGATGCCCGACGGGAATCTTTACGGCGTCGGTATGCGCGGGGGCGACTTCGATGGGGGAATGATTTACCGCATCACGTCTTCCGGCGCATACACTCGCCTTTATTCCTTCACCAAGCGCAAGGCCGGCGCCTTCTCGCCGGGCTCCGCCTTGGTGCTGGGTTTCGACGGTGCTTCCTACGGCATTACAGATAAAGGTGGCCGATTCAACAACGGGGTCGCGTATCGCTACCTGCCATCGCCCTCGCACTGACATAGCCCGGCGTCCTCCCGGATACCCCTTGGCACCAGCGCAGCGCCACAGCTGAGATTTGCATGATCTCCTGAATGCCCGTGCCTTCCCTTGTGCCGCCGTGGTGCGGTCGACCCGTCCGCAGGTTCCAGGCGCGACCTTCCACGGCGATCACACGCAGCACTGGCGCATCCGGCGCGCGTCTGGGCTACCATCGGCGCGTTCGAAGACCGGGAGGGGTGACATGAACAGCGCCACCGCAGCCGCGATACCGCGCAGCGAGTTGACCATCCGCGGCCTGGTCATCGGCGTGATCATCACGCTGGTGTTCACCGCGGCGAACGTCTATGCGGGACTGAAAGCGGGGTTGACGTTCTCGACTTCGATTCCCGCCGCGGTGATCTCGATGGCGCTTCTGAAGGCGGTGCGCGACGCCACGATCCAGGAGAACAACATCGTGCAGACGGTGGCTTCTGCCGCGGGCACCTTGTCCTCGATCATCTTCGTGTTGCCGGGCCTGGTGATGATCGGCTGGTGGACGGGATTCCCGTTCTGGACTTCGTTCGGCATCTGCGTCACCGGCGGCATCCTCGGCGTGATGTACACGATCCCGCTGCGGCGCGCATTGGTGACCGATTCCGATTTGCCATATCCGGAAGGCGTGGCCTGCGCGGAAGTGCTGAAGGTGGGTGCGGGCGGCAGCGCGGAGAAACTCGGCAACATCCCGGTGGAAACGCGCGCGCATGCGGATGCGCCGCCGCAACAGGCGCAGGGCGCGGCGGAAGCCAGCAGCGCGGGGCTGCGCGCGGTGGTGATGGGCGCGATCCTCTCGGCGATCTTCTATGTGATCGTGCAGACGCGGATCTTCGCGAGCGATGTCGCCTCGTATTTCCGCATCGGCGATCGCGGTTCGGCCAGCGGTTTCGATTTTTCGCTCTCTTTCATGTTGTTCGGCGTGGGCCATCTGGTCGGCCTGTGGGTCGGAGTGGCGATGGGCGTGGGCGCGCTGATCGGCTGGGCCTGGGCGGTGCCGCATTTCACCGCGCTGCACCCGGCCGCGGGCGCCGCGGCGGACATCGCGCAGGGCGCGTGGAGCCACTACGTGCGCTTCGTCGGCGCTGGCACGATCGGCGTGGCGGCAATCTATACATTGGCGAAGCTCGTGAAGCCGGTCGTCGCGGGACTGGCCGGCGCCTTGCGCGCTTCGCGTGCGCGCAGCGCGGGCACGCTCGCTTCGATGCCGCGCACCGAACACGACATGCCGATCGGCATGGTCGGACTGATTTCGTTGCTGTGCCTGATCCCGATCGCAATCCTGCTGTGGCACTTCAGCCGCACCAGCGGCCTGGGCGACCACGCCTGGCTGTTGACCATCGGCGGCGTTTTGTTCGTGGTGATCCTGAGCTTCGTGGTCTCCGCGGTGTGCGGTTACATGGCGGGACTGATCGGTTCGTCCAACAGTCCGCTGTCGGGCATCGGCATCCTGGTGGTGATCATCGCCGCGCTGCTGCTGGTATTCACCGGCGTGCAGGAGGAAGTCGGCACGGGCAAGGCGGTGGTCGCGTTCGCATTGTTCATCACCGCGATCGTGTTCGCGGTGGCGTCGATCGCCAACAACAACCTGCAGGACCTGAAAACCGGGCAACTGGTGGATGCGACGCCGGAGAAACAGCAGTGGGCGCTGGTCATCGGCGTAATCGCCGGTGCGCTGGTGATCCCGCCGGTGTTGAACCTGATGCAGCAGGCGTTCGGTTTCAACGGCGCGCCGGGTGCCGACCCCGCGCGCGCGCTGCCGGCGCCGCAGGCGGGCCTGATCTCCGCCCTGGCGCAGGGCGTGATCACGCACAACATCGACTGGAGCCTGATCGGCATCGGCGCGGTGATCGGCGTAGCCGTCATCATTGTGGACGAAATCCTGCGGCGCGTGACGGGCAAGACCAGCCTGCCGCCGCTGGCCGTAGGTTTGGGAATCTACCTGCCGACCTCTACCACGCTGATGGTGGTGGTGGGCGCAATCGTCGGCGCGTGGTTCGACAAGCGCGCCGAACGCGGCCGCAACGCGGAAGGCGCCAAGCAACTCGGCGTGTTGCTGGCGTCGGGCTTGATCGTGGGCGAGAGCCTGCTGGCTGTGTTGTATGCGTTGCTGATCGCGTTCGCCGACCAGCTCGGCTTCAAGAACCCCGGTGCGCCGCTGACACTGGTGGGAGAGGGCTTCGCCATGCCGGCGCTGATCATCGGCGGCCTGGTGTTCGCCGCGATCGTGGCGGCAACCTACCTGTGGGCCGCGCGCGCGGCGCGGAGCTGAACTGCTTGAGTGTTACGCTCGTCCAGGGGCCGAGTCCCGGTTGACCGTCGTCAAAGCGTGGCTGTCGGCAACGGCGTAGGGTCAATGGTTTGCCAAAGCCATCACGTCGACGCGGCGAGACTTCGCGGACGACGAGTCCCGAGCCATTGCCGCCGTATCGCGAGGCGGCGCAACGAGGCGCCCATGAACCAGCAAACTTCTCCCGGCCGATCTTCCCCGCCCTCCGCGATTTCCCCCCGGACGCGCAAATCCGTAGAGCGGCGGATCGACGACGAACTGGAACAGAGTTTTCCCGCCAGCGATCCGCCGAGCTGGGTTTCCGGCGTGATCGATCCCGAGATGCCGCGCGCGGAGCCGCTCGACAGGAGGTCATCGTGAGCGAACCCCTGTTTCCGCCTCCGACGCCCGAGCTCGCGCGCAAGCGCCGCGAACTCGCGCCCGAACCGCTGAAAGCGTTCAAGGCATTCAGCGCCGCCGTGTTCGCGGAAGGCGCGTTGCCGGCACTCACCAAGCAATTGATCGCGGTGGCGGCAGCGCACGTCACGCAATGTCCCTATTGCATCAGGGGACACACCGCCGAAGCGCTGAAGCAGGGCGCCAGCGAGCAGCAGATCATGGAAGCGATCTGGGTTGCCGCCGAGATGCGGGCTGGCGGCGCGTACGCGCACTCGGCCCTGGCGCTGGACGTGATGCACCAGCACGCCCACGCCGACCGCGCGGGTTGAACGCGGCCGTGGGCGTGCGTTTCCAGAGTGTCTCCCGCAACATCCTCGATGCGATCGGCGACACGCCGCTGGTCGAAATCGAAGGCGCGCATCGCCAAATACATGATCGAACGCGCCGAGCGGGAAGGCCTGCTGAAACCCGGCGACACGATCGTCGAAGCCACCAGCGGCAATACCGGCAACGCGCTGTCCATGGTCGCGGCGGTGAAGGGCTACTCCATGCTGGTGGTGATGCCGCAAGGACTGTCCAGCGAGCGCGTGGCGATCTCGCGTGCCTACGGCGCGGACGTGATGTTCTGCGGCAATTTCCACGTGGATGGCGCGCTGGAACGCGCGCGCGAACTGGGCCGGCAGGAGGGATACTTCTTCAACGGCCAGTTCGAATCGGAGTGGAACGTGGAGGAAAACCGCACCGTCGTCGGCCCGCAGATCCTCTCGCAATTGCCGCCGGGCAGGCTGCCCGACGCGCTGGTGCTGGGTGTCGGCACCGGCAGCACCCTGATCGGAGTCGGCAAGGCTTTCCGCGAAGTGAATCCGCGCGTGCGGCTGTTCGCGATGGAACCCAGCGAATCGCGCACGATCCTGTGCGGCGAAATCGCCTCGCACATGATCGAAGGCATCTCGGACGATTTCATCCCGGGCATCTTCCAGCGCCACGCCGACCTGGTGGACGAGGTGCTGAACGTGTCGAGCGCGGACGCGTGGAATCCATGCGCCACCTGGCCCGCGATCATGGGCTGTTGTGCGAGCCGAGCTTCGGCGCGCATCTGCTCGCCGCCAAGCGCGTGCGCGAACGCTTCCCGCAATTCCAGAACGTCGTGACCGCGTTCTGCGACGAAGGCGAGAAGTACTTGCACGAGTACTTCATGGAGGATCCCGCAGCGGCTGGGCCGCCGCGGTTTCGCTGAAACTACGTACGGAGCGGAATCACGCCGCCGGTTTCGCCTCCACCGGTGCGGCTTCGCCGCGCAGGTTCGTCCAGCCCTTGAATGCCGCGATCACCAGCGGGATCGCGCCGAAGACGATGAACACGAGGTCGCCGGGCAGGCGCATCCACTCGAGCGTTTTCGCCAGCGGGCTGGAGGTGTAATCCATGCCGCGTGCGTGCCAGTAGCCGTTCTGGATCACGTCCCACACCTGCAGCACGCCGCCGGGGAACAGGCTGAACACCAGCATCATCGCCAGGCCAATATTGCAGCCGAAGAACGACACCCTGACGTACTTCTCGATGCCTGGCCATTGTCTTTCGTCGCTGGACTGGCGCAGCACGAACACCATCAGTGCGATCGCGAGCATGCCGAATACGCCCATCAGCGCGGCGTGGCCATGGTTGGGAGTGAGGATGGTGCCGACCTCGTAGTAGCTGATGATCGGCAGGTTGATCAGGAAGCCGAACACGCCGGCGCCCGCGAAATTCCAGAAGCCCACCGCCATCAGGAAATAGAACGTCCACTTGTGCGGGATGTTCACGCGCTTGCCGCACTCGTCGCATTCGGCGCGCGTCGTGCTGACGAACTTCCACGCGTCCAGCGTCAGCAATGTCAACGGCACCACTTCCAGCACCGAAAACAAACCGGCGAGCGCGAGGTTGATCTGCGTCTGCCCGCTGAAATACCAGTGGTGACCGGTTCCGACCAGGCCGCCGAAGAAATACAGGATCGCGTCGAGGTAGATCACCCGCAGCGCGGTGTTCCGTCGCGTCAACCCGAGTTGATAGAACGTGAGCGCGACGATGGTGGTGGCGAACAGCTCGAAGAAACCTTCCACCCACAGGTGGATGATCCAGAACCGCCACATGTCCACGATCGTGTAATTGGTTTTGGCGCCGAAGAACAACGCGGGGATGTAGAACGCCGGGATCGCCAGCGCGGCGACCAGGAACATGCGGGTCAAGGGCTTCGCGGGCTCGGCGACCTGACTCGGGCGGGCCAACCAGCACAGCATCGCGAACCACGCGAACAGGCCGACGATCATCAGCACCTGCCAGATCCGGCCGATCTCCAGGTATTCCCAGCCCTGATTGCCCAGCCAGAACCAGAGTTTGCCCAGCAGGCCGGACATGCCGAGCCATTCGCCGATCAGGCTGCCGAAGATCACGATGGCGAACGCGCCGAACAGCAGGTTCACCCACACGGCGAAACCGCGCGGTTCGTCGCGGCGCAGCGTGCGGCCGAGGAACAATGCCGCCGCGACGTAGGCCGTGGCGATCCAGAAGATCGCGGTCTGCAGGTGCCAGGTGCGCAGCAGGTTGCTCGGCAGCCACTTGTCGATCGGGAAACCGTAGAAATCGCCGGGTTCCGCGCGCGAATGCGCGATCGCGCCGCCGAGCAAGGTCTGCGCGAGGAACAGCACCGCCACGACCACGAAATATTTCACCAGCGCGCGCTGTCCGGGGCTGGCGGCGCCGGGCAGCACCTGCGGATGTATGTGGCGATCGCCGCTGACCCAGCCGAGGTTTTCGTAGCGGCCGAAGATCAGCAGCACGGTGGCGATGCCCGCGAGCAGCACCACCAGGCTCAACGCGCTCCACAGCAGCGTGGCGCCGGTCGGAAGGTTGCCGACGCTCGGGTCGTAGGGGAAATTGTTGGTGTAGGAGTAGTTGCTGCCGGGGCGGTTCGCGACCGACACCCACGCGGCCCAGTCAATGAACGCCGTGAACTGCGCCAGTTCGGTGGTGTCGGTGATCAGGTTCGGCTTCAACCCGCCGTTCCGTCCCGACGCGGTGAAATACTTGCGCCAGTACCCGATCTGTTGCCGGTATGCGCGCGTCTCGGCATCGGTGAGCTGCAGCGTGCGCGTATCGGCATCGTAGCGATTGGTCTTCAACACCACCGCGGTCTGCGCGCGGATGCCGGCTTGGCGCACCTCGTCGAGCTGGTCCATCGGTTTGCCGAAACGCTCGAGCGCGAGCGCCGCGGTGGTATCCAGCCCCATCTGGTGCAGCGCCAGCGCGGGAAAGTCCGGGCCGAGATAGGCGCCGTGTCCCCAGATGCTGCCGTTGTCCATCAGGCCGTATCGCAGGAACACCGCCTGGCCGTCGCGCACGTCATCGCCGGTGTAGAGCGTGTGGCCTTGCGCATCGACGACGCGATCGGGAATCGGCGGGGCGTTGCGATAGGCGAGCGCCGTGATGGCGATCAGCATCGCGAATCCCAGCACCATCACGATGCCGACGGTGCGCAACCACCACGGCGAGACCGGACCCTCATCCCCGAGCAGATCTTCGCTGACAGTAGCCATGCCGACCCTCCACGACAGTGCGCGTCGCGCGCATCATCGGCGGCAACCGCCGCCGCCACCTTGACTTGCGTCAAATCATACCGCTGTCCAGCAGCCGTTCCGCGTCCAGCACGTCGATGCGCGCGCCGCGCACGCGGATCGCGCCGCGCTGCGCCAGCGCGCGCAGCCCGCGCGAAAGCGTTTCCGGCGCCAGGCCCAGTTGTGCGGCGATCTGGCTCTTGGGAAAGGGCAGGGTGATCCGCGTCGAATCCTGTTGCGCGTACTGGTCGAGCAGGTAGCGCGCCAGCCGCGGCACCGCACCGTGCAGGCTCAAGGCCTCGATCTCGTTCCAGTGCGCGTGGATGCGCTGGGTCATCTGCGCCATCACGGCGCGGCAAGTGTCGAAGGATGCGCTCAGGATGCCGAGGTACGCCTCGCGTTCGACTGCGATGAGTTCGCAGGCTTCGACGGCTTGTGCGTTCACGGGATAGCGCGGCGGCTCGGTAAACAGCACGCTTTCGGCGAAGCTCTGCCCCGCGCGCACCAGGCGCATGATCTTTTCGCCGCCCTGCGGCGAAACGCGGAACAGTTTCATCGTCCCCTGCCGGACGATGTAGAACACGTCCGCGCGATCTCCCTGCAAGAACAGCCGCTGGCCGGCTTGCAGGCGACGCACGTGCAGGTACGGCGACAGCGCGTGCCACTGCGCGTCATCGACCGCGGCCAACAGGTAATGTTTGCGCAATGCCTGTTCGTCGCCGTGCACGCCCGCTCTCCAACCGTCGCCGGGAGCGTAACGCAACGCGGCTCAGGTGCGCACGGCCTCCACCCGTTTGGGCACGCCGCGCAGCAGCACCGGCGCCATCACGACCAGCCAGATCAGGAAGGCGAGGATCCATGCGCATGCGGCCCAGGTCCACCCGACCGGCCCGATCGCCAGCCGCAGCACCCCCGCAATCGTCGGCAGGATGAACACGATAATCAGCGGCGCATTGGCGCGGATCTCGCGGCCGCTGTGGCCCAGCGACACGCGCGTCATCATGCCCAGCGACAGGGTGCCGAGCGCGCCGACGGTGATGCCGTGCAGCGTTTCGATCTCCGGTTGATTCCATGCGCCGGTGAGGCCCAGCCCGCGCACGGTCAATCCGATCACTAGCCACAGGTAGCCGAGGTGCAGTACCCAGAGCATCGGCTCGCGCAACGCGCCCCAGCCGCGCCAGCCGAGCAGCCGCAAGAACGCGAGCACGGCCAGGATCAACATGCACGCGCCGCGCGGCAGCCCGCCGACGCCGGCGAGATCGAGCAACAACAGGATCGCCGCACCGGCGTTGACCGCGATGTTCAATGCGGGAAACTGCATCATCTTCAGTTGCGGCAGCTTGCCGCCGGTGAAGAACGGAATCACCCGCCCCCCGATCGCAAGCATCAACAAGGTCAACAGGTCCACGCACACCAGCAGCGCGCGCGTGACCTGCGCGAAATCCATGCGCGCCACGGCGATGTAGAACCACACGTCCAGCGCCGCGTAGCCGAGCAGGATCGCGACCAGGAAGAAGTTGCGCCGATTGTTCGACAGCAGCACCACGCGTGCGACCAGCGCCGAGACCAGCAGCAGGAAGATCACGTCGAATGCGGCGCCGAGCGCGAGCGGCGCCGCCAGCAGCAACGCGATCCGCGCGGCCAGCCAGAACACTGTTACCAGCGACAATGTCAGCGGTGTGGTGGTCGGGATGCCCGTCCAGTGGCCCGACGCCGTCAGCACGAAACCGCCGACCAGCGCACCTGCAAAACCGTACAGCATCGCATGCGCGTGCCAGGGAATCGGCGCCAGTGTTGCGGAAGGATTCCAGCCCAGATGCAGGAACAACCCCCACGCGGTCATCCCCAGCGTGGCGAACAGCGCCGCACACAGGAACAGGGGACGGAACGGCAAGGGTGCGCGCTGGATGGCGCCGGGAAGGGGAATCGTAGGCATCGTGTTTTCGGTGGGTCGCCCCAAGATTGCCCTCCGAGACAAGCGCCTGCCTTGACTTGCATCAAGCGCGCGCGGCTGGTGTACGTTGAACCCGGTGAAGGAGCCGTGGTCGAAGGTATTGGCGGAACGGCTCGCAAGACCTTGAAATCGCGGCGGGCAATCCCGACAACTCTAGTTGGCCATACCCCGAACGGATAAGAGCCATGCGCAGAATCCTCCTGTTCGTCGCCACCAACATCGCCGTGCTGTTGCTGCTCGGCGTGATCGTGCATTTCTTCGGGCTCGACCGCCTCGCCGCGGTGCAGGGTGTCGGCGGTCTCTGGCCGCTGCTCGGCTTCGCGGCGGTGTTTGGTTTTGGCGGCGCCTTCATTTCGCTGGCGATGTCCAAATCCATCGCCAAATGGACGACCGGTGCGCACGTGATCGCGCAACCGCGCGATGCCGACGAGCGCTGGCTGTTCGACACGATCCGCCGCCACGCCGAAAAGGCCGGCATCGGCATGCCGGAAATCGCGATCTACGACGGCCCCGAGATGAACGCCTTCGCCACCGGCGCCAGCCGCAACCACGCGCTGGTGGCGGTCAGCACCGGGCTGTTGCGCGGCATGAATCGCGACGAGGTGGACGCGGTGCTGGGCCACGAGATCACCCACGTCGCCAACGGCGACATGGTGACGATGACGCTGCTGCAGGGCGTGCTCAATACCTTCGTGATCTTCCTGGCGCGCGTGGTCGGCCGCATCGTGGACGGCGCGATCGGCGGCAACAACCGCGGCGGCGGGCTCGGCTACTTCGCGATCGTGATGATCCTGCAACTGGTGTTCGGCCTGATCGCCTCGCTGGTCGTGATGGCGTTTTCGCGCGCGCGCGAATTCCGCGCCGACGCGGGCGGCGCGAAACTGGCCGGGCGCGATCGCATGATCGCCGCGTTGCAACGTTTGCAGGTCCAGCACGGCGAAAGCACTTTGCCCAAGGCGATGGCCGCGTTCGGCATTTCCGACCGGGCGGCCAGCGGTTTGCAACGCCTATGGATGAGCCATCCGCCGCTGGAAGAGCGCATCGCGCGGTTGCGCAGCGCGCAGGCGTGAGGTCCGCGCGTTCGATGACGCGGCCGAGCCGAAGCGGGGAATCGCACGCCGATGCCTGCGAGCGTCTCGACACATGGTTGTGGGCCGCGCGTTTTTTCAGGACGCGGACGCTGGCGAAGCAGGCGGTCGAAACCGGTCGCGTCGAAGTTGCAGGCCAGTCCTGCAAACCGGCCCATCCGCTGCGCGCCGGCGCGATCCTGCGGATCATGCGCGGCGAGGAATGCTTCGAGATCGAGGTGCTTGCCGTCAGCGAACGCCGCGGGCCCGCATCGTCCGCGCAAACGCTCTATCGCGAATCAGAGGCCTCGCGCGCGGCGCGCGAAACCGCCTGCGATCGGCGCCGCGCCGAAAGCGCGGGTTACCGGCCCCCGGCCGGCAAACCGGACAAGCGGGCACGGCGGTTGATCCGCGCGCTGGGCGACATCGACGCCGCCTGATAGTTTGCGTCTGCGCGTGAGGCTTCCATGGGCGCACGGCCCGCTATGCTTGCGACATTGTCGGCCGCGAGGAGACGCCCATCGCCTGCATCGCCATCACGCGTGCCGTCAGTCGTGCGCTGGAGCGCTGCGAACTCACCCACCTGCCGCGTCGCGCCATCGATCTCGCGCTGGCCCGCCGCCAGCACGCGGCCTATGAGCAGGCGTTGCGTGACGCCGGATGCATGGTGCGGCAATTGGCCGAGCAACCCGATCGGCCCGATTCGGTATTCGTGGAGGACACCGCGATCGTGCTTGGGGAGGTCGCGGTCATCACGCGGCCGGGCGCCGCTTCGCGTCGCGGCGAAGTCGAAACGATCGCGCCCGCCCTCGTCGAATTTCGCGAGTTGGTGCGCATCGAGGCACCGGCCACGCTGGACGGTGGCGACGTGCTGTCGCTGGGATGCACCGTGCATGTCGGCACCTCCGCGCGCAGCAACGCCGAAGGCATCGCGCAACTCGCGAGCCTGCTCGCGCCGTTCGGTTACACGGTAGCGGCGGCGGCGCTGCGCGGCTGCTTGCACCTCAAGAGCGCGGTGACGCAGGTCGCGCCCGGCCTGCTGCTGTTCAATCCGGACTGGGTCGATGCGAAATGTTTTCCCGGATGGCGCGCGATGGCGATCGATCCTTCCGAGCCCCATGCAGCCAACGCGTTGCGGATCGGCGAAGCCGTGATCCATCCGGCGTCGTGCCCGCGAACGGGCGACATCCTGCGGCGCGCCGGGGTCGACGTGCGCAGCGTGGACATGTCCGAAACCGAAAAGGCCGAGGGCGGGGTGACCTGCTGCAGCCTGGTGTTCGAGGCCTGACTGACGCTACGGCTCCGCGGATCTCTTCAGCCGGTGCAGGGTGTCCAGCGCCTGGAGCGGCGTCATGTTGTCGGGGTCCAGTTCCCGCAGCGTGTCCGCGATCGCGGCGAGCTTCGGATCCGGCGAGGACGCGAAGAGGTCCGTCTGCGCCGCCGCCGCCGCGCCCGCGGGCATCGGGCCGCGCACGGCCCGCGAATGGCCGTTGCTCTCCAGCTCCACCAAGGTGCGTTTCGCGTCGGCGATCACCGATTTCGGCAGGCCGGCGAGCGCCGCGACCTGCAATCCGAAGCTGCGATCGGCGGGGCCTTCCTTTACCGCATGCATGAAGACCAGTTGGTCGCCCTGTTTCTGATCGTGATATTCCACGGCATCCAGATGCACGTTGGCGATGCCTTCGAATTGCGACGCCAGTTGCGTCAGTTCGAAATAGTGGGTGGCGAACAGCGTGAACGCGCGATTGGTGGTTGCGAGGT
>Ga0207707_10000126_pt1 | contig 78954 bp, 81 predicted proteins | sample KBSC83BmetaG_FD_184336 | JGI IMG/M metagenome (GOLD analysis project Ga0207707, IMG submission 184336) | Corn rhizosphere microbial communities from Kellogg Biological Station, Michigan, USA - KBS C8-3B metaG (SPAdes) (version 2) | ecosystem: Host-associated > Plants > Roots > Rhizosphere ... | reverse complement strand
GGGCCGGCCGCGGCCGCATCGTTCGACCAGCCGCCGTTTTCCCGAATGTTGACAAAGGTAAGTTGCGCCTGCGGGAAATTCTCCGCGACTTCCCTAAACAGCGGGGCTTCCTGGGTGCAGGCGACGGTGACGGGGGCGCCGTCGGCAAGGGCTTCCTTGAACCGCCCAAGGTCCAGACCGCAGAGCTGATTCGCCTGCGTGATCCGTGCCGGGCAGCCGCGACCGATTGCCTCAGCGTCGAGCGGCATGGTCTTCTCGCAACTACAGATCAGGAGATGAGAAGAGACCGCACTCATTGTAAATGATCCTGAACCGGCGCGCCGACCGGACGGTTGCTCCGTTCTACGGTTCTGCGGTACTTGCTATGAAGAAAATCTGCAAGGTCAAGGCCCGCTCGCGTCATGACCTGGACCGGGATAGCATACACCGGCGGATTGCAAAGCAACTAAGGATGAGCCCATCGATGCCGTCGCGTCTCGCCGACGCCGAGCAGACACTCGATCTGCCCCCCGGCTATACCCTGGTTCCGTTGCGTGAACTTGGCGACGCCTTCGTTCACGGTTGCGCGATTGCCGCCGATGCCGGCGCCGGAGCGCTGGTCTGGGTGCGGCGCTACGATCTGGTCGAATTCGCCGTGGTTCTGGAGCCCGATGAGCCGCTGGCGTCGGCGCGCCGGGCGTTGTTTGCCGGCATGAACGCGGTGGCGGACGCGATCGCCGCCCATTGTCCGCCCGAACGGGACGTGGGTTTCGGCTGGCCTGACGCGATTATGTTCGATAGCGGGCTGCTTGGCGGCGCGCGGCTCGGCTGGCCGGCGGATTGCGCCGAGGGCGAGGTGCCCGCGTGGCTGGTGTTCGGCGTCATCCTGCGCGCCGCCGAGATGGCCCATGTCGAGGAGGTGCAGACCGCCGCCGGCGTTGCCCTGCTGAGCGAAGGCTTTGCGATGATCGATACCGACGCGATCATTGGCAGCTTTGCCCGTCATCTCATGACCGCGTTCGACCGATGGAACGAGCGCGGGTTCGAGGCGATCGCACGGGATTATCTGGAGCGGCTTCCCGGACGCAAGGCCGGCGAGCGCCGAACGATCGACCTTAACGGTGACCTGCTGGTGGGTCCGGCAGCCGGCAGCGGGCCGCCCGAGCGGAGCAGTCTTGTGGATGCACTCGCCAAGGCCGCTTGGTATGATCCGCAAGCGCGCGGTCCGAAACTCGGATGAGGCGGACATGTTGAAATTCCCGCGGACCATCAGGCTCGACCCGTCGGATACGTTTGTTTTCGAGCGGGCGGCGGTATCAGGCGAATGGGCTGTTTCCGGCGCGTTCGTGTTCTGGAACCAGGACCCGGCAACCCTCGGCCAGAAGCAGCGCGTGGCGTTGCGTTCGGGCTTTCTCGGCATCGACAGCCTGGGCTGGTCGACGCTCGCGATCGTCACCGAGGCCACCGAGGCGGAGCGGCAAGCCATGGTCGAGCGCCTCGCAGGTCAATTGCTGGAGAAATTCGGCGCGCCCGATCTTGCGGCAGCGCGTCTTGCTGCCGAAGAAGAGGTCGCGTTTGCGGCTTCGTTGTGCGACCACCCGCCTCAGACCTTGCTTGCCGTGCAGCGCAGCATCGAGAACGGTGAAATCCGCGAACGCTTTCGCACGCTCAAGCCGCGCGAAGCTGGAGCCGAGGCCGATCGGTTGCATGCCCATGCCCGCGCCTTTACCTTTCATGAGGTCGAAGGCGACATCGAACCTGCGGAAGAGGTCGATCTCTTGGGAATGATCAGGACTGACCGCATGACCAGGGATCGCACATGAGAGAATTCTGGGTCGCTTCGGGCCATCATCTCACGCGCCGGGCCGATCATGGCGGGCTGGTGGCGACGCCCGAACTGATCATGGCCTATCTGGCACGACCTGAATTGATGCCGCCGGCCGAGGCCTGCGAGGCCGAACGCAATCTGCATGCGAGCCTGTTGGCCGATCCTCTGCGCCCGGTCTCAAGCGCGGACATTGCCGCCCTCGCCGACGCCGATGCGCGCGAGAACTGGACCTTCATGATGGCTTTCCGCGACCGGCTGGTCGCCGCGCCATCGCTTGAAGCCGTATACGTGACGCTGGCCCGCAAAGGGGCCGGCGATCTGCCGCCGATCTTTCTGTCGCAGCTCTGCCATCTGATCTTGCGCAACGCGCTTGAAGGTTGCGACGATCCATACACGCTGCGTGCGGCCGAGCTGTTCTATCGCAGCCAACTGGCCACCGTCCACGACGGAGCGTTGCTGTTGGCCGATGCGGAGGTCATCGAGGCGGAGCAAGGCGCGCAACACGACATGCATTCCTCGCCGCTCACCGCCATGCTGCAGCCGAAGGCGTTCGGTGAGATGGATGTGATGGACGACGAAAACGCCTGGACCTACTGGTCGCGTTCGGACGCGCACACGATGGTGATGAACATCGGCGGCAATCCGAAGGCGCGCGCTGGCCTGTGCAGGGTTATTGAACGATGGGTTGCCCATCTGCTGGGGGTTGCCGTCAAGGTGGAAACGGTGGCTTCGATCGAAGACCGCGACTGGCGCTGGTTCATAGGCCTCGACAGCGAAGGTACCCGGATCGGCAACGCCTTGTGGAACGGCGATACGCTGAATGGCAATGCCGCGGAGCGCATCGTCGCCCTGATGCGCCTGGACATCGAGGACACGCGGTTGGTGGATGAACGTGTCGGCACCAGGCCGGTTTATCTCATTCTGGCGATGGGCGCGGACAAGGTGGTGCGCGTCAAGCCGCAAAATCTGTTGACGGGATTGCCGATCAAGCATCTGGAGGTTGCCAGTTGAGCCCCGCCGCCGTCCCGTTGCTGCGTATTCCCGTAGGCGTTGTGGTCGAGCGTCGCAAGACGGACTCGCTCTGGATCGATTTCGTCTGGCGCGGCATCGGGGTCCTGCCGGACGAGCCCGAGATGAAGCCGTGGACGGTTCTACGCGAGCAGGATGAGGCGACGCTCTATTACGCCGGCAGCGCTACGGTCGATCTCTACCGCTCCGAAACCGAGCTCTATCGCGACAATATGGCGTCCGGCACCCCCAGCATCTGGATCGTGCTCAGCCCCTCGGAGGGCACTTGGCCCTATGCCATTTCGGCCGTCACCGCTGATCCCGCAGAAGGAGAGGCTTACACGGAGGCAGGCGCCAACCTGGTCGAGGCGGTAACGATGCCCGAAATGCTTCGCGATGCGATTGAAAATTTCATCGCCGAGCACCACGTCGAAAGAGAATTCGTCAAGCGCGAACGGCGCCGCGCTGATCCGGAGGCGCTGGCGCGGCGACAACGTGAAGGCGAGCGCGAATGAGCGACCAGGAATTCCTTGCGCGTTGGTCTCGTCGCAAGCAAGAGGCGAGGTCCGGCAACGCTGCTCCCGAACCGGCTGAGCCAATGGAGGTGCACGAGGCGACGCCTCCCCCCGGCACTGCCGAAAACCCTCCAAAACCGGAAGTAGATCTGTCGAGCTTGCCACCAATCGAGTCGATTGACGCAGCCACCGACATCACGGCGTTCCTTCGCAAAGGCATTCCACAGGAGCTGAGCCGTGCGGCTCTTCGTCGCGCCTGGTCTGCCGACCCTGCCATCCGGGACTTCATCGGGCTGGCCGAGAACGCCTGGGACTTCAACGATCCGAATGCGATGCCCGGTTTCGGGCCGCTTGACTGTTCAGAAGCGGAGCTTGGTGACCTCGTTGACAGGATCGTTGGAGGTGTGCGGCGGGCTGCCGAAAGTCTCCCCAATCCGCTCACCGAGTCCGCGGATGAGGGTCGACAGGCTGATCCAGAGGGCCATCCCGCGCCGAAATCCTGCTCCGCAGAAGCGATCGCTGATGTCCGCTCGACCGACGAGGCCACAGTCGAGGGATCGCCTCAAGCTCTTGCTGCGCCGCAACCGGAAGCCGCTCAAGAAGCGGACCGTGACCAAACTCTTGTTGGGTACCGCGCGCACGGCGGAGCGCGGCCTCGGTAGCTGTTCGACCAAAGGCTATAGCCTCAGACTATGCCTTATCAATTGACCGCTCCCGAACCCCCGCCTAATCTAAGAATAATCAAGCACTTGGCGGCGGGGATCGGAGGTCCAACGTGCGCGATCCCGGACTCAATCGCGCGATCGACGCGGCAGGCGGCGTGGTCCAGCTTGCCCACAAAATCGGCATTACCCAGCCTTCCATTTCGAACTGGAACCGCGTTCCCGCAGAGCGAGTGATTGCCGTCGAAGCCGCGACCGGCGTTTCGCGTGAACAACTTCGGCCCGATCTCTATAGCGAGCCTGCCGTGAAGGATGATGCCGTCGATCCCGTCGATGCGGCGCGCGCCCAGGAATACGCGTTGCTTGCCGCATTGCTTTCGAGCCCGCCGTCGAACGAACTGCTTGGAGAGATCGCGCAGTTGCGCGGCGACGCTACGCCGCTTGGCCGCGCCCATGCCGCGCTGGCCGAAGCTGCGTCGGAAGCCACAGCCGCAGTCGAACGCGAATATTTCGACCTGTTCGTCGGCCTTGGGCGAGGCGAATTGTTGCCTTATGCATCTTACTATCTGACCGGTTTTCTCAATGAGCGTCCGCTGTCGCGCCTGCGCGACGATCTCGCCGCGCTCGGCATCGAGCGGGTCGAGAACAATTTCGAACCGGAGGATCATGCGGCGACGCTGTGCGAGATCATGGCGGGCCTCGCCGGCAGGCGCTTCCCGGCATCGGCAGAAATGCAACGCCGATTCTTCGAGAAGCATGTGGCGCCCTGGATGGACCGTCTGTTTGCCGACATGGAGACCGCCGCAAGCGCCAAATTCTACAGATCAGTCGGATCGCTTGGCCGCCTGTTTCTGAAAATCGAAACCGAAGCATTTAGGTTCGCCAACTGACCAACGGCCGTTGGTCCGGGAGAGATGCGATGAGGGACGAAAAGAAAACCAAGGTTGGTCGCCGCGATTTCCTTCGCAAGGTCGGCATCGGCGCGGCCGGTGCCGGCGCGGCGCTGGCGACGCCGTTGATGGGGTCGGCGCAGGCCGATAGCGAGAACAACGACGAGAAACGCAAGGCGCGCTATAAGGAAACCGATCACGTCAAGACGTACTACCGCGTCAATCGTTATCCGGGTTGAAGGGAGGCGGCCGTGCTGATCAAGAGAACACAAAGCCAGCGTTCCGGCTCGGACCGCCGCGGATCGTTCGCGGAGGCTCTCGCCGGGCAAACCGGCGGCCTTGACCGCCGCGCATTCCTGCGCCGGGCCGGCGTTGCCGGCGGCGCTCTCGCCGCGCTGAGTACGCTGCCGGTCGGCGGCGTCCGCAAGGCGGAAGCGGCTGCGGCAGGTCCGCTCGCCGCAGGCGCAACCATCCGCAAGAGCATCTGCACGCATTGCGCGGTCGGATGCACGGTGACTGCGGAGGTGCTGAACGGGGTATGGGTCGGCCAGGAGCCGAGTTGGGATTCCCCGATCAATCGCGGCTCGCATTGCGCGAAGGGCGCATCGGTGCGCGAACTCGTGCACAGCGTTCGGCGGCTGCGCTATCCGATGAAGCTCGTCAACGGGCAGTGGACGCGCCTCTCCTGGGATACCGCAATCAACGAGATCGGCGACAAGCTGCTCGAAGTTCGCGAGAAGTCGGGCGGCGACTCCGTCTACTGGCTCGGATCGGCCAAGATGACCAACGAAGGCTCCTATCTGTTCCGCAAGTTTGGCGCCTTCTGGGGAACCAATAACACCGACCATCAGGCGCGCATCTGCCATTCAACGACCGTCACCGGCGTAGCCAATACGTGGGGCTATGGCGCGATGACCAACAGCTTCAATGATATCCGCAATGCCAAGACCCAGATCATCATGGGCGGCAATCCGGCCGAGGCGCATCCGGTATCATTGCAGCATTTGCTCGAGGGCAAGGAGCTTCAAAAGGCCAACTTTATCGTCATCGACCCACGCCTGACGCGAACCGCGGCCCATGCGACCGAATATGTGCGCATGCGGCCGGGCACCGACATCCCGGTTCTCTACGGCATGATGTGGCACATCCTCCAGAACGGCTGGGAGGACAAGGAGTTCATCAAGCAGCGCGTCTACGGTTTCGACGATCTGCGCAAGGAAGTGGAGAAGTGGAATCCGGAAGAGGTCGAGCGCGTCAGTGGCGTTCCTGGCGAACAGCTTAAGCGCGTCGCAAAGATGTTTGCCACGGAGAAGCCGTCAACGCTGATCTGGGCCATGGGCCAGACCCAGAAAACCGTGGGCACCGCCAACGTGCGGGCGAGTTGCATTGCACTGTTGATGACCGGCAATGTCGGCAAGGCAGGCGCGGGCGCCAACATCTTCCGTGGCCATGACAACGTGCAAGGAGCGACCGACGTCGGGCTCGATATCGTCACGCTGCCGTTCTATTACGGCCTCGCCGAAGGCGCCTGGAAACACTGGGCGCGGGTTTGGGAGGTCGACTATGACTTCTTGAAGTCGCGCTTCGACTCAAAGCAGATCATGGAAACCCCCGGCATCCCGCTTACCCGCTGGTTCGATGCGGTGACGCTGCCGAAAGAACAGGTCGCGCAGAAAGACAATGTGCGGGCGGTATTCGTGCAGGGCCATGCCAGCAACAGCATCACCCGCATTCCGGAATCCCTGAACGGTCTAAAGGCGCTCGAACTGTTGGTCATCGCCGACCCGCATCCGACCACCTGGGCCTCGCTCGCCGTGGAGGCCGGGCGCAAGGATGGCGTCTACATTCTCCCGGTTGCCACGCAATTCGAGTGCAAGGGTTCGCGCGTTGCCTCGAACCGCTCGCTGCAATGGGGCGAGCAGATCGTAAAGCCGGTGTTCGAATCGAAGGATGACCTCGAGGTCATCTATCTGATGGCGAAGAAGTTCGGATTCGCCGACAAGATGTTCAAGAACATCAAGGTCGAGAACAATCTGCCGGTCGCCGAGGATGTGCTTCGGGAAATGAACCGCGGCAGCTGGTCTACCGGCTATTGCGGGCAATCGCCCGAGCGGCTCAAGGCGCACATGAAGAACCAGGCGAAGTTCGACATGCTGACGACGCGGGCGCCCAAGGACGATCCTGAAGTCGGCGGCGACTATTACGGCCTGCCCTGGCCGTGCTGGGGCTCACCGGAAGTCAAGCATCCAGGTACGCCGCTGCTCTACAACACAAATCTCAGCGTGATGGACGGCGGCGGCACGTTCCGGCCGCGTTTCGGCATCGAGCGCGAGGAGAAGCTTCCCGACGGCACGACGCGAAAGGTCAGCCTGCTGGCAGATGGCTCCTACTCCAAGGATTCGGAGATCCAGGACGGTTATCCGGAATTCACGCTGGCGAGCCTCAAGAAGCTCGGTTGGGACAAGGATCTGACGGAAGCGGAAATGGCCACCATCACCAGGGTCAATTCCGCCAATCCCGATGCGGTGTCGTGGTCGCTCGACCTGTCGGGCGGGATCCAGCGCGTGGCGTTGAAGCACGGCTGCGTTCCCTACGGCAACGGCAAGGCACGCATGAACGCGTTCGGATTGCCGGATCCGATTCCGGTTCACCGCGAGCCGATCTACACGCCTCGGGTCGATCTGGTCTCGAAATATCCGACGCTGCCCGACGCCAAGCAGTTCCGTTTGCCCAATATCGGCTTCTCCGTGCAGAAGGCCGCTGTGGAGAAAGGGATTGCCAGGCAATTCCCCCTCATCCTCTCCTCGGGGCGTCTTGTCGAATACGAGGGCGGCGGCGAGGAAACGCGAACCAATCCATGGCTCGCAGAACTGCAGCAGGACATGTTCATCGAGATCAGCCCGGCCGATGCCGCCGATCGCGGCATCAAGGACGGCGGCTGGGTCTGGGTCACGGGCGCCGAGAACAGCTCCAAGGCCAAGATGAAGGCGCTCGTCACCGAGCGTGTCGGCAAGGGCGTCGCCTGGATGCCTTTCCACTTCGGCGGCTGGTTCGCAGGCCGGGATCTTCGCGGCAACTACCCGCAGGGCACCGACCCGATCGTTCTCGGCGAAAGCGCGAACACCATCACCACCTATGGATACGATCCGGCGACCGGCATGCAGGAACCCAAAGTCACTCTCTGCCAAATCGCGGCGGCATAAGGAGCAACGACCATGGCACGTATGAAATTCCTCTGCGACGCCGACCGTTGCATCGAATGCAATGCCTGCGTGACGGCCTGCAAGAACGAGCACGAGGTGCCCTGGGGCATCAATCGCCGCCGCGTTGTCACCATCAACGATGGCAAGCCCGGCGAACGCTCGGTGTCGATGGCCTGCATGCATTGCACCGATGCGCCCTGTGCGGCGGTTTGCCCGGTGAACTGCTTCTACACGACGGCCGACGGTGTCGTGCTCCACTCCAAAGATCTGTGCATCGGCTGCGGCTATTGCTTCTACGCCTGTCCCTTCGGTGCGCCGCAATATCCGAAGGTCGGCAACTTCGGCTCACGCGGCAAGATGGACAAGTGCACCTTCTGCGCTGGTGGTCCGGAGGCCGACGGCAGCAGGGAGGAATACGAGAAGTATGGCGCGAACCGTCTCGCCGAGGGCAAGCTGCCGTTATGCGCCGAGATGTGCTCGACCAAGTCGTTGCTCGCCGGTGACGGCGAAATCATCGCTCAGATCTACAAGGAGCGGGTGATGAAGCGCGGCTACGGCTCAGGGGCGTGGGGCTGGAAGACCGCCTATCACGAGACGATCGAGTCCTGAGGGCGGCATCGGCTGCGATCAGGCAAATAACATCGGGAGGAGCGCATGGCGTCTTTTGGGAGATTTATCCGCCTGGCTGTCGGCGCCTGCGCGTTCTTGCTTGTCATCGCCGCATCGGCGCCCTGCAACGCCCAGCAGGTTAATCCGACGGCAAGCTCGGTGAAGGAACAGCAGCTTCTGCAGGAGCTCAATCGAATTCAGGGACGCGTCAGCATTCCCGATCAGCGCTCTGGCGTTCTCGAGCAGCCGGCCGGCCGCGATTGGCGCGAGTTCCGTAACGTGACCCTGCGCTGGATCGGCGGGATCGCCATCCTGGGCATCATCGCCGTGATGGTGATCTTCTATCTAACCCGTGGCATGGTCCGGCTCGAGAGCGGCCGGTCCGGCCGTACCATCGTGCGCTTCACGGCGTTCGAGCGCTTCGTGCACTGGATGACCGCGACCTGCTTCATTGTTCTGGCGATCTCGGGATTGAACATCACCTTCGGCCGTCCACTGCTCCTGCCGCTGATTGGTTTCGAAGCGTTCTCCGAATGGTCGCAATGGGCAAAATATGCGCACATCTATCTGAGCTTCCCCTTCACCATCGGCGTTGTGCTGATCTTCCTGATGTGGATCGCCGGCAATATTCCAAACAAGGTCGATGTCGATTGGCTCAAGCGGGGTGGCGGAATCGTCGGTCACGACCATCCACCAGCCTACCGTTTCAATGCAGGTCAGAAAGCGATCTATTGGATCGTCGTCCTGGGTGGTGGGGCTGTTGCCGTCACCGGCTATGCGCTGATGTTCCCGTTCTATCTTTCCGGAATTGAAGGAATGCAGCTTGCCCAGGTTGTCCACTCGATCGTGGCGGTTCTATTCATCGCTGCCATGCTGGCGCACATCTACATCGGCACCGTCGGGATGGAGGGCGCGTTCGAGGCTATGGGAACCGGCGAGGTGGATCTCAACTGGGCCAGGGAGCATCATTCGCTCTGGATCGAGGAAGAGCAGGCAAAAGGCCAGGCGCCGTCGGGAGGCACCCCGAAAGCCATGCCGGCCGAATAATTCGGTCCGGACAAGTCAAATTTAGGGAAGCGCCATGAAAGCCTTTGTTGCGGCATTGTTGTTTGCGGCGATTGTCGCGGTTGGCGTGTCGATATTGCTCAACACCATCCAGCAGCCGAGCTCTGTCGCATTCACGACCGACGGCGTCCGGGTCGGCGATCCCGGCCATAACCTGATCGGCCCGGGCTGATCGAACCTGGAATGGCTGCCGTCGTCTGGGGAGTTCGACCTGACGCCGGCTGAGCTGCCCGATGCGGGCATATCAAAAAGGGCGCGATCGGGAACGTGAACAGGACCGTCACTTGAGCGCTTCCAATGTCACTGCGGCGTGGCCGGTTGAAATCCGGCTCGCGAAGGACCGCCGCGCGCTGCATGTCGCATTCGACGACGGCAAGACATTCAGCCTGTCGGCCGAATTGCTCCGTGTCACCAGCCCCTCCGCCGAAGTGCAGGGCCATTCCGAAGCGCAACGCAAGACGGTTGGCGGAAAGCGCAACGTCACTATTCTTTCCGTCGATCCGGTCGGCAATTATGCGGTGCGGCTCGGGTTCGACGACATGCACACCACCGGCATCTATTCCTGGGCGTTTCTGCGCGACCTCGGAATCAACGCTGAGCGGCGCTTTCAGGATTACCTCGACGATCTCCTGGCCAAGGGGCTGGACCGCGACAAACCGGGCACGCGCTGACGCGGAGTTTTGGTTTGTGCGCGCAGCAACTTCGGTTACCGCCTCAAAAAGGCTGGTTTCCATTGCGCCTCTGCTCCTTATCATTAATCTTGATCAACGCCTGAATTGGCGAGACCGAGCCCTTGCGGGCGATACCCGTAGACGAGACGATTGCTGCGAATGCTCTGCAAAAACCCTGCATTTCTGACCTGCGCAGCCTTGCTGGTGATTCTGCAACCCGGAATGACCCCTGCCTTCGCGCAGTTGCGCGGCCATGGCGGGCCGGTGCGGGCATTGGCAATTTCGTCCGACGGACAAACCGCTGTTACCGGCAGCTTTGATTCAACCGCGATCCGCTGGTCGCTGACGCGCAATGCCGCCGAGCAAGTGCTGCGTTTCCATACCGATGCCGTCAACGCCGTCGTGCTGCTGAAGGATGGGCGCGCGGCGACCGCTGGCGCCGATGGGCGGATTGCCATCTGGACGCCGGGCAACGCCGCGCCCGATGCCGTGCTGGAAGGTCATACGGCGCCGATCGCCGCGCTCGCCCTGTCGCCCGATGGCGCGACATTAGCCTCAGCGTCGTGGGATCAAACGGTGCGGCTATGGCCGCTCACCGGCGGCGCGCCGCGCGTGCTCGAAGGGCATACTCAGAACGTCAATGGTGTGGCGTTCGCTCCGGATGGCCGCACGCTGGTCAGCGTCAGCTACGATCAGAGCGTTCGCATCTGGCCGCTCTCAGGCCCGTCCGCCCCGACTGTCGTTGCGATGCCGAGCCCGCTCAATGCCGTGGCCGTCGGCGGCGATGGCGAGATCGCGGCCGGTGGCGCCGATGGCAAGCTTTATTTCCTGAGCGGCAGCGGCGCGCGTGCCGGCGAAATAGCAGCCGGGCCGAGACCGGTAATCTCGATTGCGATATCGCCGGACGGGGCGCTGGTGGCTGCCGCTGGTATCGGCGGATCGGTGGCGGTGGTCGATCGCAAGACGCGCGATCTGGCGCGCACCCTGGTCGGCCCCGGGCTGCCGGTGTGGTCGGTGGCGTTTCTGCCTGATAGCCGCACCCTGCTCACCGGCGGCGCCGACAACATCATCCGCCGCTGGGACGCGGTGACGGGTGATCCCGTCGATCCGATTCTTCTGGAAACCGCCGGAGATCCGCTGGCCGCCTATGCCGGCGACCACGGCGCGGAGGTGTTTCGTGCCTGTGTCGCATGTCATAGCCTTGGCGCCGAGCAGGCCAACCGGGCAGGCCCCACCCTCGCCGGCATCTTCGGCCGGCGGATCGCGACCTTGCCGGGCTATCATTTTTCCGAAGCCCTCAAGCGCCTCGATATCGTCTGGACGCCGGAGACGGTTTCCCGATTGTTCGAGATCGGACCTTCGGCCTACACGCCGGGCACCAAGATGCCCGAGCAGCGCATCGGCTCGGAACAGGACCGCGCCGCGCTGGTGAAATTTCTCGAGCGCGCGACAACGAAGTAGCTGGACGTCATGCAAGACGCTGATCGCGGCCGAGCGATGTAACTTAAGCATTGCCTACCGGGATGCGTGACCGGCCCAGCTGCACCAACGTCGACAATTGCCGTGCGGCAGAGCATCAATCGTCAGCGACTGAAGGCACGGCGTAAAGTCCCGCTTCCTCCGCCGCGATCAGCCCAAGCGCCATCCAGTCGAGTTCGCCGTGACCACGCGCGATTCCCGTGATGAGCCGGTCCCGGACCACTCCGCCAAGCCGATCGAAGCAGGCGGTGCACGTGATGCTGTGGCGACGCTCACCGTCTCAGTTGCCGGCCCCGCCGCGATTTCCCTCCAGGGCAGTCGCGAGGCAGTGGATCAAGGTAGGCCCGGCGAAGGGCTTGGCCAGGAAGCCAATTGCTCCGGCCTTCAGCACCCGGGCGCGGACGCTCTCATCGGGGAAGGCCGTGATGAAAATGAACGGCACGCGCGAACCCCGGGCACGCATGAGCATCAGCAGCTCCACGCCGCTCATCGCCGGCATCTGCACATCCGCAATCACACACGACGTGTCATTCATGTGGGCCGACTGCAAGAATTCCTCGGCCGACGCAAATGTATGCACCGTGTAGCCATGCGACCTCAGAAGATTGTTAGTCGCGGCGCGCACAGATGCATCGTCATCAATGACGGAAATAACCGAAAGTGTCGACAAGGCGGTCCTTCCTGAAGCGGGTGCAAAGCGCTGCCCTGGCACCGCCGCCCAGTCTAAAAATGGACCGCAAATCAAGGTTGTAAAACTATACTTAGGTTTGTTCGCACTAGGGTTTGATGCGATTAATTCCCGGCGTTTCGGCCTTTCTCACCAAATCGGCCAATGACCTCGCCGAACCGAACACCTCGACCCGCAATCCCACCGATTGAAAAAGATTGGCGAGCGCCCTGCGCATGGATTCGTCGTCGGTAACGAAGACAATCGGCTCCTTGGCGCTCGCGGGTTAACGTCCGTCTCCACCGCGGGGCAGCGATCCGGAACGACCTCAGTTTCGGCCTTCTGCTTTCCTCAAATTGGCAGCGCCAAGCATCAGAGCTTGCGCTTCCTCGCGCGACATTTCCGGCTCGAAGCTCCTGATGACGCCGCCTCGTCCGACGATACTGGGAAGCGACAGCGTGACGCCGAACCTGGGATGGTAACTGCCGATCGGCACCACCGCCCGCTCGTCGCGAAGCACCATTTCCGCGACCCGTGCCGAAACGATGCCGATGCCGAACTGACTGGCGTCATTACCCTCGATGATGGTGATATTGGCGTAACGGACGTTGTCTTCGACTTGCTTGCGCACCGCATCAAGCGTTTCGCCGCGTTCCTCGACGAGCTTGCCAACCGGTACGCCGGCGATACGGGCGGCGGACCAAAGAAATACCTGCGACGTTCCATGTTCTCCGATCACCTGAGCCTCCACTTGATTGGCGTCGACATCAAAATGCTCCGCCAGATGAACACGGAAACGCAAGCTATCGAGGAAGGTGCCGGTGCTCAGCACGCGATCGTGCCCTGCGCCGGTGCGGGCAATATCGGCGAGCGGATCGGGAGGATCGGTTACAACCAATATGACGGCGCGGGGTGCGGCCTGCACAATTTTTGGAACGATGTCGCGATAGATTTCAGCGTTCTTCTCCAGGAGCCGCAACCTGCCCTTGGGATCGCTGCGGGCGGTGGCGCCGCCATCTTTTTCATTGATGCCGGCGGTAACCATGACTAACTCAGCTTCCGCCAGGTCGGCGTAATCTCCATCGACAACGCTTGTCTTGGGACAAAGCGGCGAACCGTAACGAAGGTCGGCCGCAACCGCCTTGGCGCGTTTACGCGTTCGGTCCACGATCACGATCGAGCGGGCACTCCCGCGTGTAACGGCGGCGAGAGCACAAGCACACCCAACCCTTCCCGCACCAACGATTCCGATTTTCATGATATAACCCGCATTTGCCAGACCGTTCGTCGAGCATCCGTCAAACCGCGAGATGGTGCATCATCGGTTGATCGGACAGTCAATGCCGGTTTTAGGAATACTCGATCGGCAAACCAACGGCGTTTCGCGCTGTCACGCTAAATTCATCCGTACCCATAGGCCCGCGCGGCGTATGGCGCAAAACCGAGCCTCACCGCCTGCCGCGCGCGGCGTAGCATGCTTCGCGAATATGCTCGGCGGGAAACAAGCTCAATTTCAACCGACGCTATTTACACAACCTTAGATAATGGCCCGTAGATGTCCGGGATCGGACAAACAACGCCCTTTCTCAGGGGGAGATCCGCTTCTGAAATAGACTCCATGAGCCCGGCCGAAGAACCTTCGGCCGGGTTTTCTTCAGTCGCCGGTTTCCTGGTCGGCAATCCCCGGCCCTGTCCGGTCCATCGTCGTTGCCTGCTTGCCGATCCGGCAAAATGCGCTTTGGTCGGGACCCGTTCCTGGCGCACGACGCGACACGGCGCGTTTCGGTGGTTGACCTTGAAAGCGCTCGGGAAAAAAGGCAAAAGCCCCGGGGGATTGCTTGGTCGGAGTGGCAGGATTTGAACCTGCGACCCCTGCGTCCCGAATTTTCTGACCTCCCGTAAGTCATTAATGTTACTTCCAAGATAATGCAAGAAAATGCAGAACAAAGCAAGAAACTGACGGGGTAGTCTTACCGTAGTCTTACCCAAAAACCACTTTTTCGGACTCCATTCAACCAGGTGCTCATCCTGTTCACGCCAGGTTGCAACCTGGTTTCTCAAATAAGAAAACCCAAGGCCAGCGCACGACGAGGCCGCGCAAGGCCGACGGCAATCCATTGGCTAATGGTGCAGCCGGCCGATCGCGGCGCGATGCCGGCATCCCGATCGCCATCCGGATGAAAAGCTATTCCGGTTCGGTTTCACATCGGCGGACGGCCTTCGCAAGATGCTTAAATTGCCGATCGCGCGCGCTGGCCTAACCCTTCCGAAACGCCAGGGCGCATCTGTTCTGCCACACCCACGGCACCTGGATGACCCATTATGGCGATCTGGATACGTTCGGCCTGGTCCGCACCGGCAGCTGGAAGAACGCCGAGTCGGCCGATCGCTACAACCACACGATCGCCAGTCCGAGGCGCGGCGGGCAGATCTAATGCCTTGTGCAAGCCAGAAAAGCGCGCCCCGTCGCTCCAAAAAAGTGATGGCGTGACCATGGCAAGACGGCGGAATCAGCACCTCACCTAGTCGCCAATTTGGCAAGCTTCATCTGCCGGTCGCGGATTTCATCCAACGTCCATTGGTCATACAAAGCTATGCGGTCCCCACGTCTCTGCCGCAAGATCGTACCGACGAGGCTCAGAAAATCTGGACGTCAGCGCAAATCGAGTTTTTAAACAATATCCGCCAGAATCGGACATTCGGTCAGCGGCTTTTTACCCTCGTCCGACACGAATTGAGATCGGCTGCTCAGTTCCGCCACAGGCTTGAGCCTGGGTTGCTGTCGGCATTCTGTCGTGCCACACTATCGCTACCTTGGCACAGAGCCGGGCGGACCTTGAGCCATGGCGTGCTCGATACGGGGTTGGCTTACTCTGATAATGCTCACCGTTGCCGCGATCAGCGCCGCGGCAGCAGAGCCAAAGCGCGTGCTCCTGTTGCACTCGTTCGGCCCGCAGTTCGTACCGTGGGTCTTCTTCGCCGGACAATTCCGAGAAGAACTCTTCAGGCAAATGCCGGGCAAGATCGACCTGTACGAAGCCTCGCTCGAAGGATCACGATTTCAACAACCAGACGAGCAACGCCCCATCGTCGATTATCTGACGACTCTTTTCGGGACGCGAAATCTCGACTTGATCGTGACGATTGGCGCCCCAGCCACTTTTTTTGTTCAAAAATACCGGGCGCGGTTTTTTCCGTCCACCGCACTAGTGATCGGTGCGCCGGAGCAACGAGCAATCAACTACGCCACGCTCACTTCGAATGATGCACCTGTCGCGGTCAGGCTCGACTTTGGAAAGTGGATCGAAAATATTCTGGAAGTTCTCCCGGAAACAACCCACATAGCTTGGATTGTCGGTGCCTCTCCGTTGGAGCGGTTCTGGACCGAGGAATTCCGCCGTACGTCACAGCCCTTCACGGACAGAATATCGTTCGAATGGTTTAACGATCTGCGATTCGAAGAGATGTTGGCACGCGTATCGACGCTACCCCCGCACTCCGCGGTATTCTATGTAGACCTTCGTGTCGACGCCGCAGGCGTTCCTCTGGACCGGGATCTGGTGCTACCGAGACTTAGAGATGCTACGAACGCGCCCATCTTCAGTTACATTGATAGCTACCTGGGGCAAGGCATCGTTGGCGGGCCCATGTTGTCCAGCGAGGAAGTCGGACGACGCATGGCGAACGCTGCCGTTCGCATCCTGAACGGCGAGACGCCCGGCGACCTCAAGATACCACCAGTGGTTCCGGGAGCTGCTCAGTACGACTGGCGTGAGCTTCAGCGCTGGAAGATCGGTGAAGGTCGCCTCCCCGCTGCCAGCACGATTCGTTTTCGCGAGCCGACGGTGTGGGAGCAATATCGCTGGCAAATTGCGTTAATGAGCGCAATCGTCCTGGTACAAGGCTCCCTGATTTCCACCCTGCTGATTGAGCGCCGTCGTCGTCGCTTTGCGGAAGTGCAATCGCGGCAGCGCATGGCAGAGCTTGCGCATACCAATCGCTACTCGATGGCTGGTGAACTGACCGCATCAATCGCCCACGAACTCAATCAGCCACTCGGAGCCATCCTCGCAAATGCCGAGACGGCGGAATTGATCGTCAAATCTCCGGCACCCGATCTGGAGGAGATTTCGGAAATACTTGCCGATATCCGTCGCGACGATCAGCGTGCGAGCGACGTCATTCTCCGGTTGCGGAACTTGCTGAAGAAGACGCCCTTTGAACCGAAGAATATCGATCTCAACGAAATTGTGGACGAGACCATCAAATTTCTTTCGGGCCTGTCGATTGCGCGAGAAACCGAATTGGTTGGAGTGATTTCGCCGTTGGTTTTGCCAATCAGGGGCGACCGTATTCAGCTTCAGCAGGTCATCCTGAACCTGGTGGTGAACGCGATGGACGCCATGTCGAACATGACAAGAACCCAGCGCAGAATCGTCATCAAAACCGCGCGTAACGGGGACTCGGCCGAAGTCTCGGTAGGGGATACGGGCCCCGGTGTTCTCCTAAACAAGCTCAAGGACATGTTTGAACCATTCTTCTCGACAAAGCCCAACGGGATGGGGATGGGATTGTCCATCGCGCGCACCATCCTCGAAGCTCATAACGGACAGATATGGGCGGAGAACCAGGCCCTAGGTGGCGCGGTGTTTCACATCAGACTGCCACTCACGACGCTCCCAAATTGACTGCTTCTGGCGCTTTTGTACGGACCGGCTGCGTTCCGCTAGCGCGTTAGTATTTGCCTACCGGAAACGATTCTTCCTGCTGCTTACGGGCTCTTGACCTCGACCTTCTTCCAGGTTGGATCTGGGTCGAACGATTTCATGCGCTTCGCAATCACTTCTGTCAGATCGCCGAGATCCTTCTGGTACACAGTGCCTGCATGGTTGACCACAAAGGTCATGACGCCGGAATTGCCGTATTCGGCTGGATAGGCGATCAGTGCGAAGCCGCCGATCATCTTGCCCTTGACAATGTAGCTCATCGCGCCGCCCGGGGCGCTCGCGCCCTGCCGGGTGAGGATGCGATAGTAGTAGCCGTGATAGGGCCGCGGCTCGCCTGACGCCTTGTAGCCTTCCGCAGACGCCTCTGCGGCAAGTTCACCCAACGGACTGTCGTTGCTGTCCGAAGGCCAATAAAGGCCGTCCTTCTTGCCGGGACTGGAGACGATCTTCTGCGCGTAGGCGCCCATGCCCTCACCACGATCCTTTTCGGCATATTCGTTCTCGGCGTCGACGAAAGCGAGACAGGTCTGGATCGCGTCGAGCTCGTTGCGCCCAATGCGCCTGTAGAGAATCTCCTGCCGGCCCTCCGCGGTATCGAATTCCCAGCCGGTCTTGTTGTGGATGAGCGGAATCGGGAACGGAAAATCGTCCGCGCCGATAATCAGCGAGGCCCTCTTGCCATCGACCTTGAGCGAATGCTTGGCGTCGTAGGCAGACAGGAATTTGGCGCGTGCGTCGGCATCGGCGACATCATCGCCGGAGTCGATAATGTCCTCGCCTTCGGCGCCGAGTACCTTCAGAACATCCTGCTTCATGCCGGATTTCACGGCAGCCACGAGAGCACTGGCCGCATCGTCGGGGCTCTTGAAGGCTTGCTGGGCCTGCGCCAGCGAAGCCACCAGGCTCAGACTCGCGATTGCGGCCAGAGCGGCGAGAAGGCGAACATTTCGCGTCGAACGAAAGGCGGTCATGTTCAACTCCTCGATCGTGTGGGGATATGCGCGCCACCGGCGAGCCAGTCCTTGTAGGTCTCGAACCTGACTCCAAGCCTGTCGTAATAGACGCGGAGATAGCCGTCGCGTCCGCGCGTCACCGCCGCCGGCAATACGGCCTTCACCTCCTGCGCAATGACGCCGACGTAAGCCTTGTCGCTGCCGAGATAGCTGAAGCGATAGAAGCCGAGGCCATTGTCGAGATGGCCGAGCAGCACGACATCGTGCTTCAAGTCGAGGTCGGAACGCCGGCCGCCTCCTCCGCGGAATCCACCGCCGCCACGAAAGCCGCCACCTCCGCCTCCACGGAAACCGCCGCCACCGGCACTGGCGAAGCTCGCCCTGCCGCGCGCGGAGGCAGCGCTGGCCGCCCGGCCCGAGGACACATTGAGGCCGCCTCCTCCCCCTCCTCCTCGCGCCCGGTTGGCCGCGGCAGCCCGGTTGCCTCCGCCGCCTTGCGTCGCGCGGTTGCCTCCGCCGCCTCGCGTGGCGCGGTTGCCTGCGTTGCCGCGATTGCCGCCGCGATCCGCCGTGTTGGCCCGGTTGCCGCCTTTAGCAGCACGATTGCCGGCACGGTCGCCTGCGCGATCTCCCGCACGATCACCGATATTGCCGGCACGATCGCCGCCGCCCGGTCGGTCCTTTCCAGGGTTGAGTACCTGCTGGCCGCCCTTGCCGCGGAAGTCCATCCGGTCGCTGGCCCCGGCGCGAACGTTGTTATTGCCGAAGCGCTGCTGAACGTTGGCATTGTTGTAGCGGACGCCCTGGCGGTGCGCCGCATTGTGCTGCCAAACGTTAGTGGTGCGGTGATTGACATAGGCGTTGCGGTTGCCCCAGTTGAAGCTGCCGCCCCAGTAATTGCCCCAGCGGCCTATCGCCCAGGCGGTACCGAAGGCGATGCCCGCCGCGACCACGCCGGCACCGATATAGGAGGGATAGCCGAAGTAATAGGGCGGGTAGGCTGCATAGGGCCACGCGCCATACACCGTCGCGGGCTCATAATAGGGAACGTACACGGTGCTCGGATCGGTTTGCTCGATCACGATGACCTGCTTGCTCTCCTGCTGCTTGACCGTGACCTTCTGCTGCTTGGTCGAGGACAGCTTGTTGTTGGCCCGCGCCTTTTCGCGCAGCCGCTGAATCGCATCCATCAGATCCGCTTGCTGCGCGAGCATGGCGTCGCCGAGACTCTTGGTCCAGTCGAGCTTGTCGCTCATCATGTCGAGCACCGAGGGCGTCGCGGTCAGCGCCTTGACGCTGTCGTCCCAGGATTTCTTGTCGACTTCGGCCTTTAGGGCGTCTCCCTTGAGATCTTTCTTCTCCTTGACCCAGCGATCCGCCTCAACCATTTCGAGCGGATAGGTCGCCGCCGCCAGCATGTTGGCGAGCAGCGCGTCGGGATAGAGCGCAATCGGCGCGACCAGTGCCTCGAGTTGCTCAGGCTTCAGGAGGGTCTGATCGGATGGCGATGGTGACGGCGATGCCGACGTGGCGGGCTGTTGTGCGGCTGCACCGACGGCGGTTGCAACCATGATTACCAATGCCAACAACACACTTGCGCGACGCACCATGGTTCTTCTCCCTCGAGATAGGTGGCTGCAGCCAACACCGGCGGGAGAGCCGAGCTTTGATCAAGATCAAGGGTCGGGCGGTCGCGCCTCGTTTCACGCCTTCGCCGTTGCGAACTCTGGCTCCAAGCTTATCGTTCGCGGCAGGATCAGCCGGACACTTGTCCCGGCTCCGGGTTCGCTGGTGAGCGCCAACCATCCCTGGAGACGGTCGAGAACCATACTGTGCACGATGTGAAGACCAAGGCCAGTCGCGCCTTCGTGACGCCGGGTGCTGAAGAATGGATCGAATGCGTGGCGCCGGATTTGCGGGCTCATGCCGCAGCCATTGTCGGAGACCACGACCTCGATCTCGCTTTCTCCGAATGCCCCTGCCCTGAGGGTGATCGTCCCTTTCCCACCATCCGGAAACGCATGCATGATCGAATTGAGAACGAGGTTGCTCACCACCAGCCCGCAGGGGCCCGGCAAGCTGTCGATGACTAGATCCGGCTCGCAGGTGATATCGAGCACGAGCCCTTGCTTGCGCACTTCCGGCCGCAATCCGACCAGTACCTGTTCGGCAAGTTCGCCGACGTCAAAGCGTCGCCGCTCCAGGCCACTGCGATCGGCGGCCACCTGCTTGAACGACTGCACCAGTTCAGACGCACGAACGAGGTTCGCGACAAGCTGGACCGCGGCATCCCTCACCCCGCCGAGAAACTCATTCAGGGCCGATCGCCTGATATCGCCTCGTTCAACCTCGCCGGCAAAGATCTCATACCGGCGCTGCAGGGATGAGGCGACCGTCAGGCTCGAACCGACGGGACCGTTGATCTCGTGGGCGACGCCAGCAACCAGCCGGCCGAGCGCAGCGAGTTTTTCCGCCTCGATCAGGGATGCCTGCGTCTCACGAAGGTGCTGCAGCGTTGTTTCCGCGGCTTCGCGCGCGCGGCGCATCTCCTGCTCGCTCCGCTTGCGCGCGGTAATCTCCTCGGCAGCAACATTGACGGCGACGACCTCACCGCTCGGCGTGCGCAGCGGATGCCAATAGGTAACCCACGAACGCTCTTCGGATTGATCGGGCCGCTGTCCCGCCACCTCGATGCCGGTGACCGGCTCGCCTGTTTCCACGATTGAGCGGACAATCTGCTCGACCGAGTCGGCGAGCGCCGGCACGCAATCCCGTACCGACCGCCCGAGGTGATCCTCGACCGAGATGCCACAGATTTCAGTGAGGCGCCGGTTGATCCGCAGATAGCGGCAATCCGGCGACAGGCAAGCAAGGCCAATCGGCGCTGTATCATAGATAAGCTGCAGCGCGGGCTGAGGGAACAGCATCACTTCGGACTTCGCAACTGCCTGGCTGGCCTTGCTCATCGACGACGAATGCCCCGCCTTCTTTCCCCTGGCTACTTGCCCCTCGATCCTGGGCAGCGCCCCTGCTTGATGGACTAGCACCCCAATCGGACGGATATTGATCCAGATCAATGGCGCTGATCCGAGGCTTGGTGAGGTCCAGTCGATCGGGCATGGTGGTTGGCGCGCAATGCCTAAACCGAGCACTCCCACGCCTCGGAGGACAAGCAATGACAAGCGTCTTGGACACTATTCGAAAGCTCCCCGCCGGTGCCGACACGGCACCGCTGCGAGCCAAGTGGGGCTGGATTCTCGCCCTGGGCGTCGTCTATGTCGTGGCAGGCTGCGTCGCACTCGGCAGCATCGTGACGGCCACTGTGGCGAGCGTGCTGATCGTCGGCGTGATGATGATCGTCGCAGGCGTTGCCGAGATCTTCAACGCGTTCCAGCTCAAGGGTTGGGGCGGGTTTCTGGTCTGGCTGCTGCTCGGAGCACTTTATATCGTCGCAGGCTTCATCACCTTCGAGAATCCGCTGTTCGCCACCGTGGTTCTCACCCTCCTCCTGGGTGCTTCGTTGGTGGCTTCCGGAATCGTGCGCATCATCCTGGCCTTCAGCATGAAGCGCGAGCAGCCATGGATATGGCTTCTGCTGTCCAGCATCGTCACGCTGCTGCTCGGGCTATTGATCCTGGCACACTGGCCGATTAGCAGCGCCTATGTGCTCGGCATGTTCCTGGGGCTCGACCTCGTCATGGCGGGTGCGGGCTGGATCGGGCTCAGCCTCGCGCTGCATCACCGCGGCGAAGGTTCGCCGGCGAAGACCGTGGTCTGATCGCGCCATGGCGATCGCCGAGATCATCTTCATCGGCTGATCGCCGCGATCCTTTTGATCAGGGTCGCGTGGCTTTCGCGCCGCGCGACCACCGATTGACGTTCTGAATCGAGCTCACGGGCCGCCGCGCGGCAGGGCCGCCTTCGATGAGGTCCGACACCGATGATGAGGCATGGTAGGGCATAGCTGCAAACGCCAGCAAGAGAGGCGCGCGTTTTGTTTTGCAGCGCGACGCCGCCGTTTGAGTTGCGGCCCGGGCCGGCGGTCCGTCGACAAGCGGACTGCCTAACCGCACCGCTTCCCGGTCTCCGACCGTCACGCAGCTCCGAAGCCCGGAACCATCAACACTTGGTAATGACCTGCCCGTAGGCGTTGGTCACCTGGACGCAGCCTGGCCTTGCCACATAGGCACCGGCGGCCGCGGCCGCCGCGGTGCCGTAAACGGCGCGGCGCGTGGTCCTGCGGGCGACGCCGGCATAGCTCATCGGCGTCAACGGCCGGCCGACGCGCGCTTCCGAGGTCGAAACCAGGCCGCGTTCGAGGTAGGCCGAGCCGTTCCAGAGCAACGTTCCGGCAAACGCCGTAACGGCAGCGAGAATGACAGCCATCTTGCGCTTCGAGATGATCATCGCTTGGCTCCTGTTGCAATACCCGGGGGCACTTCGTCAAATTCCATCATGACCTCGGAATCGAGGTTCACCTTGGTCGCGCCTTCCGGCGGCTTGAAAGTGAAGGCCCCGTCGTCCGCGATGGCGTCGGTCTTCCAGTCCCTGATGCGCAGCGTGTATTGCGGCGCGCCGGCAAGCGTCTTGCTCGTGATCACATATTTGCGCGGAATCGGCTGGGCGCCGGTCTGAATCCAGATCTGCCAGTCCGTGTCGTGGCCGCGAAACGCGAGATGCTCGCATTCGACCCCGTCGACGACACCCTGGCCGACATGTTCGCCGTCAACGACGTCCGACATCAATTGGTCGAAGGAATGGGACGCCACCAAATCGGTGCCCGGCATCGCTCCGCCGGTTCTCGCCTGCATGACGTCGACAAGTTCGTCGATCGTACCGGGCGCGTCCGCCTGCACGTAGGCCTTGGCGTTGTTGCCGTAGAGTGAGACGGTCTTGCCGTCATAAACCAGCTCGACATCGGCATATCCGCCGGTGCGCCTGATGCGCAACTTGTCGGGCCGCGTCATTTTCAATTGCCCGGAACTCGTGAACTGGATCTTCTGCAGTTCGGGCGTGAGGACTTCGACGTCGCTGTCGAAGGTCGCTGTGATCGATTTCTGGGCGGCGGTATAGTCCGCCATCGCCTTCAGCAGGGCCGCAGAATCATCGGCTCGAGCGTCGGGGCAAGCTGCAGCCGCCAGTATGGCAACCGAAGCGGCCGTTGCGAAAATGCGGATCACGGTGCGAAGATTTTTCACGTTCATGTCGATCCTCCATAACTCCGCTCGCAATCTGGAGCTGCCGCACCGTCGAGGCTTGACATAAATCAAGCGTGCGCGTCGGTGGACCTACCAACCGCCCGCCCGCTCAGAGCCGGCAGCGGTGGTACTTCACTTCCATACCCTCGATGCCCGGAAACACGCGCACAATGTTGTCGTCATCGAAGACTTTCAGCATGAACTGGACGTCGGACAGCATGATGTCAGTCGCGCAGCCGGCGATCAGGTTAAGACTCTCCCGGTCTTCCCTACGCGTCTTGATCGTGCATTTGGCGAACTTACCCCTGAGCCGACCCGCCTCGATGATGAAGCCGCCACCGTGAACGCCCGGGAATTCGGCGAAATCGATCTGCTTGGTGCGCCCGTTCCGCACGAACACCTTGTCGCATTTGTCGGCATCGGGCGCCCAGGCGCCGGTGAGCTCAACGGCGACGGCACATTCGGGCAGGATAAGGCCCACAATCATCACAGCCCACCACGCCAACTTTCCAAAACCTGTCATGTATCGTTCCTTCCAAGCAAGATGGAGCGCATCAATGTCCACTCAGCACCAATGTCTTGATCGGTAGCAACAATGCCTGGATCCGTAGCAGCAAGGCATGCACGAGGCCGACGGCATCGATCGCGTGCAAGACGAAGCCCTTGAACGCGCCGGTCTCCTTGGACGCGATGATCTCGTGGTTGCTGGTATAGGCGTTGACGATGCAGCTACTGCCGGCCGTCACATCGGCTAGGCCATCCTTCTCGAGGGGCTCCAGGAAGGCCAGAATCGTTCCGGGCTTGGCGGCGCTCGCATCGATGAGCTGCTCGCCGCCGCGGAACTGCCCGGCCGCGATGTAATCCTGGACACTCGTGATGACCATCGGGATGATGGTCCAGGGCAGCGAGGTGCACGCGGCTTCCGCGATCATTCCAGGCTTCAACACCTGCGCCTCGATCTGTCCGAATCCGGCCTGCAACCCGCGCTGGCCTGCTCCTTCCGGAATCAATACGCCGGCCGGCCTCATCAACGGGTTTACGACATCGCCGGGCCGCAGGAAAAACTGCTCGACCCGCCCGTCGACACCGGCACGTATGCTGGTCTTGTCCAGTTCGACCTGGGCCTGCGCGAGCTCGGCCTCCGCGCTGGACTTTGATGCCGGGAGCAGCGTCGATACCTGGACCTCCGCCGATCGCTTCGAGGCGGTTGCAGCATCGATGGCGGCCTGGCGACCGTCAACGAGGACTTGCAGCTTCTCGATCTCACGCTGCGGTACGATACCGGGATTGCGCCGTTGCAAGTCGCTCTTCACGTCCAGTTCGTCCTTGGCCTGCTTGTAATCGCTGTTGGCCTGCTGGAGCTGGGCTTCGGCCTTGACGACATCGACCTTCGCGTTGACGAGCTGGGCGTCGACCTCGGCCACCTTGCGCCTGGCGGTCTCGACGGCGGCCCCTTGCTTCGAGCTGTCAAGCGTGAACAGCACGTCGCCCCTCTTGACGGGCGCGCTGAAGCCGATCTTTACCTCGGCGACTCGGCCCGAACCTTCGGGCACGATTGGCACCGTCCGGAAGAACAGCGCCGCCGATGTCGTCGACGGGTGGAAATAGAAGATCATGGTGATTAGCAGCACCGTGAGCATCACGCATCCGGTGATACCCCACCGAAGCTCATACCACATGGAGAAGAGTGTGATCTCGGTGCCGATCCGCTTTCCCTGCGCGTAGCGGCGATAGAGATAGTCGGGCAGCAGGGTGAACATTGAACAAAGCATCAGCTCAAACATGGCTGCCGACCTCCTTCGCGGGGGTGCTCATCTGCTTGGCGGGGACTGGCGCAGCTCGGCCGGATACCGGCGCCGCTTGAGCAGCTGTCGCGTCATCCGCATTCGCGCCAGCTGCAGCGCCTTCAGAATCCGCGATCTTCTCGACCGATCCGGCGATGCGGGTCAGCGGCGTGCTGAAGTCAGGCAGGTCGACCAGGGCAAGCAGCAGTGCCGCGATCCAGAAGATGTGGACGTGGGTGAAGAGCGCGATCAGACCGAGGACGGCGACGATCTCGAATTGCAGTTTTTGTCCTTTGTGGGCCATTTGCTCCGGAAGGGAATGCAGGCGCAGGTAGATGTTGCCGACGCCGAGGATCGCCAGGATCAGGAAGATTCCCGTCACGATCATCAGGACATCGGTCTCGCCGGGCTTGGCGACATAGAACGGCAGGTGGTGCGGCGTCATCGAATGAAGCTGGTCAGTCACTGCATATCTCCCGCCAACGGACTGCCCGTTGCACCGGACGGTGCGACCTTTCGGCAGACAAGGCTTGATCTGGATCAAAGGGAGGTGTCTTCGCCGTCATAGGCAGGAATGGTGAATGGCCCGAAGGCAAGGAGCTGCCATGTCCGACAAGATCGATGAACTGTTGCCGACCGCAAAGGAAATCCAGAAGCAGGCCGCCATCAAGGAGGCGGAAAAGGCCGACGAGCATGTCCGGCACATGGCGGCGGCCGAGGCGGAAAAGCGGGCACTGATCGAGAGGCTGAGCAAGCCCTCCGGCCTTTCGGAGGACGCGAAGATCGAGCTCGCCTCCACGGTCATCCAACGCGCGGTGCGAAATGGCCTCAGCGAGGTCCAGGTGTACCGCTTTCCCAACTCGTTGTGCACCGATCGCGGCCGCGCGATCAATCAGCAGGAGCCAGGCTGGGAGAAGACACTCACGGGGATTCCGCAGGAGATCTTTCAGCTCTGGTCCGACTACCTGAAGCCCCGCGGCTATCGCATCAAATACCAGATCGTCGATTTCCCCGGAGGCGTCACCGGAGACATCAGCATCGTCATCGCCTGGGGCGATTAATGTCCGGTGACGAAGAAGCCCCATCGCGGATGAAACGCAAGAATTATGAGAAGGAGCTCCGCAAGCTCCAGATCGAGCTTTGCCATCTGCAGGAATGGGTAAAGGAGAAGAAGCTCCGGGTCATCATCCTGTTCGAAGGCCGCGATGCCGCCGGCAAGGGAGGCACCATCAAGGCGATCACCGAAAAGGTCAGCCCGCGCATATTCCGGGTGGTCGCCTTGCCCACCCCGTCCGACCGCGAAAAGAGCCAGATGTTCGTCCAGCGCTACATGCAGCATTTTCCGTCCGGAGGCGAAATCGTCATCTTCGACCGCAGCTGGTACAACCGCGCTGGCGTCGAATACGTCATGGGCTTTGTTGATGCCAAGGAGCACAAGCGCTTCCTATTGCTCTGTCCTCAGATCGAAAAATACGTCGTCGACGCCGGTATCATCCTGATCAAGCTTTGGCTTGAGGTCGGGATGGAAGAACAGGAGCAACGATTCAAGGCGAGGATCGACGATCCCTTGAGGCAATGGAAGCTCAGTCCGATGGATACCGAGTCCTATCGGCGCTGGTATGACTATTCGCGTGCCCGCGACCTCATGCTCAAGGCCACGAATTCAAACCATGCGCCGTGGACCATCATCCGCTCCGATGACAAGCGGCGCGCGCGTCTCAACTGCATTGCCCACGTGTTGAAGACAATTCCTCACAAGAAGGTTGCCCGCGACAAGATTCGGTTGCCGAAGCGATCCAACAAGGGCCGCTATAACGACCAGGTAAGGTTTCACGGGATGAATTTCGTCGTAGAGCACTATTGAAGGCGATTCAAGGGAGAGGATCAAGTCGCGCTCACTGGAGCGCGATCGTGACACCGCCTACCGCCGCCGACAGCTCGACACCGACCTTGCCACCGGCCAGTTGCAGAATGACTCCCTTTTCGTTCTGGAGTTGCACCCCGCCGGCCCCGGCCGCCAGCGCTCCGCCGGCGCCGATCACGGCGTACGATCCCTGGATATCGCCGGGGCTGCGCAGGTTCAGCGCCTTCCCTGATAGCTGGGTAGTCGAGGCGCCGATCGTGAATCCGACACTCATGCCGGAGACCCGAAATGGATAGTGATGGCCACGGAAGTAAAGGACACCGTTGCCGCCGCCAACGCCGACGATGAATCCGCCCTTGGTGAAGACTACGCGGACGGTGCCGGTTTCGGCTTTCGAAGGCGAGGAAAGGATACCTGCGAGCAGCATGGCCAGGGCGGCGCCAAGCAATCGGATACGATAATTTCTCATGGGTGTTTTCTCCAATGCTGTCATATCAGTCCGGGGACGAACGAGATTGATCCAGGGTGATCACCACCTTGGTGATGTTGGCGGACACTTCGAGGCCGCCCTTGGGACCCTGCAATGTGATAGTGACGCCCTTGCCGTTCCTAAGCTGCACGCCGCCAACGCCGCCAACCAGGGCGACGCCCGCGCCGACCACGCTATAGGTGCCGGAAAAATCGCTGAGCTCGTTGATGTAATCGGCGCGGCCGACCAGCTTGTTGATCGAGGCGCCCGCCGTGAGGCCGAGGCTCAAACCCTGCACCGTGAAGGGATAGTTGCGGTGGCGAAAGGTCAGAACCCCCTTGCCGCCGCCCGCGCCGACGATGAAGCCCGCTTTGGCGACGGTGACACGAACGGCCCCTGTAATGGCATGCGATGGCGCCGCCATGCCGACCGCAACGGCGAGCGTCACCCAGGCGATCCAGCTTCTGTACCGCTTCCTCGTGCGTGCTGCCCCACTGTTATTTCCAGCCGTACCAGAAGGAAACGAACGAGATATGGATTCGCCTCGAAGGAGATGAATAGGCCCCGAACGGTTCATCGCTCACTCCGCGGCGGGCCGAAAACTGGACGCTGGCGGACGGCGATCGCCGAATTTGGCCAATGCCTCTGGACGCACGAGCTTCAGGCCCTGCACAGCGTTGTAGCCGTGGATCTCCTTCACATCGAGCTTGCGCATGAAGTCGATGGTCTCCTGGGTGATGACCTGACCGGGTACCATGATCGGAAAACCGGGCGGATAGGGAATGACGAAACTCGCGGAGACGAGATCGGGGCCGTTCTTCAGGCGGCGGTCGATCTCGGGATCGTTCAGGCGGATATGCTCGCATCCCGCAGCATCGTAAGCCGCAAAGAAGCCGCCGCGGATATCGCCCTCATTGGTCTTCTCTCCGGCGTCGCCGCGGAAGCCGTCATGAAAGTGCGAAAAGTTCGGCAGATCGGGCACGTCCGTCATGAGGCTCTTCACCCGAGCATCGAAGGCCTTGATGGCATTCGCGCCGCCCTGGGCGAGATCGCGATCGATCTCGCTGCAAATCTCGGCCAGCACCCGGATGAGGTGGGCTACGTCGCTCCGGGTGTTGTTGATGTTGGACTGGATCAGCACGGAATTGCGCGAGGTCTTGTTGACCTGGATTCCGTAGCGTGTGGCCAGAAGGCCCTTGAACTGGGTGCCGTCGAACGCGGCAGTGCCGCACACCAGTGTCAGGCGGGTCGGGTCCAGGCAGAATTCGTCTTCCTTCAGGCTATGCAGGACCTGGCCCCAGTTGGTGCCCTGTGCGAGGTAGTCGGTGAAGCCGCTGGAGCGAAACTCCGCCGGCACCATCTTGTCGGCGCCAAGCACGCTGAAATATTTGGAGATCAGCGGATTGGCGGCTACCGCCTTGCGGATCGCGAAGGCAATCTCAATGGCGTTGGCGACCAGGCCATAGCCCTCCAGCTCCATCTGCCGGCGCGCGACGTCGAGGCTCGCGATCAGCTGCTGGTTCGGGCTTGTCGAGGCATGGGTAAATACGGCCTCCTTGAATTGCGCCTCCACGGTGTGGAAGTCCACGTCCTTGACGAACAGCATCGAACCCTGACGGATCGCGGACATCGATTTATGCGTGGAGTTGGTCTGGTAGACGCGCAGCCGAATCCGACGCGGGTCTGGCAGTAGCCTTGTGTTCAGCAAGGTTTCATCGGATGGATTGTCGCCGAGCGAGGCACGATGCTTCTCGTAAGTCTCGATCGATTTGGGATCGTGCATCCACGCTTCGATGTCGTTTGCCGCGCCCATGGCGGTGCGCGGCCGCAGGAACGGCGAGAAGCGCGCGAAGCCGAACCAGGCTTCATCCCACAGGAAGATCAGGTCGGACTTGATCGCGAGGCACTCCTCCATCACCCGGCGCGTGTTGTAGATGTGGCCGTCGAAGGTGCAGTTGGTCAGGTCGACCATCTTGACCCGGTTCAATCGGTTTTCGGCCCTCAGGTTCAAGAGCGCCTGCTTGATGGTCTTGAGCGGGACTGCGCCGTACATCGAATATTCCGTCATCGGGAACGCTTCGACATAGAGCGGCTGTGCGCCGGACAGCACCATGCCGTAGTGGTGCGACTTGTGGCAGTTGCGATCGACGATCACGATATCACCGGGCGACAGCAGCGCCTGCACCGCCATCTTGTTGGATGTCGATGTGCCGTTGGTGACAAAGTAGACCTGGTCGGCGCCGAAGGCGCGCGCGGCCTTGTCCTGCGCCTTCTTGATGTTGCCCGTGGGCTCGAGAAGGCTGTCGAGGCCGCCTGTGGTGGCGCTGCTCTCGGCGAGGAACAGGTTCGGGCCGTAGAACTCGCCCATGTCGCGGATCCAGTCCGACCTGAACACGGACTTGCCGCGCGCAATGGGGAGCGCATGGAACGTTCCGATCGGACGCTGGGCATATTTCTTTAGGTTGTCAAAGAATGGCGTCTCGTAGCGGTCCTGCACGCCTTCGAGGATGGCGAGATGCAATTCGAGCAACTCCTCCACCGAATAGAAGATGCGGCGCGCGACATTGGCCTCGGGATTGCCTGCCAATTCCTCCACATTCCGGTTCGAAACCAGATAGATATCGAGCTCGGGGCGTATCCGCTTCAATGTCTTGGCCATCGCCAGCGCAGAGTCGGACGTCTCCTTTTGATCCATCGAAGCCATCAGCGAGCGGAGCACCGGCGCATCGTGCCGTGAGCGCAGCGCAAAGCCCTCGTTGACGATAACGGCCCCGAGGTCCAGATTGAGCATTGCGGCGCAGAACGCGTCTTCGAAACTGCTCACGAAGACCGGCTCATGGATGAAAGCATCAACCGGACGGCGCAGCTTGCGCCACTCGGCAGCCAAATGCGACCAAACGGTCGTGGGCACACCGGTGACGATCAGTGTCTCAAAATACGGCCGGCGCGTCCTGGTTTCACCGAATCCGGGCGGCAGCAGTTCCGGCATGTCGGTATCGACATCGGTATGCACGTCCCAATCGCCGGCATGCTGGCGGAACGACCGCGTGTTCAGCGCTTGCGAGATCCGCATCACCAGCGCCAACACACCGGCCGCATCGCTCGAAGTCGTACGCTCCCTTAGCTCCGTCATCAGGCGCGAACCGGGATAGGCGTGAAACTCCTCCATGATTGCGACCTGGGAGAGCAACTTTTCGAACCTTGCGCGATCTCCCGAGTCCGCCGACCATGATCTGGCCGCCTCCACCAGAGAGCGCCAATCGTCGGCCCTTGCACCGGGGCCGGAAAAGAACTGGTCGATCCGACGTTCCTGAGAATCTTGCGCCATTGCCGTCTCCCAATCCGCGATTTGGGAGCGACCGTAGTCGGCGCCACGCGATCCGAGTCTTGATTTAGATCAAGCCAGGCAAACCGGGAGTCTATTGCTCCCTCGGGTCATCAGCTCGACGCGCTCGGCCGCTCGTGACCAGCGAAGAGTCGCGCATTGACGCAAATTGGGAGAAAGCCGATGCCTTAACTGCCGACCGGCAAGGCGATTTCAAATATCGAGCCGCGAGAATCCGATTTTGCGAGCCTTAGTTTGCCTCCATGATCCTCGACGATGGTACGGCAAATGGCGAGTCCGAGCCCCATGCCTGCCGCCTTGGTCGTGAAGAAGGGTTCGAAGATGCGATCTTGATCTTCGGAGGGTATGCCACCCCCTGAATCCTTGACGGACAAGAGGACGATCGAATTCCCTTCAAGTCCTGTTGCAAGGTGCAGCGATCTTCCATCAGGCGCAACGGAGCTCATGGCATCGATCGCATTCTTGACCAGATTCAAAATGACCTCTTGAAGCTGCGTAGGATCCGCATGCAGCGGCGGGAGATCATCCTGGAATTTGGTGACGACCGAGACTTCGTTGACCTGCAGATCGTGCCGGACCAGTCTCAGTACTTGCCGCGCAACATCCTCCATGCTGGTCGTCGTTTTCCGATCGATCGGCGTTTTCGACGACAAGGCGCGGATGCTGGAGATGACCGTACCGGCACGATGACTGCTGGCCTCGATATCTTCGAGGATGGCATCCAGTTCCTCCAGACGGAGTGGCTTCGCTCGAAGTTGGCTCAGGGCAGCGCTGGCGTTCAGCGCAATGGCTCCCAGCGGAGTCCTGAGCTCGTGCGCCATGGCAGCGGTGGCTACCTCGACGCTCATAAGGCGGTTGCTCCGCTCGCGCCGCTGCAGGGTCAGCGCGCTGGCAAGGCGCGAATAGAGAAACGTCATTTCGGTCAGCAATACGCTCAGCAACAAGCAACTCGCGGCCAGCGCAAAGCCGCGCGCTGCGTACCAGCCCAGCGAGAAGCGCACCGAACTCGCGACTGCGGCTACCAGGAAGTTCGGTATCCAGGCCAGCAAGACCACCATGAGCCACAAATCGAGGACGGTGCGACTTCGCGCGAACAAGATCAGCAAAGCCAGGGTCGCCAAGGAGCACAAGGCCAGGTTGACTTGGTTGCCCAGCCGGGTCTGGAGGGTCATGTTGTCCGAATAGAATTGCGGCAAATATCGGACGCCGCCCGTCACGACCCAACTCAGGGCGGCGACCGCCACAAGTGCAAGGGCTATGGTCACTCCTACCCTGATCCTAGCCGACTCGCGAAACAGCGTGCTTCGATTCCTGTCCTTCAACAGTGCATAGAAGAGAACCGCCCCCAGAAACGCCGTATGCCAAAGCACGAAGAACCAGGCTGCAGTGTTGGTCCCGTCCCCGATCAAGCCGGCCGGAGCGTAGGCACCCGGGAAAGCCAATGTTTGCAGAAACGCGAACGACCCGCTGAATATGTAGCCGCTCGCGAGGACGAGAAGAGCAGGTTGCGGCTGGATTGAGTATTGGGCGAGCAGAAGGGTCGCGGTGACAATATCTGCAACGCTCAGAACGGTCTGGAGAACCGGGATGAAATTATCTATTCGGCTCACTTGGATATGCGCAAGTGGCGCAATGGCCAGTGCGACGGCGAACAGGAAAATCACAACGCCTAGCGCCGTTCTCCGCTGTGGCGTGGTCGCGGGCATCGTCGCAATCACGATCGGGAAATCGTAATCGGAGTCTTCCACGATCGCCCTTGCTCCGTTCTTCGACATCAGGCCCCTCCTCGAGATTCCCCGTGTCCCGGCGGACCGTTCGAGAAGGGATTCTACCGCTTCAAATCAGCCGAACGGAAGGGCCTCGTAGAACGCTTTCGTCGGGGACATCGGGCGGCACCTACCCCAAGAGCTAAACTTCTCGGGGGGACGCGCCGTTCGCAATGCAGCAAACGATCGCGATATCATCTTGACGCATGGCATCAGCCGGCTCTCGGCGATTGGCTTCTCTCCACCTTGTTCTGCTCGCAAAGCCACGCCACGACCACCAGCAGCGTCACGGGGATGGCGAGGCTGTAAGCGCGCGAGACTTCCGTGCCGAGTGCGCCGATGGCTGCGCCTGCGCCAAACGCGATACATATCGCCCCGAACACGTAAGGGCGGCGAAACGGCTTTGCGTCGGCATTTCCAGCGAAGGCGGCGAACAGGCCTTCGATGGTCTGACGAAAATTGCTGGTCACCATCACCGAGTTATAGGTCCATCCCTCGACCCGCGGAAAACTCACCGCCTGGAACGCTGCGACCAGCGAAATGCCGAGCGTGCCTGCGAGATCAGGAAGCCGGTTGTGCAGGATTGCGACAATGAACAGAAATACGATCTCGGTCAGAAGGCTGATCCGCGCTGCGCGCAACGGCGCGGCCCATCGCAGCCAGCAGGCCATGATCACCCCGACGGCGAAGGCCAGAAGCGGCGGAACGTAGTGAACGGCCTTCCCCCATTCGCCGCTTGTCACATAGACCCAGAGGAACACCAGGTTGGCGCTCTGCGCGTTGGCGAAGACGCGGTGAACAATCCAGGCATAGGCTTCGAGATATCCACCGGCGAACGCCAGCATGGCCGCGATACACAGGGCCTCGTCACGGGGAAATGATGCCTTGGCGACCTGCTGCAACGACACGCGTGGATTTTCCGTTCGGTGCGAAAGTGGACCGGCGAGAAATGATCGGGGTGCGGCACATCGTCTTGATCTGAATCAAGACATCGGATTCGGCGAGCCCGACGCTCAAGGCGTGTTGGGCCAGGCTGGGAGTCTGCCGCAATGAGCACGGTCAAGTGGACCATTGCTTCGGCACCGGAAATCTTCCTTCTCCTGTCGGTGGCGATCGGAACGATCCTCGGCCGGGTCAAGTTCAAGGGATTTGCGCCGGGAACGACGGCCTGCATCCTCATCGTCGCTGTCATCCTTGGGCAGTTCGGCACTTTCGTCATTCCGCCGCTGTTCAAGTCTATTTTCTTCAGCTTGTTCGTCTTCACCATCGGCTACCGCTCCGGTCCGGAGTTTTTTGCCTCGCTCAGCCTGCGGACCCTCTCGCAGGCGGGCGTCGCTCTTTGCGTAAGTGCGACGGGCCTCCTGGTTGTCCTCGGCTTCACCTTCCTGTTTCACCTGGAGGCCGGCACTGCCGCAGGACTCGCTGCCGGCGGCCTGACGCAATCCTCCCTGATCGGAACGGCGTCCGGCGCCCTTGCCCAACTGGGCCTGCCGGAAGATGAAGTGCTCCAGCAGCAGGCCAATGTCGCTGCCGGTTATGCGGTGACCTACATTCTCGGCTACATCCTGACCCTTCTCTTTGTTCCGTTGGTGGCGCCAAAGCTGATGGGGGTCGATCTGAAAACGGAGGCCAAGAAGCTGGAGGCTTCCCTGTCCGGCACCACTGGTTTGAAGACCGGAAACCTCAGCTACCGAAAATTCAACGCGCGGGCCTACCGCGTCGAAAAAGCCGGCGGCGAAACCGTGGGCGCGCTCGAGGATCGTATCGGCAGCCGCGTGGCAATCGAGCGTATTATGCGCAAAGGCAGCCCGCTCGAGCCGGAGCGGTCTGTCATGCTCGAACGGCGCGATGAGGTCGTCGTAGCTGGACCAAGCGCGGCGATCATTACCGCCGGGACGTACATCGGACCTGAGATCGACGGCAGCGAGATGCTGCATGATGTCACCGGCGAGGTCCTGGACGTGATGGTCGATGCAAAGGGCCTGCACGGCCGCACCATCCGGGAAGTCGCAGAGCGTGTGGGCGACGACGCCCGCGGTGTCTTCCTGCGCGACCTGAAGCGGCGGGGCCAGGAAGTACCCCTGACGTCCGAAACCAGGATCTATCTCGGCGATATCATGACGCTGGTGGGCTCGGTGGGTGACGTCGAGCGGGCCGCAAAAACGGTCGGACAGGTGCTGCGCTACAGCGAGCGCAGCGACATCGCGTTCCTGGCGGCCGGCATCGCCGTCGGCCTGCTGGCGGGCCTGATCGGCTTCAAAGCGGGCTCCTTTTCGATCACGCTCGGCGGCGCCGGCGGCGCGCTGATCGCGGGACTGGTGTGCGGATGGCTGCGCACCCGCCGGCCGACAATCGGATCATTTCCGCCAGCCGCGCAGCAGACGCTGAGCGATCTCGGCTTGGGCGGCTTCATCGCCTCGATCGGTCTTGCCAACGGACCGGCGGCGCTTGCGGCCATCCAGGCCCATGGGCTGCTACTGCTTGGCATGGGCGTGGTGGTGACGCTGGCGCCGCTGATCGTCGCCACCATCTTCGCCTACCGTATCCTGCACATGAATCCCGTGATCGTCTGCGGCGCGCTGGCCGGCGCAATGACGGTCGACGCGGCGGTTACCGGTTGCTGCGAAGTTGCCGAGAGCCAGACCCCTGTGCTTGGCGTCGCCGTCCCCTATGCCGTCGGCAATGTGCTGCTGACGATGCTGGGCCCTCTGATCGTGACATTGACGGTGGTGAGTTGAGGGGCGCATAGCGAGCTTGATCTGGATCAAGGGAGTTGCCTCCGACCCGCTGAAGCCTTTCGCGATCGATTGCTCTTTGTTCGACGTCGGAGTCTGGGTGGCAAGATGTTTCGATCCTTCTGCATGTCCGCCGCCATCGGGCTGACCGTGGCGCTCGCCGCACCCGGCATCGGCCGGAGCGCGGACAATCGAACGCTGCGACCGATTCAGGAGGAAGTCTGGGCGCTGCCCTTGGTAATTCCAACAATCGCCTATGTGGTTCGTCCGGTCGGGCCGGGACCGTTTCCGCTGGCGGTGATGAATCACGGCGTGTCCCTCAACCCACGAGATCGCGGCTTCTTCCCATTGGTGGAGTTCCGCGACGCCGCGATGTGGTTTGCTCGCCGAGGCTACATGGTCGTGGCGCCGAGCGGCTCTGGATACGGCGCTGCGGCTCTCGACACGCCCGAGCGCGGGTTGTTCTCCGTATTCTATTCGAAGATCGGAAGCTGCGATAACCCGAATTTCAGGGATGCGGGAATGGCGGTCGCGCTCCTCGATCAGTGGATCATCGACTACATGACCGATCAGAAATTCGCCGCTCCCAACAGCTCCATTGTCATCGGCCAGTCTGCGGGAGGCTGGGCTGCTATCGCGTTGTCGAGCCAAAACCTGCCTTCCGTAAAGGCGCTGATCGTGTTTGCAGGCGGCCGCGGCGGGCGCGTCGGCGGCAAGCCCAACAACAATTGCGCGCCCGACCAACTGGTCGACGCTACAGGCGAGTTCGGCCGCGTCGCGCGTACACCGATGCTGTGGATCTATATCGAGAACGATACGTTCTTTGGACCCGCTTTGTCGAAACGGATGAACGACGCCTATACCGGCGCCGGCGGCAATGCCGAGTATCATTTGATGCCGCCGTTCGGCAGTGAGGGCCATTTTTTCGTCGATTCACCCGAGGCAATTCCGCAGTGGTCGCCTCTGGTCAGTCAGTTTCTCGAGAAGCATCGTTAGCGCGAAGGAGGCAGATGATGCGGGTTCGTTGCGGCCGGAAATCTCTTTCCTCGATAATCGTTGTTTTGCTGAGTCTGCCGATGTCCACCTTCTTCGCTCATGGACAGCAAGGCACGCCCGCCGAGCCCACCAACGAGAAGTCAAAGATGGAATTTGCCCTCCGCGGTCAGCGCGATGCACGCGCGATCACATACGGCGACTGGCAAAAATTCTGCTTCAAGACGCCCGGAACCAAGACGGTGTGCCGCACGACCATCGGCGGAAGGTGGGAGACCGGCCAATCGGCGGTCCGGATCGACCTTATTGAACGTGAAGGCGAAGGCGCCGCCCGCTTGCAGCTGTTCCTGCCGGTGGGGCTTTATCTTCAGGCTGGCGCCAGGCTCACGGTCGACCAGGGCAAACCATTTCAAATTCCCTTTGTCTGGTGCCTCACCAACACCTGCATCGCCGGGGATCGAGCCAATCCCGCGCTGATTCGACAAATGGAAACGGGGCAGCAATTGAAGCTTGAAGTGGCTGATACCAACCTGCTGAGCGTCAGCACCATGCTTCCGCTCAGCCAGTTCGCCTCGGTCCGCAAGTCAGCTCCAAGTCGCACCTTCATGCAGGATGTCGACGAATAATCCGTCGCTCGTTATGAGAGGCCAATGGATGCCCGCTCGATGGGCTCGATCAGGGATTTGGCCGCGAACGGCTTGGTGAGATAGGCAAGACAGCCCGACTCGATTGCAGCCATTCGCGTGGCCTGGTTGTCCTTGCCAGTGATATAAATCACCGGCACGGATATTCCCGCGGCCTTCAGGCGATGGCGGACCGCGATCCCCGATTCGTCATTGAGATTGATATCAAGGACGACACAAATCGCTTCGCCGAAATCGTCGTGTTTCTGAAACGCGTCGGCCGACGCAAACGACATGCTGTCATAGCCGTGCTCTCTCAGGAGCCGCCGGACGCCTCTGAGCATGCCCGGGTCGTCGTCGACCACAAAGACGAGTTTTCGTTTCGACAAGAGCGCTGGTCCTGTTCTGTCGACCGGCACTGCCTTATGTGCGGTCGCCAACTCTACTTCCAACGAGATCATATCCGATCAGTTCCAAACCATTGCCCGGAATCATTCTTTTGTTGATCTACGTTACGCCGGACTGAATGCCAATTGTCCTCTGGGACAATGGGGGAACTGGCCGAAGATGAAATATTTCTGCAACCTGCGATGAAAGCCGACCAGATCTCAACTATTGCGATTTTCGACAGGAGTGCTCGCCAGAACGCCCAGCCGTTCGGCGATGGAGACGAGCTCGGCGAGGGACTGAACCTTCATCTTCTCCATGACGCGATGACGGTGAGCCTTGATGGTGCGCTCTGTGGCACCCAATTGTTGCGCGATCTGCTTGTTGATCTTGCCCTGCACCACACGCTCGAACACCTGACGCTCGCGTGGCGTCAGCGTGGCGAGTAATTCGCGCAGTATGTCAAGTTTGCGCTTCACGTCGCGCGAGACCTCGTGGTGGGCAATTGCCTGCTCGATGGCACGCAGCAACTGTTCTGATGACACAGGCTTGGTCAGGAAATCTTCCGCGCCTGCTTTGATGGTCCGCACAGTGGTTGGCACGTCGGTATAACCTGTGAGGAAAACGATCGGCATGGTCGAGCCAACCTGTCCCAGGCGATCCTGCAGCTCGGGCCCGCTCAAATCCGGAATCCGGACATCAAGCAGAATGCATCCCGGTTGTTCTTCATCGGGCAAATTGTCGAGGAGTTGCTGGGCTGACGTATAGGTCGCGACGATATAGCCGGCCTTCTTCAAGCGCCGCTCGATGGCGGTCCGGAAGGATGCATCATCATCGACAACATAAACAGTCCGCGCCAACTTCCCCTCCTGATGTGCCGCCACCGGCATCGATCTGCGAAATACCGGACCGCCCTTCGGGATGGTTCTCTGCCCTGATCCTTCCCTTGTGAGCCTGAACATTGCTTCGTGCGAAGGAAAGCTCCATTCCCATACCCTGCTGCTTGGTGATGAAGAAAGGATCAAACACTTCGGTCAGTTTTTCAGGCGAAGTGCCCGGACCCGAGCCCGAGATCGAAACAATTGCCGAGGATCCGCCGTTCAATTCGATGCGGCCGATCACCGCGCAGCCATATCGTATGGCCGAAATAGCCTCCACGCCGTTGACAATCATATTCAGGATCACGTGTTGCAACTGAACAGCGTCCCCCTTGATTGGCAGAGCCTCTAGGGCACTAACCAAAAAACTGACTTCGAGGAAAGTTAGCACGCAAGCGTGTCAGTTAAAATATGCACGCCAAGGTGCAGAGCCGTCCCAGCCCTTCTCGCACCGTGCATGCGTCAACCTGTCCTTAAGGACAATGGCCTTGGGACAAGGTCCCTTCGGACAATGTCCCTTGAGGCAATAGTTCAATGCAGGGCCGCGGCGTAAGAGCAACCTTGGAGGAGTGAGCCGCTGCGTCATGGTCCAACCGGCTTATGTCAAGCGGACTTACCCATGAGAGAAATTATTGACGAAACAGGGGGATGATCCATGTTTGTCAATCTCAACGCCAACCCGTCGAACAGGCCGAGATTTCTCGGCGAGCTTGGCAGCCTGTCGCAAGTCGAGATCGTTCCAAGTGAATTCAAATACCGTCGCGGCGCGGAGGTCTTTGGTGAGGCAGAACCCGCGGAATACATCTACCAGGTAATCGATGGCGCGGCTCGCTCCTACAAGCTTCTCTCCGATGGCCGGCGACAAATTGGCGCATTCCACCTGGTCGGCGACATCTTCGGCCTCGAGAATGGCGGCGTGCATCGGTTCACCGCCGAGGCGATCGTCGACACCACCGTGCGGCTGGTGAAGCGCGTGAGCCTTGCCCATGTCGCCGAAAGCGATGCGACCGTTGCGCGCGACCTCCTCAACATGACGGCCACCAATCTGAAGCATGCCGAAGACCACATGCTGCTGCTCGGGCGCAAGACCTCGCTCGAACGCGTGGCGGCGTTCCTGCTCGAGATGGACCATCGCCTGACGGCCGCAGGTGTCATGGCGCTGCCGATGTGCCGCCGCGACATCGCAGACTATCTCGGCCTCACGCTGGAAACGGTGTCGCGCGCGCTTTCGACCCTTCACGACAAGGGTATTCTCGGCTTCCTGGGCCAGACCCAGCGTCAGATTGTCCTGCTGGACCGGCCGAAACTCGCCGAATTGGACCTCTAGCCGCTCACGACGATGCAAAGGACGTGTGCCGGCCGACGGTCTTGCGCAACACTTCAAAGATGACCGCGGTCGACCAGCCGAACAGCAGGACGCCATTCATCGCGGTCATCGGCCCCAGCAGCCGCCATCGCGCTATCGGCGTGATGTCGCCGTAGCCTAGCGTGGTGTAATTCACGAAGGCGAAATAGGCGAGGTCGGTGTCTTCAGGCGCGACATCGAGCACAGCATAGGCAGTCGACCAGACGAAAACTTCAAGCGTGTGCGCCAGCATCAGCAGCAGCACCGTTGCAATCATCACGCCGACCAGATGCAGCCATGGATGGGCGCGGCCCTTTACCGCCGCACCTCGCGCCACCCGGATGGTAGCGACGGTGAGCCAGGCGTGAATAACGATGTTGATTGAACCTATGAACAGACCCGTCACGACTTGAAACAGCATAATTGTCACTCTTTGGCTCCCTTGCGTTGGAGCTCACTGGCAATATTACCTACCGTCGTGATTTCTATGTGATCCGCGCGTCGCCCCGGAAGCCGCCGAACCACGCGCCGAAATATCCGGCATAGAGCGCGGGCTGCTCGAGGTTCATCGAATGCCCGATGCCGGGAACGGTCACAAGCCGGCAATCCGGCATGGCTTCCGCCATCCGCTTCGGATCGGCCGACGGAATCCAGCCGTCTTTTTCGCCCCAAAGCACGAGGTGGGGATGTCGGATCTCCGGCATCCGCCGCTCCAGCTCACCGCTCTCGCGTTCGCGATTGAGATTGAACGGCGTTCCGATCCAGATGCCTTCGGCGACGCCAAAGGTATTTTCCAGCACGCTTTCGAAAAACGCCCTCTTCTCGCCAAGCCCGTCGCGGAACAGAGGCATCGTGTCGGGCGCCAAGCTTTCCGGTATGAACAACGAGGAAGCGGCGGTCGCCATCACTGCGCGCGTCACCTTCCGGCTCGCCATCATCGCGCGAAATAGGCCGATCTGCTCCGCATTGAAGGACAGGCCGAGCGGCGTCACCGGATCGAGCGCAAACACCCTACCGAAACGTTTCGGCTGCATCAGCAGCATGCGGGTCGCGATGATGCCACCGGTCGAATGCGTCGCGAGATGACAAAAGGGTATCTCGAGTTCATCGAGCGCTGCCAGCATGTCCAGCGCATGCTGCCGGATCGAATAATTGGCGTAGTCGGGCGTGGCCGCCGGCCGGTCGCTTTCGCCGCAGCCACGCCAGTCGATGCCGATCACGCGCACGCCGCTGGGAAACAGCGGCGCGGCGAGCTCGATCCATTCCTTGCTGGCGAGGTTGCCGTGGAGGAAGACGACGGTAACGTCGCCTTCACCCCATGTGCGCCATCCGAGATGGACCTCGCCGGCCCGCACCCGTGGCATGACGAAGGCCTATTTGTTCAGGCCCACCGTCGGCGACGTTCCCGGAGGGCTCGGCGGCACCGGCGCCGCCGAGGCGGACGCCGTCGCGCCGTTGATCAGCCGGTCGGTCGCCAGCGGTGAACTCGTGTCGACGTTGCCCGTGGTCACGAAGTCGGTGACATCTGCCGCATATTCCACCGGGTTATCCGTATGGATGAAATGCCCGGTATTCGGATAGATCTTCAGGATGGGCCGATTGCCCGCGAGCGTCATCCGCGTCATGAACGGCGTGATAATGTCGCGTCCGAGGTCCTTCAATCCGTTGAAGGCGGTGCCCGGAATAAACGGCTCCTTGTCGCCGAAGGCGAGGAAGATCGGCACCTTGATCTGCGTCAGGCGATCATAGAGATTCTTTGGATCGTCCTTCTGCAGCTCCGCCACCATGGTGTAGATGTCGAAGATGAAGACGTTGGACCACTGCTCCAGGTCCTTCGGATTGCCCTTGATCAGTCCAACACGCTGGTCGGTATGGAAGCGGGCATATTCGCTGTCACTCATGAAGTAGCCGCTCGGGCTTTGGGTGACGACGCCGGTCACGGGATCGCGCTTCTTGAAATAGAAGAAGTCGCGGACGTTCTGCTCGGATCGCGCCATCTCGCTCGCGAGAATGCCGGTCTGGTCCCAGGTCTGCTTCCACTTGTCGAAATCGCGCGCAAAGGACGAATCGAACAGGAGTGAGGTCTTGCCCGGGGCGATCGTCACCTCGCGCGGATATTCCTCGAGTCCTGCCGGGGCTTCGAGGGCGAGGCTCTGTACGGCTTCCGGCCAGGTCAGGGCGTAGCCCATCACGAGCTGGCCGCCGAGCGAATGGCCGAGATAGGCCGCCTTCTTGACGCCGAGCTGATTGACCACGAGCTCATGCACGACCTCGCGCATGTCCTGCATAGTCCGTGCCGGGCTCTTGTCGAGATTGCCGGGCCCCGACATGCCGTAATGCGGCAGGTCAGGCACGATCACGCGGAGGCCGCTGCGCAACGCATACTGCACGATGTTTCCGTAGTGGCCGCCGAACGCGCCCTTGCCGTGAATGATGACGAGGACCTTTGGGTCCTTTTCGGTGCCGGCATATTCATCCATGTACCCGATCTGCCAGGACTTGCCGGTGCCGTCCTTTACGTCGGCATATTTCACCGGATAGGGATAAGTTACATAGTCCTTCCAGAAGGACTTCTTGGGATCGATGTTCGCGGCCACGCCAGGCACGCGATAGTTCTTGTCGACATATTGCTGCGCCTTGTCGAGCCGATCGACGTCGTCCATGAACGCGACGAACTTCGGATCGTTCTTGCGATGGTTGATGATGGGGAAGACGCCGTAGTGCGCGACGGGACTCTCCTCCGCAATCAGGTCGGCACCGGGGATATTGTCGACGGCTTTTTCTGCAAGCTTGAAATTGAGCCAATTGTCGTTGGTGATGTGCATCACCAGCGTGCGCGCCTGGATGCGCCGGAGGTCCGCATTGATGTTATGTTTCTCGCCGACCCGGTTGCGCCAGACGAGATCGACTGCGTCGTACAGCTTGGCGCGGTTGTTTACGCTGCTGCCGGCCTTCTCGTTCGGCGCATCCCAATAGAAGACTTCCGGCTGTACCGACGCGAAGCTCTGCGATGAACGGTAGCCAAAGTCATAGCCTGTGAGGCCGAGCACCGACCAGCCGAACGCCACGCCCGGGCCCGGATGCTTCTCCTTCGGGAACTTGTAATAATCGCCCTTGGTTGCCTGCCACACCGGATCGGACTCGATCGCGGCCGTCATCAGCTGGAAGGTCCAATTGCCGACGGGATCCTGCGCGTCCGACTGCGTCGTGCCGCCGATCGGCATCAACGCGCCGACGAACTCCGGATGCATCACGCCCCAGACATAGGTCTGCGTGCCTCCCATCGAGACGCCGGTGACCAAGGCAACGCGCGCGACCTTCAGCTTGTCGCGCAGCAGGCGGTAATTCGCCTGTACCATGTCGAAATAGCTGTATTGTGGAAACTTGATGCCGAGCCCGTCAGACGGTTTGCTGGCGCCCCAGGTGCCGAGCGGATCGACCATGATGACGTAGTAACGGTCGGTATCGATCGGCCTGCCCGGCCCGATGATCGGCACGCCGCCTGACAGCGCCGCGCCCTTGACCCACTGCTCATACATGTCGGTGGAATCGCCGGAGTAGTAGGAATTGATGACCACGGCGTTGGTGATCTCGCCGGCCGCGTTCTTCCGCGGCGTTCCGATCGCGATAAAGCCGGTGCGCAGCTTGCCGCCGCCGAGGGATTCAAGGGTTGTGCCGCCCTTGCCTCCGTCCACCCATTTGGAAGGGTTGTCGAGATCGTAGCGGCCGCCGAGGTGGAAATTCGCAATCTCGTAGTACTGCTTCAGCCCATCGTGCTGTACCTGCGACGACCGGCGGGTAAACGGCGGATCCGCGGATGCTACCGAGATCGTTGTCAGCAATAATATGAAAACGGCAATGAAACGCTTCATGGCTCCCTCTCGCGGTGCAGCGCCTATTGGAGGCGCTCTGTGCGGAAGGTTTAAGGAGCGCTGCCGCGGCGACCTTTGACTTATCTCAAGGGTCTTGCCCGGAATGCAGCGAGGCTGGGCGGACCGTCATTGGAAGCAGCCATGCCGTTTCTCGCCCACGGCTCCAACCGGATACGCTATGAGCTGGAGGGCCCCGATGACGGGCCGGCCTATGTGCTCGTCAACGGTCTCACGCAATATGCCGAGCTGTGGGCTGGTTACCGCACCGCACTGGTGGCGCGGCGGTTTCAGGTCGCGACATTCGATCTGCTCGGCCAGGGAGCCTCCGACAAGCCGAGCCTTTTCATCAGCCAGGACGATCAGGTTGCCGCGCTTGGGTTGCTGATCGATCAGCTTGGTCGCAGGCCGATCTTTCTCGGCGGCATCAGCTTCGGCGGCCTGATCGCCTTGCGCTATGCGATCGCCCATTCAGACCGGCTGGCCGGCCTCGTTGCGATGAGCAGTTTTGCTGAGCTTTCGCCCCAGCTCCTCCTGCTCGGCAACGCGTTGCGTACCGGCTTGGTCCTGGGCGGTACCAGCTATCTGCAGGACCTGCTGCTGCCCATGAACCTCTCCGATGCCTGGCTGGGCCCGCAGCTTGGCAATCTGGAAGCCGTGAAGCGGCAGGGCTGGCTCACCAATGATGTCTACGCCCTGCAAAACCTCATGGAGTCCTTTCTCGATTTTCAGCCGATCACCTCGCAACTGGGCGCCATCCCGGTGCCCACCATGATCCTGAATGGCGAGTTCGATTTCCTGACGCCGCGCTCACTCCATGAATCTCTGCGCGTCCATATTCCCGACAGCGCGCTCGTCATTATCCCGCGCGCCTATCATGCCTTCACTCTGGAGAAGGCCGAGCTGACGGCTGATCTGCTGGCACGATTTGCCGAAGACGTGCTTGCCGGGAAATGGAAGGGCGGGAAGTCGGTCTGGATCGCCCCCGACGAGGCGGGCGGCGCGCTCGTCCCGTTTCCACCGGACCAGGATCATTTGCGCGCCATTCCGCGCGCGACGGTGTCGACATGACCGGATTCCTCGGCCCGCTCGACTCGATTGGCCGCATTCCGCCGTGGCAGCAGACGCGCGTCGCGGCGTTCCTGATCTCGGCGCATGGCGCGCTGGCGCGGCAACTCGCATTCACCTTGCCCCAACAGATGAAAGCGGGCTGGCAGACCGAATTGAACGCGCAGTTCTATCGAGAATCCGAGATCGTCTCGCTGCTGCTTCGCGCGACGTCCTGGACGGTAGATCTCGAACTCCCGATGTTGGCCGCTTCCTGGGAAGTGGCGTGGTTGCCTAGGCCGGTCAGTGGCCCTAGCGACGGGCCGCTTGCGGCGGCGATCGATATCGCGGCCCTCGGCCACGCCGTGCATGGCGCGATACGGCCCGCCGCGCTGCTGCCCGACAAGGCGCTGGCGGAGGATCCGTTCGCGATGTCGCTGCGGCGGATCGAGTTCGAAAGCGGCCGGATGATCCAGGCGCAAATCCTGTTTTTGAAGGGGCAAGATCTCCTTCCCTACCGTGACCCCGTGAATACCGCGGTCGAAGACCGCCACCAGCAGGTCCGCGATCTCTGGGACGCGATGTTGAAGGGCATCGGCGTGGAACGCGGGGCGAGCGGCTAAGCTGTCCCGTACACAACGCCCGCCCCGGCGTGAGCCAACCTTGATGCAAATCAAAGCCCGGCGGTTCTGCCGCCTCACGGTGTCCGCGGCAGGACGACCGCAGGCAGGCACGGAGTTTTCCGCATGAAAGCCGTTTCCGCAGAAGAAGCCGTTGCGATGATTCCGAACGGCGCGACCGTCATGATCGGCGGCTTCATGGGCGTGGGCACGCCGGAGCGGCTGCTGGACGAGCTGGTGCGGCAGCAGAAAAGCGAACTCACCATCATTGCCAACGATGCCGCCGTTCCCGGCCGCGGCATCGGAAAGCTGTTCGACGCCTCGCTGGTCGCGACCATCACGGCAAGCCATATCGGCCTGAACCCGAAGGTGCAGGCGCAGATGATGGAGAAAAAGATCGCGGTCAACCTGGTGCCGCAGGGCACGCTGGTGGAGCGGATTCGCGCCGGCGGCAGCGGCCTCGGCGGCGTGCTGACGCCGACCGGCGCCGGCACGATTGTCGAGGACGGCAAGCAGAAGATCGAGATCGATGGCAAGCAATTCCTGCTCGAGACGGCGTTACGCTCGCAATTCGCGCTGGTGCATGCCTTCCTCGCCGACTATCTCGGCAATCTCTCATACGCCTTGACCGCGAGAAACTTCAATCCGGTGATGGCGATGGCCGCTGACACCGTCATCGTCACCGCCGAGCATATCGTTCCGGTCGGGGTGATCGCACCGGATCACGTCATGACGCCGGCGCCGCTTGTCGATTACCTGATTACCAACAGGTGAAGCCATGGACCCACAAACCATTATCGCGAAACGCGTGGCGCTCGAGTTCCGCGCGGGAAACCTGGTCAATCTCGGCATCGGCATTCCGACCCTGGTCGCAAACTTTGTACCGCCGGGGCTCAACATATTCTTCCAGTCGGAGAACGGTTTGATCGGCACCGGGCCGATCCCTGAGCAAGGCATGGCGCATCCGTTGCTGACCGATGCCGGCGGCCGGCCAATCAGCGCGCTTCCGGGCGCATCGACCTTCGACAGCGCAATGTCGTTCGCCCTGATCCGCGGCGGCCATGTCGACATTACGGTGCTCGGCGGACTACAAGTCGACGCCAACGGACATCTCGCCAACTGGATGATTCCCGGCAAGATGGTGCCGGGCATGGGCGGCGCGATGGACCTCGTGAGCGGCGCCAAGCGCGTCATCGTGGCCATGCAGCACGCTGCAAAGGGCAAGTCGAAAATCGTCCAGAAGTGCGGGCTGCCGTTAACGTCAATGCGGCCGGTCGATCTGGTTGTCACCGACATGGCGGTGATGGGCTTTGAGAGCGGTCGGATTACGCTGATGGAAACCGCGCCCGGCGTCAGCGTCGCGGAGGTGATCGCGGCGACGGAGGCCGAGCTCGCGATCCCCGACAAGGTTCCGGAAATGAAGAACTGACGTCAATCCGGAGGATGCAAGCATGCGGGTATTCAACGGCTTTGACGAGATCAAATCGGCCGTCGGCACCGAAATCGGCGTCAGCGATTGGATCGAAATCACCCAGGACCGCATCAACAAGTTTGCGGACGCCACCTGCGATGAGCAATGGATCCATGTCGACCAGGACCGCGCGAAACGGGAATTGCCGGGCGGCAAGACCATTGCGCACGGCCTTCTCTCACTCAGCCTGGCGCCCATGTTCATTCGATCGGTCATGGGTCTCAAAGGATTGAAGAACACGTTGAACTATGGTGCGGACCGCATCCGCTACCTCTCGCCGGTCCCTGCCGGCTGCCGGCTGCGGGGACGCACTACCATCGCCGAGGCGGAGGACGTGCCGCCGGACGGGTTGCGCGTCAACTATCACCTCGTGGTCGAGATCGAAGGCGGCAAGCGCCCCGCCTGTGTCGCGGAGCTGATCGCGCTACACCTGCGCTGAACATTTTCAGTCGATGATGTGGTAACCGCCATCGATATACATGACGCTGCCGGTAATGAGCTTCGCACCGTCAAGGGCCAGAAACGCGGTCGCGGCGCCGACATCGTCTATGCTCACGAGGCTGCGCGTCGGCGCCTTCGATTGTGCCTTGTCCATCAACTCGTCGAATTCAGGAATCCCGGATGCCGCACGCGTGGCGAGCGGCCCCGGCGAGATCGCGTGAACGCGGATACCCTTCGGTCCGACTTCGGCTGCGATATATCGGACGGCGGCTTCGAGCGCCGCCTTGGCGACGCCCATGACATTGTAATTCTGTACGACCATCTGGCTGCCGTAGTAGGTCATCGTGAACATGGTGCCGCCGCGTCTCATCAAGGGCTCGGCCAGATGGGCCATGCGCATGAATGACCAGCACGATACGTCCATCGTTTTCAGAAAGCCGTCGCGCTGGACATCAATGACGCGGCCGTGCAGCGCCTCCTTTGGGGAAAATGCAATGGAATGCAGCAGGAAGTCGAGCTGGCCCCATTCCTTCTTGATGTGTTCGAACACCAGCTCCATCTGTCCTTCGACAGTGACGTCGAGCGGCATGAAGATCGGCGCCTCAAGCTCTTTGGCGAGCGGTTCGACATGTTTCTTCGCGCGGTCATTCATATAGGTCACCGCAAGATCTGCCCCCAGCGCGCGGAACGCTTTGGCGCAGCCCCATGCGATCGACTGATCGTTGGCGATGCCTACAATCAGGCCTTTGCGCCCCTTGAGCGCTACCTTCGTCTCGGGAAATACCGGGATGTTCATGACGCTCTCTCTCTGGCCTGGGTGAATGGATGACGGTTCCACAGCAGCGACAGCGTGTGCTGTGCGATCATCAGTTCTTCATCCGTCGGCACGACGTAGACTCGCGTGGTCTCGGGACGCGAGATCAGCAATGAATGGCGGGCATTTTCCGCCGGATCAAGCGCAACGCCGAGCCATCCGAGGCGCTCGGCAATACGCGCGCGGATGCTCTCTGAATTCTCGCCAATGCCGGCTGTGAAGACGAAGGCATCGACGCCCTGCAAGGCGGCAGCGAGCATCCCGGCGCTGAGCGCGACGCGATAGACGAAGTACTCGATGGCAAAGGCCGCCTTGAGGTCCTTGCTCGTCTGCAGTTCACGCATGTCGTTGCTGATGCCGGAAAGCCCCTTCAGTCCACAATCGCGGTAAAGGAAATCCTGTACTTCCGCCGGCGTCATGCCCTTGACCGAGATAAGATAGAGGATCACGCCAGGATCGATCTGCCCGGGCCGAGTGCCCATCGGCAACCCGTCGATAGCAGTGAAGCCCATGGTGCTTTCGATACTGCGTCCACCGCGGAGGGCGCACATTGAGGCGCCGCTACCGAGATGCGCGACGATGACACGGCCCGTAGCGATCTCGGGCGCGACCGTGGGCAGCGTTTTGGCGATGTACTCGTACGACAGCCCGTGAAAGCCATAGCGCCGCACGCCATCCTCATGGAGCTGGCGCGGGATCGCGTAGAAATCGGCAAGATCATCATGATCGCGGTGAAACGCGGTGTCGAAGCAGGCGACCTGGGGAAGGCTTGGAAAATTCGTAAGCAGCGAGCGGATCGGCGCCAGATTATGCGGCTGATGCAACGGCGCCAGCGCCGAGTAGCGCTCAAGCCGGCCAACGACGTTGTGATCGATCAGCACCGGCCGATCGTAGTCGGGCCCGCCATGCACCACCCGGTGTCCGACGGCCAGCGGCGTGATCCGCTGTTCGTCCCGCAACCAATCGGCCGCTACCTGCAGCGCGGCCGGGACGTTCTCGACAGCCTCGATCGGATAGGCCCGTTCGGCCAGCTTCTCTCCCGAAGTGCCGGTTGCACGCAAGCGCGGCCGGCTGCCAATGCCGTCCATCTGGCCCTTTATCTGTCGTCGCAACCGGCCATCGCCATCAACCGCGAAGACCTGGAACTTCACACTCGAAGAGCCCGCATTCACGACCAGGATGGTATCCATGGCGGTCACGCGGCTACCGCCGCTGCCCGGCGGCGCCGCGCGTCGGCATAAAGGGTGGCAACTGCGCAGGAAGCCATGCGGGCCCGGAGCGAATCCGCGCGCGACGTCAGCACGATCGGAACACGCGCGCCCAACACGATACCGGCCCCGTCCGCCTTGGCGAAATAGGCGAGGTTTTTGGCCAGCATGTTGCCGCTTTCGAGGTCGGGCACCACGAGGATCTGTGCCAGGCCCGCAACTTCGGATTTGATGCCCTTGATCCGGGCAGCTTCCTTGTCGACGGCGTTGTCGAAGGCAAGCGGCCCATCCAGAAGTCCGCCCGTGATCTGCCCACGATCCGCCATCTTGCAAAGCGCCGCCGCCTCGATCGTGGAGGGGATTTTTGCCGTGACCGTCTCTACGGCCGACAGGATCGCGACCCTGGGCAGGGTGCCGAATCCGGCTTGGGTGAACAAGTCGATCGCGTTCTGGATGATATCGCGCTTGCAATCGAGGTCAGGGAAGATATTGATCGCGGCGTCGGTGACGAAGACCGTATCCGCATAGGCCGGGACATCCATCACGAAGACATGGCTGATGCGGCGTTCCGTGCGCAATCCGGTCTTGGCCGTCACGCTCCGCATCAATTCATCGGTGTGCAGGCTGCCCTTCATCAGCATTTCGCCCTTGGCTTCGTGAACCAGCTCGACAGCCCTGGCCGCGGCCGCCTCGCTATGAGGTGCATCGACGATTTCGTAACTGCCGATGTCGATGCCATGTTTGGACGCGGCATCCCTGATCTTCGTGGCCGGCCCGACCAATGTCGGCTTGATCAGGCCCGCGCCTGCGGCTTCGACCACGCCACGCAATGAACTCTCGTCGCAGGGGTGTACGACGAGGGTCGTTGCCGGCGGTATGGCCTTTGCCGCGGCAATCAGACGGTCATATTTGCTGTGAGGCCTTCCCTCACCCACGCTCGTTGCTTGCACGCTCATCGTTCGACTCCTTGACCCCGAGAGACGGTCATGACGCCTTTGCTCGCGGACTGAAAGACCTCCCGCTCGTCTGCGGGTCTCCTTCGCTCACGCCAAACAGCTCTGCAACGCGTTTGAGGCGCGTAGCGGTTTCACCGGAAATTTCCCCGGCCACCGACAGCACGTCGCGGATCGCAGCAACGGCGGCGCGACGCAGCTCCATGTCTTGCGGCAGCATTGTTGGAATGGCAGCCAGGCTTGCTTCCTGGTCGAGGATCAGCATGAAGAATTGTTCGCGCACCAAGATCTTGAACTGCGACAGTGTCAGGCGCGAAGCTTCATCTTCCCTTCGCATCCTGCGTAACGCCTCGAGGCTTCGCTCGTCGAACATACCGCGTGTCATACCCACATAGAGCAGCGCGCGGATCCAGCATTCCCGGAGACCGCCGGTTCCGATTCCCGCTTTCAGTTCGGCAATGCGCGCGTCAAGGAGCTTGCGATGCTCGGCGGACATTTCGGGTACCGGCGACGGGTCGTCGTTCGGATCGATGCCGACCGCGGCCTGCAGCGCAGGCGAGCCATAGATCGAAAGGAAAAGCGATTCGCTCAGGGCTTCCTGCGTATCCTGCCATTTGTCGAGGACATTGACGATGGATTCGGAGACGGTCTCCTGGGCCTTGAGGAATGGATTGTCCTTGGCAGCCGGCTTCCTCTTCTCGCGGGCGGCCTCGGCCTCCGTGGCCACCGCCTTCATCGCCGGCGTGTCGCGGCCGAAGGCCTCATATCCCACCCGCAGCGGATGCAAATTGCGCATCCACTCCGCAAGCTGCGGCGTCGCGAGCGCGCGGACCCAGGGCTGGACGAAGTTGCGGTAGCTGGAAAGGTTGATTTCCGAGACGCGCTTGGCGGTGGCGAACCGCCGCTCGTCCTCGAGCGAATTGCCGCCCATCGCACGGAGATCGTCGAGGGTGCGCTGTTCGCACCGCATGATCCAGTTGCCGCCGGCCAGATCGCCATGAGCGGTGTCCCCGGATTTCACCACGAAAGTCGCCTCATAGAGCCCCGGCGGCAGCACGTCGATCAGGTCGATGTTGCTGGAAAACTCGGCGTGCTCCTTCTTGGCGACGCCGCCGGAGACGAAGATGCCGAGATGGCCCACGGTCTCGTGAACCGTATAGACGATTGTCTGGCCGTAATACCTGATCTCGTCGACGTCGCGGTAGAGATCGAGAATCCACCCTAGCGCCTGCTGCGGCGGCGTGATGTTGTCGCCCTTGGAGCAGAACACCACGATTGGCGAACGGATCTTGCGGAGATCGACAACTTCGCCGTCGGAGGTCTTGATGCGGCCGGCGGCGAGATTGTTGCCGACGAACAATTCATCGACGATGAATTGGATCTCTTCGGCGTTCAGGTTAACGTGCCCGCCCCACCAACGCTCGAATTCAAGATAGCGCTCTGCCTCGGTATCCACCTTGGAATAGACGTTGTATTGCTTGGTCCAGAGCGTATTCGATGGATTCATGCTCTCGAAATTTTGCACCAGCCAGGCGCCATCGAACTTGCCGCCACCGAGATCGCTGGTCAGCGCGGTCAACCAGCTTCCGCCCATGAGTCCGCCGGAGTAGCGCATGGGGTTCTTGCCGCGAACGCCGGCCCAGTAGGACAGCGGCGCGCCGGCGATGATCATCGGACCAAACAATTCGGGCCGCAGCGACGCCAGGATCATCACGGCCCAGCCCGCCTGGCAGTTGCCGATTACACAAGGTTTTCCGTCGGCGTCCGGATGCAGTGCGATGACTTTTTCGATGAAGGTGCCCTCGGCCCGGGCGATGTCCTCGATGGTCTGTCCAGGCACCGGTTCCGGCATAAATCCGATGAAATAACAGCAATGACCGGCTTTCATCGCAACGCCGATCTCACTGTCCGCCTTGAAACCGCCGATGCCTGGACCGTGGCCCGCGCGCGGATCGACGACAACGAAGGGGCGACGCGTGAGATCGATCTCTACGCCGCTCGGCGGCTTGACGCGTACCAGTCCGTAATTCACCGGCCGCTTCAGATTTCTGCCGTCCGCTATCAGTTCGATCTCATAGTTGAGAACATGGGGGACGGTTTCTCTCAGGTGTTCGCGGTACTGCTCGCCGCGCCGGCGCATGACATCCATGAACAGGATGCTGCGTTGTCCAGTGTCCACCAGATATTCCAGGGCGGATGCAAATATACCAGGCAGTGCGTTGTCTGGAATTGCCGGCTTTTCCATCATGACGTTTCACCCTTAAGCCTGACGGCTGCACGATGCTCGCGCGAGCACCCGGACCCTTGATTTAGGTCAAGGCTTCAACTCCCCGGTCTTCTGGCCCATTGTAACGGCGCCGGTCGGATCGTCGCGGTTCCAGGCCATCAGCAATTCCCAGGCAACCGCCAGGATAATCGGACCGACAAACAGGCCGACGATTCCATGCGCGAGCGTTCCGCCCAGCACGCCTACGAAGATGACAAGCACGGGCGTGGACAGGCCGCGCCCCATCAACAGCGGCTTTAGGGCGTTGTCGGAGAGACCAACCAGCACGAGAAAGATCGTGATCAGAACTGCGGCGCCCACATCCTTGACTGTCCAGACCCAGATGATGACGGGCAGTAAAATGGGCGCCGACCCGATCTGTACGATACCGAGCACGAGCACAGCAAAGGCCAGCACGCCGGCGTGGGGCACGCCCGCGATCTTCAGACCTATTCCGGCGAGCAGCGACTGCAACACCGCAACCCCGATCACGCCCTGCGCCACCGTGCGGATCGTGGCACCGGCCAACGCCAGGAAGTCAGCGCTCCGCTGCGGGACAATCCGGGTCAGCATAGTCCTGACTGAAGCGACGATCCGCGGCCCCGGTGGGAGCAGGAAGCCCGCGATCACGACCGAAGCGAGGAACTTGAGCATGCCGGTGCTGGCGCTGCCCGCGATCGCAAGGATCGGTCCCGCCAGCGGTTTCAAATGCGGCGCGAGCTCGCGGAATGCAGCCGCTAGATTCTCCGACGCCTTTTTCCAGACATCATGAAGCGGCACGCCGATCAGCGGCCAATCACGAACGCTGTCCGGCGGCAAAGGGATCGCGACATCTCCGGACGTCAATTGATCCGAGATATTGCGCAACCCGTCGACCAGGCCGATACCAAGCCAGGTCGCGGGCCCGAGAAACACCGCCAGCATCACGATGGTCATGATGAGGGCAGCCACCCTTGGCCGATGGCCGAGATGCGCGGACAGCCAATCAAATGCGGGATTTAGCGCCACAGCGAGCACCACGGCCCATGCCAGGACCGGAATGAACGGACGCAAGAGAACGAACGACCAGTAGATGAGGAAGGCCAGCAGTCCGAGGCGAATGGCGATCTGGATCACTTCATCGCCGGATTGGTGCTGCTGGGAAATTCTCGAATGCGTGTCGCCTGCGTCCATTGGTCTCGCTGGCCTCTCAGTCCGGGCATCGGAGCGTATTGGCGAGCCTGCTCGGCGGGGCTTGATCCAGATCAAGCGATGCAAATGCCATGCGGTTCCATCTCGCCGACCACGGATAACGCCTGGAGAGAGCCGCGATGACGCCTGCCAAGTATTCCGTTCGCGAGCAGCTGCGCGACGGGCGGCCGGTCGAGATCCGTGCGTTGCGGCCGAACGACGAGGCCGACATGCTCGCCGCCATCGACCGCACAGGAGCGGAGTCGCTGCAGCGCCGTTTCTTCGTCACCAAACGCGGGTTCTCGGAGAAGGAAAAGGCGTTCTTTATGAACACCGACTTCGTCAATCACGTCGCACTGGTCGCCATAATCGACGAAGACGGCAGGCCCACGATTGTCGGCGGCGGACGCTACGTCGTGACCAGACCTGGCGAGGCTGAAGTCGCCTTTGTCGTGGTCGACGCCTTTCAAGGGCAAGGCATCGGCGCGCTGCTCACGCAACATCTCACGGGCCTGGCGCGGGCCGCAGGGCTCAAGGAGCTGGTGGCCGACGTGCTGCCGGAGAACATGGCGATGCGCAAGGTGCTCGGCAAATTCGGTTTCCGGACCGGGCGCGGCCTGGACCCGCAGGTTGTCCATCTGACGCTACCGCTCGTCTAGGAGCGCGAATCTACCGCAATCCAAGCAGTGAACGGCGATAGAGGCTGCGCCGCGCTTCTTGAAGGCATACGAAGCTGCCGTGAAAGCCACTCCGGTAAAGCTTCTGGTTTCTAAAATAATATTTGCCCTTCTTGAAATCGAGCCAAACGACGGTGTCCGCGGGACAATGTCGTTGCGCCTGATCTTCGTATCGAAATGGGGTCAGCACTCCCGCTCTTGCGTCGGTCGCCGTCAGCACGACCATCAAGGCGAACCCGATGCCGAGTGGCCGGATCGTTTCACGGCCTGAATATCTCGCCCGGGGGCGCCTCCCCTCGATCTGGCCAGGGCTGAAGGCGCCAATCTTGAAGCTTCCGATCCAGAAGCCAGCGGCAATCACGAGGAATAGCGAGAACTCCTGAGAACCGGCGAGAAACTGCTCCATCGACATCGACATCAAGAAGCCCCTGCTATGTCATCAGCATGACCAGCACCATTCCCCAGATCGTCAGCAGCGTATTGCCGACCGCGTAAGTAACGGTATAGCCGAGTCCCGGGATCTGGCTCTTGGCGCGGTCGTTAACCATGCCAAGCGAAGCAGTCGTGGTCCGCGCGCCGGAACAGCATCCCAGCACGATCGCGTCGTGGAAGCGGAACACGTATTTTCCGACATACATTGCCAGGATCAGCGGCACCGTGGTCACTGCAACTCCCCAGAGGAACAGGCTGAAGCCCAGTTGCTGGAGCCCTGCGACGAATCCCGGTCCGGAGGCGATGCCGACTACCGCGATGAACACATTCAGACCGACCGAGTTCATGAACCACACGGTGGACGACGGTATCCGTCCAAAGGTTGGGCGCACCGAACGCAGCCAGCCGAAGAACAGCCCGGAGATCAGCGCGCCGCCGGACGTGGAGAGCGTGAGCGGCACGCTGCCCACTTTGTAGACCACCGCGCCAACCAGAGCGCCGATCGCGATGGCCGCGCCGATGAAGGCGACGTCGGCGACATCGGTCGCGCGGTCCGGCCGACCCAGCATTTTCGTTGCGGCCGCCACATCCGGCGCGCGTCCGACAAGCGTGACGATGTCGCCGCGGTTCAGCTTCGTGTTCGGCAAGATGGGGATGTCGGTCGCGATCGCTCCGCGTGTGATCTTGCGCAGGAACACGCCGCGCGCCGACGGTCCCTTTGCCAGTTCCTCCAGCGTCCTTCCGTCTACGTCCTTGCTGGTCACATAGACATCGACGCCTTCGATCGGTACCGCCAGCAGCTCACGATCATCGACCTCTTCGGCCTGCTCGCCGATCAGTCTCACGAGCACGTCGCGCCGGCCCGCCACCGCCACGATGTCGCCGGCGTGGATCACGGCATCGGCGGTCGCCTCCGTAATCACCCCGTTCTGGCGAAGCAGCTGGATGAACACACGTTGATCAGGGATCAGCGCTTCCGCTTCCTGCACCGTCTTGCCGACCGCCGGCCCTCTTTCACGGACCCGGAAGGCGCGCAATTCGAACTGGTGCCAGGCTGTGCCGGGGCCACCTGTCTGCTTCTTGCCCCCGTACTCCTCCTCATAGCGCTTGCATGCAGCCTCCAGATCGATCCCGAGCAGCGCCGGGCCGAACAGGGCCAGAACGATAGCGGACCCGACCGTGCCAAAGATATAGGTGACGGCATAGGCGACCGGCATCGCGTCGAGCAGCTTCTTTGCTTCATCCGCCGGCAGACCGAGGCGATTGATGGCATCGGTCGCAAGGCCCAACGATGCCGAGATCGTTTGCGATCCGGCATAGAGCCCGGTAGCCGAGCCGACGTCGTAACCAGCAATCTTCGTACCAAAATAGGCGGCGCCGAGACAGAACACGCACACCACGGCCGCAAATATCGCCTGTGGAACACCATCCTGCGCGATACCTCGCACGAACTGCGGCCCGACGCCGTAGCCGATCGCGAACAGGAACATCAGGAAGAAGGTCGGCTTGAGCGGCCCCGAAATCGTGATCCCGATCTGGCCGATGATGACGGCAGCAATCAGCGTTGCAGTGACCGCGCCAAGCCCAAGGCCTTTATAGGTGAATGAGCCGAAATAGTAGCCAAAGGCCAGGGACAGGAATATCGCTATTTCCGGATAGCTCTTGAGCGTCTGGAACAACCAATTGATCATGATTTCACCCGTTCATGCTTTGCCAAAGCATCGGCATATGCTCGCCTCGAGCCGGCGCTACAGAGCCGACCCAAGAACCAGCGACAACAACTGAAGCTGCATCGGACAACATCAGGCGACGCTTCACTGGGCGCCCTTGATCTATGTCAAGCGTTCTCCGCGATCCCGCGATTCAGATTTCTCATCCGCAAAAAGAAGAGTCGTCGCGTTGCGCCGCGCAGGACGGCGAGCGGCCGACTATCACCGTGACGGCGCCGAGCGGAGGTTGGAGGCTTGAGATAGATCAAAGGTCCCAGCCGACCCCGATGACGAGGTGAGAAGGCGAAGGAGCTTGATCGAGCTCCGGTCCAACAGGTTGCACAGCTCGGGAGCGTTAGATGGCCGATATCCTGACTTTGAAGAAATTCGAGGCGTTGAGCCCGTTCGAGATCAAGGACGAGTTGATCAACCTGGCGAAAGCCACCTCCAAAAGGATGCAGGCCGCATTCCTAAATGCCGGCCGCGGCAATCCGAATTGGGTTGCCACGACACCACGCGAAGGCTTTTTCCTGCTGGGGCAGTTCGCCATCACCGAGAGCAAGCGCGTGATGGAACATGCGGCTGGCGTCGGCGGCATGCCACAGGCCAAGGGCATTGCCGGACGATTCGAGGCCTGGCTGACGAAGCATGCGGATATGCCCGGGGCAGGCTTCCTCTCGGCGATGCTGCCCTTTGCGGTCAAGAAGTTCGGCTTCGAGCCGGACGCGTTCGTGCACGAACTCGTCGACTCCATCATCGGCGACAATTATCCGGTGCCCGATCGCATGCTGGTGCACAACGAACGCATCGTGCATGAATATCTGATGTGGGCCATGTGCGGCCAGCCCCGGCCGGCCGGCAAGTTCGACATCTACGCGGTCGAGGGCGGCACGGCTGCGATGTGCTACATCTTCAAGTCGCTGAAGGCCAATCGGCTGCTGCTGCCGGGCGACACCATCGCGCTGGGAACGCCGATCTTCACGCCCTATATCGAGATGACGCACCTTGAGGACTACGACCTCAAGGTTGTCCAGATCAGGGCGCCACAGGAAAACAAATTCCAGTTCACCGACGAGGAAATCAAGAAGCTGGAGGATGCGAAGATCAAGGCCTTCTTCGTCGTCAATCCCGCCAATCCCTCGGGCATGGGGCTGAGCCCCGAGACCATCGCCAAGCTGATTAATCTGGTCAAGACCAAGCGCCCCGACCTGATGTTGCTGACCGACGACGTCTACGGAACATTCGTGCACGGCTTCAGATCGCTGCTGGGCGAGCTGCCGCATAACACGATCGGCGTCTATTCCTATTCGAAATATTTCGGCTGTACGGGATGGCGCCTTGGCACCATTGCAATCCATGAAGACAACATCTTCGACAAGATGATCGCCAAGCTGCCCGACGCCGCGGTGAAGGCGCTCGACAAGCGCTACGGGCCGCTGACCCTGGAGCCGCGCAAGCTCAAGCTGATCGACCGCATCGTCGCCGATAGTCGCGACGTGGCGCTCAATCACACCGCGGGCCTGTCGCTGCCGCAGCAGGTGATGATGAGCCTGTTCTCGCTTGTGGAAATGATGGACGAGAAGAAGGCCTATCAGACCGCCTGCATGGAAATCGTCAACAAGCGCCTATGGGCGCTCCTCGACGGCCTCGGCCTTGCCGACAAGCTAAGCCCGAATCCCAATTACGACGCCTATTATGGGCTGATCGACTTCGAGTTCTGGGCCCGGAAGAACATCGGCGATGCTGCCGTCGAGCACCTGAAGAAACATGTTCACCCCCTGGACCTTGCGTTTCGATTGGCCGAGGCCCACGGGATCGTGCTGCTGAACGGGGGCGGGTTCGATGCACCCGAATGGTCGCTCCGCGTTTCCCTGGCGAATCTGGCGGACGACGTGTACGACGACATCGGGCGCGGCGTTCGAACGATTGCACGCGGCTATCGAGATGCATACGAGGCGGCTCACGGAAACGGTGGCGCCGGTCCCCGGTAGGGCGCGAGGCCGTACCTGATCTTGTGCCTAGATGAGACGGCGCTTTTCTCTGGCACCCCGGGCCGTCTCGTTGCTCCTACCAAGCGGCAATCGCACAAGCCGCCGTCGTCTCAGGCAGGTCTGCTCGGCCGAAGCCAACCGATCCGCACCAGTTTCGCACCAGAAATGGGCACCAAGCGGACGTGGCTGATCTGGCGGGCGACGTCCGCTAACGGGGGGAATAGCAGAAGTCGCGTTCAAGGTACGTCAAGTCGCCTTTCGACCCAAAGCGATCACTTCTGAGAGGAAGGCAAAAAATGCGTGTTGAGCCAGATGCCGGTCCCGCGACGGGGTCGGATTTTCCGCCATCGCACTCAGTATGGAGCCGGCGCCATGCAACCTTTGTTCAAGGAAATCCAGCAGACCCCGTTGCTCTGGATGCTGGTCTTCGTGCCTACAGTGCTGGTAACTGAGACGGCGGCGCCGCATTCCCATACCCTGTTGTTCGTGCTGGCCGTGCTCGCCATTGTGCCGCTGGCCGCCCTGCTGAGCCACGCGACCGAAGCGGTCGCCGCCAAGACCGGCGATGCCGTCGGCGGACTGCTCAATGCGACGCTGGGCAATCTTACGGAACTGATCATCGCCATCACGGCGCTGCGCGCCGGACAGTACATGCTAGTAAAGGCGTCGATCGCGGGCGCAATCGTCACCAACGCGCTGTTCATGCTCGGCGCCTGCCTGCTGATCGGCGGGTTGCGCTACCACGTGCAGGAGTTCAACCGGTCCGGCGGGCGGCTCTATTCCGGCCTGTTGCTGATGGCAACCGTCGCGCTGCTCGCCCCGTCGGCGGTCGCCGACCTCGACCTCGCGCAGGGCGAGGCTATCATGCAGAAGCTCAGCGTCGGCCTCGCTATCCTACTCATTGTCGCCTATGGCCTCGGCCTGTTGTTTTCGCTGAAGACCCACAAGGAGCTGTTCGTAAGCGCGGAGCATAGCGAGGGCGAGGCGCACTGGCCGATTGGCCTTGCGGTCGGGACGCTGCTCGTCGTCACCGTGCTGGTCGCGCTGGTGAGTGAGATCTTTGTGGAGTCCGTGCAGAAGGCGGCGGAAACATTTGGGATGAGCCCGGCCTTTGTCGGGTTCATCATCGTCTCGCTCGTCGGCGCCGCCGCCGAGTTTGCCGTGGCCTTTTCCGCGGCGCGCAAGGACCGCCTCGACATGAGCGTCAGCATCGCGCTCGGCAGCGCTTCCCAGATCGCGCTGTTCGTGGCACCTGCGCTGGTGCTGCTCAGCTATGTCGTCGGACCGTCGCCGATGAGCCTGCAGGTCTGGCCGGGCGCGGTGACCATGGTGATGATCGCGACCGTGACGGCGAGCTTCATCACGAACAGCGGGCGCTCGGCATGGTTCATCGGCGCGTTGCTTGTCTTCATCTACGCGGTCTTCGCTTTGACGCTCTACGTGGTCCCGCCAGCCGGCCCGGGGATGGATTGAAACCGACCCCTCTTTTCTTGCCCGTCCGTCAGCCTTGCCGCGTTTGCACGTTCGTATGAGGTAACTCCGTTTCACGAAGGGCCGATGCCCAACATCCAACGGCTGACGTGGCGGGGCGGGGCGTTGCATGCGGGCAATCTGCCGGGTTATCCCGCCTCGCACGGTTCCAACTGACCGCAGCGGAGGCTGTCACATTTGCGCGCTGGCATCACGGCTAACCGACCCCCCGAGCCATTTAGTGCTCGGGTGATCGGCGAAAGCGGACGGCGAAATCTCAACAGACCACCGTCCGCGCCCGCTCGACTACTAATACGGATATTGCCCCGGACAGACGTAGTTGCCGTAGGTGTCGTAGTAGCAGCGATTATTGTAGTAGCCGTAGGCTCCGGTCGCAGCGGCGGCCCCCACAGCGGCGGCACCGTAGCCCAAACCCGGCCGATAATAGCCGCCACCATAACCCGGACGGCCAGCGATGGGACGCCCCGGATAACCGGGACGACCTGCGATCGGATGCGAAGGCCGAGCGCCTCCGGCCACGCGAGAGCCGCGACCGCCGTGGATGCGTCCGGCATGAACAGCGCCGCCCCGTACATGGGCGGCACGCGCGCCGCCGCCATGGAAGCCGCCTCCGCCTCTAAATCCGCCGCCGCCACCACGACGCGCGAATGCATCATCTGGAACTAAACTGGCGGCGAAAAGAATGGCTGCCGCGAAGCCGATCAAACCGTACCGAACCATTGGCATCCTCCTCATGTTGGAGCGCCGTACATCTGGCTTTCAGCAGAGATGCCGCGCCAACAATGACGAGCACTCGATGCGGGTAATTTCCAATGCCGCCATGGGCTCCGCTTGATCTGGATCAAACTCAATCGGCGTCGATCATTGGTTGTGTATGTTCCCCGATGGGAACTGTGCCTTCGTCGCCAAGCCCATTTGCTCACTTGCGGCCGCGTCGGTGACGTTCAAGGCGCAATCGCTGCTCTCTCATGCGCCTTATCTCTTCATCAAGCTGCGCATCTTTTTCATCGAGCCGAGCGCTTTTTGATTTCGGCTGATCGCCCCCGCGCAGCTTTTCAAGCGCCTTCTCGACGGAGAGTTTATTGATCTCAGCCATGCCAAATCCTCATCATAGCTAGGTATCCGACGGTTTCTTCACGATCTGGAAACTCGCGAATTATCGCCTTGGTTAGATGCGCGCATTCCTCCGGCATGATCCAGCTGGGACTTCTCCAATCGGGGTCGCCTTCTTTCGGGTAGCTTTCAAAGGCCGAACGAATGGCGAGCATGATGACGTTAGTCGGGTCGGATTGGAACCTCCCCCACGATCACAACAAAAGCTGTCGTCAAGCCGCTGGCTTGATCTAGGTCAAGGAAAACAGCACCATGGGGACGGTCACCACATACCGCCATCAATGCCCCAGTTAGCGCATTTGATCGTAGGTATCTTTGAGAAAATGATCGAAAGCCTCAATGCGAATGAGACCGAGCCGTGGATATTCCATATCGGTCACGACGTAGAGCGCGACGGTCAGGGTTCCTGCAAAGAGCACCATGTGTGTATCCAGCTATGCCCTGCGCTCGCGGCCATACCGAACCCGGCGAGCAGTGAGCAGCCCAGACCAAAGCCAAACAGCATAAAGTAGATGATCTGTGGCGGATGCTTTTCGGCGGCACCTGCGCGCTGACGTGCAACCTCGAAGAGGCTATTCAGCGCTGGGAGCGACAAAGCGCATGCAGGACGGTAGTTCGGTTGCGGGCAAGAAGCCACCGCCGCGTCCCATAACTGGTTCTTGAGTTCGAGCCCCTTTTTTTCCTGCTGGTCCGAAAAATCCTCCGCCCGCTGGAGCAGCAGGAAATCATGCGCCATTCGATATAGATCGACCCGAGCGTGGACGTATTCTTTGAGGCTGCTCTGCAACCTGGATCCGTCGTCTCCGCCGAAAAGGGCTAGGCGGTCATACGCCGTGGTGGCCGCAGTCGCTTCCTGAATGACCAACTGTCGGCGATCATCGAAGCGTTGCAGCGCACCGGCGATGGTGAATGCCAGCAGCAGACCCATCAAGCCAAATATCGCGGCCTCGACAGTCGCCAACCCCCCGGTGCCCTCGGTGCCATTCCGCTTGCGATACCGCAGTCCGAGATACTGGCCCAAACGTAGCAAGATGAGTGAACCGACAAAAAATACGGCGGCAATGGCTACGGCAAACGACATGAAGATCATGGTTCGTGATCTCCGCGCGACTAGAAGGATGGTCAGTTCCTACACACCGAACGATCCAACGCTCGACGAAACCGCTGGTCCTGCATGAAATTCAAGCAAAACGCCGCCGAACTTGACGACCGCGTTGCAGCCGCGCCGACCCTATTTCGGAAGGCATTCCACATTAAACGCAATGATGATCTGCGATGGATCAGCCTTACCTATGCTCTTCAAGTCTTCCAGACCGCTTCTCAGCTTGGCTCCCACGTCCTTTAAGCTACCTTCCAGCGCCGACTTGGCTGCCTTGCATCGCTCTTCACTTGAGAACTCTTGAAACACCACAGTGGGGAGAAGCCGCCATTCCGCCCTTTCGTTTGTAGCGGCCGGGCTGATTGAGTAGGAGAAGACGTACATCAGGACCCACATGCGGTGCGCTCCACTTGTTGTGACAGCGGTGACGGCCGCCACTATGCGGAACCGAGGCGTCTATCCAGTGCATTGATCTATCTCAAACATGCGTACGTCCAATGAGGATTTTGTCCTTTCTGAAAGCTTGTATTTTTGATCACCATTCATCACGAGGCTCGGAAAAATGGGTGACTTCCGCAGGTTCGCGGCCCCAAGTTGGGTGCGGGGATCTCGGTCCAACTTGGCTCGCGTCGCCATTACGATGATGTGACAGCAATGCTGTTGGTCCAGCCAAATTTCGACAAGGCTGAGAACCGAACAGTGGTCTAAGTTCTATTCGGCTAAGGGCCAAATCCAAATTCATGCACTGTAATCGCGTGCCGTTTCGGGGTTCGACTTTATTCGATTGACTTGATTGCGGCCAAGCACGCGGGCGACAATTCGGTCAGCCGCCAGAGGAGCCGGAATGAAGCACCTGTGCGAAACTCGGAAATAAACTAACGCGCTTGTTTGGATCAGGAGCTGTCGTGGGCTTGATTTGAATCAAGCTCCCGACCCGCCTGATCTCGTTTACTAGTCGTGCGGCACTGCAATATAGCGGCTGTCGCACCATGTATGGCTCGGCATATCTGCGGTTAGGGAATGTCGTCCGACGTGATGGCGCGACGGTTTCTTGCGAGGCTATCGATGAACGCCGTCCTATCGTCACTTGCCGCTTTCCTCGCTGCTGGCGCGCGACCGCCAACTCCGCTCGCGAAGGCAATCGTGCTGGTCCTGGTCGTCAAGCTGATGGCAATCGCAGCTATCGGCGTTTTTCTATTTTCGAGCACCGGGCGGATGGTCGTCGACCCGATCACGGCTTCGCGCCTGATCGGTCCCTCCCCGCCGTAGCCAAACAAAAGGGGGACATTGACGTGTTCGATTTTGATCCCGTCAGCCTTTCGCGACTGCAATTCGCAGTAACGGCACTCTATCATTTTCTGTTCGTGCCGCTGACGCTGGGGTTGTCGTTCCTGCTTGCCATCATGGAAAGCGTGTACGTCATGACCGGACGGGAAATTTGGCGTGACGCGACGAAGTTCTGGGGGAAATTGTTCGGTATCAATTTCGCCATGGGAGTTGCCACCGGTATAACCATGGAATTTCAGTTCGGAACCAATTGGGCTTACTACTCGCACTACGTCGGCGATATTTTCGGCGCTCCACTGGCGATCGAGGGTCTGATGGCCTTCTTTCTTGAGTCGACTTTCGTCGGTCTGTTCTTCTTCGGCTGGGACCGGCTGTCGAAGCTCGGCCACCTGGTCGTGACGTGGCTGGTTGCGGTCGGATCGAACTTGTCCGCCTTATGGATCCTGATTGCGAACGGATGGATGCAGCATCCGACCGGGGCCGTCTTCAATCCAGACACCATGCGGATGGAGCTGACGTCGTTCTGGGACCTGATCTTCAACTCGGTCGGTCAGGCCAAATTCGTGCATACGGTCGGCGCAGGCTACGTCACCGGCTCGATGTTCGTCGTTGCCATTTCGTCCTTTTATCTGCTTTCGGGACGCTTCCAGGCGCTCTCCAAACGGTCGATCATCGTTGGATCGGCGTTCGGCCTTACCGCGGCGCTATGTGTGGTCGTTCTCGGCGACGAAAGCGGATACACCGTATCCGAGAACCAGAAGATGAAGCTCGCCGTCATCGAGGGCATGTGGGAAACCGAGCCGGCGCCTGCCGGATTCAACGTGTTCGGCATTCCCGATACGGAGAGCCGCGAAGTCAAATACGCCGTCAGGATACCTTGGATGCTCGGCGTTATCGCGACGCGCTCGTTCAACCAGCCGATACCGGGAATCAATGACTTGATCGCGCACGCCGAGGAGAGAATCCGGGACGGCTTGATCGCCTATGGGGCGCTTGAGAAAATCAGGCAGAACCGCGGTGACAGCCAAGCGGCGTCGCAGCTCCGCGAGCACGCGGCCGACCTTGGTTACGCGCTCCTCCTGAAGCGCTATGTCGACGACCCGCGCACCGCCGACGCTGCAACTATTGTGCGGGCCGCCGGCGACACCGTTCCAAAGGTCGCGCCGCTGTTCTGGAGTTTCCGCATCATGGCGGCGCTCGGTTTCTATTTCATCGCATTGTTTGCGATTGCGTTCTGGAACGCGTCGCATCGTAACTTTTCTCGGAGATGGCTGTTGCGCCTCATGCTCTGGTCGCTGCCGCTTCCCTGGATCGCGGCAGAGCTCGGCTGGATCGTCGCCGAATATGGCCGCCAGCCGTGGGCAATCGACGGCGTGCTGCCGACATTTCTTGCTGTGTCATCGGCGTCCGCTGCGCAGGTACTGTTCACCCTGACGGGCTTCGTTTTGTTTTATTCGTCCCTTCTCGTTGTCGATATCATGCTGATGCTCAGATACATCCGCATAGGACCGGTTGGCGCGCTGGGATTGCCAGAACCAGCGCTGCGGCCCGCAGCGCTGCCCGCGGAATGAGGTAGGCGCAATGACGACAATCCCGGTCGACTACGAAATCCTTCGGCTCGTGTGGTGGCTGTTGCTGGGCGTGCTGCTTATCGGCTTCGCCATCATGGATGGTTTCGATCTCGGAGTGGCGATGCTGCTGCCCTACGTCGCGCGTACAGACATTGAGCGGCGCGTCACGATCAATGCCATCGGACCGGTCTGGGAAGGCAATCAGGTTTGGCTAGTCCTCGGTGGCGGCGCCGTGTTCGCGGCATGGCCGCCGGTTTACGCCACGTCGTTCTCGGGCTTCTACATCGCCATGTTTCTGGTCCTCGCCACGCTCATCCTGCGCCCCGTCGGGTTCGAATTTCGCAACAAGGTTGCCGATACGCGCTGGCGGACGTTCTGGGACTATGCCCTATTCGCCGGCGGGCTAGTGCCGAGCGTGGTGTTCGGTGTGGCGTTCGGCAACTTGTTGCAGGGCGTTCCGTTCCACATCGATTCCGACCTGCGCGTCCTCTACGAGGGAAGCGGACTGTTCGAACTGCTCAATCCATTCGGCCTGCTGTGCGGCCTTGTCTCCGCCGCAATGCTTGCCACTCACGGCGCGATCTATCTAACGCTAAAGACGAACGGACCGATTCGGCAGCGCGCGCAAGACTTCATCAAGATTGGCGCTGTGCTCACGGCGGTTCTATTCGGCCTAGCTGGATTATGGGTGTGGGTCCGAATCGACGGTTATGCCATCACCAGCACGGTGACAGGCGACGGGCCGTCGAATCCTCTCATGAAGACCGTCGTTCGCCAGCCGGGCCAGTGGCTCGCCAATTATGCAACGCACCCTTGGATGATCGTAGCGCCTTGCCTCGGCATAATTGGTTCGCTGCTTGCGCTGCTCCTGACCAACGTCCAAAGGCGCGGATTAGCCTTCATGGCCAGTGCGCTCGGCATTTTTGGCATCATCGCGACCGCCGGCGTGAGCATGTTCCCCTTCTTGCTGCCGTCGAACGTTGCACCAGCCGCGAGCTTGACCGTATGGGATGCCTCATCGAGTCAACTCACCCTGTTCGTGATGCTGCTGGCGACGCTGATCTTTCTGCCTGTCGTCCTCGTCTACACCGCGATTGTTTTCGCTGTGCTGCGCGGGCGGGTGACTGCGAAGGGTATTGAGCACAATTCATCCGGTTTCTATTGAGGAGGCAGAATGTGGTACTTTGCCTGGATACTCGGGGTCGCTTTCGCCTGCACCTTCGGCATTCTCAATGCCGTTTGGCATGAGCACCATCTGCCGAACGAGACGATCGACACTTAGGCGCCGCTGCTAGGCGTTCACGGTGGTTACTCGCGCTTCTCCGGGCCTCTCAAGGCTTCCAGAAGTTCTTCGGCCAAGAAAGGCTTGATCAGGACAGAGACACCTTGCGCAGAAATCGAGTCCACCGTTTGCGATCTGGTGTCGCCGGTCATCACGGCGGCCGGTACGTTCCGGCCAAGGGCGGCACGCAGGTGTCTAATGGTCTCGATACCATCCGGTGAGCCACGTAGGTTGTAGTCACACAGCAGCACATCCGGGCGCAGGCCCTGCTCTCTGACCAGATTCAAAGCTTCCGTCGCCGTTGCAACAATGGTGGCCTCAACCCCTCTCATCTTCAACAGTCTGCCGAGCGCCGAGCGCACGGACGCCTCGTCCTCGATCGCAAGAACGCTGCCCAGGAAGGCATCATTATGAGGATGCACTGGCGGCGCTGCTTCCGGCACCTTGACACCGGATCGACCGCGAGGAACCTCAATGAAAAGCCGTGTACCCTTCCCAGAGATTGAGCACACCTCGACCCTGTGATCGAGGATTTCTCCGAGCCGCTTCACGATCGCAAGGCCCAACCCAAAGCCGCCCCGCTCCACGCCGCCGCTCCCCTGATAGTACTCATTGAATATGTGTGGGAGCTGGTCTTCAGTGATACCGACGCCACTGTCCCAGACTTCGATGCGAACATTGTCGCCGGCTCGCCGGCATCCAAGCAGAATTCGTCCTCCGTCAGTGTATCGGACCGCATTCGACAACAGGTTGCGGATCATCTCCGCCAGCATGCGTCTGTCGCTGCGGATGATGAGCTCGGAACGGACGACGCACAGTCGGAGCCCTCTTCCCTGCGCGGGGGCGACGAAGTCTCTAATGAGCTGCTCGAAGATTTCGTTCGGCGAAAACTCGCTCACGGATGGACGCAGGTTTCCGGATTCCAGCCTGTTCACGTCGAGCAGGCTCGATAGGATGCTGGTCATGGTGTCTAGCGACTGCCCGATTTCTGCGACGAGTTTGCGTGCCTCGCCGCTTGGGTGGTGCTCAAGCGCTTCCTGCAGGAATTTCAGGGTCTGCAATGGCTGACGCAAATCATGGCTTGCGGCGGCCAGAAAGCTCGATTTGGCGCGATCGGCCATCTCTGCTGTTTTCCGCGCAAGCGAAAGCTCCTCGTCAAAACGTTTGCGCTCGGTAACATCCATAATGAGCCCATTGATGCGCGTAGGCTTTCCGGCAGAATCGAACTGGACGATCGCAATCTGTTCCAGCCAGACTTCACCACCATCCGGCCGACGGCAGCGGAATGCGATCGAATGCGAGGGCCGGTCTGGACGAGCACCGTCGAGGCAGGATGCCACCCGCGGCTGGTCTTCGGGATGTATATGTTTTAGCCATTCAGTCCCGCGGAGAACCTGTTGCGGGTTGAGACCGAGGATTTCGGTTACATTTTGGCTGAACCGTACTTCGTCGGCAGCCACCTCCCAATCGAAGGCCATAATGCTGCCGGCCCGCAGCGCCTCCTGTAATCGGGCCTCCCTCTCCAGAAGCGCCCTTTCGTGCAGCCTCCGCTCGCTAAACAAGGCCGCAAGAACCAGGGCGCCCAGTGAGATCGCCAGGATGGTAGCCTGGGCCCCCAGCACACGCTCTGCTACCGACAGGTGCAAGTCTCCGAAAATGCCGATTGCGAAGATAGTCGTCCAGACAATCGTGATCGCAATGACGAACGTGGCAACCGCGATGAACGCTGAACGAAGGCGGGCTGCGATCCAGAGCAAAAGTGGGCAGAGCGCGCCGATCGCCAGCTCCGCGGTCCAGGGCTCATTGGGCAAGAAAACCAGCAACGCACATACAAGGGACACCACAGCAAGCGCCAAGGCGCCTTCTGCGATTTCGCGCCGCGACGGGAGGTCACGCGCCAACGACGCCAGCCCAATCGCGAGGGGCGCCACCGCAATGGTCCCGAGCGCGTCAGCTGAGAACCAGTGAAGCCAGATCACCAACGGGGACGCGGCCGACTCCCGAAACAGTACAAAGCCTACCGTACCCGCAATGCCGGAGAGGCTCGTTCCAACAACGGTCGCGGCAAATAGTGCCAGCACCCTTCGCAGTTCGTTCAACTCGAATGGAGAGCCACAAAGGCGGTGGATCAGGCCTGCGACGATGACGGCCTCACCCGCGTTCGCGACAGCAGAGGACACCGAGTTCCAGATGTTGCGATCGCCCAGCAAATTGGCTGCGATCGTCGCAGCTACCACCCCGACCACGATACGCCACCGAGCCGCCGAACCAAGGGCGATCAAAATCCCTGAAGCCACTCCGGCAGCGGGCCAGAATACGGCAACACCATCGGCAGGCTCCAGCAATACGAGGCTCAGCCGCGCGGTGAAAAAATAGGCCAGCGCCACTCCGACGGTCGAAATAACGTTTGCCCCGCTTGCGAGCGGGTGGCGACCCAAAACGACCGTCTGTTTTGCGGCAGTGCCCAACGTCGCCTCCGCTCGTCTGGGCCAAAATCCCTGACGCACAAAGCCTTGCACCATCGCCGCGGCATCGCTGATGCGGCAGCTCTAGCGAGTATAAGCCCGCGTTTCCGCTCAAGCCACCATGTTGCCGATGCTGAGGAAGCCTGCAACACCATGTTGAAGCATCTGACGAACGACAGGACGCAAGAACCCGCGCCTTTTCAATCTAGTACGCGATAGCTGACCGCGAACGCCCAGTAGACGGGCCGTTCGCCTTGACCGTGATCACCTGCTCTATATTTTCGGAAAGCAATTGGTGGTGAATGCGCGATACCCGTAGGCGGTATCCGCCGCAAGCCGCTCGGGCTTGAGACCGAAACGCTCCTCTGTTCGCTCGACCATGGTCTTCGCCGCACCGACTTCGGCCTGGCGAATGGCGCGGGAGGCCTCAACGTCAACGATGACACCGAACTTCACGTCAATGAGATAATTGTTGGAGTAAGCGAAAAATGCCGGTCCCTTGTGAGTTCCGGTCCACTGGGCCGCAGGATCGGATGGCGAGACGAACTTCGGCACGACATCGCTGGCGGCGCCCCGCGCCGTATCGTCGAGGGTTGCAAGATACTCCTTCACCGCGCGACTCGACCTCTGTGGATCGCGATCCCTGCGCCAATCCTGACCTGCGATCGAGCGTTGCTTGATGGTATCGGCCTGAATCAGGCTCGCATCGACTGCAAAGCCTTCGCCGCCGACCAGGCCGTCCGCGATGCACGCCTCGACGACGCGCTCGAACACGCGGCGAAAAACCTCTCCCTCACGGAAGCGCTCATTGCGAGCACGCGAAAACGCCGAATGATCGGGAATAGCGTCCTCGATGCCGAGCCTGCAGAACCAGCGATAGGCAAGGTTCACCTGCACTTCACGACAGAGTAACCGTTCCGAACGGATCGCAAAAACATATCCCACGACCAGCATCCCGATCATCAGTTCCGGATCGATCGACGGGCGTCCCATCGACGAATAGTGAGGTGCAAGTTCGCCGCGAAGCCAGGATAGATCGAGCGCAGTGTCGATCTTGCGCACCAGATGATCTTCAGGGACCGCTTCGCTCAGATGAAACTCGTAGAACAGCTGACCTTGGTCACTCTTCAGACGGCCCATCATGGATCAACCTCGCCGCGATTCGCCTCAACACAACGGAATCACGCTTCGAGGCCTCTCTCAACCGACTTTTGCAACAAAATCTGCCACAAGCGGACTCATGCACCGCTGCAGATGGCATCTCTATTCGATCACCTCGTCGGCGCGAGCGAGCAGGGCTGGCGGCACCGCGAGTCCGAGTGCCTTGGCAGTACGAGAGTTGATGACCAGGTCAAATTCAGTAGGTTGCTCAACGGGAATGTCCGCCGGTTTGACCCCGCTCAATACCTTGGCGACCAGATCGGCCGCCCGGCGCCACATGCTGGGCCAGTTCGGACCATAGGAGACAAGGCCACCGGCCTGGACGTATTCCCGGATGACGTACATGGTCGGCAATCGCGATGCGATCGCTGCGTCGTTTATCTGGATCCGGTTGGCGTAAAAGTGCACAATGGGCAGCACGTACAGCGCCTCGACCCGGCCGTTCAGAGAATTGATCGTCGCATCGATCCTGTCGCTGGCGCCGAGCTCAAAGATTTGAACGTCGACCTTGAACGTGCGCGCGGCGCGCTCCACCTCTTTCACGTCAAGCGCGGCGTATGGGTTTGCGGGCTCCGTCAAGACTCCCAATCGTTCCAATCGGGGCGTCATTTCGCGAAGAATTTCAATTCGTTTCCCTGCCGTATCGGGTGCTTGTCCCGAGAGACCGGTTACGTTCCCACCGGGGCGGGCCAGGCTTGCCACAATACCCGAGCCGACCGGGTCGCCGGCCGTTGCAAACACGATTGGGATGCTTGATGTCGCTTGCTTGACGGCCAGCGTGGGCACCGTGTTGTGGGTCAGGATCAGATCGACGTTCAGCTTCACCAGTTCGTCTGCAATCTCGCCAAATCGCTCGTTGCGCCCTTCGGCCCACCGATACACGATCTTGAGGTTTCCACCTTCCTCCCAACCAAGCTCCCTCATCCGGCGAAGGAATGCAGCCGTCCATTCTTGTTGAGCCGCGTCGCTGCCGGAGCCGAGCAATCCAATCGTCCGGACCCGTTGCGCGTGCGCGGAAGGCAATACGATGCTGCTTCCCAGCAGCGCAATAAACTCTCGTCGTCTCATTTCGGTCCCTTACGAATGACGGAACGATATCATCTTAGTGGAAGTCGCTGAAGAGGCGATGGCCGCTTTCGGTCAGACTCGGACGTCAGCGGTCGTAATCGCGACTTCCGCTCTTCCTCCAACAGCGGACATTCGCCGGCGCGGCGCTCATGTCCGTTTCGTGCCACGAACAGACTCATGCACCGCAGCAATTGGCATTCCTATTCAATCACTTCATCGGCGCGGGCAACGACCTGCGATGACACTGTAAGGCCAAGCAACTTCGCGGTTTTGAGGTTGATGAGAAGTTCGACTTTTGTGGACTGCTGGACCGGCAGATCGGCCGGCTTCTCGCCTTTTAAAATGCGACCGACGTACACGCCGGCTAAGCGATAAGAATCGATGATGCTGCCTCCATAGGCAGCCAGCCCGCCCTCCGCCACGAACTGATGAGACTCATAGATCGCAGGCACCAAATTCCGGACCGCTAAATCAGCTATTCGTTTGGTGTGGCTATTGAAGAGAGCATCACCGCCGATCGCAAGCCCGCCCGCTCGCATTAGGCAGTCGACCGCGAGATCGCTGTTGCGAGGCGCGAGAAACGGCTGCCTGACATTACAGCTGCGGAGATGGATGCGCCCGCCGGTACCACGGGCGCGCGTGGAGATCTGGAGGTTCTGCGCGCCGCCATCGGATACTGGCACCGGGAGAAGAAGCCTCTCAGGGTCGTGCCGGCCGTATGGTTGCCGCAGAAGCCCGACCGTCGTGAGGGATGGATGACGCGGTCGCAGGCTGCATCCTTTCTATGGAAGGCGCGGCGTGCCTCGTTCAATCTTGAGACCAATCCGAGCAAGCCCCCGCGCCTGGTGCGTCACCTCTGCCGGTTCTTCTTGATCGGTTGGTATGGCGGCAGCCGTAGCGGCGTCATCCTCGGTCTCAAATACACGATGATCAACTTCGAGACCGACTACATGCGCCGCAAGCCGCATGGCGCCAGGAAGTCGAAGAAGCGAGCCCCGCCGCATCGCTTGCCGAAGCGCCTCAAGCCCTGGCTGCTGCGCTGGAAACGGATCGACGGGAAGCAAGCCGACTTCGTGGTCCACTATTACGGGGCCAAGGTCACCAAGCTGCGAAGGTCATGGGACACGGCGCGCGAGGCTGCTGGCTTGTCCGATGAGATCACGCCCCACACCCTGCGCCACAGCCGGGCGACGCATCTGATGCGCAACAAGAACGTGGAGGATGCCGATGCTGCGGAGTTCCTCGGAATGACCCTGCAGACCTATCGAGACACCTATGGACATCATGATCCAGAGTGGCAGAAGAATGCTGCGGACGCCGATTAGACCCGTAGTCTTACCGTAGTCTTACCGTAGTCTTACCAAGGTCGAGGACTAAATGAGATAAATACTTGATTTTGTTGGTCGGAGTGGCAGGATTTGAACCTGCGACCCCTGCGTCCCGAACGCAGTGCTCTACCGGGCTGAGCCACACTCCGACAAGAACGCGGCTTATAGCCTTGGCTTTCACGCACCGCAAGAAGCCGAATTGAGGACGCTACCCCTGTGAATGTGGGCCTGAAAACGCAGATTCTGCCCGCCGGCGAGGCCGCCGTGGCCGCGACAGCCCGCTGCCTCGTGAAAGGCGGGCTGGTCGCATTCCCGACCGAGACCGTCTATGGCCTCGGCGCCGATGCCACCAACTCGGGCGCGATTGCGCGGCTCTACCAGGCCAAGGGCCGGCCCTCGTTCAATCCGCTGATTGCCCATGTCAGCGATCTCAGGGCCGGGATGCGGATTGGCCGCTTCGACACGACAGCGGTCGCGCTTGCCGAGGCGTTCTGGCCGGGGCCGCTGACGCTGGTGCTGCCGAAAACAAAAGACTGCGCTGTGGCCGATCTCGCCACCGCCGGGCTCGATACCGTCGCGATCCGGGTTCCCGCCCACCCGGTGGCGTGGGCTATCCTACGCGCGTTCGGCGGGCCGGTGGTGGCGCCATCGGCCAATCTGTCGGGCCATGTCTCGCCCACGACCGCGGCCCATGTTCAAAGCGACCTGATTGGGCGAATCGACCTGATCGTCGATGGCGGCGCGGTCGCGGTTGGCGTCGAATCCACCATTGTCGGATGCTTCGGCGCACCGATGCTGCTGCGTCCCGGTGGCGTGCCGCGCGGCGAGATCGAGCGCGTACTCGGCCGCACGCTGGCGCAGCCGCCCGACGATGCCGACAACGATACAAGCCAGCCGCTGGCGCCGGGCATGCTGGCCTCGCATTACGCGCCGCGCACGCGCGTGCGGCTCAATGCCAAGAAGATTGAGGCCGGCGAGGCGCTGCTGGCGTTCGGTTCGGATAGGATGCCGGGAGTTGACGCCGCGACCGCGGTGATGAATTTGTCCGCGCATGGCGATGTCAATGAGGCCGCCGCCAATCTTTTCGGCTATCTTCGCGCGCTCGATGCGAAGGGCGCGCGCGCCATCGCGGTCATGCCGGTGCCGCATCACGGGCTCGGCGAAGCCATCAACGATCGGCTGCGCCGCGCCGCGATGGGCCGGGAATAGTTAAGTGCAAGAGACAAAGATGAAAATCGTCCAGCCATCAGCGCCCTCGCTCTCGCCCGAACTGATCGCGCGTTTTCGCGCGATCGTCGGCGACAAATATGCGGTCACCGATGCGGCTGACATCGCGCCTTACATCACCGAAGAGCGCGACCTGTTTCACGGACACTCCCCGCTTGTTCTGCGGCCGGGCTCGACCGCGGAAGTCTCGGCCATCTGCAAGCTCGCCACCGAACACCGGATCGCGCTGGTGCCGCAGGGCGGCAACACCGGCCTTGTCGGCGGCCAGACGCCGCACCATGGCGAGGTCGTCATTTCGATGCGGCGGATGGACAAAATCCGCGACGTCGATACCGCCTCCAACACCATGACCTGCGAGGCCGGCGTGGTGCTGCAGATCGCGCAGCAGCGCGCCGGCGAGGTCGACCGGCTGTTCCCGCTTTCACTCGGCGCCGAGGGAAGCTGCACCATCGGCGGCAATCTTTCCACCAATGCCGGCGGCACCACGGCGCTGGCCTATGGGGTGGCGCGCGAGATGGCGCTTGGGCTGGAAGTGGTGCTGGCCGACGGCCGCATTCTCAACGGGCTATCGAAGCTGAAGAAGGACAATACCGGCTACGATTTGCGCAACCTGTTCATCGGCGCCGAGGGCACGCTCGGCATCATCACCGCGGCGACCTTGAGGTTGTTTCCAAAACCGCGTGCGGTGGAAACCGCCTTCGTCGGCCTCAAATCGCCTGCGCAAGCGCTGAAGCTGCTCTCGATTTCGCAAAATGAAGCCGCGGGCAGCCTCACCAGCTTTGAGCTGCTTTCCGACCTCGCGGTGGATTTCAGCGTGCGTCACGGCATCGACATCCGCGATCCCCTAGGCAGCAAGCACCCATGGTACGTGCTGATGGAGCTGTCGTCCCCGCGCGATGACGCCCGCGCCACGCTGGAATCGATCCTGGCGCAGGGGCTCGACCAGGGCATCGTCGACGACGCCGTGATCGCGGCGAATTTGAGCCAGCGCTCGGCATTCTGGAAGCTGCGCGACGAAATGTCCGCGGCGCAGAAGCCCGAAGGCGGTTCGATCAAGCACGACATCTCGGTGCCGGTGGTCGCGGTACCCGATTTCATCGAAGCGGCCAATGCGGCGGTCGTGAAATTGATACCGGGCGCGCGGCCGGTGCCGTTCGGCCATCTCGGCGACGGCAATATCCATTACAATGTCAGCCAACCCATTGGCGCCGACAGCGCCGATTTCCTCGCACGATGGCATGAGGTCAACGAGGTGGTGTTCGCCATCGTTCTGCGGTTGGGCGGGTCGATCTCCGCCGAGCACGGCATCGGCGTGCTCAAGCGCGACGAACTGCCCGAGGTGAAGGACAAGGTCGCCATCGAACTGATGCGCAGCATCAAGGCGATGCTCGATCCACTTGGGATCATGAACCCCGGCAAGGTGTTGTAGGCGTGGCTGGGCCAGCCCCTGCCGCGGCGCTGTCAATCGCTGCGATCGAGGACGCCGATATCGCTACGGTCATTGCGCTGTGGCGGCGCTGCGGCCTGACGCGGCCCTGGAACGATCCCGCGGCCGACATTGCGCTCGCACGCAAGGGACCGGATGCGGCGGTGCTGGCCGGGCGCGACGGCAGCGGTATCGTCGCCTCGGTTCTGGTTGGACATGACGGCCATCGCGGCTGGGTCTATTACGTCGCCGTCGATCCCGACGCTCGCCAAAAGGGATATGGCCGCGTCATCATGGACGCCGCGGAAGACTGGCTGCGTGCGCGCGGCATCGAAAAACTGCAGCTGATGGTGCGCCCCGACAACGCGCAGGTTCAGGCCTTCTACCAGAAGCTCGGCTATGTCGAACAGCAACGCATCGTCTACGCCAAGTGGCTCGACGGGCGCGAGCCAACCCCCTGATCGAAATCATAGGGCATGAAATGACCGTCTCCGACCGCATCCGCATCAAGAATGTCCGCGTGCTCTCCGAGCATCATTACACGCTGAAAACCACCACCTTCGAATGGCGGCGCGCCAACGGCGAATGGCAGATCCAGCACCGCGAGACCTACGACCGCGGCGACGCGGTGGCGCTGTTGCCGTATAATCCGGCGCGGGGCACCGTGGTGCTGGTGCGGCAATTTCGCTATCCGGCTTTCGTCAACGGCTACGACGATCTCCTGATCGAGGCCGCGGCGGGTCTTCTGGATAACGAATCTCCGGAAGTGAGGGTTCGTGCCGAGGCCGAAGAGGAAACCGGCTATCGGCTCGGCGAAATCCGCAAAATCTTTGAAGCCTTCATGAGCCCAGGCTCGGTCACCGAGAAACTGCACTTCTTTGTCGCGGAATATGAGCCCTCGATGCGGATCGGAAGCGGCGGCGGCGTCCCCGACGAGGGCGAAGACATCGAGGTGATCGAATTGCCGATCGATCGGGCGCTCGCCATGATCGGCGACCGCCGCATCGTTGACGCCAAGACCATCATGCTGCTGCAATATGCGGCGTTGAATATTTTCAGTTGATATTGCGTAGCTCGTAGGGTGGGCAAAGCGAAGCGTGCCCACCAACCAATCCCTCATATGGAATCTCTGAAGACGGTGGGCACGGCGCAAGTGCGCTTTGCCCACCCTACGATGCTACGATGTCAAAACAACGATCCCTGCCCGTCATCGGATGCCGCCGGAACCGGCTTGCGTGGCGCGGTCTTCTTCGCCGGCTTCGGCTCCTCGGCCATCATCTGCTCCGCCGTGATCGGCAGGATCAATTGCGCGTCGTCATTGACGACGCGATTGACCCTTGTGGAGACTTCATGCCAGACGAACTCGCCTTCGTCGGGCGCCTTGAGCAGCGCCAGCGCAGCCTCCGCATCGTGCGCGCCGCAATCGAGCCAGCGATCGAAATCATCCGGCGCGATGGTCACGGGGACGCGGTGATGCAGCACCGCGAGATCGGCGCTTGCAGGCGCGGTGACGATCGCCACCGTATCGAGTTCCTCGCCGTTCGGGCCGATCCAGGTTTCCGCAAGCCCCGCAAGACCGATCGGACCTCCGTCGCGGCGATGGATGAAGTGCGGCCGTTTACGTTTTCCGGATGCCTGCCATTCATAATAGCCGTCCGCCGGGATCAGGCAGCGCCGCCGCTTCATCGCGTTCTTGAAGGCCGGTTTTTCCTTGACCGTTTCGGCGCGCGCATTGAACAGCAGCGTGAATTTCCTGACGTCCTGGACCCAGGCCGGCAGCAGGCCCCAGCGCATCAGCCGGAAATGCCTGATACCGTTTTCGAGGATGACCACCGGTATCGGTTGGGTCGGCGCGATATTGTGCCGCGGCGGGAAATTGGGCTGCTCGATATAGCCAAAAATCTGTCGCAAGGCCGCCGGCGGCGAGGTAATTACAAAGCGTCCGCACATTCTCTGGTCCAGATAGGCATCCGTTCAGCACCTTTTAACCCCGAACGTTAACACTGCGGCAGATGACTTCAACGGCTTCCAAACCCGCGCGATCCGATCGCCAGACGAGCCCTGCTGAGGAGGCGCGGGCTGCCCAGTTGCGGGCCGCCAACATCAATCCGCGCACCGGGCTTGCCACCGATTATCTGAATCATTTCAACGAAGCCATCATGATGCTCGAGATGATCCCGGACATCCCGGAATGCGCGGAAGATTTCCTGCTATGGTACCCGCTGTCCTATCGCGAGCATTTCATGGCATCTCATTTCAAGGCGCGCGACCTCGCAATCGAGGCCTATGAATCCGCCGACGCCGGCATCCGCGCTGAATTTGACAATATCACCGGGGCCATGACCTCTATCCTCACGGCGGTGGGCGCGGCCATGCGCAAAGTCCGCCAGGACAAGACCCGCGCCACGCTGGCTGAGCAGGCCACCGGCTGGGTCAAGCCGCTGGTGACGCTCGCCGGCGGCATCATCAATGGCCGCGGCACCGAGGTCGACGTCGACTACATCATGACCCACTGACCGCCGTGGCGTCGCCGGTCCAGCCGTCGCATCCCCAACTTGCCGTCAGCGCGGCGATCTTTCGCGACGATAAAATCCTGCTGGTGCGGCGCGCAAGGTCGCCGGCCAAGGGTTTCTATTCGCTGCCGGGCGGCCGGGTCGAATTCGGCGAATCGCTGCACGCCGCCCTGCACCGCGAAGTCGATGAAGAAACCGCGCTGAAAATCGAGATCATTGGCCTCGCCGGATGGCGCGAGGTGGTGCCGGGAACAAGCGGCGGCGGGCATTACCTGATCATGTCATTCGCCGCGCGCTGGACCTCCGGCGAGCCGGTGCTGAACGACGAACTCGACGATTTCAGGTGGCTCGCGCCGGATGCGCTCGGGGACCTCAAGCTCACCGGCGGCCTGCAGGAGGTCATCCAGTCGGCCAGGGAGCTGCTCGGGGCCTAGAGCCGTCGGCCGGTGCCTTGCTTCCAGCGCATTGAAAAGGCATATCGGGCGGGTCCTGGACCCCACATGCTCAAAGCTTTTCTGGCCGCTCTTATCCTGATCTCGGCGTGCATTTCTGGCCCCGCGCGGGCCGAGGACGCGGCCGCGCCGTTCGATGGCGACCTGCAGCGGCTGGCCGAGATCCTCGGTACCCTGCATTACCTGCGGGGCATTTGCGGTAGCAATGAAGGCCCGAAATGGCGCAACGAAATGCAGGCGCTGATCGATGCCGAAACCCCCTCGGGCGATCGCCGCACCCGCATGATCGCGGGCTTCAACCGCGGCTATAACGGCTTCCAGCAGACCTACCGGACCTGCACGCCGGCAGCCACCGTCGCAATCCGCAGATACATCGAGGAGGGCTCGAAGATTTCGCGGGATCTGACGGCCCGCTACGCCAACTAAACGCGGCCGGAACTTGGCGATTCGGGACGATAGGTTCATCTTATTCCGCGCCGTTAACCTTTCCTAAAGAAGTGGTCTAGGCGGCCCCGCGCCGCATGCTAAACCTTGCGCATTCGACGCGCTCCGCCGTGGAGCGCGCCTAGCCTGTTGAGTTTTATGAGCCATTCAGCGTCCTTCACAACTGCCCGCGACCCGCTGCCCGACCACGAGCAGAAACAGGCCGCGCTCAGCTATCTCAACGAGGCCTGGGCTGAGGCGCGGCACGACGGCGTCGATGGCGACTGCCTGGCGCAGGCGAGCCTGTTCGCGGCGTTCGCCGAACTGGTTGGAACCTACGGCGAAGACGCGGTGGCGAAATTCGTCGAAGGCCTTCCTGTCCGCGTCCGCAATGGCGAGTTTTCGACCATGATGGCCAAGCAGTAACAAGCAAAATCGTCATTGCCCAGCTTGACCGGGCAAACCGGTATTACAGAGCCGTCGCGTTTGAACATCGGCGCCGCGGCGTACTGGATCACCCGCTTTCACGGGTCACGACGTCTGAGGTTGGCTCGGCGCCTCGTCCCCACGCTTGAGCGTGAAAAACTACGCCTTCAGCGTTTCCAGAAACCGCACCGGCTCGCCGGTCGACGGCGCGATCACCTCGCCCTGCCACATCACGCGGCGGCCGCGCACGAAGGTGCCGACCGGCCAGCCGGTGACACGCACGCCGTCATATGGCGTCCAGCCGGCGCGC
>Ga0207707_10000125_pt1 | contig 79965 bp, 92 predicted proteins | sample KBSC83BmetaG_FD_184336 | JGI IMG/M metagenome (GOLD analysis project Ga0207707, IMG submission 184336) | Corn rhizosphere microbial communities from Kellogg Biological Station, Michigan, USA - KBS C8-3B metaG (SPAdes) (version 2) | ecosystem: Host-associated > Plants > Roots > Rhizosphere ... | reverse complement strand
AGTGACGCTGTGATAGACATCGGCATCGGAGAGCGATAGCGGCAGGGGCGGCAGCACACCGCTGAAGTAAAAGACATTCACCAGGACGAGCAGCACCCCAGAGCTGATAAGGATGCGTCGGAGACTCATCATAAGGCGCTTCTGCCCCACCACCCACAGCATCCCGAGGAAGAGCCCGAACACCACGATACTCACGAGCCCGCTCTCTACGAACACCATAGATCCCATCGACCCGCGCGCGATGGGCAGCTCGAATATCGCATACAGATAGAGCGCAAAGAAAAGCTGCACGCACTGGAACGTGAGTCGCTCGCGGTATTTGCTGAAGAGCTCGTTCCCGAAGAATATCGCGGCGAGGAGCAGGATGAACGGCCAGCTCGCGATGAGGCTCGCGCTCCGCGTGTAGAAGATGAGGCATCCCGACAGGAGACCACCGGTGAAGAACTGCGCGATTATAGGCAGGATGGTGTAGAACGGATTCTTCCACGACGGCGCGGCGTCTGCCTTGTCGCGGTGGAGGTAGTGGCTTATGAGGATGCAGAGCGCTGCGATGAGCAGCATCATCGTGAAGATGAAAGTCACCCACGGGAGATCGACGCGGCTGTACGCGATATTATCGATGATGAAGCTTATGACGAACGCGGCGGTTGAGAGATGCTTCTCGTTCCTGCCGATCCACGCAAAGAGCTTCTTTTTCATAGAGTCATTATAAGCTGCGCACGTATGGTGCTTGGACCCGGGCTCGAACCGGGGACCCCTTCCTCTTCAGGGAAGTGCTCTACCAACTGAGCTATCCAAGCGTGAAAACCGCACTACTGCGCCATCCTATCATATTCCCCCTGCCCTTTCACCCTCCTATTTGGTCTGCTGGCCCTCGTACTGCTGCAGGATATTCTGGAAGTCCTGCGACGTGAATCCGCTCGTACCGTCTCCCCCATTTACCGCACTCAGAAGCGGTCCCAGGTACCCCCAGGCGAAGATGAGCGGCGCGACCACGAAGAGCCCCCAGAACACTACCTGGCCCAAGAGGCTCCACTGCGCGCGGCGCTTCATAGCGCGGAGCATGTCGTTATTCTCTTTCGCAAGCGCGAGGTTCTCGTCGAGAAGTCGCTTTAGTTCAGGGTCCATATAGCCTGATTATATCGCACCGCACATTGGTGCCCCTGCCCTGAGTCGAACAGGGATCAGCTCGTTAGGAGTGAGCCGTTCTATCCATTGAACTACAGGGGCGATGAGACGAGCCTAACACAAAACCGCCCTTTCGGGCGGTTCGTGGCTTACGCTTTGACGCCGAGGAGTTCCGAGAGCTTGTCTTTGTCGAATCCGACGACGAGCTCTTCACCCACGAAGATGACCGGCACGCCCATCTGGCCCGACTTCTGGATCATTTCCTGGCGCTTCTCGAGGTCGCTTGCGACGTTGAATTCCGTGTATTTCACACCGTTTTCCTTGAAGAATTCCTTGCTCATCTCGCAGAAATGGCAGGTCGGGGTGCTGTAAATGGTGACGTTTTTATCCATAAATGGCTTCTGGTTAGTCGCCCCAGTATAGCACAAGGGGTATGTGGATAACCGTCCCCACCTGGCTACGCCCGCAGGATATCGTCAGTGGTGACTCCGTCGAAGTGTTCGTTATCCTTTTCCGCATCGGCCTTCGTCGCATGGACGGTACCGTCCTTATGGTGCGGGGGTGCATAGAGCGAGTAGAGCTTGAGGGCCTCACTCGACGAAGTGTTGATGATATTGTGCCGCACGCCCGCGGGCACCACGATTACAGAGCCGTCAGTTAGATCACGTTCTACACCATCGAGAACACTTTGCCCTTCGCCTTCTTCGATGCGCAGGAATTGGTCTACGTCGTGCACTTCTTCCCCGATATCTGTTCCCGCAGAGATGCACATCAGGACAAGCTGGCAGTTCTTTGCGGTATAGATAACGCGTCGGAAGTCTTCGTTCTCGAGCGTAACTTGGGCGATATTGGTTACGAATCCTTTCATGTTATTTTCTTTTACGCGTCTGCTGAGCCTTTTTAATATTGACTGCTTGTGCCCTTCTCATCGCGGGTGTCGGCTTCGCGCGCTCGGGTACGTTCTTCGCGGGATGCGCAGCAAATATGTCGCCCTTCACATGCTTTATCGGTCCGCGGATTGCTTTGGCGAGCGCGTCTTTGTCTTTCTTGCTGTCGATGACAAGTTTCCCCTGCGCGCTCACGTGCGCCTTATCCTTTGAAATAAGCCACGACGCAGTCGCCCAGCTTCCACTGCCGCGTCGTCCCGCGAGACGTTCGAGTCCTCCCTTCTTTCCTACATCTTGTATTCGAAAGGATGTGAACCCGGCCTTGGGACGCACCTCGATGCGGAAGAATTTGCCCTTGCCTGTGGAGCCTGGCTTCTGGCGAGCGCGCCCTTGAGGTTGTGCGAGCGAGTGCTGACGCTTGGTCATTTTCTTCCACGCCGCCTGGGCTTTGCGGACATTCTTTTTCGCTGCAGCGGTCTGCTTTCGAGTAGGCATATCAGAGAAGGCAATCGGTTAATGTATTCCCTTATAACTATATACCTTGCACGGACAGCCAAATGAGATGTGCGGGATAGGGGAATCGAACCCCTGCCTCAACCTTGGGAAGGTCGCGTCCTACCACTAAACTAATCCCGCTCTAGAACACTAATAGAGCCAATCGAGCGCCTTCTTCCACCACGGCAGCGAGGTCGTGGAGGTCGTGGCTGCCGTAGGCGGCACTACGATGATAACGTGCTCCCCCGGCCGCGCAACTCCTTCGGTGTCGCGGAGCGCGGCCTCCTCGCCACGCGGGGTGTTGAGTTCCGTCAGGTCCGCCTGGAGCGTCGTCTCTCGACTCTGGAGTGCTGCTAGCTGAGCACCGGTATCGGCGACATCGGTGCGGGCGCGCTCCTCCTTCCCGAATATGCCCCAGGTCAGGAAGCCGAACCACACGATACCGAGTACGAGAAGCCCGGCGACCGTGAGGTCGCGGTACGAGAGGGGGCGCGAAGAAGAGCGGCGGCGCATGCGCCAATTATACCGCTACCGCTCCGACTCCTGTACCATCTTCATGAACACGTCCTCCGGGATCTCCACCTTGCCGTGGGCCTTCAGTTTCTTCTTACCCTTCTTCTGCTTCTGGAGGAGCTTGTTCTTGCGCGAGACGTCGCCTCCGTAGAGCCCAGCGGTCACGTCTTTGCGCACCGCAGAGAGCGTGCGGGATGCGATGATGCGACCGAGCGATTCTCCCTGAATCTTGGCCACGAACTGCTGCTGCGGGAGGATGGAGTGGAGTTTCTCCACCATCTTCTCGGCCTCTTCCTGCACACGACGGCGGCTCACGACGCGCGCGAATGCGGGCACGGGTTCTTCAGCCACGAGGATGTCGAGGCGTACCACATCTGCCGGGCGCTCATCGAGGAAGGTATAGGAAAGCGAAGCGTAGCCCGATGAGACGTTCTTCACGCGATCGAAGAACCCGCGCATGAGTTCCCGCAGCGGCATCTCGGCAGATATCTCGATACGGCCGTCGGGATATGCATCGGTGTTCCCGATGTTCGCCTCGTGCTCGTGGAATAGCTGAAGCAAGGGTGAGAGCGATTCGGGCGGCGTGATGAGTGTGACCTTCACCCACGGCTCTTCTATGACCGCGATGTCACCGTACTGTGGGAACTTCGAGGGCGTGTAATACACTTCCCGCTTACCGTTCTTATCCGTAACCGCGTACGCGATCGTCGGGATGGTGACGATGAGCGAGAGGTTGAACTCACGCCGCAGGCGCTCGGTGATGATTTCCAAGTGGAGCATGCCGAGGAATCCGCAGCGGAATCCGCGACCGAGCACGCCCGACGATTCTTCTTCGTATGAAAGCGACGAGTCAGAGAGCTGCAAGCGCCCAAGCGACTGCCGCAGGAGCGGCAGATCGTCCTGGCTCTCTGGATAGACCGAAGCCCACACCACCGGGTGCGGCCGCGCGTAGTCCGGGAGCGCGGGCAGCGTGCCCTTCTGCGCCGCCACAGTGTCTCCCACCGCCACTACGCCTGGTTCCTTGATGCCCGTCACGATGTAGCCTATCTCGCCCGCAGAGAGTGTCTCCGCTGGTGTCTCCTCGGGAGTGAAGACGCCGACATCGAGCGCGACAAAGCTGCGGTCTGCAGCCTTGAAGGTAAGCGGGACTCCCTTCTTGAATGCGCCGTCGAACACGCGCGCGTACACTGCGATGCCGCGGTGCGCTGAATAGGAGAAGTCGAAGATAAGCGCGCGCGGCTCGTCTGCCTCTGACTTCCTCGGCGCCGGCACACGCTTCACAATTTCGGCGAGGAGCTCGTCGACTCCCTCGCCCGTGCGACCGGATACGGCGAGCACGGTGTCAGGAGACACGTTCAAAAGCTTCGCGAGTGAATTCCGGATCTCGTCGGGGCGCGCATACGGCGAATCAATTTTGGAAATGACGGGCACTATCACGCATCCGGCCGCCTGCGCCATGGAAAGCGTAGTGAGGGTCTGTGCCTGTACACCCTGGGTCGAGTCCACGAGCAGAATGACGCCCTCCACGGCCTTCATGGCGCGCGAGACCTCGTACGCGAAGTCGATGTGACCCGGCGTATCGATGAGGTTCATGATGTACGACTTCCCATCCGGACCTTTGTAGTTCATGCGCACGGGCTGCATCTTGATGGTGATGCCGCGCTCTCTTTCCAAGTCCATCTTGTCGAGCACCTGGTCGCGCATCTTGCGCGCCTCGATGGTGCCGGTGCGCTCAAGCAGCCGGTCCGCGAGGGTCGACTTGCCGTGGTCTATATGGGCGATGATGGAGAAGTTCCGTATTTCCACTCCCCGACTTTAGCATTTATCTTGCCTTCCCTCTACTGAACGGTCTTGCCTTCAAGGTATGAGTGGTTCTTGTCGATGCCATCGTGCGAACCAGTGAAATCACTCTCAAATGTTGCCGGGTCAGCACCGACTACAAGGTCCGCCGAAAAACCCCACGGATCAGTCGCCATAGATGCCCCTGGGGCTCGCGAGAACCACACGTGTGTAGCATCTTTTACGTATCCCCCATCTTGCACATAATTATCAAGAACGACAAACGTTGCGGGATCTGCACTAGGAATGATGCCGTCGCATCCTGCGTATACGTGATTCTTATCCTTGGCGTAGCCAGTCGCATATGCGGTATGATCTTCGACTCCGATAATTGCCACAAATGTCGCTGGGTCTGCTCCTGCAACAACGGAGCCTCCACAGTAAGCCTGCGTCGTATCTACGCCAAACTGCACCTGTCCTCCCGGAAATGCCGTGAATGTACTTAGGTCTACACCTGGCAGGGGCTTATCCCGATCGAGAAACCATATGGTAGAAGTACCAATGTGATAGCCCTGGGGTACTGTTTTCGTAATAGAATCTGCCACCGACGTATTGCTCGAAGAAGCTACAATCGGTGTCGGTGTAGGCACTTCGGCTACTGGGGAGGGGCTACTGCCGAACAAGCTGCCGAAGAATATTCCGATGGCTGCGAAGATATTGGCGATAGTGGTCATATGTCTAGTTAATTGAATCCACCCTTAGGAATGAGCCCTCCCCATTCGACGAGCGTGAAGCCGTGGCGCTGCGGGGTGCTGATTTCAAGCGGAAGGACCGGAATAGGAGCGGTGAGCGGACGGTAGTCCATGAGCACGCGGATGACTGTGTCCGGTGCGGGATTCACCGTAAGCGGCGCCACACGATCCATCTCCGACTGCGGGACGAACGTGATGAAGTAGTACGGCGACGTGCTCATCTTCGGCGCCCAGAATGCGATGAAGTCGCGGCGCTCGGTGCTGTTCAATCCAAGCAGCGCGAGTTTCTGGTCGAGCAGTGTCGAGACACCATCCTTGGACACCACGAATCCGCGCGACGGAATAGTGACGGCTCCCGACTGCCCTCCTTCCCAGAAGAGGTATGGGTATGTTTTCTGATCAGCGAGGTTGGTAAGGATTCCTTGCGGAGTCGCGCGCACATTCCAGCCGCTCCCGTACGCAGGGTCTGTTTTCGTGAAGCCGCCGACAGGGTTCACCTGGATACTCACGTCCTCCGTATGGGTCGGGTACAGGTAGATCACTGGTTTCGCCTTTCCGAAATTCGGCGTGACTGCGAGACTCGTGAACGAGAACCAGTTTCCGTAGGAGTGCTGCCAGAAGAAGACGTTGTGCTGGGTGAGGAACTCGGCGTAGGTGTACGGATAGTACGAGCTCGTGATATCTCCAGTGTCTTCATTGTAGGTATGCTCTTCCGTCTTCGCGTAGAAACAGTGATAGAAATCATCGTGCCCGACAGGATTCACTTCGTAGACGGGGTCCCCGTGCACCGTTACTCCCGTCTTCACGAACGAGGCCCTGAGCGCGCTCGCATCGGCGAAAGAAGTAAGGCAATCCCCACTTACTCCAAGACCGTAGTCGCCGTAGTCGTAGTCGGCCACCGTAGTCGTGCCCTGAAGCCAGGTGACCTGAGGAACGTAATACTCTTCCGAGTCGATAAAATTGGGTTCAGGGTTGATGTCGTAGATACCACCGAACGGAGTTTCGAGCCCGAAGTAGCTCATATTGAGCCCATCGACCGGATCTGCTGGCACGCTCGTGCGCGGAATGCTTACGACTACATCTCCCGCATACGTCGGATGATTGGGTACCGGCGTTATCATTGACGCCGATTTAGGGAGGTACATCAGGGTCGTAACGTCTAGCCTTCCGCCATTCGAATCCACTGGATTCGTGTCGTACACATCCCTCGGAAACATGCCGGCGACAGTTACAACCTGCACCGGTTTAGCGGGACTAGAGCCGACGAATATATCTGGAGCGATAAGCGATTTGATACCGGCAAACTTCTCATCCGGGCCATTGACACTCTCTGAATCACTTCTCAGGTATAGATTCTCGCCTGCATACGAGCCTCGAGTGATGGTACCGATTTTATATACGACTGTTCCGTCAGTATCCGAAACTGGATCAGCCCCGGTGATAGAGACCCAGCTGATCTGCGAGGGGTCGAGCGGCACGGGATCACCAGACTCCGTATCCGGCGCTGCAGATGTATCTGATGGATAGTAATCAGGAAGCGTATACGCAGGGGAGGTCGGAGGTGTACCGTTGGTATACGCGTACGCTCCGGCACCGATAAGGATGACCACAATAATCACGCCTGCCCAAATAGCGTTGGCCGAATTCTTTGGAGGAGTGGCTGTCGGTTCCTGCACAGGCGAGACTGGATCCATAGGGAGCGATTATGCGAGTATGCCCCCACTCTATCGCTCGTCCCTTTGAAAGCAAGCAAGCTGTGGGGACTAGGACTCGATGTCGGTCGGCTCGAGGACGAGCGGGGTCCCGGGGAGGAGCCGGCGACGGAAGGCGCCGAATACCTCGATCAGTTCCTCGTTCTTGAGCTGGTAGAGGAACGCGACAATCACCGCGATTCCGACGAGACCGGCCACAAGGCCGTCGAGGAAGACGCCGAGCACAGTAGCGATGGAGCCCGTGCCGCCGAGTAAGGCGAGCGTGCCGTACGCCGCTGCCCCGCCGATAATAGACGCGCCGAACGACTGCCAGAACAGCCTCTGCACGCGCGCCTGGGGGATGCGGAAATCGCGCACGAAGAATGCGTAGCCTACGATCGCTTCCGCTATCGAGCCGAGCGCGTAGCCGAGCGCGAGCATGAGCACGGTGGACCCGGCGACATTGTCGACGCGCAGGAGCGACTCTATGAAGAGGCGCAGCGTCGGGTTCGAATGAAAGAGCGCGACGAGCGCGAGCGCGGAACCAATAGATACCGCGATGTCGACGAGGCCGTAGTACAAGGGTTTACGCGAGTTCCCTGCTGCGTAGTACGTGCGCGCGATGAGCAGCGTCACGTTCTGCGCCGCAAGCGAGATGACGAAGAGCGCGAGCGCAGCGGCGGTAAGCCTTGTGGCCGACCAATCGAAGGCACCCGTGCCGAGTATGACGCGCACAAGCTGCGCGCGCAGCACGATGGCGAGCACCGTGAGAGGAATCGACCAGAACAGGAGATGCCGGAGCGCGTTCTCCACGTGCGCGGCGAGCTTCTCTCCTTCCCCGCTCGCAAAGAGGCGCGCGAGTGTCGGGAACGCCGCGACGGAATACGACACGCCGATGATGGCGATGGGCACCGCCTGGAGGTTATACGCGAAGGTGAAGACCGATATCGAACCGACCGCGAAGTATGACGCGAGCGCGGTCAAGACGAGGATGGTCACCTGGGTCGACGCGAGCGCGAATGTGCGCGGGATAGAGAGCACGAGCACCTGGCGCAGATACCTAAAGGCTTCGCCCCGCGGCACCGCTTCCTCCGCACGCTCGCGCGTGAAGTACGGCAGCTGGATGAGGAAGTGGAGCACTGCACCGATGACTACTCCCCACCCGAGTCCCGCGATGCCCATGACGGGATAGAGGAATACCACACCGCCGATGATGCCGAGGTTGTAGAGCAAGGGCGAGATGGAATACAACACGAACCGGTGCCGCATCTGTGTCAGGTTCGCGAGGATGTTGGAAGCACCGAGGAAGATGGGCTGCAGGAGCAGGATGCGCGTGAGGAGGATAAGGTTCGCGGCCTCGGTCGGATCAGTCACGAATCCCGGCGCGGTCAGGTGCACAAGAAGCGGCGCGAGCGCGAAGCAGACCGCTGCCACGATACCCATACCCACGAAGAACCACAGCAGGCACTGCCGCAGGAACGAGATCATCCGTCCCGGGTGCTCGGCCTCGAGCCTCGAGAGCACCGGCATGAGCGCGTACAAGGACAGGAGCGATGCGACGGTCGCGAAGAGGAAGTCCGGGATACGGAACCCAGCGTAATAGATGTCGAGTACACCGCCCGCGCCGAAGGTCCCGGCGAGGAGCCGGTCGCGCACGAGCGCCAGGAGCTGCGAGAGGAGCGCGAACGCAGCCAATACGTACGCGGCCTCGTGGAGGCCGCGTACCGGATTGGTGAGCGAACGGATGATGCGCCCGACCATGTTCCCTATTACTGCACCGGGGTGGTTGCAGGTGACGTCGCTCCTGGAGCTGCCGGGGTGGCGCTCGACGCAGGCTCGGTCACCGGAGCTTCAGAGAGGGTCGTCGCCGGGAACGGGTTCTTGCCCGCCTCTAGCGCCGTGATATCGGCTGCGACGGCAGTAGCGTTATCTGGCGAGAGCGCAGAGACCGCCTGGAGTTCCGTCACCGCATCGGTGAAGTCCTTCTTCGCCGCGTATGCGACCGCGAGGAAGAAGTGCGCATTCGCGTACTGCGGATTCACCTTGGTCGCTGCCTGGAGCGCTACGATTGCGCCGTCGGTGTCTCCGGTGCCAAGGCGAAGGAGTCCGACCTGGAAGAGCACGGTCGGGTCGGTCGGCGCGAAGTACGCAGCGGCTTCAGCGGCCTGGAGCGCTTCAGCGGCCTTCCCTTCCTGCACTTCGAGCTGCGAGAGGAGGAAGATGGCCTGCGTGTAATCGTGCTTGAGGCTGATGGCCTGCGTGAGGTCGGCCTCGGCGGCAGCGCCATTCTTGTCTGCAATCTCAAGCTGCGCGAGTACGAACGGCAGCACCGGGTTGGTCGGGTTCAAGGTCTGTGCGTGTTCGTACGCGGTCTTCGCGTTGTCGTATGCGCCGCTGATGCCGAGCGGCACCACCGCTGCGTAGACATCACCGAGCGCTCCCCAGTTCTGGTAGTTGTTCGGACCGAGCTGGGTCGAAGTGAGCGCATCCGAGATGCTTCCCGTAAGCGCGCTCTGGAAGTTGGTGCGCGCCTGATCCGCGGTGAGCGTCGAATCGTTCGCGATCTGGTTCATGCGTGCGATACCGACCGAGCTCGAGAGGCGGTACGCGTAATCGGTCGGCGAGAAGAGTATCGAGCGCGAGATATCCGCGGATGCGACATCGAGCTTGCCGCCCTGGAGCGCGACCGCAGCTTCTGCGTATGCGGACTCACCGAGGTAGCGCTCGACGACGACGTAGACGCCGAACACCGCAGCGATAAGGAGCAACGTGAGTGCGAACACGATTACGAAGCCGATGCGGGGACTGCGTGCGAACGCGATACCCCACTCCTGCGCCGAGACGCCGTAGCGCATGCTCGAGATGAACACGCCCGCCGCGATGAACGCGAGCGCGATAGTAAGTGGTCCTGGCACAGCGAGCACGGCGAGTGCGAAGAGGTACACGGTCGCGACGAACGACGAGAGCGACACGAACCGCAGGAACGGATCAGCAGGTGCGCGCAGGAGGAGGAAGCGAATACCTACGAACAGCAGGAGCGCGAAGAACGCGATCCACGCGATAGCACCCACGGCGCCCGTCGTCACGAACGAGGTCGGCACGTAGCCGATGCCAGACGTGAAATCGATGTTCCAGAATATAGTGCTGTTGAGCGAGGAATCGCGGTACTTGAGCCAGTCGACACCGAAGGTGTTGGGGCCGGTGCCAAAGAGCGGCGAAGACGCGAAGGTGTGGCTGCCGACCGCAAAGGTCGATGCCCAGGACGGACGGACATCGAGCGCGCTTGCGTGGAGGCCTCCGGAGAGGGCGCTGCCGATGGTCGAGCCGCCGATAAGGAAGAATATGGACACTACGAGCACGATGAGCGGAGCAACCAGGGAGCCCTGTACGCTGTCGAGCATTGCCGGAGCTTCCACGACCGCGACGCCCTCAAGGTCGTCGTCTCCCGCAGCCATCGTGCGGCGCATGATGGCCTCGATGAAGATACCGAGCGCGACAAGCGCCACGAGCACCCAGACCATGACCGAGTTCACGAGCGCGAGCACGAGGAGCTCGATAGCGCCCGCCACGTAGAGCGCGATGTGCATCCAGGACGGGAGCGTGGTGAACCGGAGCGCGATGAGGCTCACCGCGAGCGCGAGCCCGAGCAATATGCCGAGGTCGACGAATGCGCCGATAAGGTTGCTCGTCGCAGAGAACGTGCCGGGAGCGACCTGACCACCCACGATAAAGATGACTTCCCCAATGAGGACGATCGCGAACGCTGCCGCAACGACCATGTAAAAGAGGTGCAGTTGTTCACGGCGGCGCAACACGAGCGCGGCGAGTGAGCCGAGAAGCGCAGCGACCACCACGAACCCGAGCGTGTCAGCTTCAAACGCGGAGCCGAAGAACGCGGCCTTCATCCCGACGCCAGAGAAAAGCGCGGAGAGAAGGTACGCGAGCGGCACGAGCCAGAGCGATCCCAAGAGGAGCACTGGCGGCACGATGATGTTGCCGCGCGTAAGGCGCGCGAGGATAAAGAGGGCGAGCGTCACGATAGCCCCCACCGCGAGGATGGAAACTTTCGTGTATACGAATGGGATTGCCGATCCCGGAATAAAGGCGATCGCGGCGATGCCGAACGTGAGCGCGAGTGCCCACGCAGCTGCTGCGTCGAACGAGAACTTCCTCGGTGCTGATGCGGTATCCATACTATATATAGTGCTGCTCAAACTAGCGCCCCTGGTAAGTCTCTCTAGTATACCGTGCACGCACGAATGCAAGTCGCAAGTGGTGTAGATAAATGTACTGTGCTAATGTGGCACAGGACCGGATCAGACGACTGCCCTTATTCTGTAAGGGAGGAAAGTCCGAGCACAGGCACAAGCAATTGTGCAGTCTGGTAGCAGGTAACGCCTGTCCGCCGCGAGGCGCGAGGTGCGAACAGAGACGTTCTAGCGAAAGCGACGAACGTCTGTATTGGGGAAACCCCGTACAGATGATTTTCAGGGCGACCTGAAAGTGAAACGGCTAAATCCTTACCGCTGTGCAAGGCCGTGCTCCAGAGATGGAGAGCGCCGCTCGAGGTGATGCGCGAGCATCATCCCAGATAGATAGTCGTCCCGCGCATGGAATGCCGTGCGCGCGACAGAACTCGGCTTACGATCCGGTTTGCGAACATGAAAAGACCCGCCTCACGGCGGGCCTTTTCATTTATCTCTCTTGTATTAGAGGACGTCGCAGACGCCGGACACGCACGCGAGCTCCTTCTTAACTTCCGTCTCATCGACGCGCTCATACTGCACGAGCTTGCCGAAGTCGACTGCTGGGAATTGCTTCACGAGTTCTTCGTAGCGGTCCTTCGTAATGGCTTCGTACGGCGCGAGGCGGTACGCGTGGTTGTCGCGCGGGAGGAACGAAAGGCCGCCGACGATTTCCCAGTTCGCGTAGACCCAGTTGGCCACGCCAATCCACTCGTTGTCACCGACCGAGATGGTCACCGACGGGTTGTGCTCGGTGTAGTTCTCCTTCACCAATTTCCAGTGTTCGAGCTGGTCGAGCGCGGTGAGGTCGTCCTTGCAGATAGCACCGTCCGGGCTTTTCACCGGGAACTCGAGCACGTAGGTGTTCGCGCTCTCCATCGCCTGCCCGACTTCCGGGTAGTACGGCACGCCCTGGTCGCGGAGCATCTTGAAGAGCGAGTCGGTCGCGCTGATGCGGATGCGGCGGATGTAGTACGGCGAGTGGCGTGGGTGCATACCCGAAGCGACGCCCATGGTCTGGCTCGTGGTGCCCGACGGCTTCACGCAGGTGATGGCGGTCGACTGGTTCACCCCGAAGCGCTTCGCATACTTCTTATTGGTAGCGATGGTCTCTTCGCGCATCGCGTCGAGAGTGTCTGCGTCGCGCACCTGCTTAGAGTCCCACTGGCCCGTGATGGAGACACCGAGGAGGCGCTCCTGCTCGCAGTTCTCCTTCCACTCCTTGGAAAGGTACGGGAGCTTCACGAGGGTCGACTGGTACGTGCCGAGGATGGTCGCGAGGCGCGCCTTGCGGACCAGGTTCTCTTTCGTGTCGGTCGCGCGTGCGATGACTTCGGTCAAGTTACAGAACTGCTTAGACTTGAGGATGATCTCGCCGCAGGGATTGGTGCCCGCAGGGCCGACCACGCGGCCATTCTTCACGTAGCCCGATTCTTCCCAGAACTTGATACGGCGCGCCGGGAGCTGACCCATAAGCCCGCCGCGGTTGAAGATGCCGCGCTCGCCCGTGCGACTCTTCATGAGCGCGACCCACTCGTCCATGAATTCCTCGTTCCCCGGCTTGTCCATGTAGACCGCGGAGTTGTTCGCGATTGAGCGGTGCGGATCGGTCATCCAGAACTGGCCCTTCTTGGCGTCGCGGACTTCCGTGTCGTCGAGGTCGGAGAGCGAGATCATCGCAGAGCGGCGGACGCCACCAGCGACCACGCACTCGCCGATCTTGCAGATGATGTCGTGCGCGTCGATGTTGCGGAGGCGGCGTCCCTGGCGCGCCATGATGCGCTCGCGCGCGAATGCCAAGAGCGAGCGGAGCGGCTCCGGGCCCGATGCCTTGCCACCCATGGTCTTGAGGCGCGCGCCCGCCGGGCGGATCTGCGAGAAGTCGAACTCGACGTCCTTACCCTCGTACCAAGTGCGCAGTCCCAAAGTGAGCGCGTCGCACCAGCCTTCTTTGCTGTCGCCCACCGTTATGGTGCGGAGCTTCTCGCCGGTCTGATACTTGATCTGCGGGAGCGCCTGGATGTTCTGGCTCTCCACCGAGTATCCTGCGCCCGTGCCGCACATAGAGATGTACATTATTTCTGCGAAGTCCTCGATCTTCGATGGTGCGATGTACGAGCAGTTGTACGCCGCGACGTTGCTCGTGCGCGCTGCGTCTCCTGCAAACTGCATGAGGCGCATCGACGGCACGACTTCCTGCTTCAGGATTGCCATGCGGACTTCTGCGTATTCCTTCTCGGTGAGCTTGTCGCCGAGATTCTCTTTCATGAAATTGATATAACGGTCCACGGTCTCGATCCACGTCTCGCGGCGTCCTTCTTCTGAAATCCACTTCGAGTAGGAGCGGAGGTACACGAACTCGCCGAGCTGGTTATCCTTGAAGTACTTCGCGCTCTCTTCTGAAAGCTTGCGTACGTGTTCCGGAATTTCTATCGCCTCGCTTCGCATCTGGGCGCGCTTGTCGCGGTAAAGGATGTACGACTTCGCTGCCGACGTGTAGTCGTTCAACATGAGGTGCTTCTCAACCGAATCCTGGATGCCTTCCACGGTCGGGAGGAAATTCTTGTACTTCTTCGCGAAGCGCGCGAGCTCGCCTGCTACCTGGTGCGCCACAAGGATCGCGTCTTCCTGACTGCCTTCGCCTCCCGCCACCATCGCCTTCTGTATCGCGCTCACTATCTTTTCAAACGAGAACGACGTGATGCGTCCATCGCGCTTCTCGAGCTGCGGGATGATCTCGCGGTAGCGCTTCGTCTCCTTAGATTCTTCAACTTTTATCTCATTTTGAGGCGCTGATGCAACAGCAGGAGCGGACTTTTTGGTGGCGGCTTTGGCGGCAGTTTTTGGCATAGGAATAGAGCTTACTAATAGGCGTCGAAAGGGGACGTGAAGTCTATTTTATCTCTCATAAATCCCCCTGTCATGGGGATATCGCATTCGGGATTGATTCCCCGTTTTGTGAAGGGATAGAAAGCGTCGTTCCGATTCCCCAACCCTCTCGGACAGCTTCTCCCGCGCGTGTCTCTAAGACATATCGGACAGGTTGCGGAGGATAAAAGACGTTCGGGTACGTGCTCGTCGCGATATCCGAATCAATCTTCAAAATAGTGCCCGTGTCCGAGAGCCAAATCATATCGATGGGCACCAGCATATCCTTCATCCAGAATCCGTACGTGTCGTCGTGCCCGAATACAAACAGCATTCCGTACTTTTCCGGGATATCGGTGCGACCGCCAAGCCCAAGCTGCTGTAGAGTGCTATCGGTCACTATTTCGTAGGTGAATCCATTCACCTCCACCGTGCTCGTGGATGTCTTAGAAGGCAATTGCGCCGCAGGAGCCGGATGTCCTATGGCATACGCTATAAGACAGAGCGCGGCAAGCGTTATGACGAGTCCGGTAAGCAGATATTTGCGGTTCATACGCCGCGGGCGTTTATAAGATACCGCGCAATAAGGTCGACCTCGATATTGACCTCGCTGCCCTTTTTGAGGGTTCCGAGATTGGTGTGGGTAAGCGTGTGCGGGATAAGCGCGACGGTCACATTCCTGCCCTTCCTGCGAGCCACGGTAAGGGAGACGCCGTTTATCGCGATGGATCCGTGCTCGGCCACAAATTTGAGAAGACTCTGAGGGAGCTCGATGGTGAGCAGATATACGCCTCCCTTCTGCTCGACGCCCGCCACTCGCGCGCGCGTATCCACATGTCCCTGGAGTAAATGCCCGTCTATAAAAGTCTTGAGGGTAAGCGAGCGCTCGAGATTCCGTACGCTTCCCTTGGTGAAGCTCCCTGCCGTCGTCTTTTTCAATGTTTCGGGAATGTATTGCACACTGAAGGAATTCGCGTCCTTCTGTACGACCGTGGAGCAGATGCCGTCGACAGCGATAGACTCCCCGAGAGAGAGTTTCCAGGCTTTAGGCTTAGCCATAGTCACCCTATAGAGGCCTTTCTCTTCCTTTACTCCCTTGACGGGTGCGGTCGCGGTGATGATGCCGGTAAACATACTATTTCTTCTTGAATGATTCCCTTATAAATCCTACGTCTGAAGCGATGGCGGCCATAAGCGCGAGCTCGTCCGGGAACTGCTCGGAATCCCGCACTTTATCCTTAAGAGTTACGGCAATCTCCTTCCCGTAGATATCGCCGACCCAGTCTATAAGGTGTGCCTCGAGCACACTGCGGGAGGGATCAGCGTATACGGCGGCCGGGAAATCCTCGCCGTCTACACGCACGACTGCGGCGTAGATGCCGGAAGCGGAAGCATCGGTAAGCGGAATGTTGGCCGTCGGGAACCCGAGCGTGCGCCCGTATCCCTTTCCTACACCGACGGTGCCGCGAAATTCCATCCGCCTACGATAGCACTACACGCGGTGCTACACTAAATATGATGAATATCCCCGTGCTCGACCCGAAGGGCCCGATCGCACTTGCGGAGATGCACGTGATGGTGATCACGGTCGTGCTCTGCGCCATCGTCGTCATCCCGGTCTTCTTCCTGCTGTTCTACTTCGCGTGGCGGTACCGTGCAGGGAGCCCGCATGCGTCCGCGCTCCACCTCCCCGACTGGGATCACGACAACCGCGCGGCGGAATTTTCGTGGTGGCTCGTGCCGACTATCATAATAGTAGTGCTCGCCATAATAGCCTGGCAGAGCACCCACGCGCTCGACCCATATAAGCCGCTTCCTGGTGATGTGCCAGCAATCACGGTAGACGTGGTAGCGCTCGACTGGAAGTGGCTCTTTATCTATCCGGCAGAGGGCATCGCGAGCGTAAACAAGGTGGAATTCCCGGCGGGAACGCCCGTGCATTTCTACCTCACCGCAGACGCGCCCATGAACTCGTTCTGGATCCCCGCGCTCGCAGGCCAGATCATGGTCATGCCCGGGATGACTACACAGCTCAATGTAATGGCGGATAACCCGGGCACCTATAACGGCATGTCGGCCAATATCAGCGGCGAGGGGTTCTCCGGGATGAGCTTCACTGCCGAATCCGTCTCGCAGGATGACTTCGATGCCTGGGTGGCTTCTGCCAAGAGCGGTTCGACTCCGCTCGACCGGAGTTCGTACGCAGCGCTCTCGGCACCGAGCTCGTACCTGCCCGTCGCGTATTATGGAACGATCGATAATGATCTCTTCGATTCAATACTCATAAAATACATGGCGACCTCTTCTTCTGTGGGGGGCATGGATATGGGTATGCACATGCCATGACGTTCACCCATTTTATATTCGGGAACCTTTCATTCTCTGCGCTTCCGGAGAACGCTATCGCGTGGGGCGGTGCGCTCACGGTCATATTCGGCGCGGTCATCGTGCTCGCGCTCATCACGTTCTTCAACGCCTGGACCTGGCTCTGGCGCGAGTGGCTCACTAGCCTCGACCCGAAAAGAATCGGCGTCATGTACATCCTCGTCTCGGTAGTGATGTTCGTGCGCGGACTCTTCGACGTGGGTCTCATGCGCGTGCAGCAAGCGACTTCGGTCGGCGATGCGCACGGCATCCTCACGGCGACCCATTTCCAGGAAATATTCTCGGCGCACGGCTCCATCATGATCTTCTTCGTGGCGATGGGATTCATGTTCGGCATCGTGAACCTCGTGCTCCCGCTCCAGATAGGTGCGCGCGATGTCGCATTCCCCTTCCTCAACTCCGCGAGCTTCTGGCTCTTCTGCGCAGGTGCAGCACTCATCAACCTCTCGCTCATCGTGGGCGACTTCTCGACCGCGGGCTGGCTTTCCTATCCGCCCTTGTCCGAACTCGCGTATAGCCCAACCTCGGGAGTCGACTACTGGATATGGAGCCTGCAGATAGCCGGCATCGGCAGCTTGTTATCGGGAGTGAACTTCCTCGCGACCATCGTGAAGATGCGCGCGAAGGGCATGTCCTACATGAAGATGCCGATGTTCGCGTGGACGGTGTTCGGCGCGATGACGCTCGTGGTGTTCGCGTTCCCGGTGCTCACCGTCACCCTCGCGCTCCTTTCACTCGACCGCACACTCGGTATGCATTTCTTCACCGCCGCGGGCGGCGGCAACATGATGATGTACGTGAACCTCATCTGGGCGTGGGGCCACCCGGAAGTCTACATACTCATCCTGCCCGCGTTCGGTATCTTCTCTGAAGTCGTGTCGACCTTCTCGGGGAAGAAGCTCGCCGGGTACGCATCCATGGTCTACGCCATCTGGGCCATCGTCTTCCTGTCCTGGCTCGTATGGCTGCACCACTTCTTCACGATGGGCGCGGGCGCAGATGTGAATGCATTCTTCGGCATCATGACGGCGGTCATCGCGATACCGACCGGGGTGAAGATATTCAACTGGCTCTTCACCATGTACCGCGGCAGGATACGCTTCACCTCTCCGATGCTGTGGTTCATGGGCTTTGTCGTGCTCTTCACGCTCGGCGGTGTGGCGGGCGTGGTGCTCTCAGAGCCCGTCGCTGACTACCAGCTGCACAACAGCCTATTCCTCGTCGCCCACTTCCACACGATGATCGTGTCGGGCGTGCTGTTCGGCTACTTCGCGGGAGTCACATACTGGTTCCCCAAGGTCACGGGATTTCATCTTAACGAACGCTGGGGTATCCGCGCATTCTGGCTGTGGCTCGTAGGGTTCATCCTCGCGTTCGGCCCGCTCTATATACTCGGCTTCATGGGAGCCACGCGCAGGCTCGACCACTACGACCCTTCTATGGGCTGGCAGGGACTCTTCATCGTCGCAGCGGTCGGCGCATTCCTCATCATGCTCGGCTTCCTCTGCCAGATCATCCAGCTCGTCGTGAGTATCCGCGACAGGAAGTTGAATCCCGACACCACGGGCGATCCGTGGTACGGCCGCACGCTCGAGTGGTCGATGCGCTCGCCTGCGCCCGAGTACAACTTCGCCGTACTGCCGGAAGTCACGGAACGCGATGAGTTCTGGGTGATGAAGCAGGCTGGTACCGCGCATGCTGCCGCACCTATCTATGAAGACATCGCGGTGCCACGCAATTCCGGGGCCGGCATTCTCATCGGCGCATTCGCGGTGGTGATCGGCTTCGGCATCATCTGGCACATCTGGTGGCTCATGATTGTCGGGCTTATCGGCGTGGCTGCATGCATTATCGTGCGCACGTTCGACGAAGACACCGAGCGCGTCATCTCCGCTAGCGAGGTTGCCCGCATCGAGACTATGAAAACGATATGACCCAATACAAACCAGAAGAAATAGCAGCAGACAGCAAGAGCGTGTTCGGGTTCTTCACGTACCTCATGACGGACCTCGTGCTGTTCGCTGCGCTCTTTGCGACTTATGCCGTGCTCCACTCGGGCGTGTTCGGCGGCCCCACGAGTGAAGAGATATTTAATGCGCCGTTCGCGCTCCTTGAGACCGTCATCCTGCTCGCGTCGAGCTTCTCCTGCGGCTTGTCGCTCCTCGCTGCAAGGCGCGGGAACTCGCGCGGCGTCCTCGCCTCGCTCGCTATCACCTTCGTACTCGGAGCGGTCTTCGTCGTGCTCGAGCTCTCAGAGTTCGCGCGGCTCGCGGCAAGCGGCGTGGGCCCTGGCGTGAGCGCGTTCCTTTCTTCCTACTTCACCCTGGTCGGCACCCACGGTCTCCATATCATCATCGGCCTCGTGTGGATGACAGCGCTCGGTATCTCTATCTATGCGCGCGGACTCACCCGCGGGAATATGCGCAAGCTCGCACTCCTCTCCCTGTTCTGGCACTTCCTCGATATCATCTGGATATTCATTTTCACTATCGTGTACCTCTCCGGCATCATTCTATGAACCCTACTCCGACTAACGACTACTTTGCAGACATCGGCTTCTGGCCGAAGGGCACCGGCGTGCGCCACTACATAATTGGCCTCATCCTCGCGCTTGTACTCACGATCATCCCCTTTGCATTACTTGAGATCCACCTCACGTCAAAGCACGAGACGTTCACACACCCATTCCTCATGGCGGTTGCAGTCGTATGCGCGCTCTTGCAGTTCCTGGTCCAGGTAGCGTTCTTCCTCCACCTCATAGGGCGCGGCGTCTCCCGCGAGCGTCTCGCGATATTCGGTGGCGCGTCCCTCGTGGTAGCGATACTCGTCGGTGGATCGCTCTGGATCATGACCGACCTCAGCGCGCGCATGATCGCACCGCCGAGCGATTCGCAGATGGAGCTCTACATGCAGGACCAGGGAGGATTCTAGGCATGAAGCGACTTGCTGAGTACTACCACCTCGCGAAGCCCGGCATCGTATACGGTAATGCGCTCACTACGCTTGCGGCGTTCCTCTTCGCTTCGCGGTTCCACCTCGAGTGGCCCTTGTTCCCCGCAACGCTGTTCGGTATCGCATTCGTCATCGGGTCGGCGTGTGTGTTCAATAACTACCTCGATCGCGATATCGATAAGCTCATGGCGAGAACTCGCGACCGCGCGCTCGTCGCAGGCAGGATAAGTGTCGCGAGCGCACTCACGTATGGCACCGTGCTCGGCGTGCTCGGCTTCGCACTCCTCTATTTCTATGCAAATGCGATCACTGCCGCGGTAGCGCTCTTCGGCTGGATCACGTATGTGGTCGTGTACGGCTGGGCCAAGCGCCGCGGCACGTGGGGTACGCTCGTGGGCAGCATCCCGGGCGCGGTACCGATCGTGGTGGGCTACACCGCAGTCGTCGGTCACTTTGATACTGCAGCGGCCATACTCTTCCTTATCCTCGTGTCGTGGCAGATGCCGCACTTCTACGCCATCGCGATGTACCGCGCAGACGACTACGCTGCAGCGGGTATCCCGGTGCTGCCCGCTAAGTATGGCGCACGCGTAGCAAAGATTCACATCGTGCTCTACCAGGTGCTGTTTCTGATCATCGCGCCCCTGCTGAGCATATACGGGTACGCAGGCCGCGCGTACGCGGGCGCCGTCATCGTGCTCGGCCTCTACTGGCTCACCGCGGGCGTGCGCGGATTCAGCGCAGTAGACGACGGCAAGTGGGCGCGCAAGGTATTCCTCTCATCGCTCATCACACTCTTGGTGTTCTGTGCGGTGCTTTCCGTCGCAGCGCTCGTTCCCTGATCGGTCTGCTACAATTCTCTAACGTATGGAAGAAGAAAAGCATGTGATTGAACTCGACGACGCGGTAGAACGTGAGGGCCTCGAGCACCTGAGCCGCATCGAGGCCGACCTCGAGGAAATCAAACGCCGCACCCCGAGCCCGCGGCACGCGCTCGTAAACGGACTCTTCCAGGGCGCCGGCGCGCTCGTGGGTGGCGTCATCGCCATTGTCATCCTCGGCTGGGCACTCTCCCTCTTCGGCCTCATCCCGGGCCTCGGCACCCTCACCCACGCCCTCCAAGACGCCTCCTCGCACTTCAATCCTCGATAAGGGACGCTACTTGTAATCTTCCGCCTGCATCTTGAACAGCGCGGCATACACTCCCCCTTTTGCGAGGAGTTCCTCATGGCTACCCAACTCTTCAACGCCGCCATCCTTGAATACGCAGATCCTGTCGGCACGCCTGACGGTCGAGAACTTATGCGAGATGAGGATGACCGTCTGGTCGGTCGTAGACGACTCGATGCGCTCGAAAATCTTCATCTCCGCTTCCGCGTCTACGGAAGCAGTCGGCTCGTCGAGGATCATGACGCCAGCCTTGCGATGGAGGAGTCGCGCGATGGCGAGGCGCTGGTTCTGCCCCTTCGAGGGATCGACTCCTCCTTCGAACTCGACCCCGAGCATCTGGTCATAGGTATTCTTCCACTGCAAGATAAAGCTTTCTGACTCGCTTGCCTGAGCGGAAGCAATGACCTCATCCATAGAAAGTGGTGCATCCGACCGTCCGATCGCAATCGCTTCCTTTACCGGCATATGGTACGTCGCGTAGTCCTGGAAAAGGACGCCGAGCATGTGGTTCCAGCTCTCGAGGTCGATCTCGCGTAAGTCATGATCATCGATCAGGATCCGGCCTTCGGTCGGATCGTAAATGCGACAAAGGAGCTTTACGAAAGTCGTCTTGCCCGCACCGTTCTCGCCGACGAGCGCGAACTTTTCGCCAGCATTGATTGTGAGAGAAATATCCTTAAGGATGAGGCGCGCAGAAGCGCCCTCTGCGAAGCGTTCGCTGTTCGGATAGGCGAAGGAAACATTCTCGAAGACAATGCTCGGTGTTTTGACAGGATCGAGGATTATCGGAGTAAGAGAGCGATACAGTATCGGCTTCGTGTCGATGAGCTGCAGGATATTCGCCGCGTACCGCGTCCATTCCTGCTGTCTCGCGATACTCATGAAGAAACCGCTGAGCGCGCTCTGGAGGCTGTTTATGGAGGCGAGGACGAACAGCATGGTACCTATCTCCATATCGCCCCGCACGACGCGGGAGATGATCCACACAGTCGCTCCTCCCACGATTATCCCGAGAAACAGCGTCGACCCGAGCGACCACCACAACTTCGCTTTCTCTGCTTTCACCTGCTTAGCGCCGAACCCTTCGAGGATCGTCTGTATGCGGTCGAAGAAATAACCGACGTTCTGGAAAAGCTTGAGTTCGATGAGCCAGTCGGTCTTCTCGAAATGACCATGCATGTCGTTGTACTGACGGCGGACCGAGGCCTCGGCGTTCCACATGCCCCATACGTTATCGCCGTACTTCGCCTGCGTGACGAACTTCGGGATGACGCCGATGATGATGGCGACGCACAGGAGCGGGCTGACCGCCACCAAGATAACGAATGCTACTACTACCTGGACGACGTTCTGTATGTTTGCGAATTGGTTCGTGACGAGATTCACGATCGAGAACACCCCGTTGTCGTTCACCTTATTCGCCAGGTCTAGGAATGCAGGATTCTCATACGCTTGGATGTCGATCGCCGCCTTTTTCCTGAGAATGAGAAGCTGGAACTTTTCGACGATGCGTATGTAGTTGTGCTTCTCGAAATATGCCTGAACGCTGTACAAGACGTCCGGAACGAATCCGATGATGATGTAGGCGATCACAAGAACCGTGAGCGCGTAGGTGAAGCCGGTGCCCGTCGTCCCCGCCCTGACGAGGCTGTTGATGAGGAGCGCTGACGTACCGGACTGCGCGAACGGTATGAACGCGACCAAGAAGGATACGAGTACAGTACCGGACGTAACCCACGGATAATATCCGAAGGTCATTTTGGTCAGTCTCCAGTTGACGCGGAGGCTATCCTTAGCGCCCTGCAATCGTTTCGATATGAATGTGGGAATCGCCCGCATGCGGTGAGTCTATCACGCGTCCTCTTGGATCATGACGCACGTATCTACTATTTACTCAAACGGGCGGAGGCGGGGAGATTCGAACTCCCGAGGCGGTTTCCCGCCTGCCGCCTTTCCAAGGCGGTGCACTAGACCACTATGCGACGCCTCCTGTGTCTTGCCTTTATAACAGAAAACTACGATTTTTGCCCGATGAGCGCCGCGATGCGGTCCTTGATGGGCGGGTGCGTGGAGAACATCCGGTCGATCCAGTCAGCGGGCTTCGCGCCGAACGGGTCGCCGATGAATAGGTGCGCGGTGGCATGCGATGCGCTCCGCATAGGCGCAGCGTAGCTCCCAATCTTCCCGAGCGCAGACGCAAGACCGTCTGGGAAGCGTGTGAGGAGCGCTCCGGACGCGTCTGCGAGGTATTCGCGGCGGCGCGAGATGGCGAGCTCGATAAGCGTCGCTGCAAGTGGCGCGAGCAGTATGCCCACCACCGCGAGTACCATGAGTATTGCGTTCCCTCCCCCGCGGTCGTCGCGCCGCCCACCGCCCCAGAACGACATACGTAGGAATAGGTCGGCGACGATAGCCACGAATCCGGCGAGCACCACCGCGGTCGTCATGAGCAATATATCGCGGTTGCGCACGTGCGAGAGTTCGTGCGCGATCACTCCCTCGAGCTCTACGCGGCTCATCATAGCGAGGAGCCCGGTGGTAGCGCACACCACCGCGTGACCCTCGTCACGCCCCGTGGAGAATGCGTTCGGTGCAGGATCCTGGATCACATACAGTTTGGGCATCGGCATGCCGGCGGTGATGACCAGGTTCTCCGTCACGGTATAAAAATCGAAGAACTCCTCGCGCGTCGCTGGGCGCGCGTTCGTCATCGAGAGCACCTGCTTGTCGGAATTCCAGTACGCCCACACGTTCATGAGTATGGCGAAGATGATCGCCACGTAGAGGATGACGGACGAGTCGAAGTACCAGGCCGCGCCGTACCCGACCGCGATCACGAACACCAGGAACCCGATCATCATGAACCAGGTGCGGCGCACATTGCTTGCGCGTTCTTGGTAGAGGGATGGGGTCATAGGGAGGCTATGATACCAGACTACCGGGTGTCGGGACCATTAAGACGGGGCTGGTGTGCGGGCGCGTACGTCTTCGGGAACAGGAGCGTAGAGAGCTCGGTGTGCTCGATGCCCTTATAGCTTCTGAGCTCGCTTATCGCGCGTGTGTCAAAACCGGTGGAAGAAGAGTCCCGTTCGAACTTGAGCGCACGTGTGCTCTGGCGCACCAGCAGGATGCCGATGACGAGCGTGAGTACAATGACGCCCGCCGCGAGCGCGCCAGTGGGCGTCTCGATGAACGGGAGCACGAGCGAGGGGTCGAATGCCGACCAATCGATTTCGGGCATGCTGAAATTGATGGCGGACAGATCAAACTGCATGCCCTAAGTATACACATGCTATCGTTGGGCCATGGATGCTTCTGAAGGCGTGAGTGCCGACCTCAGAGATTTTAACGATTCTATAGACAGCGTAGCCGGAGGGACGTCTGAATTCATCTGGAAGCGCCATGCAGGGCTCGCCCGCGCAACCATTGCCGTCACCGTGCTCCTCATGGGCGCCATGGGGTATCTGGATATCCTGTTCTTCTCAAAGAATCCCGGCGCCGACCCACGGTTCCCCATCGTCCTCTTCCTGCTCCCGCTCCTCATTCCGCTCCTCCTCTACAAGATCGTCGCCGCGCGTATGCAAAAGCTGTTCTACAGCCAGCTCGCTCTAGCGCTCGGCTATGCGTATGCGCCTTCTGCACCCATCGCGACGGCGTCCGGCCACCTGTTTTCCATCGGTCACGATCAGCGCATCTCGGACGTGCTCTCCGGCACGTACCGCGATCATGCTGCGCGGTTCTATACCCTGCAGTTCATCACCGGCAGTGGGAAATCACAGGAGACGCACGAATACTTCGTGTGTGAGATAGACGCGGGCGCGGTACTCCCCGAAATACTCATCAAGTGCCATACGATGCGCTCGATCCCCTTCGCGCCGTGGCAGCCTCCGAAGACCGTACCGCTCACGCTCGAGGGCGATTTCAACAAGAGCTTCGATGTCTACGTACCCGACGGGAATCAGATAGAAGCACTCGAGGTGCTCCAGCCGGACCTCATGGCGTCGCTCATGGATGGGTACGCCTCATACAGCTTTGAGTGCAGTGGGGACAAACTCTACGTATTCACGCAGAACGAACCTCGAACGAAGGAATCGTTCCAGGCTGCTGCTGCGCTTGTCGATCAGCTTTTCGATAAGCTTTTGCCGCGACTCGCTGAAATAGGTACGCGCGCTTAGAACTGCACTTTCACCGGCTCTGCTTCCGCTGCGTTCGCGAGCTCGAAGAGCGTCATCGGCTCGAAGTGGAACGTGGACGCGATTACATTGCCCGGGAACGACTGCATGGCAGTGTTGAGATCGCGCACCGTGGAATTGTAGAAACGGCGGGACGCCTGGATCTTGTCTTCTGTGTCGCCGAGCTCCTGCTGGAGCTGGAGGAAGTTCTGGTTCGCCTTCAGGTCCGGGTACGCTTCGGCAACCGCGAAGAGCGACTTGAGCGTGCTCGTGAGCTGGTTCTCGGCCTGAGCCTTCTCCGCTGGTGCGGTCGCGCTCATCGCTGCCGAACGCGCTGCGGTCACATTCTGGAACACGCCGCTCTCATGCGCAGCGTAGCCCTTCACCGATTCCACGAGGTTCGGGATGAGGTCGTAGCGACGCTTCTCCTGCACGCTGATATCGGAGAGTGCTTCTTTCGCGCGCTGCGTGCGCGTGACGAAGCCGTTGTAAGACGCGATCACCCACAGCACGAGGAGCACGACAACTGCGATAACGATATAGAGGATAGTCATGCGCATATTCTACGATGCACTTCCTGAAATGCAAGAGCCACGCTAATCGTGCACCGTGACGGAGGTGCCGAGGGGCGTCCAGTCGTAGAGCTTCTTCGCGTCGTCGAGCGGCATGTTCACACAGCCGTGCGACCACTGTTCGCCGAAATGATCGTGCCAATAGGCGCCGTGGATCGCACCTCCCTCAGGCGTGAAATAGAGGTCCCACGGGACTCCCGGAAGGTCGTAGTACTGATCGCTGATACCGGGAAGCGGCCCCTGCATATACCGGGACGGCGTCTTTCCGTAGACCGTGAAGCTGCCGCGCGGCGTGGGCGTAAGGTCGAGCCCCGTGGAGACGGGCACCTCCATAAAAAGAGCGTCCCCATCATAGGCGTACAGCTTCTGTTCTGAACGATCGATTACGATACGTTTTGTTGTCGAAGCTTCTACCGTTTCCACCGGTTCCGTAAACGCGTGGACATAATCGGCCGCAACGTAGAATGTCTGCGGCAGCCGATCAGAGTATCGCAGCCATTCCCCAAAGATTACCTGGTACCAGATACGTCCGTCGCTATCCTCGCGCGTAGTGGTCGCTACTTCGAGCACCATGCCGTTCCTAAGCGGAAGGACCGTACTGCTGCTCGCACTGGGTTCGGAGCGCGCATTGACGCAGCCACCCGACCAGTCCCAGACGCAACTGTCAGTTATTTGTATATACGTATGAACTGCAGCGAGCGATTGCGCTTCATCACCGGCTTGCGCTGCGATATGCGGAGTGCTTGTCGCGGCGTAGCTAGTTTGCACTACACCTCCTGGTACTTCCACCCTATCCCCAGGGTGCGGGAATAATCCACCTCGGGTGAGTACGAGGACCACTCCGATGCCAAACCCGGCAGCTAGTGCCAGGAATATATTCCTCTTTGTCCCGCCGCGCATACGTAGTCGCAGTATGGGGCTTCGCGGATACTCCCGCCAGGAGGACCTGGAGGCAATACCGCGCTTCAATGGGTTAGAAGCCCATTCCGCCCATGCCCTCGTCTCCCCCGGCTGGTGCCGCTTTCGGCTCCGGGATGTCCGCTATGGCACTCTCCGTAGTGAGGAGTATCGCTGCTGCAGAGACTGCATTCTCCACAGCGCTTCTCGTGACCTTCACCGGGTCGATGATTCCCTCTTCGGTCATGTCATCCACCATCTCATCGGCGAGCGCGTCGTAGCCGGCCATCGCGCGGCCTGCCTGCACTTTCTCCACGATGCTTGCGGCATTGTCTTTCCCTGCATTGATAGCGATCTGGCGGAGCGGGACTTCGAGCGCGCGCACCACGATGTCGTATCCGACCGCTTCGTCTTCCGTCATGCCCTTCATCTGCGCATTCGCGAGCTTCTTCGCGACTTTCGCGAGCGCGGTACCGCCGCCCGGCACGATGCCCTCTTCAATAGATGCCTTCGTCGCCTTCACGGCGTCGTCTATTTTATCCTTGAGGTACTTCATCTCGGTCTCCGTTGCGGCACCCACGCGGATGACGGCCACGCCGCCCGAGAGCTTCGCGATGCGGTTCTCTACCTGCTCTTGGTCGAACTTCGACTTCATGCCCTCTATTTGCGCCTTGAGGTTCTCCACGCGCGCAGCGATGTTCGCTTTCTTTCCCTTGCCGCCGATGAAGGTGGTCGTGTCCTTCGCCATCACGACGCGCTTCGCGCCGCCGAGTATGGTGAGCTCGGCATTCTCGAACGTCATGCCGGTGTCACTCGTGAGTACCTGCGCGCCCACGACCGCTGCGATATCCGCGAGCATGTCTTTCTTGCGGTCGCCGTATCCCGGAGCCTTCACCGGAAGGATGTTGAATGTACCGCGGAGTTTATTCACGATGAACGTCGAGAGCGTGTCGCCTTCATAGTCGTCTGCGATGATGACGAGGTCCTTGCCGCCCGCCTTGATCACCTTCTCCAGAAACGGGAGCACGTCCTGCACCGTGGTGATCTTCTTATCCGTCACGAGTATCGCCGCATCCTTCATCTCTGCCTCCATGCGCTCTGGGTTGGTGATGAAGTACGGAGAGACATAGCCCTTATCTATCTGGAGTCCTTCCACGACCTCATTCGAGAGCTCTGTGCCCTGGGACTCTTCCACGGTGACCACACCGTTCTGCCCGACTTTCTCCACGGTCTCCGCGATGATGGAGCCGAGCTCCTCGGATTCTGCGGCGATGGATGCGACCTGCTTGATCTCACTCTTGCCCGAGACTGGCTTCGCCATCTTCTTGAGTTCAGCGACTGCTGCATCGCGCGCTGCTTCCATACCGGAGCGGATGCCCATCGCGTTCGCGCCCTTGGTCACGCGCGCGAGGCCTTCGTCGATCATCGCTTCGAGCAGCACCACGGTCGTCGTCGTGCCGTCGCCCGCGACGTCGTTACTCTTATTAGCAACTTCCTTCACGATTTCCGCGCCCATATTCTCGAACTTGTCCTTGAATGAAATTTCCTTGGCGATGGAGACGCCGTCGTTCGTGATGCGCGGGCCGCCGTAGGAGCGGTCGATGACGACGTTGCGCCCTCGGGGACCGAGCGTGACTTTTACCGCGCGTGCGGCCTTCGCGAGCCCTGCGTGGATTGCCTTGCGTGCTTCCTCACCGAAAAGAATCTGTTTTGCCATGTATGGAGTTACTTATTTGATAACCGCTAGCACCGACGCCTCCGTGAGCACGAAGTAATCCTCGCCATCCACTTTCACTTCGTCGTATCCGTACTTTGAAAATATGACCTTGTCGCCCACCTTGAGCGTCATCGGCACAAGCTTGCCGTCTTCGTAGCGGCCGGGACCCACTGCCACGACCGTACCCTTCGCGGGCTTCTCCTTATTAGCCGTGTCTGGGATGATGATGCCCGATACGGTCTTTTCTCCTTTCTCTACCGGCTTTACTACTACCCTGTCTGCGAGCGGACGTATTGAGAGCGTTTCTGTCTTCGCCATAGTTTGAAAAATATTCTGCTAAGCGCCCCTGCTTGGTGTGGATAACTATAGAGAAATACCCAGGTCGGCGCAAGGAGCGGCGTCTTGCCCGAGACCCACGCCCATGGTAAGGTAGTGCCTACCAATGCAATCGCTTACGGCAACACTGCCCTACATAGAAATCGGGCTTTCCCTCCTCCTCATCATAGGTATCGTCCTCCAGCAGCGAGGCGCGAGCCTGGGAGGTGCGTTCGGTGGCGATAACTTCGCTTCTACCTTTTATAAGCGCCGCGGCGCCGAGAAGTTCCTCTTTAATGCGACCATCGTCGTCGCTATCCTCTTCGTGGCATCCGCTATCGTTTCGTTCGTCATATAACATCTGCCATGCGGGACTTTCTCTCGCGCACTCGTTCACTACTTGCTCGCACCTTTCGCGTAGGGATATTCGAGCGTCTCTCTTCCTATATGCGTTCCCTCTCCGCGGGTGATCGCACCATCGCGACCGCGCTCGCCGTGCTCGTGATATTCGCCGGGCTCCTTTCCCTATACGGTCTCGAGCAGCACTTCCTGGTCACCGAGCCAGCCTACGCAGGCGTACTCCGGGAGGGCGATGTCGGCGCACCGCGATTTGTGAACCCCCTCCTGGCGCTCTCCGACTCCGACCGCGACCTCACCGCGCTCACGTACGCGGGCCTCATGGGCGAAGACGGGAGCGGCGCGCTCGTCCCTGTGCTCGCACAGAACTACACCGTCTCTCCGGACGGAAAAACCTACACCTTCACGCTACGCGCGGGTGCGAAGTTCTCGGACGGCACGCCAGTCACGGCAGACGACGTGGTCTACACGGTGGAGAAAGCGCAGGATCCCGCTATCAAGTCTCCCGAGTACGCGAACTGGTCGGGCGTAGCAGTACAGGCGGTGGATGCGCGTACGGTTGAGTTCACGCTCAACAAGGCCTTCGCGCCATTCCTCGGGAACACGACGCTCGGCATCCTTCCCTCGCACCTCTGGAAGAGCGTGTCTGACGACGACTTCACGTTCTCTCCTATAAACACGAACCCAGTCGGCGCCGGTCCGTTCGCGGTCTCATCGGTTGGGCGCGATGGTGATGGCGTTATTCAGTCGTTTCACCTCAAGGCAAATACGAGCTACGTGCTCGGCCGCCCGTACCTCTCCGGCATCGACTTCACCTTCTTCTCGCAAGCATCGGATCTGCAGTCCGCGCTCCAGAGCCACCAGGTAGACAGCGCGTACGGCATCCCAGGCAAGGACACGCTCGAGGCGCCGTACTCGCGCGTGTTCGGCGTGTTCTTCAATGCGAGTGAGGAACCCGTGTTCGCGCACAAAGAAGTCCGCGAGGCACTCTCGCTCGCCATCGACCGCGATACCATCGTGAACCAGGTGCTCGGCGGATACGCGACCCCGCTCATGGGGCCCGTGCCGCCGGGAAGCGGCGTGCCGGCCATCCCCACTCCCGACCCAGCCACCCGCATCGCGGATGCGGCCAAGGTGCTCACCGATGCTGGGTGGACCTACGACAGCAGCGCGCGCGCATGGAAGCTCGCCAAGTCGAGCGAGACGCTCTCGGTGACGCTTAGGACTTCGAACGTGCCCGAGCTGAAAGCGGTCGCTACCCAAATCCAGTCCGACTGGCAGCAGCTCGGCGTACCGGTGAATATCGAGCTCTACGAACCCGGCGACCTCACCCAGAACGTGATACGCCCGCGCGCGTACGGAGCGCTCCTCTTCGGCATGGTTATAGGCAACGACCACGACCTCTACGCGTTCTGGGATTCCGCCGAGCGCACCGACCCCGGTCTCAACATCGCGATGTATTCCAACAAGACCGTGGACGCTCTGTTGGAGAAGGCGCGCGGCGAGAGCGACCCGGCGGCGCTCACAAGCGACCTCACGCAGATAGACACCGACATCGCAGCCGACTATCCTGCTGCCTTTACGCACGCACCCGACTTCCTGTATACTGTTCCCAACGGGTTACAGGGCGTCGTGCTGCCCCAGATCACCTCTCCGTCCGACCGGTTCGCCACCGTCACTGGCTGGTACCTCGATACGGAACGCGTCTGGCCGTTTCTGGCACGCGCTCGGCAGTAGTTCTCATTTTTGTACGGGCTCGAAAGCATTCATATGAAATCGCTTTCATCCGAATTATTACGATTAGCAATTAGTTAGAACAATATGACACCAGCACCAGCGCCGGCTCCGGCGCCTCGCGAGGCAAGTGGGGACGGCGAACGCCGGCCCGATCACGGCCCGCGCACCAACCAATTCCGCGAAGGCGGGAGACGTCCGCGTGGCGGAAGAGGCCGCGGCGGTAACAGCCGCCCAGGCCGCGCAAGCCGCGACATCCGTCGCATCCTACGCCGCCCAGGAGGACCAAGCTCGGGCGCGCCCCAGAAGCGCGTAGAAGATTACTCACCAGCAGCGCCAGCCGAGAATGTCGTCCGCGTAGTTCCGCTCGGCGGAGTCGAGGAAGTCGGTCGCAACATGTTCGTCGTGGAAACGAACGGCGACATCTTCGTATTCGACGCAGGATTCCAGTTCACGAGCGAGGACGAGAGCCCGGGCGTCGACTACATCCTCCCGAATACGCGCTACCTCGAAGAGAACCAGGACCGTGTCCGCGCGGTATTCATTACCCACGGTCACCTCGACCACATCGGCGGCATCCCATTCCTTATGGCCCGCTTCGGCAACCCGCCTATCTACACGCAGAACCTTTCTGCTGTGATGATCATGAAGCGCCAGGAGGAGTACCCGGATATGCCGAAGCCCAACATCGTCGTGGTGGAAGCGCCCAGCACCCATACCATCGGACACACCAAAGTTCACTTCTTCCCGGTGACGCACTCTATCCCTGACTCGATGGGCATCTCGGTTGAGACACCGTACGGCAACGTCATCGTGACGGGCGACCTCAAGGTCGAGCATATCGACAACATCCCCGTGCCAGAGGAAGACAAGAAATGGAGCGCGCTCGGCGCACAGAAGAACCTCCTCTTCATCGCCGACTCGACGAGCTCTGAAATCGACGGGTTCTCCGTCCCGGAGCAGAAGGTCCGCGACACGCTCGAGGACATCATCAAGACGGTGAAGGGTCGCCTCATCATCGGCACCTTCGCGTCGCAGTTCGACCGCATGGTCAACATCATCCGCATCGCGGAGAAGTACAACAAGAAGATCGTGATGGAGGGCCGCTCTATCAAGACCAACTTGGAAATCGCGCAGAAGGTCGGCCTGCTCACCCTCGACAAGGGTACGGTCATCCCGGCCCAGGAACTCGGCGACTACCCGCCCGACAAGATCGTCATCTTGGCGACGGGCGCCCAGGGCGAGGAGTTCGCTGCGCTCATGCGCATCGCGACCAAGCAGCACAAGTCTATTACGTTCAACGACCGCGATACGGTGGTGCTCTCGTCGTCCGTCATTCCGGGTAACGAGCTCTCCGTGCAGAAGCTGAAGGACAACCTTTTGCGCAGCGGCGTGAACCTGCTGCACTACCGCTCGAGCGACGTGCACTCGGGAGGCCACGCGCGCTCGGCAGAACTCGTGTGGATCAACAAGAAGGTCAACGCGAAGTTCTTCATGCCGGCGTACGGCTACTACTCGATGACCGCATCGCACGCGAAGGCGGTCGAGCAGGCTGGGCGCTCGAAGGACACCATCGTCATCGCCGACAATGGCACGGTGATAGACATCGTGGACGGCGAACGTCTCGACATCCACAAGCAGAAGGTGCCGTCTTCCCCGCTCATCGTGGATGGATTCTCCATCGGCGACATGCAGGAGGTCGTCATCCGCGATCGCCAAATGCTCGCGAAGGACGGCATGTTCGTGGTCATCGCGACCGTGAACCTGAAGACCGGCAAGCTCCGGAAGTCTCCGGACATCATTAGCCGCGGATTCGTGTACCTGCGCGAAAGCCAGGACATGCTTAACCAGGCGCGGCTTCTCATCAAGAAGACGGTGGAGGACTCGACCCAGGGCATGAACCCTATCGACCTCGACTACGTGAAGAACACGCTCAGCGATACGCTCGCAGGGTTCCTCTTCACCCGCACCAACAAGGCTCCGATGGTGATTCCTGTATTGATCGGGGTGTAAGCGCTAAACGTAAAACGCCGCCGAGTATAACCTCGGCGGCGTTTTGCATTTGCATCACACTAAAAACACTTACTCAGAGTCGGGAATGCACACACGCCCTCCGCCATATCCCCCCGGATTCGGGTCAAGGGTGATGCAGCCGTACCCCACAGGACATTCGCTATTGGGACCGCAGGATTTGTATTGCGAGCCGGTTTGCGCATCTTGTTCTGCACGCTGCTGCGACAAGGAGTAGAAGTAGTACCCCGCACCTACGACGACGAGCACGAGAACGGCGAGCAATATCTTCTCATGCAGTTGAAGCGTTCGGTTCATGCAGTTATTTAAGCACGCGCCGCCCTTTGGGCGGCGCGTTGCGTTTATGTGGCGCGTGTGGTGTTATATGGAGGAATCAACCTCGAGAGGACTGCTATGGATAGATTCGGGGTAAGGGGGTTCCTTACCAAAGAAAGTGCACGGGTCGCAAGACTCATGAATGACGCCAACACGCCGTATGTAGTGATTGGCCGCTATACCTATGCCTTCAGGGACAATTTCACCTCTTGGATGGCATACGCTGCGGCGCTCGCCGAAAGCGACATCGCGCGCAACACGCTGTCTGAGAATCTCCGCTGCGAGCTCGTCGACAATCATTCGGCGATGCTTCAGAAGTTCGCAGTGGACTCCAAGGCTCTGCTCCACTACAACATGCAGGCGGAGGTCGAGCAGGAGGCGAATGCGATAACGGAGCTGTTCAGGGATCCGATCCACGGAGGCTTCTACGGAACCGCGGTGTGCGCGATTCTCGAAAACACCTCGCCGGTCTTCATCCCTGAACTCGCGCGTATGGCCAAACAAGTCGGCTGTCAGGACTTCACGTACACCGACGTCCACGGCGCAGCCGACCAAAAGCACGCCAGTGCGCTCGAAGCCGCGCTCGTCGCCGAGTGCGCAATGGTTGAGTCGCACAAACTCGATCAATTGCTCACCGAAGCCGCCGACCGCACCTACGCACTGCTGCAAGCCACCTGGCACTAGCCGCCACGGCGGAACGAATGACGAAAGTCGTTCGTTCCCACCGGGCGGCTTTCGTTATACAAAAAGGCCGCCTTGGGGGCGGCCTCATTGCATTGTCGTTATTGACGACCTGCTATTCCTGATCGCTCGATACTGATAAGCGGGATCTCTTTGAACATCTGCTCTTCGGGCATGAGCGAAATGGCGAGCCGACGATCTTCAAGAGCACCGCGCGAAGCATATCCTTCGACGCGGACGCCTACGAATCGGGTCTCGCAGATTAGGCACTGTTCGCTGGCCTCACACGAGACATAAAAAGGGTTTCCGTCGATCGAAATTTTGATTCTTCCGACCGAGGTACCGAATTCATTCCCGCAGGCAGGGCAGCAGTGTGATTCGGGCTCGTAGCAAGATTCGAACGAAAGCGCATGTGGCATCGGAACCTCCTCTTGTCCAAGATCAGTATAGCGCGATGCTACAATTCCCCTATCATGCGCCCACGGCTCACGCTCGCAGTTGGTAATTTCTTTGCGGTCGCGCATTTCTACCTCGTCATCTATATACTCACGCCGTACCTGGCGACATTCATGCCGGAAGAGTACACCGGCCTCGTGGTCTCGGCAGGCGCGCTCGGCACGCTCGCGCTCCTCCCCTATGCGCCGCGCGCGGTCGCGCGCATCGGCGGGCGGCGCCTCGCCATACTCCTTGCCGGGCTTGAGTGCATCGTGCTTTTCGCGCTCGCGCTCGCGCCGGTCGCGATCGTGGCGCTCCTCTTGGCTGCTATCGCGTGCGCCATCTCCCCCATCATCGCGTACTGCCTTGACCTCTTGCTTGAAGCCACGGTGCAGACTGAAGACTTCACTGGGCGCGTGCGCACCGCCTTCCTCACGAGTGGGAACGCTGCCCTCTTTCTCGCACCGCTCGTGATAGGGCTCGTGCTCGGTGCGGGAGACATGTACGAGCGCGTATTCCTCGCGGCCGCGGTCTCGCTCATCCCGCTCGTCATCCTCTTTTCTCTCCAGCGGCTCCCGGAGGGAGCACTCCCGCGACTCGTGCGCACATCGGAGTCTCTGCGCGCTGGGTTCCGCGACCCCGATGTGCGCTCTATATTCGTCGCGTTCTACCTACTCCAGTTCTTCTATTATTCGGCACCGCTCTATGTGCCGCTCTATCTGCATAGCGTGATCGGTATTCCTTGGAGTACGCTCGGCTGGGTGCTCGCTGTGGTACTCATACCGTTCGTGCTCATCGAATACCCAGCGGGGCTCGCCGCCGACCGCTGGCTCGGAGACCAGGAACTCATGCTCGCAGGATTCTTCATCGGCGGCCTCGGCGTCATACTTTTTGCATGGGTGACGGCAGCGACTCCGATTCTCGTCATTGTCGCGCTCCTTGCTGCCACGCGCGTGGGTGTCGGCCTTATGGAAGCGATGACCGAGGGTCACTTCTTCCGCAGGGTGACCGAGAAGGATGCCGGTATGGTGAGCGCGTTCAGGATGGGCCGGCCGTTCGCCGCGCTCACCGCGCCTATTGTGGCAAGTATCCTGCTCGCGCTCGGCGGGTACTGGTGGCTCTTTATGGGCTGCGGGCTCGTCGTAGCAGTGCTCGGGATGATAAGCGCGCTCGGTATCCGGGACGTCCGTTAGTCCGGAAGGGCGAATTTTCCCTTTTTAAGCACGATCATCCCCTCTTTGGTCAGGCTCGCGAGTGCGCCCTTCACCTGCTCTTCGCGCTCGCGCCCGAGGAGCGTGGTGAGTTTCTTTGATGGGAGAGGCCCTGCAGCGAGTGCGCGGAGCACGGCGCCACGCGCTTGGCGGAATGACCCGTCGAACTTGGCCTGCTTCGCGTACCCCTTCACCCTTGCATTGGTCTTCACCCCGGCATGTTTAAGCGCGGCACCGTAGTCCATAAGCGCCCAGTTCCACTCGCGCGCGCTATAGTTTTCCTTTGCCGCGGGCGCGGCAGCCTTGAGTGCCTTTTCTATTTCTCGATCTGAAACTTTTTTCTTGCGCGGAAAGAAATGCTGCATGACGACCGTACGTATGTTGGTCTCGATGAGAATATCGTGGGTGTTGTATGCGAACGCAGCGACGGCTCGCGCCGTGTACGGGCCCACGCCCGGGAGCTGTTCCAATTCTGCTGCAGACTTCGGGAACTCCCCGCCATACTCTTTCACCACCGTCTTCGCTGCTTCGTGGAGCATCTTCGCGCGGCGGTTGTAGCCGAGCCCTTGCCACGCGGTGAGGACTTTCCCGAGCGTTGCAGCCGCGAGCGCACCTACGTCTGGGAATTCGTCGATGAAATCTTCGTAGTACGGAATCACACGCTCCACCTGCGTCTGCTGCAGCATCACTTCGCTCACGAGGATCTTGTAGGGGTCGCGCGTCTTCCGCCACGGCAGGCTATGTCTGCCGTATTTCTTGTAGTACTCCCAGACTGCGCCCCTAAAGCTCGTAGATGACATCCTTGCGTTCCACAACCACCTTCCACCCGCGCTTACGCGCGTGGTCGAGCAGCTTCTGATTCGGGTTGAACGCAATCGGCGTCTCTACCATCTCGAGCATAGGGATGTCGCTCTCGGTGTCACCGACGCCGATAGAGCCCTCGAGGGTCAGTTCTTCCTTGCGAATAGCGCGCGTGAGTATCGCGGCTTTGTTACGCATCATGTCCTCGTCCTGGATGGTTCCGGTGAAATTGCCGGATGGGCCGGTCTCGTACCAGAATCCGTATGTCTTATCGAACCCTGCCTCGAACCCGAATCCTTCTGCGATGAACCGCGGCGAGTGCGAGATGGCGAGCAAGAAATATCCCTGCTTCTTCAGATCCTTGATGAGGTCGCGTGTGTACCGGTATACGCGATCTTTCTTTTCTTCTATTACTTCCCCAGCAGCGTTCGCCACGTCTTCGAATGGTACGCCCTTGAGCTGCTTGCCGAATACGCCGACCGCGTTCATGACGTACGTCTGGTAGTCGCCCTTCCGGTCGAGCCACTTCACGCGTGCATCCTCATATGCGTCGCGAGTCTCCTTCGGGAATATGCCGTTCTCGATGAGCTTGTCCACCAGGTCGAGAAACAGCGACCAGCGGAACACCGTCCCGTCGATGTCGAATACGGCTACGGGTCTCTTCTCCATACCCCTATGGTACCCCGCCTCGGGGCCAAATAGAACTATTGGACAAGGGGCTTTTTCTGGGTCTTTCTGCCTATAAAAGCGAGTAAGAACGTGAGACCGTTGACGGCAACCAAGTAGCCGGGAAACAGCAGATTGGCCGCGTTGAACTCCGTATTGGATGCTACGGCGAGGACAGCGGCCACGGTCGTGAACGCCCAGCCGGTCGGATTCTCTGACCATGCATCGACATATGATTTGCGCAGTGTGGGCAGTGCGGCGAGTGCATCAGCGAGCACTGAGAATACGAGCGCGAGTATCGCGTTGCCCGTCACCTGCCACGCGACGATCGCGACGATACCGAGCAGGCCGCACACGACGTCGAAGGCATTCCATTCCCGGTACCCATAGCCAGCAATTGAGAGCACAAATACGATAACTATCGTGATGCCGTCGACGATAACGAAGACGATCGACCAGGATGCTCCTTCATGGAACTGCGCGGCTATCGCGATGAGCTGGATGAAGAGCCAGAGACCCCAGGTGATTACATTCGGCCTTGTGGTGCCATGAAAAATATCCCTGACATAGGGAATCACCGAAGCAAAGCTGATGAGGCCTGCGACTGCTGCGAGCGCGACATGCCAATCCATATCTGAATACTAGCGTGCTTTGGGCCAACGGGTGGCAGCAGGAGGCCAGAGCTTGGTGAGGGGGTGCTGAGTGCAGTCGTGGGGCCGAGCTGGACAGATGTAGCGGCCGTAGAGGACGAAGCCGTTATTCACGTATTTCCAGTCTTTCTTCGGGATCATTGCTTCCAGGTCCTTCGAGATTTTAGTGAGGTCGGTCTGGTCCGTGAGGTCGAACCGGATGGCGAACCGCTTCACGTGCGTGTCGGTCGGAATGCCTTCATGGATGCCGTAGAGCTCCCCCATGACCACGTGCGCCGTTTTGTACGCGATGCCGGGGAGCCTCACCAGTTCTGCTTCTGTTTTGGGCACCTTCCCACCGAAGTCATCGCGGACTTTACGTGCGGACGCGATGATGGCCTTCGCCTTATTGCGGAAGAAACTGACGGAAGATATTTCCTTCATGAAGGTCGCGAGTGTCGCACCTGCGAAATCATCGACGGTTTTGTATTTCTTGAAAAGCGTCTCGGTGACCTTGTTCACTTGCTTGTCGGTCGTCTGTGCGGAGAGCATCACCGCGACCACGAGCTGGAACGAGGTCTTGTAGTGGAGTTCGGTCTTGGGCTCGGGATACATCTTCTTCAGTTTCGCGACGATCCTGCGCGCGCGCTTCTCTCGCTCCTTATTCACTCCGGGCTTCATGCCGAGCATTATACGCAAAAGCGGCCCCGTTTGAAACGAAGCCGCTTTTTACCATAGATAGCCGAGCGAGATTATCTTCTCTTCGGGCGAAAGAACAATAAGCACCGAAGAATCGCGGACGAGTATGCCTCCCGTCCTATACATCCGATAGATCTGCCCAGTGCGCTCTTTCACGTACTCAGTGACGTTTTTGTCGCGTCGCGCACGCGCCTGCCTTTTCAGGATAAAGTATCCCTCTTGGAGTTCTGCGAGCTTCATCTGGTGCCCTCCCTTCTCTCTTCTATGTACTCCTTAAACGCGAATTATTCAATGTTGAGGACGTCCTCGTCCCGGGGGAACGCAAAGCGGTAGAACAGCGAGACGAGCGTACCGCACGCGGCAGCGAGGAGGATGAAGGTGACGAGCCAGCCGATCACCGGCACGAGAGAGACTATTGAAATAGCGAGCATGCCGAACACCGCGTCGCGCCACAGGAACAGCGGTCGCTTCACGACGGTGCGCGCAAGCGCGCTCCCGGCGATCACGGCAGCGTAGAGGTAGGAAAGCAGTATGAGAAGCAGATATGCAGCGCCGAGTACGAACGCGATAGCAGCGCCCGCAAACGATGCCAAAAGAAGCAGGATGAACACCGGCGTCGCGACCATGACCCCGAACCCAAGCAACGTGAGCAGTATGAAGCGGCTCGAAGAACGCGGGAGCGCGCGGTCGACAACCGCCTGCGCGAGCCGTGGGAAGAGGCCGCCGATGAGTCCGGCTGCGATGATGGCCGCGAGCACGCGCACGAGGAAGAATATGCCGGCACCCGCGACGGCGAAGGTCTTGGCCTCCTGCGTAGTCGGCAGGAATGACTTCCCCGTGTAGGAGACGCCACCGTCGACCACGGCATCGGTCGGGATGTCGGCCTGCTGCGGCGCGTCGTAGCGGAGCACGCCGTGGATTACGGTACCGTTCGCGAGCGTGACGCCATCGCTTGCGACGACGTCCACGTCTCCGGCAAAAGTACCGGCAAGGGTGACGGTGCTGCCGTATATGGTGACCGGGCCACTCGCACCATGTGTGAACGAGACCTTCGCGCCTGCGACCCAGGCGAATGAGGGTGTGGCATCCACGGTGACCGTGCCGCCTGCTGCGATCAGGTCTCCCGTGACCGCGTCTTCGATGTGGACGCTTGCGCCCGCGACGCGCGCATCACCTGCAATAGGCTTTTTCGTGTTCACGGTGCCACCGAGGAGGAGTGCATCACCCGATACCGGTGCCGATACCGTGAGCGTGCCGCCGACTGCAGAAAGGTCGCCCGTCACAGGCGCAGTCACCGTGAGGTCGCCGCCGTAGAGGTAGGCATTCCCCGCCGGAGGCTCGGATACCACGAGAGAGCGGGAGCCCTCGAGGGTCGCAGCGTAGAGCCCGAGCGGCGCGAGGGCGGAAATGAGGAGCGCGATAGAGAGTGCGCGCATAGGTATCAGGATACCACGGTACCGGCGGGTATGGACGGTTCTACGGGAATCCGCTCCTTGCGCCAGAGCACGAGCGCGATGGCGAAAATGGCGAGGCACAAAATGGCAGAACCGAGGCAGTAGATGCAGATGGCCTTGATAAGGAAGACCTGGATAGCCTCGAATACAATCGACGCGACGACGCCGACAGCTCCAAGGAGGAGGAGGCCCCTGCGAGTCCACGCTACGCTGCGCGCGATCGCGAACGCTGCGACGACGATCAGCACTGCATAGAATCCGACGCCAAAGACGCCGAGCGGAATGCCGAAGAGGTGCGAGTACACGCTCTGCGCTACGACATTGCAGCCGTCGATGCTGTCGATGCCACAGACGAGCGGCGTACCCGTAAGCGCACTGTCGGCGAGGTACCACGAGTCGGCGAGCCCCAGCACAGAAAGCACGAGAATAAGCCACTTCATGGCCGAGGCGTTCATGGGCCTATTGTGGCATACTTTAGACATGGAAAACAACACCCCGATGACCGAGGAAGAAATCAAGGCGAAACTGACTCCCGAGGAGTATCATGTGCTGCGCGAGCAAGGCACCGAACGACCTTTCACCGGCGCGTACGTGGATAATCACGAGCACGGCATGTACAAATGCAAGGTCTGCGGACACGACCTGTTTTCATCAGACGCGAAGTTCGATTCCGGCACCGGCTGGCCGTCGTTCACCGATCCCGCCGTCGCAGCGAATGTCGGCGTGCGCCAGGACAAGGACGGGTATCGGAACGAAGTCTTCTGCAAGAACTGCGGCAGCCACTTGGGCCACGTGTTCGATGACGGACCAGCAGACAAAGGCGGCAAACGCTACTGCATCAACTCCGTCTGCCTCGCGTTCGAGGAAGAGAAGAAGTAGCTAGGGCGCGCGGCGCTGGAAATATGGGTCGGAGAGCATCGCGCGGAGCGCCGTGATGCCGTCGCCACGGATGATGACGTCGGAGCAGTTGTAGCTCGTGCCCATCGCAGGAGAGTCGAAATACACGATCGCCTTCAGTGCTGGGAAGGTCGTGGAAGCTTCGTCCTCAAAGCCCTTGAACCAGACCGCTTGAGCGCTCGGGTTAAGCCCGGTCGTGTATCCACACGACTGCGGGTCGGGTCCCAGCGCGCCCGTCTCAGAGAGCATCACATCCTTCCCTGTCGCAGAGGCCTCTTTATAGAAGGTCATGAGCGCGGGTTCGTCCTTCGGCAGCCGGTCCGTGAGGCTCTGGTTATAGGCCTGGGTGCCCAGGTAGTCAACATACGCATCGCCAGGGTAGAAGTACTTCCAGTCGCTGCTCCCGACTCCTTTGGAGTTGGTGTACACATCGCGCCCTGGCGAGAAGTCCCACTTCACATTCGTAGCACCGCTCGCGCGCATGAGCGTGACGATGTGCTGCCACGCAGGGATGAGCAGCTTGCCCGCAGCCGCGTGGTTCGTCGCCGGATCAAAGCCGTAGAGACACGGCGTGAACGTATCGAGCGCTGGGAACAAGCGGATGATGATCGGTGCACCGAGCGATGCGAGCTCGTGCGCCTGGTCTATGAGCTGCGTGTCCCACTTGCCCGCAGCGATATCGGCTGCCGTCGCGCACGTCTTGCCCCCAGCCTCGTCATAGACACCGCTGAACCAGGAAATCATCGGTGTGCGTCCGTTCGCGACATCCCACTTCGCCTGCACCAAGGGCTTGCTCGTCGAGAAGTCGTCCCATTTTGAATAGGTGCTGTCGATAGCAATCGGCTCCCCCACCGCATTCTGGAGATCGGTGAACTCTTTCTCGCTCGTGCCGGCATCTGCGAACGTTGCCAGTTTATCGACGTCTGCGTGCGCACCGAACATCAGCACCGACCCGGGCGGAGAAACAGGTCCTGAACTTCCTCCTGGAGCTGGAGTAGAAGTCGTGTGAGTTTTGTAACCGTAGTACGCGCCCCCGAGCACGATGATGATAATGATTGCGAGCAGGCCATAGCTATACCTGCGTGTCATAGTAGAATCATACAATATGGAAACAGCGATATTCGGGGGCGGGTGCTTCTGGTGCACCGAGGCGGTGTTCAAGATGTTGAAGGGCGTATCGCATGTGGAGCCAGGCTACGCAGGCGGTTCGCTCGCGAACCCGACCTACGAACAGGTTTCGACCGGTCGCACCGGCCACGCAGAAGTTATCAAGGTGGACTTCGACCCGAGCCAGGTAAGCTACCGCACGCTCATGACGGTATTTTTCGGAAGCCATGACGCGACGCAGCTCAATCAACAGGGCGCGGATGTCGGTACGCAATACCGCTCGGCAATATTCCCCACTACTCCTGGACAGGCGGAAGAAGCGCGAGCGATGATCGCCGAACTCAATGCTTCAAGCGACAAGGGCGACCCCATCGTCACCACGGTGGAAGAAAATACACCATTCTATCCTGCTGAGGACTACCATCAGAACTATTACGCAAATAACCAGAGCCAGGGCTATTGCCAGCTCGTCATCGCTCCTAAATTACAGAAGGTTCAGAAGCAATTTGCTGAGCTTTTGGCCCAGAAACCTTAACCAAATACCCATAGTTCTAGGGGATAGAAGGTCCTTCGCAGAGGGCCTTTTGTGCATATAGCGCCGTCAGAAGATGTCGCGGCAGAACACTCGTTTTGCCTTACCATTTACACCCGCTCGTATGCCCATACTCTCTGCCATCGGTCTCGGAATTCTGATCATTATGCTCAAGATGCTCGTACCCGCGATCTTTGCACAGCTTTCATCGACTATCATCGCGTTCCTGCACGGAGCGCAAGTATCAGCCGATGTTGCATCGCAACTCGCCGCATCTGCAGCATCTGCAAAATTCCCGACCCACTAACCGAACGGACCCTCCCGGGTCCGTTTTGTATTTATATCTAGAAACGGTTGGTACCGCCGCGTTCGCGGGTGCGGACTTCTTCTTCGTGGAGGCCGAAGTGGTGCCCGAGCTCGTGCCACAGCGTCTCGCGGATGGCTTCGCGGATGGCTTCCTCTGGATTCTTTAAATTGCGCTCGTGCATGAACTCCGTCGCTTCTTCGAGTATCGGGGTGCGGAAGAGCGTGATGGTGTCGGGCAGGGTGCCGCCGACGCCGTACTCGCCTCCCCGTTCGCTCTCTGGGATGCCGTGGTAGAGACCGAGCAGCGTCTCGTGCTCGCCTAGATGCTCCTCTTTGCGCGTGTCTTCGCTCGGCTCGTCTTCGATAAGGAGCACGACGTTATCGATGCGCTTCCCCCATTTCTCCGGAACTGCGTCCCATATCTCTCCTGCAAGTGAGCGGAATGCTTCGTCCGGCATGTCGAGGCGCTCAGTCATGTTTAGAAAACCGCTTGCGGAGGTGTTCGTACATTTTATGCAGTCGCGGATTGAGCGCCATGAGTATGCTCCCGCCCACGAACGCCACGATGGTGAAGAACACAATGTGGCGCACGAGCTCGAAGGTGGCCACGAACGGCAGGAAGTGCGTACTGAAATGCCACCCGAGCCAGGTCATCACCGGCACGAATATCACAAGCGCTGCGAGGTCTGCAGCCAGGAAGCCGAGCCACGACGCGTCGTTGAACCCAGCGAATATCGGCGAGATGAGGCGGATACCCGTCACAAAGCGCAGCAGGAACACAGCGCGCAAGGGGCGCTTGGGGTCGAATATCCAGGTGTTGTGGAGGCCAGACTCCACGAGGCGCGCATGGATCTTCTTCGCATACGGCGCGCCGAACTTCGCAAGCGCGAAAAGGAACGTGTCGCCGGTAAGGAGCGCAGCTATCGCGATAGGTATCGCGCGCGTGATCATCATCACCCCGATAGCCGAGAGGTACCCAGCCGTAAGCAGCGTGAGCTCTTCCGGTACCGGCGCGATGATGCCGGCACCAGCAAGGAGTACGAACATGCCGGCATAGGAAAGCTTTTGTACGACGAAGCTCGTCAGCATGATTAGAAACCGGGCAGGAGCTTACGCACGCGCGACACGAGTTCTATCGCTGCGAGGCTGTGCATGTCGCGCGGGCGCGGCAGGTCTACCGTGATGCGCTCCTTGATGCCGTGATCGGCGACGATAAATATCTCGTCGCCCAGCCGCACCGCGTCTTCTATCGAGTGCGAGACCATGAGCATGGTCATGCCCTTCTCGGTGCGCAGCCGCTCCACTTCTTCTCCGAGGTGCTCCGATGTCTCAGCGTCGAGCGCAGAAAATGGTTCGTCGAGGAGGAGGAGCTCCGGTTCCGATACGAGCGCCCGCGCGATACCAACACGCTGGCGCTGCCCGCCCGAGAGGTCGCGCGGGTACGCGTGGATGAACTCACCTATGCCGAGGTCGTGGAGCGCGAGGCGAGCGCGGTGCTCGGCGTTGTGGCGCGTGAGGCGCATGCCGGTGGCGCCAAGCAGCACATTGTCGAGCACCGTGCGCCACGGCAGGAGCGCGCCCGACTGGAATATCATGCGGGTCTTGGCGTGGAGCTCTATCGTGCCTGCGTCCGGCTTCTCGAGCCCGACCGCAAGAGAAAGGATGGTCGACTTCCCCGACCCTGACGGGCCCACGATGACCGTGAAAGAACCCTTCGCGAGCGTAAAGGTAATATCACGGAGCACTTCCGGAAGATGCGTATCGTAGCGGTAGCTTATGCCCTTGAATGAAAGTATCGGTTCCATATCACTCGAATTTATAGCGCTCCGCGCGCGCAAGGAGCGGCTGCCAGAGGAACACGTTGATGAGCGCGATAACCGCGACGAGGATGAGGAGCGCGTAGATGAGCGTGGTGTTGTCGCCCTGTGCGCCCGCCGTCACGAGGATGCTGCCGATACCGAATAGGTCACCCGCATTCGCGCTCGCGGGCGCGTACGCATGGAGCGCTTCCGCGACGATGACGATGTTCCAGCCGTCGGCGAGCGCGAGGATGGACCCCGTCACGAGTATCGGGAAGAGCGCGGGCAGCTCCACCTGGAACAGGCGCCGCATCCGAGAGAGCCCGAACACCTTACCTGCATTAATCACATCGCGGGGGATGACCTTGAGTCCGCCGATAGTGCTGAACGCGATGTTCCAGACCATCGAGAACACGAGGATGAAGAGAGCCGCGCCTTCGAGCGACCCCGAACGTACGAAAAAGAGAATCACCACCGGGAAGAATGCGAGTACAGGGATCGATTCGAGCACGTCGTACACTGGCAGGAGGAGCGCCTCGAGTTTCCTATTCCCCTCCGCAATGAATCCGAGCGGCACGCCGATAGCGAGCGAGATAAGGTACGCCACGAAAAGCCGCACCATCGATGCCGCGAGCGCAGCGATGAGCGTGCCGGTCTCAAGCGTGTAGGTAGGCGCGAGCGTCGCACCACCGGCCACGAGGGCTGCAATCACGAGTATGATGAACGGCACGAGGAAGCCGCTGAATATACGGTGCCAGAGCGTGATAGGGTGTGCGCGCCGCCCCCGGTGGCTGTAGTAGTGCATGCGGGCCATGCACCCAGTCTAGCACCGCCTAGCTCTCCCGTTTCCCGTGGAGAAGCATCTCAACCGCGTGCTCCATAGAGCCCGCCGGGGTGAGCGTGCCACCGTTCACGAAGAAGATCTCGTCCGCGTTCTGGATGGTGTTCAAGCGGTGCGCGATGATGACCTTGGTCGTACTCGCCGGAAGCTGCTTGAGGATGTCTTCGAGGAGCTGCTCGGTGACCGTGTCGATGTTCGCGGTGGCTTCGTCGAGTATGAGGAGCTCGGGCTCGCGCAGCGCTGCGCGCATGAATGCGATGAGCTGCTTCTGACCGAGCGAGAGCGAACCCGTCGCCTTCACTTTCGTGTCGAGCCCTTCTTCGAACCGGTCCACCAGTTTCTCAAGGTGCGCGTGGGAAAGCGCCGCGGCGAGCTCTGTATCGGTCGAGCCGACATACTTCTCGTTACCGTACACGATGTTGTCGCGCACCGTACCAGTGAACAAGAATGGTTCCTGAAGGATGAATCCGATTTTCTTGGTACGCGCCGCAAACTCATACGAGCGGATATCGCGGCCGTCGAGGTACACCGCGCCGCTTGAAGGGTCAAAGAGCCGCGCCATGAGCGACGCTGTGGTGGTCTTGCCGCCGCCCGTGGGGCCCACAAGCGCATAGGTCTTCCCTTTCTGAAGCGCAAAGCTCACATCATTCAGCACCTGCTTGCCGCCTGGATAGCTGAACGAGACATGGTCGAACGCAAGGACCGCATCGGCGTGCTTTGGAGCATCTGCTGGTATTACATTCAGATTGGATTTGAGTGAGAGCACGTCCTGGATACGATCGAGCGAGGCGAGCGCGAGCTGGAGGCTCGACCACACGGTCGCGAGCTGGCGGAGCGGATTGTAGAAATTGTTCACATAGAGGATGTACCCGATGAGGAGGCCGATGGTGAAGTGCCCGGTGAGTATGAGGTAGAGGCCGAACGCGAGCACGGTGAGCTGGCCCAGGTTACTCGCAAGGCCGTAGAGCGGCGTGAATACGCCCGACGCGATACCGGATCCGACAGACGCCGCGTAGTTCGCATCGTTCGCTTCCTTGAACTTCTCGCGGAAGTAGTCGAGGCGGTTGAACGCCACGATGACTTTGAAATTGTCGAGGCTCTCCTGGATCTCGCCGCTCATGGCACCGAGGCTCTCGAGCCCGGCGCGACTCTTCCTTTTTACCCACCCCGAGATGATCTGGGTCGCGACAAACACGAACGCCGCCGGCACGAGCGCCGCGAGCCCGAGCTTCCAGTTGAGCGCCACGAGGAAGATGCCAGCGCCGCCGATGAGGAATATGCTGCCCACGAACTGCATGAGCGCCTGACCGAAGAATTGGTTCAGTTTATCCGTGTCGTTGTTGATGCGTGACACGAGGTCGCCGACCTTGTTCTCGTTGAAGAATGCTATAGGGAGTTCCTGGATACGGTAGAACAGCTGGTTACGCAGCTTGAAGAGCACGCGGCGTCCCACCCCGCCCATCCGGCGGGTCTGGAGGAAGCCCGACACGAACACCACCGCGTAGATGGCAATCAGGATGAGCGCGGAAATAAGCACTCCGTGCATGTCCTTGTTCGCGATATAGGAGTCGACCGCGCGCGCTATTACGAACGGCGCAGCGAGCGTACCCGCCGCGTTCGCGAGCATGGCGATAAGCGCGACGACGAGATTACCCCGCTCGTCGTAGAGGAGCGGTGCGAGACTCTGCCCCGCCTTACGCAGGGTGCCCGTGTCCTTGCCGGAAGCGGTCTCCGGAAGTGCGTACGAGATGTGGGTGTCGTTAGCCATGCCTTTATTTTTCATAGTTGTCTGTACTCTTCTGCGAATCATAGATCTGCACGTACTCCGGCGATGCGTGCATGAGCTCTGCATGCGTGCCCTTCGCGAGCACCTCGCCTTCCATGAGGAGCACGATCTGGTCGTACGATTCTATCGGCGCGATCTTTTGCGTCACGGAAATAAGCGTGATGCCCGGATAGTTCTTCGCCACGTTCGCGAGGATCTTGCGTTCGGTGTTGGTATCCACGCGCGCAGTGAAATCATCGAGTAGAAGTATTCGTGGATTCACCGCGAGCGAGCGCGCGAGCATGATGCGCTGCTTCTGTCCGCCCGAGAGCGATGTGCCGCGCTCGGACACTATCGTGTCGAGTCCCTGCGGCAGTGCACTGATAAAGTCCTGCAGCTCCGCGGTATCTATCGCTTTCGCGAGGTCCTCGTCGCGGACAGAATTGCTGAACGCGATATTCTCACGCAGCGTGAGGTTGAACACGATGCTGTCCTGGAACACGAACCCTATCTGCGAGTAGAGGCTCTGCTTGGTGTAAGCGGCAAGCGGCTTGCCATCGTAATCTACGCTGCCGCTCGTCGCGTCGAGGAGCCCCGTAATCACGTAGAGGAGCTGTGTCTTCCCCGCTGCCGTGGGACCGATGATGGCGTTACGGGTCCCCGGCGCGGTTGTAAACGATACACCCTTCAGCGTCGCGTGCTCGCCCTGGGTAAGCGATATGTCCTTTACCGCGATGCTCCCCGTGAGGTCGGCTTCCAGCGTACCTGGGTCCTTCGGGTCCTCGGCATGGAGGAGATCCACGATGCGCGCGTAGGAAGCGCTCGCCTGTGCGATGACGTTGCTTACGAACCCGATTATGAGTATCGGGAAGATAAGTATCAAAAGGTAGTTGTTGAACGCCGTGAAATCACCGAGGGTCATCGAGCCGTGGATGACGAAGTACCCGCCCAAGGTAAGGATGATGAGCGTCGCGAGGTTCGAGATGAACGTGATCATCGGGATGAGTAGCGAGAAATAGGAAATGATCTTGAGCCCTATCTCGCGGGAGGCCGCGGCGGCTTTCTCGAATTTGGTCTGCTCGAGCGCCTCGGAATTGAGGAGGCGGATGAGCGCAGAGCCGAGGATGCTCTCGCTGATCACTGCGTTCAGCCAGTCGATGACTTCCTGGCCCTGCTTGAAGAGTTTGCGCACTTGGCCGAGCACGAGGAAGAACGTGACAGCGATGATGGGCAGCACAGCGATCACCGCGAGCGCGAGCCTCCAGTTGATCATGAGGAGGAGCACCGACGCACCGATGATGAGGAAGACCGACGATATGAGTGAGGCGATAGCCTGCGAGACGAAAGTCTTTACCGCATCCACATCGGACGTGAGATTGGTGAGGAGCTTCGCCGGTGTCATCCGGTCTATCGCGGCGTACTGCTGCACGCTGATCTTGGCTGAAAGACGCGCGCGCAGATCGCGCGCGACGCGCTCCGATGCCACGGTCTGCACTACCGTCTGGAGGAAGGTGAAGAGGAATATACCAAAAGCGACGAGGGAGAACTCGATGACGAGCGTCGGTATGACAAGCGTACCCGTCGCATACGCATCGATAGCGTGCGCGGTGATCTGCGGCACCACGAGGTTGAGTCCGTTTGCGAGTATGGTGAGTACGGACAGGAGCGCTATCCATCCCCAGTAGGACGAAAGCAGATTTATAAGGCCTGGGTGGTTCTTGGGAGGCATAGAAAATTATCCGGCCATCGCCTCCGCCATCACTTCAGCATCGACCTCGTCTTCTTCCCCACTCTTGGTAAGGAGGAGTGCTGCAGCGAGCCCACCCACGACCATCGCGCTTGCGGCGTAGATGAACACCGTGCCGTACGACATGAGGTCTGCCTTGAGGATGATGAGCGCGGTGCCCTGAGCGAGAATCTGAGACGTCGTACCGAGGATGTTCGAACTCTGCGCGATGGTAAGGATGTGATGCTCGATGTTGGTGTTCAGAAGCGTGCCGAAGATGGCGATGCCGAAGGCGCCGCCCAGGTTACGCACGAGGTTCAGGAGTCCCGAGGCCACGCCGACTTCATTCGCGGGCACGGCGGTCGTCATCGCGGTTGTGAGCGGCGCGAGGCCGAGGCCGAGGCCCGCGCCGAAGAGCGCGAGCGGGATGATGAAGTCCACCATGCCCATCCCTGGGTCGAGGTTACGCAGCATGAAGAGCGCGATAGCCGACATGAACATGCCCGCGGAGACCACGTAGCGCACCGGGATCTTGAGCGCGAGCCTTGCCCCGAGCGGTGCTGCGATAGGCAGCGCGAGTCCGAGCGGTATGAACAAGAGACCGCTCTGCGTAGCGTCGTAGCCGAGGAAGGTCTGTGTAAAGACCGGCAGGAGGAACATAGCGCCCATCATGCCGCCGAACGAGATGAAGGACACGATAAGTATGGAAACGACGCTTGGATTCTTGAAGAACTTGAAGTCGATGATTGGGTGATCCTGCCTAGTCTCCCACCAATACGTGAGGAACCCAGAAGCGAGCGTAATGCCGTAGCACGCGAGCGCAGCAGCCGAGGTCCAGCCCCAGTCCTGCCCGCGGTCGAGCACCAAGACCAAGGGCGAGATAGCGCCCGCGAGGAAGACCGCGCCCGGCCAGTCGAATGCGCCCGAGTCCGCCGGGCGGTCCTGCCGGATGAAAAGGAGCGTCATGATGAGCCCTGCGATACCTATAGGAAGGTTGATGAAGAACACCCAGCGCCACGAGAGATTGTCGACCAAGTACCCGCCGAGGAGTGGTCCGATCACGGCCGACACCGCAAACGACGACGACCAGATACCGAGCGCCTGCGCGCGCGCCTTCCTATCCGCGAACGACTTCACGATAAGCGACATCGCGGTCGGATACACTGCAGCACCCACGAGTCCCTGGAGCACGCGGAATGCGACGAGCGACGTGAAGTTCCAGGCGAACCCGGCGAGCACGGAGAGGATGATGAACCCGACGAAGCTCCACAAGTAGATCACGCGGTTGCCGTAGAGGTCGCCCAATTTCCCGAACACCGGCACGAAGACCGCGTTAGAGATGATGTAGCCCGTCGCCACCCACGCAGCGGTAGACACCGAGATGCCGAAGTCACTGATGATGCTCGGCACGGCGAGGTTCACGACGGTACGGTCAAGACCGATGAGGAGCGTCCCCACCATCACGGTCCCGAGGACGAGCCAGGGGTTGCCGAGGTTGCTGTTGGTCTCCGCTGCCGCCATGCTACTTATTTGGTGTAGATCGTGAGACGTGCGGACATGCCGTTCTTGAGTTCAGGATGCGCCGCGACGTCGAACCGCACCTTCACGTCGAAGGTCTGCGTCTGGCGCTGGTCGGAGATGTTGAACACCACGCCGCTCGCGTGCGAGGTCGGGCTCACTTCGTCGACGACGCCGGTGAACTGTTTGCTGCCGAACGCGTCCACGGTGAAGGTCGCGCTGTCGCCGACCGCGATAGACGAAAGGCCCTTGTTCTCATCGACCTGTGCGACTACGTGGAGCTGGGAGGGGTCGATCATGGTGACCACTGCGGTACCCGGCGCAACCGATGCGCCGATGTCGTTATCGGTGTTGATGACGAGCCCGCCATTGGTCGACCGGATGAGCTCGGTACCCACTTCCGCCACCACGGTACCCGCGGCCACGGTATCCCCCGGCGCGACGTAGAGCTGCATGAGCGTGCCCGCGGTCGAAGGACCGAGTATGGTCTGCGGCGCCTCCACGTCTGCCTTGTCTATCGAGACTCGGTTGCTGTTGACCGCAAAGTACGCCGCTCCTGCGATGCCGCCGCCGACCACGATGATGAGCGCAGCTGCCACATAGAGCGGCATGCGGCTTTTCGGTGCCTGCGTAACTTCCGTTGCTGTAGTTTCGTTTGCCATAAGTATTGTGATAGCGAGCTAGTAGTTGCCGGCGACGGCAGCGACGCTGTCTCCCTCCGAGATACCAGAGATGATTTCCGTCGAGGTCGCGCCGATGAGTCCGACCGTGACCGGTGTCTTCACGCTTTTGCCGCCCTTCTCGACGAGCACATACGTCTGATCGTTCTCGGTAATGACCGCGCCCTTGGGCACGATGAGCGCATCAGCCTTCGCACCCGCGTGGATGGTCGCGCTCGCGTGCATACCGGCAGCGATGCGAGCATCGTCGGTCGCAAAGATAAGCGTGACCTTGTAGCTCGGCACGCCGTTCACGATGGTCGGTGCCTTGTCCACGGTGCCGACGGTGGCAGCGAACGGGGTTCCTGTGCCGTACGCGTCGAGCGTCACATCAGCAGTGTCGCCCGTGATGACTTTGGCGACGTCGATTTCAGAGAGGAAGACATCTACTTCGAACTTACCGTTCGGCACGATGGATACCGCCGCGTGGTTTGGCTGAACGACATCACCTTCCTTCACCTGGACCGCTGCGATGGTGCCGTCAAAAGGCGCGATGATTTCCCCCTGCGCGAGCGTCGCTTGCGCAGCATTCACTTGAGCGGCTGCCGCTGCAATCGCCTGCGGCGTCGCACCCGCCTGAGTGAGGTTGAGCGCGTCTTGCGCAGACTGCGCCGCAAGCTTCTGGTTCGTGATGGTCTGCTGTTCCTGCTGGAGTGCGAGGATGAGACCGTTCACCGTCGCGCGACCGGTCGTAATCGTCTGGACCTCACTCGAGGAAAGTGCGGGGTCCGCATCGTTAGCAGCTGCTGCGAGGTCGTCGAAGAACTGGCGCATCTGTATGAGCTTGTTAACGGTGTTCTCGAGCGCCGCGTCGAGGTCAGTGGGTGACGTACTCGCCGTGAGTGACTCGGTAGCGTTGTTCCAGATATCGAAGTTCTTCTGGAGTGCGCCGCGCTCCTGGCCCGCCTGGTCCGCCGCTTCGCTGTCGCCCGAGCGGAAGTTGATGCGCGGGTAGTCGACGACGTTGAAATTGCCGAACAGGAAATCGGTTGCGTGCACCGCGTCCTCGGAGCTTGCGAGGTCGCCCGCGATGACGGAAGAAAGAGAAGCATATGAATTGTTGACCGCCGCATTCGCTTGCGCGACCGCAGTCTGCTTACCAGCGAGGTCGACTGAGCGGGGACCTGCTGCAAGCAGGCTGTAATTGGCCTGTGCTGCTGCGAGGTTCGCCGACTGTACGCCGACGTCGAGAGATGCGAGGAGCGTGCCCGCGTGCACGGTGTCGCCCACCTTCACACTGATGTCGGTCACACGCCCGCCCGAGGTGAATGCGAGGTCCGGGTTCTCCGCCGGAGACACAGAACCGTTCGCAATCACGTCTTCATTGATAGCGCCGCGGGTCGCTGGCACGTACGCCAGGGCCGGAGGGCTCGATGCGACGACGTAGTAGCCCACGCTTCCGACGAGGATCACACCCACGACTGCGAGGGCGATACGGACGTACGAGTGGCTAAGCAATTCTTGGATGGTGGTATTCATAGGCTACGAGTTGCGGGTAATGGTGCTAAGTATGGTGATAAAGGTGTCGCGTTCGCGTACGGACAGGGGCTCGATGACGGCGGCGAAGGCTTTCGCCTTCCTGACTTCCGCGCGCTTGAGTGCGCTCTTGCCCGCCGCCGAGACGACGAGGCGTACCTTGCGGCGGTCCTCCGGGTCGCTCACGCGGGTGAGGCATTTTTCTTTCACAAGCGCCGTGATAATTTCCGTGGCCGAAGGCGCGGATATCTTGAGATACGCCGCGACTTCGCGCATGGTCGGATTCCCCGCCTCCGCTACGAACTGCAGGGTCTGCAGGTGGAGTAGCGAGAGCGGCGCCAGGTGCTTGGCCATCTCCACGCGCAAAAGTCGCCCGAAGGCGATCATGAGCGGGAGGAGCTGGTCCTGAGCTGAATTGCGTTTCTTCGCGGTCATATTATTCAGTTGCCTAATAGTTAGGTTACCTAAGTATATATGAAACGCGTCTGAAGCGCAAGTCCCAGTGGCGGGCGCAGCTAGGCTGCGATGAACGCCACGAACGCGGCGGCGGCCTTGGTGAGGTGCGCCTTGGTGTCCTCGTCGGTGAGTGGTCCCGTCACCCGCTGTTGCTTTTCATCCATCGGGAACTTACTCCCCGCCCCACCCACATAGGTCTCGGGCTGCCCCATGACACGCGCATCGAGGTAGAGCATGACCTTCTTGAGGTCGTATTGCGCGAGCGCTGTGCCGATCGCACCGCCCGAAGCGCCCATGATGAACACGGGCTTGCCGGCCCACGCGCCGTCGCCGTAGGGACGACTCGTCCAGTCGATCATGTTCTTCAGGTACCCGGGTATCGAGCGGTTGTACTCCGGCGTGGAGATAGCGACGCCGTCTGCCGCACGGATCTTCTCGCGCACGGCCTTCACCTCTTCAGGGTAATTCGCTTCTCGGTCCTGGTTGTAGAGTGGCACTGCAGAGAAATCGAGGTGCTCTGCGGTCGTGCCGCTCGGGAGCACGGATTCGAATGCTTTTATAGTCGCTGTGTTGAACGAACCTTCGCGTGCACTACCGGAAATGAGAAGTATATGGGTCATACGGTAACGCTAGCAGTCGGGTAATGAGTGTTGGGTTAACGGGAACTACTTACCGCACTACGCACGTGCCGCTCTCCTTGTCGCACAGCATGCCGCCGCAGTTGCCGCACTCCATCGCGTAGAGCGAGAAGCGGCCGCTACCGGCAAGCGCGATGCCGAACGCAGCGATAGCGAGGAGGAGCTCCGTGCCGCCGATAGCGCGACCGAGCGGACTGATGAGTACGGCCACGAGCATCTCGATGCCGAACGCGACAGCGAAGAATCGCGTCGCGATACCGAGGATGAGCGCCGCACCGCCGATGACCTCAAGGTATGCGATGAATACGCCGACCCACATAGGGAATCCCATGTGGACGAACATGCCCTCGGTGCCGGCAAGGTTACCGACCTTGCTCCACCCGTGCGCGAGGAAGAGGATACCGAGCGCGACGCGGATAAACAGGAGTCCCAAATCCCGCTGCATAAAATAGCGGCTGACGCCGTTGATGTGTTTCTTCATAGGTTTCTATGTCTTTCGGTTACTGTCCCCTTGTCATACCACGCGCCGATCAGGGCCCTGCCTGTGCATAACTTTTACCCAAAGATTCCGACCGCAAGCGCGAGAAACGCGATGCCGAGGAGGTAGCCGCCGAGGACATCGCTCGCGTAGTGGACCGAGAGCGCAATCCGGGAGACTCCCACGAAGAGGATGATGAGCAGGTATATGGCGCCGAATATCACAGCCGGTACCGTACCGAACAGGATTACGAATAGCGCGAGCATGCCATAGAGCGTGAGCGCTGCGGCTGAGTGTCCACTCGGATAGCTGTACTCGAGCTCCCTGCTGCGCCACGGCAGATGCTCCGGTCGTATGCGCGCGGTGAATACCTTTACCAATTGAGCGACGACCGCGCTTCCGCCTACGGCGGTTATGCCGAACTCTATGACGCCCAGATTCCAGTGCGTAAGTATCGCGATAGCAAGCGACACGAGCCCGACCCCGTAGACGCTCCCGAAGAACGTGACGACCGAGAAGAACCGCGACCACGCGCGGGTGCGCAGCGGGGTGAACCAGCGATCAGCGACGGTATCGATTTGCATCACGAACTGCGCGTCGTTGAACACTCCAATGGTAAGCGCGATGAATGCGACCGCAGCGATGAACGAGATAAGCATGTATTAGAACTCCTTCTCCTCGCCCGGCGCGAGGTCGATGTATTTCGTGCCGTCGAAGTTGGGCTGCATCCAATGCCCGATGCTGCGCTGGACCGCATCGGTGTAGAGGGCGTCGTGGACTGGGAATGCTATCTCTGGCTTCACGGCCTTTACGTAGTCGATGGCTTCGCCGAGCTTCATCCACGGGCCGCCGGTCGGGAGCGCGAGTACGCGCACAGGCTTACTCGGTACATCGTGGACCGCGTCGCCCGTCACGAACAGTTCCCCGCCGATAAGGAATCCGGTGTTGCGGCAAGGCGAGGTCTTGTAGATTACAGCGTGCTCGGTACCAAAGCTCTCGATGGCGACGCCGTTTACATCTACCGACTGCCCCGGCTCGATGGTCTCCGCTTCGATGCCAGCGTCCTTCAGTTTCGCGACGACGTCTGCATGCGAGATGATGCGCACGCCGGGGTTGGCTGCTTGTATTGCTTTCACATTTCCCACGTCCATATGGTCCTGGTGCTCGTGGGTGATGAGCACTGCCGCGACGCCGGTGGCGTCCGGGGCCGGACTGTAACTGCCCGGATCGGTGATGATTTTCACCCCATTTATATCCACGAGCAGGCACGCATGTCCGTACTTCTTGATCTTCATATGCCTATAACGTACCACGCGCCCCGTGAGGGGCGCGTGAGTGCGGAGTATGTGCGGAGATTACTTCGCGAGTTCCTGGTCGACGAGCTGCGACACAGTCGCGTACGGCTCTGCGCCCGAGAGCATCGTGGTGCCGACTATCATGCTCGGCGTGCCGTTGATGCCGAAGGTCGTGCCCTCGTCCTTGTCTGCCTGGATAGCAGCGTCGTACTGCGCCTTGTTCGCTGCAATGTCGGCGAGGACCTTGTCCGTGTTGATAGCCGGGACCTGCGCCTTCGTCATCGCGACGATGGTGTCCTGGTTACCGAATCCGGTGTCGCCCTCCGCGTCCTGCGCGGTGAACATCGCTTCGTACCACGGGTAGAACTGGTCTGGGTAGAGGTGCCAGACCGCGCGCGCGAACTCTGCGCCCGTGAGCGAGTCGTTACCCAAGAACTGGAAGTCCTTGAAGACGACGCGGAGCTTGCCCGTCTGGACGTAATTCGTGTAGAGCTGTTTCAGCGCCGTGGTGTCGAACTGCTTGCAGAATGGGCACTGGTAGTCGAACCAGAGCGCCATCGTGGCCGGAGCATTTGCGTCCCCGATGAACGGATCGTTGTCGGTCTTCACGTCCTTGATATCGACTGCCTGCGCCTGCTGGGTACCCGTGGTGCCGGTCGTACCCGTGGTGCCCGTGACGGCGCCGTGGCCGTACACGTACGCGAGCGCGATGATAAGTGCTCCCACCACGACCGCTATAGGGGTCAGGTACCGCTCCATAAACGAAGAATTATTGTCCATAGATTGCCTTAGTTACCAATGGGAGAAGCATACCACATGTAAAAACCCGCCGGTGAGGCGGGTTTTTAACTTGTAAAATGGTTGTCTTAGATGAACGTGAGGGCCTTCCCTACCGCGCCCGCGCGGCCGGTGCGGCCGATGCGGTGCACGTAGTCGTCGTAGCTCTGCGGCAGGTCGAAGTTGATGACGTGCGAGACGCCCGAGATGTCGAGGCCGCGTGCGGCGACGTCGGTCGCCACGAGCACCTGGACCTGGTCGCGCTTGAATGCCTCGAGGGCCTTCAGGCGGCGTCCGTGGGTCTTGTCGCCGTGGATGGCTTCCGCCTTCACACCGCGGCGCTCGAGGTCTTTCGCGAGGCGCTCGACGCCGTACTTGGTGCGACCGAACACGAGCACCTTCGACATGTCCGAGCTCTTGAGCATATCGAGAAGCACTTCGAGCTTGTTCTGGCCCGGCTGAATGCGCACCACGTCCTGGTCGATGGTCGCCGCGGTGTCGCGCGTCTTCACCGAGACCTGCACCGGACTCTTGAGGAACTCACCGATGAGGCGCTCGATCTCGCGCGACATGGTCGCCGAGAAGAAGAGCGTGTGGCGCTCAGCGCGCATCTTGTTGATGATGAAGCGCATGTCGTCGATGAATCCCATGTCGAGCATGCGGTCTGCCTCGTCGAGCACGACGGTGTCGAAGCTCGAGAGGTCGAGTGCACGGCGCTCCATGAGGTCCTTGAGACGACCCGGGGTACCGATCACGAACGCCGGGTTGCGGCGAAGCGTGGCCATCTGCGGGACGATGCCTGCACCGCCGACGCAGAGCACTGCTTCGAGCGAGAGTGTGCGGGCGAATCCACGGAACTCGTCCTTGATCTGCACCGCGAGCTCGCGCGTCGGTGCCATGATGAGTACGCGCATGCGAGGATTCTCGACTGCGCGGCTCACGAGCGGGATGAGGAATGCACCCGTCTTTCCGGTACCGGTGTTCGCGAGTCCTACGATGTCCTTGCCCTCGAGAACCGACGGGATAGCCTGGTCCTGGATAGGGGTCGGGGTGACGTAGTTCTTCTCCGCGAGGTTGCGCTGGATACGCTCCGAAAGCGCGAAGTCCTTGAACTGGTGCTTCGGTACGTATACGACGGTGTCAGCAGCAGGGACTCCCTTGCTGATGAAGCGGTTGATATCGATGTTCTCGCCCGGGTTGCCGCGTCCGCGACCACCACCACGGCTGCCACCGCGACTTCCGCCACGGTTAAAGCCACCGCTCGTAGGGCGTCCGCCGCCGCTGTGCGGGCGACTACCGCCGCCAAAGGACGGCTTGCCACCACGGCGAGCATTCTTGCCGAACTTATGCGGGTTTACTGCTGCGTAATTATTGGGTTCCGCGCCCTTCCAGGGGGTGCGATAAAACGTTGCCATATGAATTGGTTGTTGTGAGGGAGCCGTATCGGGTCAGCGCTCGAAAAGCTCTAAATAAGCACAACGCGTCTGTGAGAGTTTTCATCCCGAAGTGCTGAGTGGGATGGTCTCGAGAGATCTCAAGACGCAAAACTGGAGCCGAGTTGTTACCCCTAGGATAACCTATGCCAGGCACCCTGTCAACTAGCGCACGCTTTCGTATCCGCCCTCGAGCTTCTTGCTGAAAACGAACTGCCAGAGCTGGAGCCAGCGCGCAGCGAATCCCGCTTCGGAAACGCACAGGTAGAAGCGCCACATGCGACGGAAGCGCTCGTCGTATTTGTGGTGGTCGAGCGAATCATAATGCGCATCGAAATTATCGCGCCACGCCTTGAGCGTCTTCGCGTAGTACGGCCCGAAGTTGTGGAGGTCTTCAGCGATGAATACGCCCACAACCGAGTGTGCGACCTGTTCCAGGTTCGGGATTACGCCGCCCGGGAAAATGTGCTTGTTCATCCACGCATCTGCGCCACCCTCGTGTCCGCCGATGGTGTGCAGCAGGAAAAGTCCGTCGGGCTTCAGCGCCGCGGAAGCGACTTCCATGTAATCGCGGTAGTTCTTCGGTCCTACGTGCTCGAACATGCCGATGGAAACGACGCGGTCGAACGCGCCTGGGTACATCTTTGGAATGTCGCGGTAGTCGAGCAGCTTGAATTCAACCGGGAGATCAGCGTATTTCTTCTGCGCGAGATCCGCTTGTTCCTTCGACACCGTCACACCCACAACCGACACGCCGTAGTGTTTAGCCGCGTGCGCTGCGAAACTTCCCCATCCGCTTCCGATGTCGAGCACGCGCATGCCGGGCGCGAGCTGGAGCTTACGGCAGATGAGGTCCAGCTTCTCGTGCTGCGCTTCCTCGAGGGTCTTCGCATCCTTCCAGTAGCCGCAGGTATAGGTCATCGATGGGTCGAGCATCGCCTTGTACAGGTCGTTACCGATATCGTAATGCTTCTCGCCCACGATGAATGCCCTGCTCTTCGACTGCAAGTTAATTATCTTATTGAGGAGCGCCATAGCGCCGAGCATGAGCTTCTGCCCCGGCACTTTCTCGGTGTTGTCCGAACGCATGATGCGGCGCATCATCTCGGTGAGGTCCTCGACATCCCACCAACCGTCCATATAGGAATCACCCAGCCCGAGTGAGCCAGAGAGGACCACGCGCCAATAGAGTCGGTCGTCGTGCACCTGGATATCCCAGGGGCGTGAGCCGTTTATCTCTATATCCGCCTTCTTGAGGACGTCTGCGACGAGCCGTTTTCCGAGTGCCATTTTTTCACCCTACCTCTGGCGAAATAGATTGTCGAGCGAATTATGAACGGCGCTGCTTGGAGCGGTCGTTCTCGGTGAGACCCTGTTTGCGCAGACGGACTGATTTAGGAGTGATCTCGAGGTACTCGTCGTCGGTCATGGTCTCGAGACCGCGCTCGATAGTGAGCTCGTACGCGGGCACGAGCGAGATTGCTTCGTCGGTACCGCTCGAGCGGACGTTGCTTTGCGCCTTCGCCTTGGTCGGATTCACCATCATCTCTTCGCCCTTAGAGGTGTTGCCCACCACCATGCCCTCGTACACTTCCGTAGCCGGAGTGATGTAGAGGAGTCCGCGATCCTGGAGCATTGCGAGCGAGTAGCCGAGCGATTTGCCGGTGGCCATAGAGACCATCGATCCCACTTGGCGCTTCTTGATCTCGCCTGCGTACGGCTCGAACGCGATGAAGCGGGACGCCAGTATTCCCTCGCCGCGCGTATCGATGATGAACTGGTTGCGGTAACCCAAGAGGCCGCGCGTCGGACCCTTGAGCGTGAGACGTACCTGGTTCTGATGCTGTACCAAATTCTGGAGCTGGAAACCGCGCAGTCCGAGCTTCTCGATGACGACGCCCTGGTATTCCGACGGGAGGTCTATCGTAGCTTCCTCGAACGGCTCGAGCTTTACGCCGTTCTCTTCCCGGATAATCACCTGCGGCTGGGAGACCTGGAGCTCGTATCCCTCGCGGCGCATGTTCTCGAGGAGCACCGCGATGTGGAGCTCTCCACGGCCCGATACCTTGAAATTGTCAGCCGAGACGAAGTCGACCTTGAGGCCCACGTTTATCTCGAGCTCCTTCTCGAGGCGTTCGCGAATCTGGCGACTCGTGACGAACTTGCCCTCGCGCCCGGCGAACGGAGAGTTGTTCACGAGGAACGTGAGCGTGATGGTCGGCTCATCCACTGCGATAGCCGGGAGCGGCGCAGCGTTCTCATCGCTCGTGATGGTCTCGCCGATGTAGATGTCGGGGAATCCCGCGATGATGGCGATGTCGCCCGCGGACACGGAATCGGTCTCGACGCGCTCGAGTCCCTTGAACGCGAACATCTTGGTCACCTTGCCGCTGCGCGTCGTGCCGTCGGGCTTCTTTACGAAAACTGCCTGGCCTGTCGTGATGGTTCCTTTATATATACGAGAGATGGCGAGGCGACCGAGGAAGTTGTCGTAGCCCAAGTTGAACGGCTGCGCCATGAGCGGCTCGTGAGCATCGCTCTCCTTATTAGCCGCCGGCACGTGCTCGAGCACCGTGTCGAGGAGCGCGGAGAGGTCACGCGCGCTGCCGCCCTTGCTCGGCATGTCGTTCAGCGACTTGGCTGCGACGCCGTCGCGACCGATAGCGTACACCACCGGGAAGTTGCTCTGCTCATCGGAAGCACCGAGCTCGAGGAAGAGTTCGAGCACGTCTTCTTCAGTCTTGTCTGGGTTCGCCGCCGGCTTGTCGATCTTGTTGATGACGACGATCGGCTTCAATCCGAGTTCCAAGGACTTCTTGAGGACAAAGCGCGTCTGCGGCATCGGGCCCTCCTGTGCGTCCACGATAAGGAGCACGGAGTCGATGGAGCGGAGCACGCGCTCCACTTCAGAACCGAAGTCGGCGTGGCCCGGGGTGTCCACGATGTTGACCTTGGTGCCCTTGTATTCCACCGCGGTGTTCTTGGAGTAGATGGTGATGCCGCGCTCCTGCTCTATCTTGTTGGAGTCCATGGATACGCCCGCCTCACCCGCGCCGGTGAAGGCGAGGATCTTGTCGGTCAGCGTGGTCTTGCCGTGGTCCACGTGCGCGATGATGGCGATGTTGCGAATTTCCATAAATAAAAAGCCCCTGGGGCCGATAGGCTGAATATAACCTTATTTTTACGTATTGGCAATGAAAAAGGGCCGCCGGAGCAGCCCTTTCCCGAACGAAACAACAATACTAGCCGTGGCCAGCGAGTGGCATCTGAGTGACCACCGCTCCTGGACGGACGCGATCGGTACCCTTAGCAGGTCGCCCATTCTGAGACAGTGCTCTCTCAGGATTCACCGCGACATCAACCGCGGCTAAGGTTTCTGCGAGCGTAGCACCCTCGCGAACGGCGATGCTCTTTCTGGTCTTGGTGTCGACATCAAACACTCGTGCGTGTATCGTCATGTACCTCATCCTCAATGAAAGTCGATTCGAGCCCCATGCTCGCACCGTAGTGTGTCATCTGCCAGGGCAGCTGACGTTCTCCTCGTTCCCATGCGGCGAGTTGAATCCCCATGAGCCCGGTGAGAAGGAAAAGCGCAGGAACCATATCGCGGTCCCGACGCAAAGCTTCAGGCGGAGCGTCGTGGGTAAGCCATTCTTCATAGCATTCCCGCTGACGCACGTTGTCGAGTTGAATGGAAAAGAGCTGACAGAAATCCGGCGACTCACGCGAGAGCCGGCCTTCCAAGTAGAGCGCGTTACGCGGTCCACTTTTCATCACCTTCTCCCACACGTCCCGACGGTCCTGCATTGAGTCTACTGCTGTCACGATGACCGTGTCAAAACACTTGTCATCACTGAACCGGCAGGTATGGCCAGTAGCGTCGATGCCTTTTGAACCGAGCCACGATGCTGCTGCACGTGCCTTCATTTCCCCGACATCAGCACCAAACCAGTACTGCGCCGTGGTGTTTTCAGCCTTGATGACATCTGGGTCCCAGATGGTCACCCGGTGCGGCTGCCACTTCGCAAGAAGGAGCGTGACAACCGATCCGATACCGCCCGCGCCGACGAGCGTAACCGACTCAGTATTCTTTGTTTCCATGACAGTTCTCCTCTGCATGCTGGGCATGCTTCGTGTTGATACATATTGCGAGCTTGAGCCCAATCCGCCGGATTGATATGCGCAAACGAATCGAGTATTACGTACGCTGCAGCGAGATACTCGCCACAGCGCACTAGTTCACGGATGTACTCTGCTCGTGTACCGAAGCAGAAGCCGCCAGCGCAGTAGAGATACGCGTTACCTTCGACGCTTGTCTCCCTGCAAGTTACTTTGACATAACCGAACTCTTCGCTTAGCTCGACGAACCAGCGGCCGACGGCAAGACGATGCCCTTCGACAAGCGCGTAGATCCAGTTTGTCTCAAAGGCAAAATTGGTTTTCTGCACCGCTACCGTTCGTACCCGCTTGTCCTGACGAAGCATGCCCGCTGCCTCACTCACTTCCCTCTGTCTTGCGGCAAGTTGCTCTGCTTTCTCCCGGTCTGCTTTGTTTTTCTTTTCAATCGCTTCTAACGACTGAAGTCGCCGCAATTCACGCCGAGCAAGACGTTGCTGCGACGGTGGTGAGTTCTGATTTTTGTGGTTTGGCTTTCCCTTACGACGTTTGGCCATTTCTGCCTCCTATGGGTCCGACGGCACTGTACCACTTCAATCAGATATGAACAGTGACGCTTGCACGCCTTTATAGACTATGCTACCTTTATTGATAAAGGTACTGGAAGAATAAAAGTACCTAACCAATTACTATGGAACCAGCTGAACGATTCTCCGGCATCAGGAAAGGGCTCTTGGAATTCCTGACGCTCAAGGTCATCAACGCCAAGCCCGCGTACGCGGCGGATATTCTCGCCGCGTTCAGCGGTACCTCGTTCGCCACGCAGGAAGGCACGCTCTATCCCCTCTTGTCGAAGTTGCGCCGCGACCAGCTCGTGGACTACGAGTGGCAGGAGTCTGAGGCGGGCCCGCCGCGTAAGTACTACCGCCTCACCGCGAAGGGCAAGAAGGAGCTCGCATCGGTTGAAGCGTATTGGAAAGACATTATTAAAGAAGTCGCCGACCTCGGCTCGTAAGCATCGACATTATTTTGCAACCATGAACACTGTTACCACCATCAACCTCGCGGGCACCGCATTCCAAGTAGAAGACCCGGGATACCAGGCGCTGAAGAAGTATCTCGACGACGCGCGCGCATCGCTCGCCGGGAACCCAGACGAGACCGAGATACTCGGCGACATAGAGCGCGCCATCGCGGACAAGTGCCGCGGGTACGTTTCGGCCCATAAGAATGTGATCACCACGAGCGAGGCGGAGACCATCGTGAAGGAGATGGGCCCAGTGACAAGCGACGGTGAGCCCGCGAAGGACGCATCGCCTGCAAGCGGTACGCCGAAGCGGCTCTACCGCGTGGTCGAGGGCGAGTGGATCGCCGGCGTCGCAAACGGGATCGCCGTATACTTCGATGTCGATGTGATGCTCGTACGCATCCTCTTTATCCTGCTGCTTGCGCTTACGGGTGGCGGATTCGTCTTTGCCTACATACTCGGCTGGATCTTCATCCCGGTCGCCGAGACGTCGAGGCAGAAAGCCGCGGCGAGCGGCGAGCCGTTCAACGCGCAAGAGATTGTGGACCGTGTGCGCGCAGAGTACGCACGAGTCGAAACGAAGTACGGCCCTGACCTGAAGCGCTGGAAGCGGGACCTGAAACAGCAGCACGCCGACCATTTGCGCTACAAGCATAAAGAGCACATGCGCCGCATACACGCGCGGCGCAGGGGCCCGAGCGCGCTCGGCGAGCTCATCGGCATCGTCGTCTTCTCATTCTTCGCGTGGTACGGCTACCACCACTTCCCCGCATTCCACGATTTCCTCGACGCGGCCTGGAACCTCTTCAACCGTATCGTCGACACCATCACGAACGCGATCGCGAATCAGTAAATACCTCGAGTAAGAAAAACCGGCGCCAGAAGGCGCCGGTTTTTCTATTCTTCGCCACCTTCGGGAGCGGTTTCCTCCGTGTCGTTCTCGATGAAGCCACCGGCCTGGATCTCCCAGAGTTTCTTGTAGAGACCGCCCTCGTGCGTGAGGAGCTCGTTGTGCGTGCCGGTCATCGCGACCCTGCCGTCTTCTATCACGATGATGCGGTCCATCTTCATCACAGTCGAGAGGCGGTGCGCGATGGCGATGACGGTCTTGCCCTCCATGAGCTTCGCGAGCGCGTCTTGGATGAGGTGCTCGGACTCAGAATCGAGTGAGCTCGTCGCTTCGTCGAGGATGAGTATCGGGGCATTCTTGAGGATGGCACGCGCAATAGCCACGCGCTGACGCTCGCCGCCCGACAATTTGATACCGCGTTCGCCCACGTAGGTGTCGAACTTCTCCGGGGTCTGCATGATGAAGTCGTAGCAGTGGGCCTGCTTCGCGGCTTCGATCACTTCTTCGTCCGTCGCATCGCGGCGGCCGTAGCGGATATTCTCCATGAGCGTGCGGTGGAAGAGAATCGGTTCCTGCGGTACGAATGCGATAGCATCGCGCAGACTGTCCTGCGTCACCTGCCGGATATCCTGGCCGTCGATGGTGAGCGCGCCCTCCGTGACGTCGTAGAAGCGCAGTATGAGGCGCGTGATGGTGGACTTCCCCGCGCCGGACGGGCCCACGAGCGCGACCTTCTCACCTCCCGTTATCGAGAGATTGAAGTTGGTGAGGAGCGGGCGATCCTCGACGAACCGGAACGAGACGTCGTTGAAATCGATGGCTCGGTCCGTCACCGCAAGCGTACGTGCGTTCGGTGCATCGAATATCTCATGCGGCGTCTCGAGGATCGTTACCATCTCGACTGCATCGGCGAAGGCATCGTAGAAGCGGCGCAGCTCGCGGTTGATGCCGATGAGTGAATCGAAGGTGGTAAGCAGATACGCCTGGATGAGCACGAAGTCTCCGATCGTGACGAGTCCGCGCTGCCAATAGATGAGGGCACCGTAGAGAAGCGCGATGTTAATCGCCGACATGAGGAACCCAAGGGCAATCCATACGTACTCATCGGCATTCCAAGAGCGCTGCGTAGCCCTCCTCCACGACTGCACGAGGCCGCGAAAGCGGTTCGACTCGAATACCCTGCCGCTGAAGAGCGCGATGGTGTTCTGGTTGCTTATCGCGTCCGAGAGTCCGCCCACGAGCCGGCTGTCCTCTTCAGAACGCGCGACGCGCAGCGGCTGGCGCCAGCGCGCGACTATTACTTGGAACGACACGAAGAGTACTATCCATACACCGAGCATGATGCCGAGCGTGTGGTTGCGCACGAAGAGGATCACGGTCGCGCCGACGACGAAGAGGAGCGTCGGGAAGAACTGGAACATCACGCTGTCGAAGAGGCTCTCGAACGCACCCGCGAATTTGCTCACGCGCCGCGTGAGCGTGCCGGCGAACTGGTTCGTGAAGAAATGGTACGCGTGCCCGATAAGATAGTCGAACGCGATCGAGTAGAGCCGCGTCATCACGTTGGCCTCCATATACATGATGCTGAAGTTCATGATGCGGCGCAGCGCCCAGCCGAGGATGGTGACTACGGCGTACAGCGTAAGCGTGATGAAGAGCCCGTGCATCACAGTCGCCGTCGGCGAATTCGTCGCGAGCTGGTTGAAGAACGTGCGCAGGTAGAGTGGTGCGATGAGCTCGGTCGCCTGGAGCGCGACGACGCTCACGAAAAGCAATGTGAAAAGCCACGGGTGCTCGAATACCCGCGCTACATAGATGCGTATGACCGCCCAACCTATGCCCTTGGGCTTTTCCAATTTCGTAGCTTTTTGGGCCATCGCGGCATTATACCACAAAATATGGCTTATTTTAAGTACTTATTCACGTTCGCGACCTGACCCGAGTAGGTCTTCGAGCAATGGATCTGCCCCGAAGGGTCGTGGAGGTAAAAGATGCAGGAGGTCGTCTGGGGGTTGAGGACAGCATCGATGGCTGCGAGCGAGGGCTCGGCTATGGGGTGCGGCGGGAGTCCCACATGCTGATAGGTATTGAATGGTGAGTCCAGATATTTATCCGCTGACTGCGGCACTGGCCACCAGCCGGTCTCCTCGTTACCCCGTATGTACTGCAGGGACGCATCGAGCTGCAGCTTCATATTGTCGTCGAGCCGGTTCCAGATGATGCCCGCGATGAGCTTCATATCGGGGCCTGCTGCTTCTCGCTCGATGAGGGATGCGATGGTGAGCACTTTGGGCCACGGGATATTCTCTTTCGCGGCTTGTGCCGCGTACGGCGCGAAGACCTGCGCGAATCGGTCACGCAATTGCTGCGCGACATCTATTGGTGGCTCGTCGGATGGTATGAGGTAGGTATCGGGATAGTAGACGCCCTCTTCATAATCGGGCGAGGGAGCGGTGTCGGTCGCGACCCACTCTTCCTTCTCGGCATCGGTCCAGGACAGATCCTGGGCGAGCAGGTCCGCTATCTGCTCTTTCCGCAGCCCTGGCGGAATCGTGACCCACGAGAGGTACGGCGACTGCGCAAGCGTGGATGCGAGTGTCCACACGTCCATCGTCGCCTTGAGCTCGTAGCCGCCGGGCCGCGCCTGCCTGCCCTCAAGGTCGGAGAGGTACGCGATACGGAATGCGAATTCGCTCTTGATAAGTCCCTGCTCCTTGAGGCGCGCGACGATGTCGCTCGTCGTCTCGCTCGGGCTCACGATGAACGATACCTGCGTGGCGTCGTCTCCTGCCGGGCCGAACAGATGTGCATAGACAAGAACGACCGCTGCCAAAAGAAGCGCAGCGGCGATGCAGAATAAAAGGATTCGACGACGAGAACGGCCCTCCATGCGTCCCTTTATTGTACCTTATCGTTCAGGGTACTTATTTCGCGGAGCGCGCGATTGAAATCGCTTATCGCCTCGCTTGTAGAACCTATGGAGAGTTCGGCGTCTGCCCGCACGATGCGGTTGGCGATAGTTGCGGCGCGCGCTTTAGCCTGTGCGAGGTCGGATTTAGAGAGGCCGAGCGTAGGGAGCGTGCTCGTGGCAGCTGCAAGCGCCGTGTGAGCCTGTAGAGAAAGCCGTGTTGCCTGCGCGTCGTCGGAACCGGCGGGGACCTGCGGGCCTGCCTTCATCATGGTCGCCATCGGCTGCACTTGTGCAGAGACAGAATACTCACCGGCACCCGTGTCTTCATCGCCTGCGATGGCGACGACGAGCGACCCCGATGCCCTGGCCGAGGATACGCTGGCGTTGGTCTTCCCCGCTGCGAGTATCGCTGCACCGCGCTGCGCGACCGTGGAAGAGAAATTGGCGCTGATGTCGCTTCCTGCTGCGGGGTCGCTCGCAGAGATGCTGGTTGCTGCAGATGCGACCGCGGAAGCGTGTTGATTGAAATTAGCGGCGAGCTGGTCACTCAGTGCAGGGGTGAGCGTGCCGCGGGCCGCGAGGGCCTGTGCTTCGTTCAGGCGCTCGGTAGCGATCTGTGCATTCCAGCGCGCTTTCGCTGTGTCGGATACTTGGAGCGCGCCCTGGACCGGTTCGACGATGCTCACCTTCACCGGGTACAGGAAGTCGCCCGGGAGCGTGCCCTCGGCGGCGAATGCCGTGCCACCCGAACCCACGACGAGGATGAGTGCGAGCGCGAATGCGAAACGCACTGCAAACAGATTGCGTACGAAAAAGGGTGATGCGACCGGCTGCGCGTGCATCCGAGCGCGGAGCGCTGCGTGGACACGGGAACGCTCCGCATCGTTCATGCGGATCTTTGAACCTGTCGTATGAAATTGTTCGGTGAATTTAGTCATGGTTTTTCTCAAGTAGGTCTTTCAGAGACTTGAGGGCTCTGTGGATGCGCACGGACACGAGGTTCTGCGTGACGTCGAGGCGGCTGGCTATCTCAGCGGGCGTGAGCCCATCGAGGTACCGGAGCGCGAGGACTTCAGCGTACTCGGGCGAGAGGTCTTTGAGGCGCTCCACCGCGCGGGCGGCGTCGAGCCGGTCCATCGCGGACTCGAGCGCATCGTGTTCGAGGGCAGGAACCCGAGAGTCTGCGGCGTGCTCGTCCTTCTCTAGCATAGCGTCTAATGAGGCGCTTTTCTTCCTGCGGTACTCGTCGATGATGAGGTGCCGGAGCGTCCGATAGAGGAAGGCGCGCATATTCTGGATATCCCCCTCCTTAGCGTACTCGTACGACCGGAGGTAGGTGTCCTGGACCAGGTCTACCGCCCGCTCGCGGTCTGAGAGGTGGAAAAACGCGTGCCGGAATAGCTCGTCCCCGTAGGCCGAAAAGGCGTCTTCAAAGGCCTTGTTCCTCTCCTTCATAGAAGACGTTCCTCAGCCCTATATATTTCAGTCTCCTGGCGCCTCGCCATATGCCGCATTTTACCGCGGAATCGCTCTAAAATCCTATCGAATGGAAAAGCCCTGCATCCGAGGAGAACGTGTAGTCGTAGGCCTTCTGGATATCGAAGTTGAAGAACGCGAGGTAGAACAGCACGATGATAAAGAACAGAAGGAGGAGCTTGCTGCCTTTGCGGTCACCGCTGTTTTGCATAGGTGAAGTATAGCGCCGCGAAGCCGGACGTGTACACTATGCGCATGGAACAACCGCCCCTACAAGCTGAGACCCGCGAGGAACGCACCGTGTACGATTTCTTCCGCGTGGTGGTGTTCATGAAGGGCGCGCAGGGTATTTTCGAGCTCGTCTCGAGTGTGCTCGTCGCTCTCATCCCGCTCCGGACCATCGTGGCGCTCGTCGATCGTTTCACCGAGGACGAACTCTTCAACGACCCGAACGACTTCGTCGCCACCCATGTGCACGACTTCGCGCATAGCATCTCTCTTGGCGGTAAAGAGTTCGCGGCGCTCTATCTCTTCCTGCACGGCATCGTGAAGCTCGGGCTCGCTATCGGCCTCCTGTCCGGAAAGCGCTGGGTCTATCCGGTCGCGCTCGCGGTGATGGGACTCCTGATCCTCTACCAGATCTACCGCATCTGGCTCCATCACTCGCTGCTCCTTACCGGCGCGACGTTGTTCGATTGCTTCGTCGTCTACCTTATCGGCCGGGAATATTTGATTACCGAAGAACGCATTAGGAAGGCCTAGCCGGCGATAGTAATGATGGCGTAGAGGAAGAGCGCGCCGGAGATGGTCATCACCGTCGTGAGAGCACGCGGATGGCGGTGGTGGCTTTCCGGGATGAGGTCGCTCGCGCCGAGGTAGATGAACGAACCCGCGAATATCGCGAGCACGATGCCGACGAGGCGACCGGGGAGCGCGATAACCAGCGTAGAAAGGATACCGAGCGCGGGCGTGAGCGCATCGGTGACGAGCCACTGGAACGCCTGGAAGCGCGTGCCGCCATTTTTGAGTATGACGTTCGCGGTATTGATGCCATCTGAAAAGTCGTGGGTAAGCACCGCGACAGCGATGATGATGCCGGTCGCCGCCGAGACCTGGAAGCCGAAGCCGATAGCGACGCCGTCGAGGAAGCTATGGAGCGAAAGCACGCTCGCACCGAGTGCGCCGCGATGCGCATTATGCGCGTGCTCTTCGTTATCCTCGCCGTGCGTGTGGAGGAGGACGAGACGGTCGAGAAACAGATAGAGGAGGAAGCCGAACGCCACCGCGAGCGTGATGACGCGTGCGTTGTAGTACTGGCTGCCAAGCTCGATAGCTTCCGGGAGAAGGTCGAAGAACGCGACGCCCACCACGGCGCCCGCGGAGAAACCGAGGATGAGGTGCAAGTGGTCGCGGAACTTCACCGCGAAGTACCCACCGATGAAGGTAGCAGCGAACGCAGCGACGGCGATGACGTATAGCATGGGTTATGCGCTCTGCGGATGCTCGGCGAGGAGCTTGGCGTAGTACATAAGGTTCTTGCCGGTCGCGGCGGCCATGTGTGCGACCGCAGGATTCTTGCGGCGGCGCTCGCTGTCTGTCGCGGGGTCGAGCCCTACTTCCCCAACCCAGTACGTGCAGCAATTAGGCGGGAGCGTGAAGTTGAGGAACGAGAGCGTGCTCATGATGGACGCCATCACCGCCTGCGCACCGTCTTCGCTCCCCGTGATCACGATGCCCGCGACCTTGTTGAGCAGCACCGCGCGGCCACCCGCGAGTACGTCTTCGTCGAACGCATCCATACGCTCGATGACGCGCTGCATGAGGCTCGAGCGACCTCCCCACCAGATGGGCGTCGCGAACAAGACCACATCTGCTTTCTTGATCTCCTCGACGATTGCCGGCCACTCGTCGTCTTCGCTCATCTTGTATTTCAGACCGACCGGGATGTTCTTGTCGGAAAGGCGCACATGGGTCTCAGTGACTTCACCGTGCTTCTTCATCTCTGCAATCACCATGTCGGCGACTTCTTCCGTGTTCGACTTATCCGGTGCGTGTTTGAGCGAGGCGTTCAGTATGAGGACGTTGGTCATAGGATTATTGATACTGGATAAAGGACGGGGACGGCGTGAGTTCGAGAACTTCTGACGGGGTCAGCATGCGCGTCGAGGGCGGGAGAAGGTCGTTCTTGTAGAACAATTTGAAACCAGTGAATTGTACCGGGTACGGCTGAATGACTTGGTTATAGGTATTTATTTTCTTCGCGCCGAAGCCCCAGCCGTCCATGTCCATCACCATCTGCACCTCTGGGAGCGGCTTAATGTTAGCCGTGTTCTGCACCATGTTCTGCGTGAATCGGTGCACGATGAGCATCTTGGGTGGGAGATTATTCTTGTCCACCAGGTTTGCGAGATAGGTGGCCGCCCAATTTATTTCCGTCGCGCCCATGGTGCCGATGACGGTGCCGGGCTTCACTCCAGGACTCATGTCGAACTCCGGGTCGAGCGCGAGGTGTACGTTCGGCATCGCGAGGTACTTCTCGAGAAGCGGTACCTCGTCCTGGACGGTGCTGTCCCCCACCTGCACGTCGAGTATGACGATGCCGTTCACCTGCTTCGCGAGGTCGATGGCTATATCGATCTGGCTGTCGGGCATCCGGAGGCGATACATGCCGTCTGCGCCCGGGCTTCCCTGTGCGGTCACCGCGATGTAATCGATCGCCGGGATCACCGGAGTTGCGGGATCCGCCGCTTGCCACTCGCTCACAGCTGCTTTGAGCCGCGAGATCATCTCGTCTGGCGGATACTGGCCGAGCACACCCATGCCCTTTGAATAGAAATTGCCGTAATACGCCACGATGCGGTTATTGGGGAGGAGCGCACCTACTTGCGGGTACACGGTGCTGACCGGCCAGAGCTTGTGGACGGCTGAGACGCTCAATGAAGCGGTACCGGGAGCGATGAGGGTCATGCCGGGAGGTGTCGTCGTAGACGTGTCGGTCGTGGTCGAAGCCGCAGACAGGTGCGAGAGGAATAGCATCTTCGCATTGTAGGCTTTCGTATCGAGTGTGGGCTTGGGTGGTGCTATCGGGGTCGAGGAAGCGATTTTAGCGAGCGTGGAAGTAGCTGCTGCCTCTGCGTCGGCGAATTGCGGGCTGTACTTCACGAAGAAGAATGCATATCCGAGCGAGTAGAGTATGAGGAAGACGCCGACGCCGACCATGACGCCGCGGAACACGAAGGAAAAACGACCGGTGTCGCCGTCTTTCTTTGCCGATTTCTTTCCCTTAGCGCGGGGCATCACCCTATTTTACCCTATTCCGCCTTTGCCGCCGATATTCATGGGGGCGGGTATAGCAAACGGCCGCCCTAGGGCGGCCGTTTGCTAAAGAACAGTCTAAGAATCTACTAGTCCTGCACGACGACTGAAGCGCTTACCGACTCCGAATGACCGTAGTCATCGGACACAGTGAACTTCGGCGCGTACGTGCCTGCAGAGTCATATTCGTGGGTGAAGGTCGCGGATGCCTGAGTCTCATCGCTGTTCATGAACAGCGCGAGCGGCATAGGCGCTTCATCGCCCCACTGCACCGCGTAGTGGAGCGAGCCCGAAGTAGTGTTGGCGTGGACCGTCCACGTACCCTCTGCACCGACCGCAAGCGCGGTCGGTGCATCGACACCGGTGATCGAGATGCCCGGCGACGCTGCCGTCACTTGGAACGAGACGGCGTTGCTTGCCGTGTCGCCGTTATGGACGCGTACGTTGTACGTGCCATTAGCAAGCTGCGGGATGGTGAACGAGAGCGTGCTGTCATCGTTGAGGACGACGTTCGTGGCATTGATGCCACCCACCGTCACATCACTCGTGGAAGCGAAGTTGGTGCCGGTGATGGTAGTCGTCGCACCCACGATGCCCGAGACCGGCGAGATGGAATCGATGTGTGCTGCGACGGTCGAGCCGACGGTCACCGTCGATGACTTGCTTGCGGTGTGACCCTTGGCGTCCGTCACCGTGAAGGTCGGGTGGTAGGTGCCCGCGGAGTCATATTCGTGGGTGAACGTGGCAGACGACTGCGTCATGGCAGTCATCGGCCGCATGGCTGCTGCCGATGCTTCGTCGCCCCACTTCACCGAGTAACTGAGGTTACCATCGTTGCCGATGCTCTTGGCATCGACGGTCCAGGTGCCGTCAGCGCCCACGGCGAGTGTGTCCGGACCATTCACGTCAGAGATACTGAGCTGGGTCATGGATGACACCGCGCTTGGCCAGTGCCACCAAGGATGCGAGGGAGTTGTAGAAGGAGCGTGGCCGAAGCCGCCCCAGAACATGAACGGGGCTACGGCGAGCGCGCCCATTTTAGCTGCGAATGTGTGCATACCTAATTATTTTGTAGTTAGGTTTATAAACCGCTGCACGCGGTATACGTAGAGGACCGACTATCCCGTACGGACCATAAGTATAGGAAAATACCGGTGAATGTCCGGTGATTCAGCTATCGTTAATGAAGTTCCTACGTTATTTCGAGCAGCAGCGCCGCGTGGTCGGAGACTTCTTCTGGAAGCACTTTGAAATCCTTCACTTCTATATCCGGCGAGACGAATGCGTAATCGGCGTAGAGATCGTCGTGCGGGTAGAACCGGGTGCGCGTGGAAGTGATGCCGTAATCGCGCACAAGGTTCTTCTTGCCCTCCTCGAGTATGGCGACGCTCTCGCTCGCAAGGTCGAGGTTGAAATCTCCTGCCATCACAAAGGGTCCCGGGTGTTCGGCGAGAAACGCCCGAATCTTGTGCGACTGCTCGATACGCTCGGGGATATCCGCGTGGAAGTGCCCGGTCTTGTACATGCCGTGCACATTTACGATGAGGAGCGGAGCGCCGCCGTGTTCGACCTTCACGAACTCGAGCTTGCGATTGTGATTACCCGGATCGCGCGCCACGTCCTCCTCGAGGTTCGGATTCTCGTAGATATACGCGCCGCCGTGCTCGAATACCTTGATATCTTTCTTCACGAACACAGCGATGCCGTAGTAGTCGCCGATAGTCGGCTCGAAATAACCCACGTGAGAATCCTTGAACAGTTCGCAAATGTGCCCGAACAAATTGAAGTCCACATCGTACTCGGGGTGCGACTTCCCCTTCCCTTCAGCATCCTTGAATACTTCCTGGAGACAGAAGATGTCGGTGTCCTGGTGCGCCGCCAAGAACGGCATGAGCTGCTCCGCGACGATGCCCATCCAGGTGTTGAGCGAGATAATCTTCATGGCGTAAGTATATCAATGCTTCCCCACGACCCGGAAATTGAAATAGAGGTTGAAGAGATAATTCCCGATGCCGACGAGCCCGGCGACAAGAACGCGCGCGATGAGGTAGTAGAGTCCGAGGTACGAGATAAGGATGGCGACAAGCGCGGTAGTCACGAGCGCTCCGAGAACCGCTACCGCGGTGAAATACGCATACCCTCCATGCCAGCTGCGCTCCGTACCCGGGAAAACGAACGAACGGCTGACCGCGTAATTAATGCTCACCGCGATAAGGAATGAGATCGGCGTTGCGACATAGTACGGAACACCCGCCACGCTCACCGCGACATAGAGCAGCCCGAGATCGAGTAGCAGCGTCGCGACTCCGATGCTCGCGTACCGAGCGAATCGCTTAAGCGCGGGTCCGTGCCAGATCACATCCCCGGACGAGAAGAGTCGATGACTTCAACGTATGCGCTCGGGATGCTGACGACGTGCGGGTGGTCCTTGAACAGGTCCGCAGCGGCTTCGTGCGACTCGGCATTTACAACGATGTAGTAGTTGAGGTCGTTTTTGGTATCGGTGACGCCGCCCGCATCTACGCGCTTAGTCTTCCCGAGTGGAAGGCCCCTATCGATGACGATATCCTGGTGCGCCGTGAGCCATGCCTGCCACTCGCTCATCATCTTATCCGTCTGCTCTTTGCGGGTAGCTTCGTCGACATTGGTCATCCAGTCTTGGATGGCCTGTGCGGGAATGCAGAACAGTACGAAGAATTTTTTCATGGTGAATTGGTTAGTGTTTCTATTCTAATCCAGAATGCCGGTGCGTACTAGCCCACAGATTAGTTTCAGATTTTCCCCGTAATGATGAAGACGAGGCTCACGAGGCCGAACAGGGCTGCGGCGAACACCGCTGCTGCGGTGAGATCCTTCGCACGACCGATAGATTCATGGCGCTCGGGGTGAAGCCTGTCGAGTGCGACCTCGATCGCCGAATTCTGCAGCTCTGCGACAATGACGAAAAACCACGAGAACAAGAGGAGCAGCCATTCTACAGGGCTGAACGGCCCGAACAGGAAATTCAGGATGGGAAATCCGATGACGGCGAGCAGCAATTCAATCTGGATGGCGGTATCGTGTAGAAGTGCGTGCGTGAGGCCACGGAGTGGATGGGAGAGCCGATTGATCCAGTACTTCATCATGGAAGCATATCGGGCCCAGCAACGATTCCTTCAACCTCTCCCCAGGAATCAACGATGGCGAACGGATTCCCGAGCGAAAGCCGCTCGCGGTCGTGGTAGCCGAATGTCACTGCGATGGTCCGCAGACCTACTTTGTGCGCTTCTTTTATGTCCCCGAGTGTGTCGGATATAAAGAGTGCGTTCTCTGGTGTGACGCCATATTCTTTCATGAGCATCTTGAACTTTTCCACCTTTGACTCATGTGTCTCGGCCCCCATTATGCGCATGAAGAGTGGGGCCAGTCCCGTCTGTTCGAGCACGGCCTTAATCGCACGCTCGCCATTACTCGAGACAACGTAGAGCTGGTATTGCGCTCCAAGGCGCCTTAAGGGATCCGCTGCTTTTTTGGTGTGACTGGGGGTAAGGCGCTTCTGATATTCGGAATAGAACTCCTCAACACGTTCGGGCTTAAATTTGATGCGAGGTTCCTCGAACACATTACCGTCGTGATGCGTGATGAAGTCATCTACCGTCGCGGTCTCGTCGTGTTCCTGGGTGAGCGCCCAGTTCATATCGAACGTATCGGCCACCACGCCGTCGAAGTCGAATATGAGGTGTTTGATCATAGGACCGCCTTGAGCTTGGCGACGTAGGGCAACTTCTCTTCCAGAGTCGGCCAGTAGGTGTCCTTGTGGTTTATGTATAGATCGTCGCCCTTATAGCGCGGGAAGATGTGGTAGTGGAAGTGCCAGACGTCCTGGTTCCCTGCCGGCTCATTATGCTGGCGCGTGGACACGCCGTCGCACCCATACGCCTGCTTGAGCGCGATAGCCATCGTCTTCGAGTAGTCGAATATCCGGTGCCCTATCTCCTCCGGCATGTCGTACAAGTTCTCGATGTGCTGGTTCGGGATGATGATCACGTGGCCAGGATTGGAACGCCACCACTTCCCCGACACATACGCGGTGATGAGGTCGTCGCGATACAGCACCGTTTCTTCCTGCGGGCCGCGGCTCGTCTCCTCCCCGCGTGCGATCTGGCAGAGCGGGCAGACGTAGTCTTTGGGTTCGTGGTTGTACATGTTCGCTGCTAGAAATTAAATACTTTCCACTCGCAGTCATGCAGGTATACGAGCTCGAGTTCCTGGTGGCTATCCTCCACAGCGGCAAGCGCAGCGGGCATGGGCGGCAGGTCCGGGCTTTCGTAATGGCAGACGACGCGCAGCGGAGCGAGTGCGAGTCCCTCGCGCATCGCATCTTCCGAGTGCGAAGCACCGTACACTGCGATGGCGTACGCTCCCGCGGATGATCCAGCGATGGTCTTGCCTTCCATAAGCGGCTTGAGTGGCGGGAATTCGCGCAGTACACCGAGCAATTTGTTTGTGCTCCCGCCATGCATATACACGGCGGCGGAATCTTTCAGCTCATCGAGAAAGTGTTCTTGTGTCGCCCCAGTGACGCGCAGCTTCTTCTCTGGTGCTGCATTTTCAGTTTTCTCCTTGAGTTCGTTAAAGGTATCAGTCTTGTCGTCACTCTTGGAGGCGAAGAAAACCAGGAGCACCTTCCCACCATCAGGGACATCGCGTACGAGCTCTTCGAAAAAAGAGCGGTTGAGCTCGTTGTCTCTTCTCGTGGCCCCGCCGTGGAGGATGAATTTGATCATGCCCGCATTCTACCAAAGCCGCTCCGGACGTCTTGACTAAATTATCCATATGTGGCATCCTCTTGCGAGTAGCTCAGCATGATTAATTGAATATATTTGCAACGCAAGAGGAGGCTCAACATGCGTGCAACTCGTTTGTGTGTAGCACCTTGCAGAAGCGGCTCTACGGCCTTCTTCGCAAGCATGACTCAGCACCCGCGTATCGAAGGCGCCTACCACGTTATCAAGCGTGGTCTCCGGCAAAATGGGGCGCCCGACTATTCCTTTTTCGACAGCGTGCCCGAGAACCCTCGGAACATACTGGTCGGCAAGGAAAGCATCGGGCACTCCACGCTGACGGAATGCAGCTTACGCGTCTTCCAGGACGACGATGAGATCCGCAAGGTTGCTCCCCTCTTCCTCTTCCGCGATCCGGTTCATACCTGGAACTCGTGGCAGAAAAAGAACTGGGGCGAACTCGCGCTTTTTGAGTTGGCATATCGCCACGCCATCCGCATGATGCGCCACTGCCGCACCGTATGCGACGACACCGTCGTCGTATCGTACGAGAAAGTGGTGGCGTCGCCGGAATCCCAGTTCACCGCAATCTGCGGGAAGCTCGGTATACCGTTCGACACAGCGATGGTCAACTGGAAGAGCATGCCAGGCGAGAGTCAGGCAGGCTGGGGAGAGGGCTTCAAGTCGCGGCTCGGCAAGGGCAGCGACCACGAGTCGCTCGGCCAGTCGGTCTGCTTCTGCGAGAAGCCTGTATCGCTCATCATCCCTGAAAGGGATGTCACAGAGATCAATGCGCTGTTCCGTCGGCAGTACGACGAGATATGCGCGCTGGCTGTGTGACCCGCTCTGCGGCAAAGCCGTCCCTAACGAAGAGTCGTTGGAGGACGGCTTTTCATTTTCCTGGCAATTCTCTATAGCTGTATTTCCACTCGATAGTCGCGAATGAACTTCCCGTCCTTCTCTTCCGCATCGTTCATCCATACACGCTTCGGCACGGCCTTGTAGCAGCGGCGAACCGCGTTTCCCAAGAACTCGCTCGCATCGTCCACGATGCGCCCTTTCTTCGCATTCCTTATCTTGTTTATCTCGTCCGCGTCGTTAAGCTCCGTAACGTCTGCCTCGATATACACGCCCTCGCCGGTACCCTCGGGAGCGGTGGAGTCGTATATGACGATGAACGCATGCGGGTTGGAACGCACGTTCTTCGAGTGCTGGCCTTCCTTATCCGAGAACCAGTAGATGCAGTAGGCATCATCTATTTCGTGGGCGACCGGGCTATTCCAGGGCTGGCCCTCGGGCGTGACCGTGGCTACCGTGGCGTACTGGATATTGGAGAGTATTTCTCTGGCTCGCTCTGCATAGCGCTCGTTCATAGAGAAATTATTAGTGACGATTAAGCCTGGTGCCGGGTAGAGTCAAAAAGGTCGGCGAAGATCTGTACGTTCTCGAATAATTCGAGTTTCCGTGCTTCTTCCGGACTCACGAACCGGACCTCGACGCATTCGTCAGAAGGGGTGAAATCGAGCGAGTCCACGGTTACTTCGTAGAGCACGTTCGCCTTGGGCCTTTCGGGCATCCGCGACAGGTCGGTGAGGAAGTACGCGGGATGCTTCGCCATCCACGTGATTTCAAGTCCCATCTCTTCCTTGATCTCCCGGCGCAGGTCTTCCTCCGGGGTCGCATTCCAATCGAGGCCTCCTCCCGGAAGCTCCCACTTCCCATTCTCTTCTTTTACTATCAGGAATTTATCCCGACTCTCATTGAGGATGAGCGCCTTTACGCTGATTCGGTAGAAACACTTTGGGAGTGGATGGTCCATCGATCACGAGAGAGCGCTGCCGAAGTCGATGAACACCACGGGCTCGTCCCCCACCACCCACGCGTCGTGCCCCGGTGGCAGGTCGACGATATCGCCGGCTACGGAATCTATCTCTACTCCGTCGCCATTGGTGCTCACTGTGTGGAGCACGCCAGACATCTGGTAGCCGAAGTGGTGCCGGTCGCACTGCTTCGGTCCTGCGTCCGGGTGGATATCCACCGACCACTTCCAGCCCGGCTGGAAGGTCATCTTGATGGCGGTCTTACCGCCTACGGTGAGCACCTGCATGTTCGAGTTGGGCGGCGCCATTTCCTTATCGGGATTCGCGAAGTTCTTGTGTTCGAGTTGTGACATGCGTGTATTGTACCCCAGCCCCCGCGGAGCGGTACCGAAACTTATTTAAAGTTTAAAGACTATAGAGACCATGCGCCTTCAGGAAGGCGAGGCCGAGCTCTTTGTAAAAGATGCCCTTTTGTATGCACTCGATCGCATCTTTCATGTGGGGCACGGTGTTTTCAGGAAGCTCACCCGGCAACACCCATTTAAAATCGTCGCACTTGTCGGGCTCCATGTTCTGAACTTCCCCGCTCCAATGCGTCGCCTTAAAGAAGAAATCGACACGGTTGTCTGTACTGTCGTGCTTGGGTCGGTAGGATATATGCACGAGCGTGAAATCACCGGGTGAAAGATCGATACCGACTTCTTCCTTCGCCTCTCGGATCAACGCCTCGCTTGGAAGCTCGCCTGCTTCCACATGCCCGGCAGGCACCTGATAATTCCCATCCTGGTAGCCGGTATTGCACCGCCGCGCGAGGAGAATCTTCCCATCCTTCTCCAGCACGAGATACGCGGCCGGAATCGCCTTATTTCTCTCGGTCATCCCTCCATTCTACTCCACGAGCCGGGGCGCCCTTGGCGCTCTATTCAGAATGTAAACTCGTGAACGGAAGCGTTGTCGGTAGTCGCCTTTTCCTCTTGCGGGAAGAGGATGTGCATAGCGTCTATTACGCCTCCGTGAGCCGCCACTAGTATCGTCTTGTCTGGGTAGGTGTCCTGCATCTCCTTGGCGAATGCCGCGACCCGGGCCTTGAAGCTTTCAGCGGAGTCGCCGCCATGCATTGAGTAATCAAAGGCGATGGCATCGTCTTTTTCCTTCGCGTCAGCATCGTTCAGGATCTCAGCAATCTGCGGCCACGGTTTCCCCGCGAGGTCGCCGTATCGCAGCTCTTTCACATCATCTCTGAATTCGATTCTCTTATTCAGGACTCTGTTCAAGATTTCTGCTGTCTGGGCCGCCCTTTTCATCGGAGAGGCGATGATGAAATCAATCTCGGCTGGTATAAATTTCGCTGCCTCCTCGGCTTGTCTTATGCCAGTCTCGTTAAGGGGTGCGTCTATTTCCTGCCCCTGGGGCAACTTATTCTTGTTGAAATCAGTCTGCCCGTGGCGGACAAAAATTAGCTTCATCCCCATATCTTAAACTATCAGCTGAGGCGCTGTTCGAACTTATCGGTAGCTCCGAGTGCGCAGATAGCCGCCGACCCAGACCGACGGAAATCCGGTGAGAACTATCGCCACTGGGTACCATAGATTGCCGAGGCTCCACCCTGCCACAACCCCGGCCACACCCGCTATGGTGCCAAGGATTCCGAGCACAATCACGTGCCGCATCGGCCAGCGTGGCGCGAGTACTGCCGTTACATATCCGCCGAGCACCGTGTACGCGATGCGGTATGCAAGCGCGACACCGAGCATCCAGGGTGCAAAGGTGCCCGTAGTTACTGAGGGGAAGAATCCTATCGCGGCAAGTACGAAATCGGTAGCTGTTGAAAGACCGCCCACGATTATCAGTCCGGCTGCCACCGCCCCAGCGCTTTTCAGAGTATCCATGGCGACAGTATATCAAACGAGAACGGTCCGTTTGCGACGCTGTTGGAATCCTACGTAAGATTGCCAGATTCGAGGAGCGAATCCAAGACTGACTGCCCCCATCTTTTTACATTCTCGACATAGTTGTTAAGCCCGCCTTTTACAACGTCTGAGGCGCGCATGCCCCAAACAGGACTTTGAGTGTACGTGCCGTGGTCTTGTGGCGTGCCCGCTATCTTCCAATCGCGAACGTCCGACGCTAGTGCTTTCCTATTCCGCAGATCATGAGCATGGAAAGATTCGGGATGTGCGAGAAATTCTTTCAGTGAATTCTTAGCATCTTCCAAGCCTTTCGGCGAATAAACGCTCGGGTGCTGGAGATTGTACGAGAGGACGGTGAGGTGGTGCACCTTCCCTACGCCAGTAAAGTCCTCGAAATCCCATTTGATCATCTCGTTCAGGTAGTCGCGACAGCTTTCTACGCCTTCGAGTGGCGCCCCGCATTC
>Ga0207707_10000123_pt1 | contig 80128 bp, 65 predicted proteins | sample KBSC83BmetaG_FD_184336 | JGI IMG/M metagenome (GOLD analysis project Ga0207707, IMG submission 184336) | Corn rhizosphere microbial communities from Kellogg Biological Station, Michigan, USA - KBS C8-3B metaG (SPAdes) (version 2) | ecosystem: Host-associated > Plants > Roots > Rhizosphere ... | reverse complement strand
CGCATGGGCTGGCTGACGGCCTCAACTCTGCGAAAATTCCCGCGCAGGGACGGCACGCCGGCAAAAACCACGCTTTTTGCCGGCCGCATGGGCTGGCTGACGGCCTCAACTCTGCGAAAATTCCCGCGCAGGGACGGCACGCCGGCAAAAACCACGCTTTTTGCCGGCCGCATGGGCTGGCTGACGGCCTCAACTCTGCGAAAATTCCCGCAGGGAATTTTTGCCAATTAGACCAGAGGAATCTGGTCGATCTTCGCGGCGCAGATGAAGTCGTTCTCGGACAGGCCCTTGATGGCGTGCGTGCTGAACTGCACACGGCAGTAGCCATAGCCCACCTCGAGATCCGGATGATGGTCCTCGAGGTTCGCGATGTGAGCCAGCGCGTTCACGAAGCTCATGGTGCGGTAGAAGTCCTTGAACTTGAACTCGCGGCGAATGACCGGAGCCTCCTTGGAGAGGACCCAGCCGGAAGACAGCTTGGCGAGCAGGCTGCGCGCCTCGGCCTCGCTCAAGGGGGGCACGCCCCCTTCGCAGGGCTTGCAGTGTTTGGCGGTGAGGTCATTCATACGGTCGCACTCTTGCGCGAGAACTTCCGCGCTACGTAATCCTCGACGAGCTCCTGAAACTCTTCCGCGATCCGCTCGCCCTTCAACGTGACGGTCTTCTCGCCATCCACGTAGACCGGCGCCACCGGGCGCTCGCCCGTACCCGGAAGGCTGATGCCGATGTTCGCGTGTTTGCTCTCGCCCGGCCCGTTCACCACGCACCCCATCACGGCCACCGTCATGTCCTCGACGCCGTTGAAGTCACGACGCCACGCGGGCATGCGATGCCGGATATGCGACTGGATACGCTGCGCCAGCTCCTGGAAGAAGGTGCTCGTCGTGCGTCCACAACCCGGGCAGGCGACGACCAGCGGCGTGAACGAACGCAGGCCCATGGTCTGCAGGATCTCCTGCGCGACGATCACCTCCTGGGTCCGATCTCCGCCGGGCTGCGGCGTGAGCGACACGCGGATCGTGTCCCCGATGCCCTGCTGCAGCAGTACGGACATGCCTGCGGTGGAGGCGACGATGCCCTTGGAGCCCATGCCGGCCTCGGTCAGGCCGAGGTGCAACGGGTAGTCGCAACGGCTGGCCAGGTCGGTGTAGATGGCGATGAGGTCCTGCACACCGCTCACCTTTGCAGACAGGATGATCCGATCGTGCGCGAGGCCGAGCTCTTCGGCGCGCTGGGCACTCTCCAGTGCCGACAGAACGACCGCTTTGCGCATCACTTGCTGCGCCGTGAGCGGCTCGGAGCTGGCCGAATTCTCATCCATGAGACGAGTGAGCAAGTCCTGGTCCAGGCTGCCCCAGTTGACACCGATACGCACCGGCTTGCCGTAACGACAGGCGGTCTCGATCATCTCGGCAAACTGCGGGTCGCGCTTGCTGCCCCGGCCGACGTTGCCGGGGTTGATCCGGTATTTCGCCAGGGCCTCGGCGCACCCGGGCTGCTCTCGCAGCAGCTTGTGGCCGTTGAAATGGAAGTCCCCGATGAGCGGCACGTGGACGCCCATCTGCTCGAGCCGCTCCCGGATCGGCGCCACCGCCGCGGCGGCCTCGCTGCTGTTGACGGTGATGCGCACCAGCTCGGAGCCGGCCCGGGCGAGTGCCTTGACCTGTTGCGCGGTGCCCTCGACGTCGGCGGTGTCGGTGTTCGTCATCGACTGAACCACCACCGGGGCGTTGCCGCCGACGCGAATGAGTCCGGTCGCGGGCGAGCCGATCGAAACCTGAATGGAGCTGCGGCGGGGCGCTGACATGGATGGAAGCTACCAGGGGCTGAAGGAGGGGGTAATTCTACAGGGTTGCCAGAAAGCGTTCGCGGAATGGGCCCGAGACCCCGGGTGCGGGCCTAAGATGGCGGCTTTCCGGACGGAGGTCTAGCTATGCTGGAAGCAGGTGGAGCGGCTCTTGGCCGGGTGGAGGCCGTCATCGACGCGGCGGTGGCCGAAAAACGCCTCGTGGGCGCGGTCGTCCTCATTGCCCATGACGGGAAGGTCGTCCTGCGACGCGCCGCGGGACTGGCGAACCGCGAGACGCGGGCGCCGATGAGCGCAGAGCGGATCTTCCGATTCTCTTCGCTGACCAAGCCCATCGTGTCCGCCGCCGCCATGGTCCTGGTGGAGCGCGGCAAGCTCGGCCTGGACGATGCGGTGACCCGCTGGCTTCCGGACTTCCGTCCGAAGTTGCCCGACGGCCGCACACCGGTCATCACCGTGAGGCAACTCCTGACCCACACGTCGGGCCTCGGCTACGGGTTCGCCGAGGGTGCCGACGGGCCCTATCACCACGCCCAGATCTCCGACGGTCTCGATGAGTCGACGGTGTCGCTCGAGAAGAACGTCCGTCGACTGGCCTCCGTGCCGCTGCTCTTCGAGCCGGGCAAGAGTTGGAACTACTCGCTCGGCATCGACGTGATCGGTGCGGTGCTCGAACGTGCGGACGATGCGCCGCTCGACGACGTAGTGAGCCAACGGGTCACCGACCCGCTCGGCATGAGTGACACGGCGTTCTATTGCCGTGAGCCGTCGCGTCTCGCGGTTCCCTATGTAAACGATCAGCCCGAGCCCGTCCTGATGTCAGATCCGGCGATCGTGATGCTCCTGCCGGGAACTGCCATCCGCTACTCGCCCAGTCGCGCGCTCAATCCGCACGCCTTTCCATCCGGCGGATGCGGCATGGTGGGCACTGCCGAGGATTTCATTCGCTTCCTGGAGGCGGTGCGCAGGGGCGGAGCCCCCATTCTCGAGCGCCGCAGCGTGCAGGCAATGATGAGCAATCAGATCGGTGAGCTGCCGACGTTGCTCGGACCGGGGATGGGGTTTGGGATCGGCGGCGCGGTTTTGACCGATCCCGCCGCCGCACAGACGCCCCAATCCGCCGGAACGCTCACCTGGGGCGGTGTGTACGGACACAACTGGTTCATCGATCCGCAGCGGCGCCTGTCGGTCGTGTCACTTTCCAACACCGCCCTGGAGGGCATGAACGGCGCATTCCCCGGTCAGTTGCGTGATGCGATCTACAGCTGAGAGAGAGGCGTTGCGGCCCGCTTGGGCCATCACCGGCTCGGTGGTATCATGAAGGCACGCGTGATCAGTCTGTTCGGAGAGGGTCCAGCGCAGAGAGGCCACCAGGCCTGCTGGAACGCCGAAGGCGCAAGTTCCGCCCGGAAACGCTCAGGCAAACGAACGGCAGACTGCGGGTGCGCGACAGGATGGCGACGTCCTGCCGAGGCGCCCGCGCGGGCTCTGGAGAGCGATGGACAGGTAGCCAACACCGTGGGCCCGGCGCCCCGGGGGTGCGGCGATCCGGCCATCCACCGAAGGGGAGCGGCGCCTCAAAGCGCCTGATCTCTCAGGTCACAGGACAGAGGGCGGCAGGTACGACTCGTGCCTGCCGCCCTTTATTTTTTGTGGCCGGAGAGGTGAATGGGACGCAAGACACCGCTGTTCGCGCTTCACCAGGAACTGGGCGCCCGGGTCGTCGATTTCGGCGGCTGGGACATGCCCGTTCAATACAGCTCGCAGATCGCCGAGCACCATGCCGTCCGCGGGGACTCCGGTGTGTTCGATGTCTCGCACATGTGCGTGCTCGATCTCACTGGCGCTCGCGTCAGGCCCTTTCTCCGCAGGTTGCTGGCCAACGATGTCGGCAAGCTCACGCTCCCTGGCAAAGCTCTGTATAGCTGCATGCTGAACGAGGCGGGCGGAGTCATCGACGATCTCATCGTCTACTACCTGTCCGAAAGCTTCTTTCGCATCGTCGTCAACGCCGGCACGCGTGACAAGGACATGCAGTGGCTCCGCAGTCAGGCGCGCGAGTTCGAGCGGGGCGCGTCAGCCATCGACGTTCGCGAGCGATCTGATCTCGCGATGCTCGCGGTGCAGGGCCCGCAGGCGCGGACGAAGGTCGCGCAATTGCTCTCGCACACCGGCGCGGGCGCGGCGTTGGCTCTGGAGACCTTTTGCGGCTCGGACATCGATCGGGGCGCCCAGGCCCCATGGTTCATCGCGCGCACCGGCTACACCGGCGAGGATGGATTCGAGGTCATGTTGCCTTCCGGCGAGGCACAGGAGGTCTGGCGCAGCCTGAACCGGCTGGGCGTTCTCTCCTGCGGACTCGGAGCGAGGGACACGCTGCGCCTGGAAGCGGGCATGAACCTCTACGGCAACGACATGGATGAGACCACCCATCCGTTCGAATCCGGGCTCACCTGGACGGTCGCAATGCAGCCCGGCGAGCGCGACTTCATCGGACGTGCGGCCCTCGAACGCATTCGGGCCGCGGGAGTCGGCGCGCGCCAGGCAGGCCTGGTGCTCGAGGATCGGGGCATCCTGCGCAGCCATCAAAAAGTGCTTGTCGCGGGCGTGGGCGAAGGCCAGATCACCAGCGGTACCTACTCCCCGACCCTGGAGCGCTCCATCGCCCTGGCACGTGTTCCGGCCGGGAGCCCTGCACGCGTCCAGGTGGATGTCCGCGGGAAGCTTCTCGACGCGCGCGTCGTCAAGCCTCCCTTCGTGCGCTTCGGCAAATCTTTGTTGAATTGAGGAGCCTTACGATGAGCAACGTGCCCGCCGACCTCCGCTACACGAAGTCCCATGAGTGGCTGCGAACCCTGCCCGACGGCAACGTCGAAGTCGGCATCACCGATCACGCCCAGGAAGCCCTGGGCGATCTGGTGTTCGTCGAGGTTCCCGAGGCGGGGCGCACTTTGAAGGCGGGAGAGTCCTGTGCCGTCGTGGAGTCCGTGAAGGCGGCCTCCGACGTCTATGCACCGATCGCGTGCACGGTGATCGGCGGCAATCCCCAGCTGGCCTCCGAGCCCGAGGCCATCAACAAGGATCCCTACGGGTCCGGATGGTTGATGCGCATCCGTCCGGGGAGCCCTGCCGAGGTAGCGGCTTTGCTGTCGGCCGCGGAGTACACCAGCTTCCTGGCTGCGGAGGGTGAGTGATGGCTTTCATTCCCCATACGAGCGCCGATGTCCAGGAGATGCTTGCCGCCATCGGTGTCTCCAGCATCGAGCAGCTGTTCGAGGAGATCCCCAAAGAGCTGCGCGCTCGCGCCATGCGTGGTGTTCCGTCTCAGCTGAATGAGATGGAGATCGGGCGGCTCATGAGCGAGCGGGCCCGGATGGACGGACGGCCGCTGTGCTTCATCGGCGCCGGAGCCTACGAGCACCACATTCCGTCGGCCGTGTGGTCCCTCACGACGCGTGGCGAGTTCTACAGCGCATATACCCCGTACCAGGCGGAGGCGAGCCAGGGGACTCTGCAGCTGATCTACGAATATCAGACGATGATGGCGAGCCTCACGGGCATGGAGGTCTCGAACGCATCGCTCTATGACGGTGCTTCGGCCGTCGCCGAAGCCAGCCTCATGGCCGTGCGCGCCAATCGCAAGTCGAAGTCACAGCGCATCCTGATACCGGCCACCGTGCACCCGCACTACCGCAAAGTGGCGAGGGCGGCGGCGAGCAACCAGGGAGTGCGTTTCGAGGAGGTGCCGTACTGCACGCAGCAAGGGGCATCGCTGGCGGCGGCATTGTCCCGCTACGAGGGCCAGGACGTGACCGCTTTGGTCATCCAACAGCCCAATTTCTTCGGCATCCTGGAGGATGTCGATGCGCTGACCGACTGGGCTCACGCCCACGGGGCACTGGTGATCGCAGTGGTCAACCCTACGGCGCTCGCGGTCCTGAAGCCGCCGGGGCAATGGGGAAAGCGCGGCGCGGACATCGCAGTCGGGGAAGGCCAGCCGCTGGGGGTGCCGTTGTCGTCCGGCGGGCCGTATTTCGGCTTTCTCACCACGCGCATGGAATATGTGCGCCAGATGCCCGGTCGCATCGTCGGGCGGACGCTCGATGTCACCGGCCGTCCCGGGTTTACGCTGACCCTGCAGGCGCGGGAGCAGCACATCCGCCGCGCCAAGGCGACCTCCAACATCTGCACCAACCAGGGATTGCTGGTGACGGCCGCGACGATCTACATGTCCCTGATGGGCGCTGCGGGACTGGAACGCGTCGCCGCAGCTTCGCATGCGCGTACGCGAGAGCTGGTGAGCGCACTCACGCGTATCGCAGGCGTGCGCCTTGCGTTTGAAGGCGCGTATTTCCACGAGGCGGTGCTGTCTTTGGACAAGCCGGTCGCGCCGCTCCTGGCTGCGCTCGCCAGTCGCGGCATATTGGGCGGCCTGGATCTGTCCGAGCACTATCCGGAGTTGGAAGGCGCGTTGCTGGTGTGTGCCACGGAGACGAAGACGTCCGAGGACATCGAACTCTACGCTGGCGCGCTCACCGAGGCCATGAGTGGCCTCGCCACTCGTGGTCTTGCCACGCGCGCGCGACCTGCAACGGCGGCATGAGGGGTACGAGATGCACAGTCGAGAGAAGGTGATTTTCGAATACTCCCGCCCTGGGCGTGGCGCCATGGATCAGTGGCCGCACGAGGAAGGCAGCGCGCTCGCGGATCTGCCGGAAGGAATACGGCGCACCGGACGCCCGCTGCTCCCGGAAGTGAGCGAGCTCGACGTCGTGAGGCACTTCACGCGCCTGTCGCAGCTGAACTTCTCCATCGACACGCACTTCTATCCGCTCGGCTCGTGCACGATGAAATACAACCCCAAGGCGTGCAATCAGTACGCGATGCTCCCCGAGTTCCTCGGACGGCATCCGCTGGCGCCGGAGTCGCATGGCCAGGGGTTCCTCGCGTGCCTGTACGAGCTGCAGGAGATGTTGCGCGAGGTGACCGGCATGCAGGGAGTCGCCTTGAGCCCCATGGCGGGCGCCCACGGTGAGTTTGCCGGCGTGGCCATGATCCGTGCTTACCACCGTTCGCGCGGTGACCTGGCCCGGAACGAGATCATCGTGCCGGAGGCGGCACACGGGACCAACCCTGCAACGGCCACGATGTGCGGCTGCGTCGTGAGGGAGATTCCTGTCGACGCCCAGGGCGATGTCGACCTGGAGGCGCTGCGTGCGGCAGTGGGACCGCAGACGGCAGGCATCATGCTGACCAACCCCTCGACCCTCGGGGTGTTCGAGCGCCGCATAGAGGAAGTTGCGCGCATCGTGCACGCGGCCGGCGGCCTGTTGTATTACGACGGCGCCAACCTGAACGCGATCCTGGGAAAGGTGCGTCCCGGGGACATGGGCTTCGATGTGATGCACATGAACCTGCACAAGACCTTCTCGACACCCCACGGCGGTGGCGGCCCGGGTGCCGGGGCGGTAGGGGTCGGAGCACGGCTCCTGCCGTTTCTGCCCATCCCGCTGGTAGGCAAGAGTGCGAGCCCCGAGGGCGAGCGCTATCGCTGGCTGGCGGAGCAGGACCTGCCGCAGTCCATAGGACGGTTGTCGGGCTTCATGGGCAACGCCGGGGTGCTGCTGCGCGCCTACATCTACATGCGGATGCTGGGCCGTGAGGGCATGAGTCAGGTGGGGGAGTACGCCACGCTGAATGCCAACTATCTGCTGGCCCGCCTGCGGCAGGTGGGGTTCGAGGCGGCCTATCCGGAGCGGCGGGCGAGCCATGAATTCATCATTACCGTGAAGCGCCAGGCGCGCGAGCTGGGAGTGACGGCGATGGACTTCGCCAAGCGTCTGCTGGACCAGGGCTTTCACGCTCCGACCACCTACTTTCCGCTGCTGGTGCCGGAGTGCCTGCTGATCGAGCCGACCGAGACCGAGAGCCGCCAGACCCTGGATGCCTTCGTGGCGGCCATGGAGCAGATCCTGAGCGAAGCCATGCAAGAACCCGAGCATGTCACGGGCGCTCCGCATACCATGCCCGTGCGCCGCCTCGATGACGTGCGGGCGGCCAAGCAGCTGGATCTCACGTGGAAGCCGACGGCACAGTCGTAGATCGTTACAAACCTCGAGGCGCGACGCGTCTGCTGCGTGCCCTCGGGGCAAGCTGGCGCGGGCTCATTGGAGCTTTTCGCGAAGAAGCCGCCTTTCGGCAGGAACTCGCTTTTGCGGCGCTCGTCATACCCGTTGGCCTTTGGCTCGGGCACACTGGGGTCGAGCGCGCGCTCCTCGTCGGTCCTGTGCTGCTCATACTGGTGGTAGAGCTCATCAACAGCGCAATCGAGGCAACCGTCGACCGCATCGGGTTCGAGCGGCACGCTCTGGCCGGCCTGGCAAAGGACATCGGCTCCGCCGCGGTGTTCATGTCCTTCGTGCTGTTCGGCGTGGTCTGGCTGCTCGTTCTGCTCGGCCGTTAGGCGGTAAGCTTCGCCTCTTTTGGCCGTGCGCGTACCCCACTTCAGGAATTCTATGCGCCTTGCAAGATCGCTCTGGCCGTGCCTGCTCGCAACATTGGTTACATTCGGGGCAGACACGTCCCTAGCGGCAGCCCCACCGTCGGCTGCGCCGCACGCCGTCGAACAGCCCGCCCGACCGAATGCGGCGGCGCCCACGCCGCCCCAACAGGGGCCGTCCGAGCCGCTGCCCGTGCAGCCGCCGACCCCCATCTCCCCGGGGGGTGGTCAGCAGGCGGCGCAGGTCGCTCAGCGGGCGGCCGCCGTCGAGGAGAACCCCGACTGGGCATCCACCCTCGAGCGGATTGCCAGCAGCGTCGTCTCCATCAACATCGATGCGACACGCGCCTTCGACACCGAGTGGAACACCACCGCGCAGGCGACCGGTTTCGTGGTCGACGCCGAGCGCGGCCTGATCCTCACCAACCGTCACGTGGTGACCCCAGGTCCGGTCACCTCCGAAGCCATGTTCCTGAACCGGGAAGAGGTCCAACTCTACCCGGTGTATCGCGATCCGGTGCACGACTTCGGCTTCTATCGCTACGACCCGAGCAAGCTGCACTTCATCAAGCCCAAGGCGCTCACGCTGTACCCGGAAGGGGCGCAGGTCGGGCGCGAGATCCGGGTCGTCGGTAACAATGCCGGCGAGCAGCTGTCCATCCTGGCCGGCACGCTCGCTCGGCTGGATCGCGAGGCCCCCGAGTACGGCCTCGGCAAGTACAACGACTTCAACACGTTCTATCTGCAGGCCGCTTCGGGCACCTCCGGCGGCTCCTCCGGGTCCCCGGTCATCGATATCCGCGGCCGCGTCGTGGCTTTGAATGCCGGCGGCGCGAATGGTGCGGCCTCGAGCTTCTATCTGCCGCTCGGGCGCGTGCGCCGCGCCCTGAAGCTGGTGCAGGAGGGCAAACCGGTTACCCGCGGCACCATCGAGACCGTATTCAACTACACCCCCTACGATGAGCTGGAGCGGCTGGGGCTCACCCGCGGCACGGAGGCGGCCGTTCGCAAGCTCTTCCCACAGCTCACCGGCATGCTGGTGGTGACCGAGGTCCTGCCGGGGTCCGCGAGCGCGGAGTCGCTGCAGCCCGGAGATGTGCTGACCAAGGTCAACGGTCAGTACGTCAGCCAGTTCGAGCCGCTGGAGGAAACGCTCGACGCCAACGTCGGAGGCACGGTCGAGCTGGACTTGGAGCGCGGCGGCAAGGCGGTCTCCACCCGCGTCCCGATCATCGATCTGAACAAGATCACCCCCAGCGCCTACACGGAATTCAGCGACGCCGTCGTCAACACGCTCTCCTACCAGCAGGCACGGCACTTCAACGTTCCGGCGCGCGGCGCGTATGTCGCCAACCCGGGCTACGCATTCGCCTCGGCGGGGATTCCGCGCGGCGCGGTCATCACCCAGATGGGCAAGCGCCCGATCACCGACCTCACCGATCTGGAGGCGGGACTGAAGGACCTCGGCGACGGAGATCGCACCTCCGTGCGCTTCATCACCATCGACGATCCGAACGGCAGCCAGCTGCGCTCGCTGCGCATGGACCGCCGCTGGTTCCCCGCGCAGCATTGCGAACGCGATGACGCCAAGGGCATCTGGGATTGTCAGCCGCTCGCTTCCGGGCCGACGCCAAAGCCCGCGGAAGTCAGCTCGACGGAGTTTCCGAAATACAAGGATCCTCTGCTCACCGCGCTGGCGCCTTCGCTGGTCATGGTCACGTTCGACATGCCGTACTCTGTGTCGGGAATCACGGAGCGCAACTATCACGGTACCGGACTCGTCGTGGATGCCAAGCGGGGCCTGGTCGTTGTCGATCGGAATACCGTGCCTGTGGGAGTGGGGGATGTCACCCTCACGTTTGCCGGTACCGTGCAGGTGCCCGGGCACGTGGTCTACGTTCATCCGGAGCACAATCTCGCCGTCGTGGCATACGATCCGAAGCTGATCGGCACCACACCGGTGAAGACGGCGAAGCTGACACCACGCGACCTGGTAGCTGGCGACAGCATATCGGTGGTCGGCATGACCGGGGATAGCGAGCTGCGCTCGCGCAACACACAGATTGCAAGCGTCGATCCGCTGGAGCTGCCGTTGTCGCGCACCATGCGCTTCCGCGACAGCAACATCGAGGTGATGCAGCTCGTCAACCCGCCGACCGAGTTCGACGGGGTCCTGAGCGACAAGAACGGCAACGTGCTCGGGCTGTGGTCGAGCTTCGCGTACGAAAGCGGCCGCGAGCTCGCGCAGGACAACCGCGGCGTACCGATAGACCTCGTCTCGGACATGCTCGATCGGGTACGCAGCGACAAGTCACTGCACTCCCTGGAAGCGGAGTTCATCGTCGAGCCGCTCGCCAATGCACGTGAGCTGGGACTCTCCGAGGAGTGGACCAAGAAGCTGACGCAGCACAATTCGACACAGCGGCAGGTCCTGAGCGTGGTGCGCATGGTGGGGGGCTCCCCCGCCTCACGGCTGCTCAAACAGGGCGACATCGTGCTCGCGATCGACGGCAACATCGTGACTCGATTCCGCGAGGTGGAGCGCGCCACTGCCGACAAGCCGAGCGTCAAGGTGACCGTCTGGCGCAACGGCGGCGAGCAGACGATCGAGGTGCCGACCGTCGAGCTGTCGGGCCTGGACGTCAATCGCATCGTGCAGTGGGCGGGGGCGACGCTACAGGCCCCGCATCGTGCGATGAGTGCACAGCGCGGGATTCCTCCCGTTGGCGTGTACGTCGGCTACTTCGCGTATGGCTCTCCGGCGACCCGTTATGGGCTGTATCCCGGCCGGCGGATCGTCGAGGTGGACGGTGTGCCGACACCCAACCTGGATGCTTTCCTCGCCGCCGTGCGCGGCAGGCCGGATCGCTCCTCGGTGCGACTGAAGACCATCACCTGGAACAATGCCCCGGAAGTCATCACCCTGAAGCTCGATGCGCACTACTGGCCGACCTACGAGCTGGTCCAGACTCCCAACGGGTGGGAGCGCCACTCCCTGCCGTGAGGTTGCGGCGCCCCGCACGAGCGGATCGCGCCCGGGTACGCGGGGAGGGGGAGCTGGGCCGGGGCCGTGGATCGCCGCGACTGACACCAGGGTGTCGGCGACCAGCGACGTTCACGGGGCGGCCGACCAACGACGGGCGGCATGGTATCGCCGAATGGCGGCCCGGCGTATCGCGGATCCTGGCAAATGGCGCCGTCGCGGGCTGCTCCGGTATGAAATTTGTGGAACAGATCCGAGGGTTTGGGGAGACGGCACACCGAGCGGCGGCCGGCGACTGCTAGAATCTGAAGCACGATGGTGCGAATAGTCAGGGCTACTCAGGTTGAGATCGAGACCGCCGTCCAGGCGTTGCGCGACGGCGAGCTCGTGGCGTTTCCGACGGAGACCGTTTACGGGCTGGGAGCGAATGCGCAGAACCCCGCCGCCGTGCGCAAGGTCTTCGAGGCCAAGGCGCGCCCGATCACCCATCCCGTCATCGTCCACCTGGACAGCCCGCGTTTCCTGCATCGCTGGGTGCGTGAGGTCCCCGATACCGCTACGCGTCTTGCCGAGCACTTCTGGCCGGGCCCGCTGACGATGGTGCTGCCCCGCGCTCCGAACGTTCACGATATCGTTACGGGCGGGCAGGATACTGTCGCCATCCGGGTTCCCCAACATCCCATGGCCCAGCAGCTTCTGACGGCCTTCGGCGGCGGTCTTGCCGCACCTTCCGCCAACCGCTATGGCCGGTTGTCGCCGACACGCCCGGAGCACGTGCGCGATGAGCTGGGAGATGCCGTCAAGGTGATCCTCGATGGCGGTGAGTGCCAGATCGGCCTGGAGTCGACCATCGTCGCGTTCGAGGGGGAGGGCGTCAGATTGCTGCGCCCCGGAGCGGTGACCGCCAGCCAGCTCCGGCAGGTGGTTGGCGATCTGCAGATCGGCGCCAACCTCGAATCACCGCGCGTCCCCGGCGACGCGCGCTCGCACTACGCACCTGTTACGCCCATGACGATCGTTCCCGCGGGCGAGATCGACGCGCATGCCGCATCGCTCTCCGAGGGCGGCCGCCGCGTCGCCGTGCTCGCACAACGGCTACCGCTCAGGGCGCACAAGTACGTCACCTGGGTCAACGCAGGTCGCCGGCCGGAGCAATACGGCCACGACCTTTATGCAAATCTGCGCACGCTCGACAAGGCGGGTTGCCAGCAGATCCTGGTTCAGGACGTACCGGAAGGGGAGCGCTGGGATGCGATCCGCGACCGTCTGTTGCGCGCCGCGACCAGCGTGAGTGAGGGCGATGACAGCGGCGTGATGGCAGTGCTCCCCTAAGAACTGCTCCCATAAGAACAATGAAATGAAACGTCGGGTTCGTCGCACACCCTTCATCGATCCCTTTCAGCCTGCACAGATCCGACGCCTGGTTCGGGAGTTCGGCTCGCCGCTGCTGGTGCTCGACTGTCAGCGCGTACGCGCGCAATTCAGGAAGCTCCGTAAAGCCCTTCCCGGTGTCGACCTCCACTATGCCCTGAAGCCCATGCCGCACCCTGCCGTGGTGCAGACGGTGTTGGCGGAAGGCGGCTCCCTGGATCTGGCCACGACCGGAGAAGTGCAGCTGGTGCAGCGCCTCGGGGTGGCTCCCGAGCGTTGCATCCACACTCATCCCATCAAGCGCGAGCAGGACATCCGCAACGCAATCGCGTTCGGCGTCAGGACCTTCGTGGCCGACAATCCGGACGAGGTGCGCAAGTTCGCGCGGCACACCGAACGCGCCGAGCTGCTGTTGCGCGTGTCCTTCAGGTCTCCCGGTGCGATGTGCGATCTGTCGCGCAAGTTCGGTTGCGACCCGGAGGATCTGCTGGCGCTCGCGCGCCTCGCGGCGGACCTCGGGATCGAGGTTCGCGGACTCTCATTCCACGTCGGCTCGCAGGCGGTCGACTCGGCCAAGCACGTGGAAGCCATCCAGGCGTGTGCCAAGCTGATGGCCGCCGCGCGCAAGGAGAAGCTCGGCCGCTTCGACACCCTCGATATCGGGGGGGGATTCCCGATCGACTACGCCCAACCGGTCCAGGACATCGGCCGCTTCTGCGCCCCCCTGCGCGCCGCCCTGACCAAGGTGCCCAAGCGGGTGCGCATCATCGCCGAGCCGGGTCGCTACATCATCGGGCCGGCCGCGATCGGCGTTGCCTCGGTCATGGGGCGCGCGCGCCGCGAAGGCCACTGGTGGTACTACCTGGACGACGGTCTGTACGGGTCCTACAGCGGCCAGCTCTACGACCACGCGCGCTACCCCGTCGAGCCGCTCCGCGAGGGCATCGAGCGACTGCCTTCCGTGCTCGCCGGTCCGACCTGTGACAGCATCGACGTCATCGCAGAGAACCTCATGCTCCCGGAGCTGAAGGCAGGCGACTTGATCGTCGGGCGGGCCATGGGTGCCTACACCTGGGCGAGCGCCTCGGAGTTCAATTTCTTCCCCAAGGCGACCGTCGTGACGGTCAACATGCAGGCCGGCGATGCGGGACAGGTGCTGGAGAGCCGCTGAGCCGGCGCCGGATGAGCGCCCCGACGCGAGTTCCTCGAGCACGTCCTGGCGATAGCAGCGTTGCCCGCGGGGATCGGCGCTGCCCGTGTCGACACGCAGTTGAGCGACCTCGCCCACGCCGCGGGCATCGCGCCGCGCCATGAGGTGATTTCCGGCTATCGTTCGCCGGCGACCAATGCCATGCTGCACGCCACCGGGCACGCGGCGTCCGAGCACAGACACGGGCCGAGTGCGAAGGTGGCAAGAAGAATGACCGGCCGCAGGGTTTGGGGGGACGGGCCGCTTGATCTACAACATCGTATTTGATGTCGGCCGGGTGCTGGTGGACCTGCATCCGCAGCCGATCATCGACTTTCTGACCGAGCATGGGGCCCGGGTCGAGAATATCGAGGCCCTCTGCGAGAGCGTCACGCTCGAGGACCATGAATGCGGGCGTCTGGACGGCGGCGGGCTGCTCGCTCGCATGGCAGCGCTCGCCGAACGGTCTCCGACACTCGAACGCCTGCAGGCGAAATGGGTCGACATGTTCCAGCTGCACCCGCCGATGGTGAATCTGGCGCACCGGCTGAGCGAGCACTATCGCGTGTACCTGCTGTCGAACGTCGGAGACATTCACTGGGCCCATCTCTCCCGCGAGTACAGCCTGCACCGAATCGGTCACGGCGTGCTGCTGTCCTACCTGGCTGGCGTAATGAAACCGCACGCGGGGATTTATGTTGAAGCCGAACGCCGCTTCAATCTCACGCCCGCCCAGACCGTGTTCATCGACGACCGTGCCGAGAACGTCAGCGCGGCACGGGCGCGCGGTTGGCACGGCATCGTACATAGCGGGTATGAGCCGACCGTGGCGGCGCTGCGGGCGCTGAAGGTGGATTGTTGACTCCGACGCTCTCGAGGAGAGTGGTATGCCGGCTGTAGTCCCGACGACGCTGCTGCTGATCGGGTCGAACGTGTTCATGACGTTCGCCTGGTACGCGCACCTGAAGAATCTCTCGGACCGGCCCTGGTACGTGGCGGCGCTCGCGAGCTGGGGAATCGCCTTGTTCGAGTATCTGCTGCAGGTGCCTGCCAACCGCATCGGCTACGCGCAGCTGTCGCTGGGGCAGCTGAAGATCCTGCAGGAGTGCATTACCCTGACGGTGTTCGTGCCGTTTGCGGTGTTCTACATGCACAAGCCGTTCAAGCTGGATTACTTGTGGGCGGGTTTGTGTATTCTGGGAGCGGTCTACTTCGTGTTCCGCTCGACCGAGGTCGCATGAAGAACGAACCCCTGCTGGAGCCGGAGACGCCCATTCACCGCCAGGTGAGCGATGCCCGCGAAGGGCGTGAGCCGCGGGTGATCACCCGGCTGTTCTCGGGCTGGGCCTTGTTCGGGGAGCGGCAGTTCGTGCGCGGCTACGTGCTGTTGCTGCCCGATCCGGTCGTTCCGACGCTGAATGCGCTCGGCACCAGGGAACGCACTCAGTTCCTGATCGACATGACGCGTGTAGGCGATGCTCTGCTGAAGGCCACTGGGGCCGTTCGCATCAACTATGCGATCTTCGGGAACCAGGATCCTGCGCTGCACGCGCACGTCATTCCGCGCTATCTGGACGAGCCCGAGAAGTACCGCACCGCCCACCCGTGGACCTACGATTGGGAGGCCGCACCGGCCTTCGATCGAGCAAGCTTCGCGGAGTTGGCTGAGACTTTGCGTCGTGAGCTCACACGCCTGGGCGTCACCAAGCCCATGCGCTTCGGCCCGGGAGCGAACGCTTGAGTACTTTTCAGCCGCCGCTGTTGCACAGCGGCGGCTGAAGGCGACGGGCTACTTGCTCGGCGCGGGAGCGGGTGCGTGGGGCGCCGCAGCGGGTGTCGGGTGCTTCACGCTCACCAGCTCGACATCGAACACCAGCATCGCGCCCGGGGGGATCTCGGGGCTCGGAGAGCGCTCGTCATAGGCCAGGTTTGGCGGGATGAAGAGCTGATACTTGGCCCCCGGCTTCATCAGCTGCAGGGCTTCCGTCCAACCGGGGATCACACGGTTGACGGGGAAGGTGACCGGTCCGCCGTTCCTCTCCGACGTATCGAACACCGTGCCATCCAGGAGGCTGCCCTTGTAGTTGACCGAGACCTCATCGGTCGCGGCGGGGGGCGTGCCGTTGCCCGGTGCCACGACCTTGTACTGCAGGCCGCTCTTGGTCGTCACGACGTCCTGTTTCTTGGCGTTATCCGCAAGGAAGGCAGCGGCGGCGCGGTGGTTCTTGTCGAGCATGCCGGTCCGCGCCGCGATCACGGCGGCCTGGACGTTCTGCTGATCCTGCGGTGTGAGTTTGACCTTGCCGGAAAGAGAGTCGCGAATGCCCTGGGCGATTTTCTCGACGGAGACGGTCTCGCTGGAGAGGCCGGTCTGCCGCAGCGAGGTTCCCATCGAGAGGCCGATGCTGTAGCTGGCCGATGACTTCTCGTCCTTCGCCCCCGCAGCGGCCTTCGCGTGCGCGGCGGGCTTCTTTGCCGCCGGGCCGGGCGCCTGCGGCTTCGCGCTGCCAGTATCCTGGGCCTGCGTCTGCGCGACGCCGGCGAAGAGCGCTCCCGCCAGCACGGCACAGATCCATCCCTGCCGAGACAGAACCGCGCGCAGGGTTCTTCGCTGATGGACAGCAACGTTCATGATTCACCTTTGAGGAGATTCAGTGGGTGCCGCGGCCGACCGGCCGCAGCGGGGCGACAGTTTGGCCTATCGGGTTACGCCTTGCTGCTGTTTTTGCGAAAAGCGCCCACCGGTGATGCCAACGCCCGCAGGGCATCGGCGGGCAAGCGAAGCGTCGCTAATGCCGCAGGGCATCGGCGGCCAATTGCGAAGCAATCGGCGGGAAGCGGAGCGTCGCCCACCGAAGCGTCGCCAATCGCACTCACTGGGCGGGGGTTGTAGAGTAGGGCACCCAGCAGCACCCCTGGCGTGGCGGCGCCGTCAATTCTGCTTACCATTCGTCAGCTCTGTCGTGCCTACCGTGAGGGCGACCGTACTCACCGTGTACTCGACGGTGCCGACGCGCAGATCCGCGACGGCGAGACAGTCGCGATTCTCGGCCGCAGCGGCTCGGGGAAGTCGACTCTCCTGAACGTGATCAGCGGCATCGACCGTCCCGACAGCGGCTCGGTGGACGTGGATGGGCAGGACATTTCGCGCCTGGCGGAGCCGGCCCGCACGCTGTTCCGGCGGGAGCGGATCGGATTCGTGTACCAGTTCTTCAACCTCATTCCGACGCTCGATGTTGAGGAGAACGTGCGCCTGGTTCTGGAGCTGAACGGCGTGCGCGGTGCGGATGCTCGGAGGCGCAGCGAGGCCATACTCCAGCAGGTAGGGCTCGCGGACCGAAGCCACAGCTCCATCGACAACCTCTCCGGCGGCGAGCAACAACGCGTTGCAATCGCCCGCGCGCTCGTGCATGAGCCCTCGCTGCTGCTGGCAGATGAGCCGACTGGCAATCTGGACGAGCAGACCGCCCGGCAGGTGATGCCCCTGTTGCTGTCTCTGGCTCACTCCAAGGGAGCCACCTTGCTGCTCGTCACGCACGATACGAGCCTGGCGCGGGCCGCAGATCGAGTTCTGGAGCTGCGTGACGGGCGACTGCAACCCCCCGGGGAATGAATGCAGACCCTGTGGGCATCCAGCATTCGGCATCTCCTGCGGCATCCGGCGCAGCTTGCTCTGGCGCTCGTGGGGTTGTCCGTGGGCGTCGCAACCATCGTGGCAGTAGACATCGCCACGGCGAGCTCCCGACACGCCTTTGAGCTGTCGATGGATGCGGTCAACGGCGCCGCGACACACCAGATCGTCGGTGGTCCCGAGGGAGTCGACGAACAGCTGTATGTGAAGCTGCAGACCCTGCACATTCCTGCTATCGCAGATCCCCCCGCCTTCGCACCCGTGGTGGAGGGATACGTCACGGTCGGCAGTCGTGCTTTGCAGCTCGTCGGCCTGGATCCACTGGCGACGGCCGACATCAACGCCCGCACAGAGGCAGTTCCGGGTGCCGCCGGCGAGGCTCAGACGCTCGCCGCGTCGTTGAAAGTGCCGGAAGCCGACGTGCGCCTATGGTTCATACGCCGCGGCGCTGTTGTGATGTCCGCACGCACGGCTGCCGATCTCGGACTCTCGCCGGGACAATCGTTCGATGTGGGCGTCGGCGGCAGGACGCTCACCGCCGTGCTCATTGCCACGCTGAACGATGAAGGGGGCGGCTACGACGCCCTGCTGCTGACCGACATCGCGCAGGCGCAGGAGTGGATGGATGTACCGGGACGGCTGTCGCGGATCGATGTCCGCGTCCCGGATGGCCCCGATTCTGCGCGCATCCTGGCGGCCGTGCGCGCGAGTCTGCCTCCGGGCGTCGAGTTGCAGGAAACCGAGAGCCGCTCGCGCGAGAACCTCGACATGACGGCGGCGTTCACGACCAACCTGAAGGCCATGAGTCTGCTGGCGCTTCTGGTGAGCACGCTGCTGATCTACGGCGCCATCAGTTTTGCCGTGGTGCAACGGCGCCGCAGCATCGGCATTCTTCGGGCGCTCGGGGCGACGCCGGGGCAGGTGCTGGCGATCGTGCTGAGCGAAGCTTTCGTGCTGGGCGTGGTCGGTGCCGCAACCGGCGTGCTGCTCGGGCTCGCGATTGGCCGTGAGCTCGTCCATCTGGTGTCGCGTACGATCAACGACCTCTATTTCGTCGTTGCCGTCAATTCGACGACGCTGCCGGCCATGACCGTGGTGAAGGCGGTGCTGGCAGGAATCGGCACAGCCATGGTTGCTGCGCTGCTGCCTGCCTTCGAGGCAGTGAGCAGCACACCGCAGCTCGGCATGCGGCGCTCGGTGTTGGAGAAGCGCGCCGTCGATCTCTCTCGCAAGCTGGTCATCGTGAGTGCCTCGCTCGCGCTCGCAGCTGGAGCCGTCGTATTCTCTTCCACGCGCAGTCTGTTCGCCGGTTTCATCGCGCTGTTCATGCTTCTTCTGAGCGTGGCGGCCCTGACGCCGGCCGTGTTGCGTTCGCTCGCGCGCATGGCTGCATTCGCGCTGCGTGGGAGCCCCGTTGCACGCCTGGCGTTCGGGGACATCGCGGCATCGCTGAGCAGAACGGGAGTCGCGGTCGCGGCCCTGGGAATGGCGATTGCCGCCATGATCGGCGTTTCGATCATGGTGGGGAGCTTTCGGGAGTCGCTGCACGACTGGTTGCAACGCACGATGCGTGCGGATGTGTATCTCACGTCCCCGGGTGCCGGAGGCGGCCGTCCGGAGCGGCGCCTGGAGCCCGATCTCGTCCCCTCCCTCCTGGGCGTGAAGGGCATCGCTCACTACAGCGTGAGCCGGCGCGTCGTCGTCGAGACCTCCAAGGGCCCGATTCCCCTGGAGGCCGCACAGCTGTCAGATCCCAGCTATGCGACGTATGTGCTGACCGAAGGAGACCCCGCGAGCACCTGGTCCTCATTCAAGCACGGTGGGATCGTGATCTCGGAATCCATGGCCTGGCGGCTGCAGCTGAAAGTCGGCGGCCGCCTGAGAGTGTCGACATCGTCGGGGCCGCGGGATTTCCCGGTGGCAGGGGTGTATCGAGAGTACGGCAACGACCGTGGCGACATGCTGATGGATCTGCGCACCTACCGCGACTTGTGGCACGACGATGCCCTCACGTCCATGGGCTTCTACCTGGATCCAGGTGTGCCGAGCGCTACGGTGATCAGCGAGTTGGAGAGTGTCTCGCGCGGGCGGCAGGCGCTGCTCATACGCTCCAATGCCGACATTCGAGAGCTGTCGATGCGGATCTTCGATCGCACGTTCGTCATCACGCGAGTGCTGAACTGGCTGGCAGCCGGAGTCGCCGCCGTCGGGCTGATCAGCTCCCTGCTGGCTTGGGAGCTGGAGCGCTCGCGCGAGCTTGCCATCGTGCGCTCGCTGGGCCTGACTGCGGGAGGCACCGCGGTGCTCATCGAGATGCAGACCGCTTTCATGGGTCTGGCCGCGATGATCGCGGCGGTTCCGGCGGGGCTGCTGACGGCGCTCGTCCTGACGGAGGTGATCAATCGACGCGCCTTTGGCTGGCGCATCGACCTCCACCTGAACGCTGCTCAATTCACGAACGCCCTCGTGTTGTCGCTGACCGCCGCACTGATTGCGGGGTTGTATCCCGCCTGGCGTGCCGCTCGCGCGCCGATTGCCGTCGAGATTCGGGAGGAGTGACGGTGGCACGGGCGGGCGTTTCGATTCGGTCCCTCGCCCTGGGTGCGCTCGTTGCTGTTGGTGCGGTTGTGGCTGTTGATGCGGTCGTGGCGATCGGGGCATTCGGAGTGGCGCACGCGGCGGCTGTGCCGGACGCTGCCCTGGATGCTCTGCGCCCCGACGCGCCGCGGCAGAATGAATCGGCGACGCCTCCGGCTTGGGCGACGCTCCGCTCCCCGCCGATGGCTGCGCAATTCCGCCGATTCCTCACGGAATTCGCGATCGCGGCGGCGCCGCGGGAGTTCGAATTCCCGCGCGATCACGGACCGCATCCTGACTTTCGGCAGGAGTGGTGGTATCTCACGGGCAACCTGACTGCGACCGATGGGGAGCGCTTCGGATTCGAGCTGACGATTTTTCGCGTTGCCTTGGCGCCTGCGGTCGCGATGCCGCCTGCGGTCGCGACGCCGCCTGCGACCGCGACGGACGCCGCCTCACAACGCGTTGGTGCGACCGCCACGGGCGCCGTCTCGCCTGCGGAACGTGGAGCTGCCACGCCAGCGGCCTCGCCGTGGCGCACGCGGCAGGTCTATGTCGGGCATTTCGCAGTGACCGACGTGGCGAAACACACTTTCCGCTTTGCGCAGAAGTATGAGCGCGACGCACTCGGACTGGCGGGCGCCGTGGCAGATCCTTTCCGGGTGTGGCTCGACGACTGGCAGATCGGCGGCAGCCCTCACTGGACGGTGCACGCGCAGCAGAAGGACTACGAGCTGCAGCTCGACGTGCAGTCGCTGGCGGCACCGATACTGAATGGAGATCGCGGACTGAGCGTCAAGGCGAGCGACCCGGGGGCTGCGAGCTACTACTACTCCATTCCACGCGTCAGTGTCCGTGGGCAACTGATACGCGATCGCGTCCCGATCGATGTGTCTGGGGTGGCGTGGCTCGATCGCGAGTGGGGTAGCGGATCGTTGGGGGCGAATGAGTCAGGGTGGGACTGGTTCGCATTGCAGCTCGACGATGGCAGCGCGCTGATGTTTTATGCGCTCCGCGATAAGGACGGTGCCCGGGACTTGCACAGCGCGGGTACGTGGGTGGATCGCGACGGCCAGACGCGCTCGCTGTCGAGCAAGGAAGTTGAGATCACCGTCGGTGATCATTGGGACAGCCCTCGTGGCGGCCGCTACCCCTCTCGCTGGCATGTCAGAGTTCCCGCGCTTGCGCTGGAGGCTGACGTGCGACCCGTGCTGGCAAATCAGGAGCTGGGGACTAGCCCGCGATACTGGGAAGGGGCGGTGGATGTGACGGCGTCGCGCTCAGGGGTGAGCGTAACGGGGCGCGGATACGTCGAGCTAGTCGGGTACGCTCACTGACTAGGGGTGCGCGCGCCCGATGCCGGCCGGTAGGGCGGGCGCGCTCCTAAGCCATGTCGGCAAGGACTGCGGGCACGTGCCGGCGCAGCAATGCGTTCTTGAGCTCCCACTGCTCTTTGGCGTCGGAGGGCGGCGCTCCGGGACTGGGTTCCATGAAATGGACCTCGCCTCCGGACAGAGTCGCAACAGGGAGCCCATCACGATAGAGCACGCGGTTGCCGCTCAAGGCTGGCAGCCGCGGGCCGGGTGTCAGGATGCCCACCAGGTTGAGGGGGTCTGCGCCCGACAGCGAGACGCAATGCTGTGAGGGAGGCTTGCGCCGTGCCTCGCGCAGCAGGCCGATGGCTTCAGGCAAGGCGTATTGCTCTCCCGTGAAGCCGGCGACAAAACGACCGCCGCGTATTTCGCCGCGTGCCTCCAGGCGCCGATAGCACATCAGCAGGTCACGCCACGGCGGGAGCCAGGCGGCCTCGCGCGCCAGCAAGCGCCAGAACACGACGCCCCAGCGCTTGAGCAGTCCCTTGGCGATGTGCTCGATCGCTTCGTCGTCCTGGCGGATGGCCTGCACGGCAGTGTTGGCTTCGACGCCCGTCGCACGCCGGTGAACGAGAGCCCAGCGGCCGGCGGTGTCCATCCCGAACAGCGCAACGCGTCTGCGGCGCTTGCCGCCTGAGGCAGGTCGGCGACGATCTGAAGGGACCAGCAGGGCTCGCAGACCTCCAAAGCTGTCGGAGTTCACGATGCCCAATGCCACCAGCTCCGCTAGTGCTTCCTCCGCCTGGCTGGGCAGCAGCCCGGCGCCTTCGGCCAGCTCGTCAAAGAAGGACGCGCCGTGCGCGCGGATGTAGTCGGCCACGCCCTGAGCTTTTGAGGATAGGTGTATTCCATCGAGAGCTTCGGTCAGCGATGACCACAGGCGCAGGTTGCGCCGGGCGATCAGCGTGATAGGCGTGGCGCGTACCGGAGCGACGCTGCGCGTCGGATCAGTCTTGCGCGCAGCCATCCGGGTCCAGACAAAGCGTCCCGACAGGCACTGCTCATCGAGCCACGCGGGTTCGTACTCCCCAATGCGAGCCGGCAGAATCTCCGTCTCCCAGGCGCTCGCGGGAGCCTCGAAGCCTTCGAGCTGCCCCAGGATCGCGCCCACGGCGTCCGGCCCCTCCATCCGTCCATTGGGCGCGACACGCTGCCACTCGAGCAGGAACCGCAGAAAATCGCGCGCCGCGATGGGCTCGATCTCGGCGCGCAGGCGCTTGACCGTATAGCGATGGATGCGCGCGAGGAGGCGCCGCTCACACCATTCGGGCTCTGCCTCGGCGGGCGTCGTGAACTGGCCCCGCATGGCGAAGCCTTCCGCCTGCAGCGCCGCCAGGGCGGAGTTGACCGAGCCCTTTGGAAGTGCGCTGGCCTGCGCAAGGGCTGAAACCGTCACCGGTCCGAGCCCTTCGAGACGTCCCCTCACGATCTCCACGACCGCCGTCTCCGGGGCGATGCTCGTTGCGTCGGTCCCGGCCACGGGTGGGGCGATCAAGCCGGGAAAGGCAGCGTTGAAGAGCGGGGCGCGCTCCACAGCTATCCAGATCGAGGCCGCTGCGGATATCTCGAGACGCAGGACGCGCTTCTGCGCACTCAGCTCACCGAGCAGCTCGGCCCACCCGGGCTGGCGATCCACTTCGGCCTCGGTCAGGAACGTGAGCCACAACAACGCGTCGTGCAACTCATCGGCGTTCGTGGCGTCCGGCCACGCTTCATCGCGTACGCGCTGAATAGCTTCGGCGTCGAGCTTGCCGATATCGGATGCGCTCTGCGGGTCGAGCCACCGGCGACTCATGATCGCTTGCGTGCGGCGCTCTTCCAACGGTGCGTCGTCGAGGTAAGCGTACGGACGGGCCGAGAGAACCTCCAGCGCCAGAGGCGAAGGCTCGGTGAGGTCGCGGGCGATAACCTGGATCTCACCCGACTCGAGGGCGCGCAGCAGGTGCTCGAACCCCTCGATGTCCATCGCCTCTTCGAGGCAATCGCGAATGGTCTGGCGGACCAGCGGATGATCGGGAATCTCCAGCTCCCCGGGAAGGTTCTCGGCGCAGGCCACCTGGTCGGGGAACACTGCGGTGAGCAGGTCCTCGGAAGCCATCCGCGCCAGCGGCGCCGGGACCTTCTTTCCGCCGCGAAACCGCGGCAGAGCCAGGGCGATGGTGGCATCCCAGCGCCACCGAGTCGTGAACATCGGCGCGGCGCACAACGCCTGCACGAGCAGGGCGCGCACGGAGTTGGAGTGCAGATAGCGCGCCACGTCGGCCAGCTCGAAGCTGTGCGCCGTGGTCAGCGAAAGGATGATGGTGTCTTCGGTGGCGGCGGCCTGCAGCTCGAAGTTGAACGACCGGCAGAAGCGCTTGCGCAGCGCCAGTCCCCAGGCTCGGTTGATGCGGCTGCCGAAGGGCGAGTGGATGACGAGTTGCATTCCGCCCGCTTCATCGAAGAACCGCTCGAAAACGATGGCCGCCTGTGTGGGCAACGTACCGAGCGCGGCGCGAGCGGCGGCCAGGTAGTTGACGAGCTGCACGGCGGGCGCCGGATCGATGCGCAAGGCATCGATGACCCAACGCAGCGTGGCCTCGCGTCCGTCCTCCAGGCGGGTGTCGATCTCATGGCGAAAGCGTGCCACGGATGAGGACAGCTCGTTGGTGCGCCCGGGTGCTTCGCCCAGCCAGAACGGAATGGATGGTGGTTGCCCGTGAGCATCCTCCACGCGCACGACGCCGCTCTCGACGCGCAGGATCCGGTACGACGCGTTCCCAAGCTGGAAAACATCGCCCTGCAGGCTCTCGACCGCGAAATCCTCGTTGACGGTGCCAACGAATTGCGACTGCGGCTCCAGCATCACGCGGTAGTCGGCGTTATCTGGGATCGTTCCGCCAGAGGTAATTGCCGTGAGGCGTGCACCGCGGCGCCCCCGAAGGAGATGGTTCACCGAGTCGTGGTGGATCAGGGCGCCGTGGCGTCCGCGCCGAGTCGCGAACCCTTCTGCGAGCATCTTGAGGATGTCGTCGAACTCGCTGCGCTCCAGATCGCGGAAGGGATAGGCGCCACGAATCAGCGCAAGCAGCCCATCCTCGTCCCACTCGCGCGCAGCAACTTCCGCCACGATCTGCTGCGCGAGGACATCCAGCGGCTTCGCAGGGATGACGAGCCGATCCAGCTCGCCGCGCCGCACCGAGTCCAACAGAGCGACACACTCGACCAGATCGTCGCGCGACAAGGGAAACAGTCGTCCCTTGGGCGTTCCGCCAATGGAGTGACCGGAGCGTCCCACCCGCTGCAGGAACGCGGCGATCGAGCGCGGCGAAGCCACTTGGCAGACCAGATCGACATCGCCGATGTCGATGCCGAGCTCCAGGGAGGCAGTGGCGACCAACGCCTTGAGCACGCCGCGCTTGAGCCGGGTCTCCGCGTCGAGTCGCAGCTCTTTCGCCATGCTCCCGTGGTGCGCGGTGACCTTGTCATCACCCAGTCTCTCTGACAGATGCCGCGCGATGCGCTCTGCATGGCGGCGTGTGTTCACGAAGACCAGCGTGGTGCGGTGCTCGGCGATCAGCTCGGCGAGTCGGTCGTAGACCTGAGTCCAGACTTCCCCCGACATCACCGATTCCAACGGGGAGGCCGGCACCTCGATGGCCAGGTCACGATCACGAACGTGGCCGGTGTCGATGATGGTGCACTCGGGCAGGCCGTCAGATAAACGCAGATGTTTCGTTCCGACCAGAAAACGGGCGACTTCCTCGACGGGCTTCTGGGTCGCGGAGAGACCGATGCGCGTCAGTCGCCGCCCGGCGAGCGCCTCCAGGCGCTCCAGCGACAACGACAGGTGCAGCCCGCGCTTGCCGCCGACCATCGCGTGAATCTCATCGACGATGACCGTGCGGGTCGTGGCCAGCATTTTGCGGCCCGATTCGGAGCCCAGCAGGATGTACAGCGATTCCGGGGTCGTCACGACGATGTGCGGCGGCCGCTTGCGCATGCTGTTGCGCTCGCTCTGCGGCGTGTCGCCGGTGCGCACGAACGTTCGGATGTCGACGTCCGCGAGACCCAGGAGTCGCAATTCCTCCCGGATACCGGCGAGCGGTGCTTCGAGGTTGAGACGGATGTCGTTGGAGAGCGCTTTCAGTGGCGAGACATACACCACGTGTGTCTCGTCACCCAGCCCTGAATCGACGCCCTCGCGAACCAGCGCGTCGATAGCCGCCAGAAACGCAGCGAGCGTCTTGCCGGAACCGGTCGGCGCGGCAATCAGCACATGCTCCTGCGCCTGGATCGCAGGCCATGCCCTCGTCTGTGTGGCCGTCGGGCGATCGAATGCGCGCTCGAACCAGTTCGCGACCGCCGGGTGAAAGCCTTGGAGCGTGCTCATCGCCTTCAGTCCGGCTGCTGCGCAGCAATCGGGTTGCGCAGTGCAATGGGTGTGCTCAGAACGACTGAGGTGTTCGGTTGTGCGAAGACTGTGAGCCGGTCAAGGATGCTCCCCAACTCATCCACCGAGCGCGCCACGATACGGGCGATCATGCAATCCTCTCCGGTGATCTGGTGCATCTCGATGATCTGGGGGATCTCGCGTGCCGCTTCAACCAGCCCCTGCTTGTGCAAGGGCGTCGTTCGCAGTCGCACGAAGGCGGTTACGGTGAAGCCCAACCGTGCGTAGTCGATGCACAGCATGGTGCCGCGCACGACCCCGCGCGACTCCAGGCGCTTGACCCGATCCGCGATCGTCGGCTGCGATACCTCCAGCTCACGCGCGAGGTCGGCGTAGGGGCGCCGCGTGTCGGCATCGAGGCTGGCCAGGATCTTCAGGTCCAGAGTGTCCATATTCAAGGTCGTAGCACCCCGGAAGTTTCAGATAGGAAGATCTGAACCCGGTATTAGTTTAATTTATACGGAGCAGTGCGCAAGTAGCCGACAATAGGATCGAGCCTCGCAGACAGTCCAGGGAGCGCCGGTGATCAGTACGCAGTTGCACGACGCAGGCGCCGCATCGCGGCGCTGGCAACGTGACCGTGGCTGAGAAATGGGTCGCCTCGGGCGCCGCCGTCGCTCTCGTCACGTTGTTGCCCTTGGCGGTCGCGTTGTGGTCGGTCTGCTTCGGCGGCCGACCGAAGGCGCTCGAGTGGGCGGCGATCGTGCTCGGTGCGGCCGGTACTCTCGTGATGGTGATGGGCGAGGATCTGCGCGCGCGGCCCGTAGGGACGCTCCTGATCCTCATCGGAGTTGCGAGCTGGTCTCTCGGAACGGTGCTGTCACGGCGCATCGAGACGCCTCCCGGTGCGATGGGGTTTGCAGCGGAAATGCTTGCGGGAGGCCTCATGGCGCTGGTTCTCAGCGCCAACCCGCTGGTCGGGCTGCTGGTGGGCTGGGGGCTGGCCCGCGCGGCCGGCGCCGCGAACGACGGCCCCGCGGCCTCCTCAGGGGATCGCGCTTCACGCGACCCCCTACAGGTTGCTCAGAGTAGAATGGGCCCGGTGATGGGAAGAGCGGGTGTGGAGAATGTGGAACGCTGAAGCCGATGCGGAGGAACGATTTCGCAACAAGGCGATCTGGGGATCCGCCGCCGCAGTCGCGCTCATAGCGATCGGGGCGTTCGTCTACTTCAGGTATTACGCGCATCCGGCGCCGCCGCCCCCGCCCCCGGCTGCCCCGCCGGTCAAGGCGGCTCCCGTGGCGGCGCAGCCGGCCATCCAGCATCCGATCCCCGAGGCCGGACCTGAAGCCAAGCCTCTGCCTGCGCTCAACGACAGCGATGCGGAAGTGCGCGATTCGCTGGTGGGGCTGCTCGGGCAGAAGCCCATCGAGAATCTCCTCAACCCCGAGAACATCGTGCGGCACATCGTCGCGACGATCGACAACCTGCCGCGCAACAAGGTGGCGGTGGAGCTGCGGCCCATCAAGCCGACGGCCGGCGAGACGCGCGTGACCACCCAGGGGGATGTCACGACGCTCAGCTCCGCCAACTTCGACCGTTACGCGCCGTTCATGAAAGTCGTGCAGGCCGCGGATCCGCGCACCGTCGCAACCGTTTACTTCCGGCTGTATCCCCTGTTCCAACAGGCGTACGAGGACCTCGGCTATCCGGGCATGTACTTCAACGATCGCCTGGTGCAGGTCATCGACAACCTGCTGGCGACTCCGGATGTGAAGGGACCGATCAGGCTCGTGCAGCCGAAGGTGTTCTACCAGTACGCCGATCCGAGCCTGGAGAATCTTTCTGCCGGCCAGAAGCTGCTGCTGCGGATGGGCAGCGCCAACGAGGCGACCATCAAGGACAAGTTGCGACAGCTGCGCGCCGACATCGTGCAACACAAGTAGCCATCACCATGAGCGTACCGATGCAGGATGAGACCGGACTCGAAGGGCCCCTTCAGCATCTGCGCTCCGTGTTGATTCCGACGGAAACGCTCGAGGCGTGGGCCGTGCAGCGGCGGATATTCGCGCTCTCGCACCGGCGTCTGCTGGTGGCGGCCACCAGCGGACGGCTGGTCGTGATCACGCGCCAGCTGCTCGGCGGCTTCGATGTGGCGGACGTTCGCTGGCAGGATCTGGAGGAAGTCACCCTGCACGTCGGGGTATTCGGGGCGAACCTCGCGATCCGGGCCGGAGGGGCCACGGATCTCGCGTCCCAGGGCGCCACGGGCGGGGCGCGCCGCCTGGAGTTTCCGGGCCTGCGCAAGGAGCAGGCCCAGGCCGTGTATCGCATCTGCCAGGCCCAGGATCAGGCGTGGCGCGAGAAGCGCCGCGTGCGCGAGCTGGAGGAGCTGCGCGCCCGCTCGGGGGGTATCCAGGTGGCATCCGGCCCCGTGGCCGCCGCCGCGGGTCAGTCGGAGTCCGTGCGCCGGCTGCAGGAAGCCAAACAGATGCTCGACGCGCGGCTGATCACCGACTCCGAGTACGAGGCGATCAAGGCGAAGATCGTAGCGTCTTGAGCCCTCACCCGTTGCCGTTGCGACGCAGCTGGATCAGCGCCTCTCGCGCGTGCTCGTGATGGATCTGCTGAGCGCGCACGCGCAGCAGGTCGCGGCGCGCAACCAAGCCGACCAGCTTGCGGTCCGCGCGTCGCAGGATCGGAATACGGCCGTTGCCGGTCTCGGCCATCTTGTCTGCCAGCCGGCCGACCAGCTCGTCCTCGTAGCCGAAGACGACGTCCTGACCGGCGAGCTGCTCTGCCAGAGGCTTGTCGGCCAGGGTCTCTTCGCGCATCCATCGCAGGGCATCCGTGCGGGACACGATGGCCATGACCTGCCCCTGCTCGTCGATGACGGGATAGCTCTTGTGCCGGCGGGGCGCACCTGCCGCCGTGAAGAAATCGACCGTCGCCCCCACGGTCTGCGACGCGGGGAGTGTATCGACGTGCTTCGCCATGATGTCGGAAACACGCATCTGCTCGAACGGGTCCACGATGTACTCGCGCACGATGTGGTGCCCGCGGCGCGCAACCTTCTCTGTCAGGATCGAGCGCTTCATCAGCAGCACCGTCGTCGCATGTGCCGTGGCGCAGCCGATGGCAATCGGCAACATCGCGTTGATGTCGTGCGTGAGCTCGATGCCGAACATCGTGGCGGTGAGCGGCGCGCGCATGGTGCCACCCATCATGGAGGCCATCCCCACCAGCGCCCAGATGCCAGTATCGCCCGGGGAAATGACGCCGCCGAATTCCGCGCCGATGACGCCCCCCATGATCAGAAGCGGGGCCAGCACACCGCCGGAGGTTCCCGAGCCGAGTGCCACCGACCAGATGAAGGCTTTGACGATCAGCAGTCGCAGGGCAGGCTCCGAGGACAGGTCCGCATGCAGCAGCGCCGCGATGCTGTCGTATCCGACTCCGAGGGCGTGCGGCTCCACCAGTCCGCCGACGCCGATGACTGCACCGCCGAGCGCCGGCCACCACATCCAGTGAACCGGCAGGCGTTGAAACAGATCCTCCGAGGCATACACCAGCAGGGTGAGCAAGGCGGAGCCGAGGCCGGCGAGGGCGCCGAGCAGCACACAGAACATCAGGCCCCGGTCCGGCAGCGGGGCGTTGGTCGCGAGCGGAAACAGAGCTTGCGCTCCGAGGTACCAGTGGCGCCATGCCGCGGCGACTACGCAAGCGACGGCGACGGGCACGAAGCTACGTGGCTTCCACTCGAACAGCAGCAACTCGACGGCGAGCAGCATCGCGGCAATCGGGGTGCCGAACGTAGCGGCCATGCCCGCTGCCGCGCCCGCGACGAGCAGCGTCTTGCGCTCGGCGTTGGACATGTGGAAGAGCTGGGCAAACAGCGAGCCGATGGCTCCGCCTGTCATGATGATCGGGCCTTCCGCGCCGAACGGGCCGCCGGTGCCGATGGAGATCGCCGAGGACAACGGCTTGAGCACCGCGACACGCGGCTGTATGCGGCTGCGGCCGATGAGAATGGCTTCGATGGCTTCGGGAATTCCGTGGCCGCGGATTTTCTCCGAGCCGAAGCGCGCCATCAGGCCGATGATCAGGCATCCGGCGACCGGGATCAGCACACTGCCGGCGCCCAGGGTGTTGGTGGCGATGGAGGCGGTGGCGTAGCTGAGCTTGCCGAAATAGGCGAAATTCGTGACCAGGTTGATCAGGTGCAACAGCGCCCAGGCAGCTACCGCGCCGCCGGTGCCCACGACGACGGCCATCGCGGCCAGCGTGATGAGGCGGTGATCTGCACTGAAATCGCGCAGGCCGTCGGTGGTTTTCGCGACACGGGGTCCGTTGTCCAGGTGTGCTACGAGCGCAGGGTGCTCGTCCTTGGGACCATTCTGCATGGTGAAGTGGGGTTGGTTCGCGGGGAGGAACCGCCAATATATCGTACTACGACATATGAGGGCATGGCGTGACGCAGCGCGCAGGTGGTCGGCGACGCCCACGAGCCCTGGCCAAGGCGGACTACGAGACTCTGTCCGAGCTCAGGTATCTCATGCGGCGCTTCGCAGCATTCAGCGAGGCGGAGGCGCGTGCCGCGGGCCTCACACCCCGGCAGCACCAGGCTCTGCTCACCATCCGCGGCTTTCCGGGAAGCGGCCGGGCGACCATCGGGAGCCTGGCGGAACGCCTCGATCTCAGGCCCCACAGCGCCGTGGGGCTCGTTGATCGTCTCGCCTCCAAGGGTCTGCTGCAGCGTCATGTCGACCGGACCGACCGGCGCAGAGTGCGTCTCGGGCTGACACGCAGGTCGCAGGCTTTGTTGGCGGGGCTGTCCCTCGCACATCGCGATGAGCTGCGCAGGCTCGCGCCGTTGCTGCGCGCATTGCTGGCACGACTCGGCGACGAGGCGTAGAGGTCAGTCCGGCTGCCGATATGGTGGGGCCGTGCGCCACCGGCAAGTCGCCAGCTCGAGCGCGGCGGAGGCAGGGCGTGCGACCTCCGCGCCGGGGCTGCCGGCCGCGCCTGCAATCCTGTCGCACTCTCGCGGTATGCTTGGCCCCATGCCCGAAACAAAGTCGTCGGAAGGGTCCCCGCTGCTCCTGAGCGGGAGCTCGGGGTTGCGTGCCGAAATCAATGCGAACGGCTCGTTGCGCCGTTTCGATTGCGGCGCTATCGCACTGGCGCTGTTCGTTGGCAACGAGGTCGAAGGCGGACCGGCCAACCTGTATCTGCGGCGTCATTCCTCCGGCGGCGCGCCGGAGTCATCGACGGCGCTGCTCGGACCCCGCAGTCCCACCCGTTTCCGCATTGATCCGCAATCCGGGATGCTCGCCGGGAGCGGCACGTGGCTCGGAATCGAGTATGCGCTCGCATTGGTGCTGGCCCGGAACGCGACGGCGTGGTTCTGGCATGTGCACCTTCTCAACACGGGCTCGTCGTGGCAGGAGCTCGACCTCACTTACGCACAGGATGTGGCGCTTGCGCCGTACGGCGCCGTGCGTCTCAACGAGTACTACGTCAGCCAATACCTCGATCACACGCCGCTGTCGGATACCACCCGTGGAATCGCCATCGCTACACGACAGAACCTTGCGGTGGACGGCCGTCATCCCTGGTCGGTGATCGGCTCGCTGCGCCGCGGCACCGCCTTCGCGACCGACGCGCTGCAGTTCTATGGCCTGGCGGGCCGTGAGTGCGGCGTGCCGATGGGTTGCCTTGCCGACCTGCCGAGCCGGCGCCTACAGCATGAGCACGCTCTGATCGCGCTCCGGGATGAAACGCTGCGGCTGGAGCCCGGCAAAAGCGTGGACGCCGGCTTCTTTGGCTCATACATCGCGGACCATCCTGGCGCTACGTCACAGTCGGATCTGGAGCTCGCGCGCCAGGCCCTCGCGCTGCCGGAGTCAGCCCCGCCTGTCTCGATCTCGAGGCCTGCCGTGGAGGCGCCGCAGACTGCGACGCTCTTCAGCTCCGCACCTCTGCTGCCTGCTGCAGACCTGAGTACGGAGTCGCTGCAGGAAATGTTTGCGCCGCCGTGGCGACACGAGGAGCGTGACGCAAGCGCCAACCTCCTGTCGTTCTTTCATGGCAGGAATCGCCACGTGGTGTTGCGTGCGAAGGAGCAGCGCGTCCTGCGCCCGCACGGGCACATACTCCGAACGGGCCGTCACACGACACCGGATGAGACTGCGCTCACCTCGACGGTGTGGATGAGCGGCGTGTTCCATTCGATGGTGACGCAGGGGCATGTCAACATCAACCGCCTGCTCTCGACGGTGCATGGTTATGTCGGGCTATTTCGATCGCATGGGCAACGCGTGTTTGCGCAGATCGGCGGCAGCTGGCAACTCCTCGATGTGCCCTCGGCATTCGAGATCCAGCCCGATGCCTGCCTCTGGATCTATCGCTACGCGCACGGTGTGATCGAGATTCGGGCCGAGGCGCACAGCGACCCGCAGGAGTTGACGCTCTCGATCGCCGTGACTTCCGGCAACCCGGTGCGATTTCTCATCTCCCATCACGTGTCCCTCAACGGGGATGACGGCAGCGCCCCGGGCAGCGTGCAGTGGCGCCGTGAGGGGGCCGACGTCGTCCTCAGTCCTGCGTCCTCCAGCGATCTGGGCCGGAGATTTCCCGGCGGAACATTTCGAATCGCGCCGCTATCCGGAACGAGCTTCGAGACGGTCGGCGGGGATGAGTTGCTGTTCATCGACGGCCAATCGCGCGGACAGCCGTTCGTGTGCGTGGTGACAGCCCCGGCTACCCGCGTTGGTCTGCAGATTCGCGGTTATCTGGTCCCCGAGAGCGGGCCGCCGCCGCTGCGGGCGGCCGCTGGGGTGCCTCTGATACCCGAGGTGTCGCTTGTCGCTCCTTCCGCAGATGCGGTCGCGCGTCTGGCGGAGATCATTCCCTGGCTCACGCACAACGCGTTCGTGCATTACCTGGCCCCCAGAGGCCTGGAGCAGTACTCCGGAGGAGGGTGGGGAACCCGGGACGTCTGCCAGGGGCCGGTAGAGATGCTGCTCGCCCTGGGGGCGGTGGAACCGATCCGCGACCTGTTGCTACGCCTCATGAAGGAGCAGAACCCCGATGGCGACTGGCCACAGTGGTTCACGTTCTTCGAGCGCGAACGCGGCATTCGCGCAGGCGATTCGCACGGCGACATCGTGTTCTGGCCGCTCGTGGTGCTCGCTCAGTACCTCATCGCTTCGGGCGATGCCGGCGTGCTCGAGGAGTCGGTGCCGTTTTTTGATGCGCAGGGACCTGAGGCGGGTGAACGGGCGACGCTGTGGCAGCACGCTCAGCGCGCTCTGTCGCTCATCGAGAAGCGAGTGATCGCGGGTACTGCGCTGGCTGCCTACGGACATGGAGACTGGAACGATTCACTGCAACCGGCCGATCCGGCGATGCGCGATCGGATGTGCAGCGCCTGGACCGTGACACTGCATTTTCAGACATTGACGACGCTCGCGCAGGCCTTGCGGTCGGTCGGACGGCCGCAGGAGGCTCCCCGGCTCGAGAGCCTGGCTACTGGAGTACACGAGGACTTCCAGCGCCTGCTGATCGCGGATGGCGTGCTGACCGGGTACGCCAGCTTCGAGCCGGCGAACGGGCGTCCGAGCTACCTGCTGCACCCACGCGATGACAGGACCGGACTGCGCTACAGCTCTCTGGCGATGATCCACGCGATCCTCGAGGACATGCTGACGCCCGCCCAGACACGGGAGCACTTGAAGATCATCGAGACTCACTTGAGTGCGCCTGATGGCGTGCGCCTGTTCGACAAGCCGATGCCTTATCACGGCGGCGTCGAGCGCATCTTCCAGCGCGCGGAGACTGCGACCTTCTTCGGCCGCGAAATCGGCCTGATGTATACCCACGCCCATTTGCGCTTTGCCCAGGCCCTGGCTCATGTTGGGGAGGCTGAGCGGTTCTTGCAGGCACTTTGTCAGGCGAATCCCGTTGGGATCGCCTCTGTCGTGCCCACCGCCACTTTGCGGCAGGCGAACTGCTACTACTCGAGCTCCGATGCCGCCTTTGCCGATCGCTACGAGGCCAGCGAGGACTACACGCGGGTCGTGCAGGGAAGCATCGCTCTCGATGGGGGTTGGCGCGTCTACTCCAGCGGCGCGGGCATCGCGCTCGGACTGATCCTGCGCCGCTTTCTGGGTCTGAGCTGCGAAGCCACGGTATTGCGGGTCGACCCCGTAATCCCGCACAGGCTCGACGGTCTGCGCGTCGAGCTGACCCTCCTCGGTCACCGGGTGGAAGTCACCTATCGGATCAAGGGTGCCGGCTGCGGCGTCAATGCCGTGTCGATGAACGGCCATCCTCTGAGGTTCACGCAGGCTCCCAATCCCCATCGCCGCGGTGCGGCGCTGGTTGCAAAGACGGCGGTCACCGAACGCCTCACCGCCGGCCGCAATACGCTGCTGGTCGACCTGGGCGAGTAGCGCTACGTCATCGTACAGGTGCTCGGTGGAATCGCCGCGGCCTGGACGTTGCCGGTGATCGCATCCGGCAAGGGTTCGCGGTCGGCGCCGCGGTTGCGGGCGTGTTGTATCGCTGGCTGGGCGAGGACAAGCCGCAGCTTGCGACGGGTCGGGGCACGGTGGTTGCTGAGACGGTTCCAGGTGTCCAACCTGGAGCTGTGTGATGAACAATGACCGAACCGCAGGGCAGTGGAAGCAGATCAAGGGCAAGGTGAAGGAGCAGTGGGGTAAGCTGACCGATGACGAGATCGACCAGCTCGAGGGCAAGAGCGATCAGCTGGCTGGTAAATTGCAGGAGCGATACGGCATCGCGCGCGAAGAGGCCGAGCGCCAGGCGAAGGACTTCCGCACGCGCAACGACTGGAACTAGCGCCCCGCCACTCCGGCGCGGGGCAGCCGCTCCGCGCCGGACTTCAGGCTTCGATCAACCCGTGACGAATCGCAAGCAGGGTCAACTCTGACTGGTTGACCACTTCGAGCTTCTGCTTGATGTTGTAAAGGTGGGTGCCGACGGTGGAGGCGGAGAGGCGCAGATCCTCGGCAATGCGCTGCACCGTCTCGCCGCGCGCCAGCCGTACGAATACCTCGAATTCCCGCTCGGAGAGTCTCTCGATGGGCGATTTGGAACCGCCATCCAGGTCGGCGAGCGCGAGCTTCTGCGCGAGCGCGGCATCGATGTAGCGTCGGCCCGCCCCGACGGTCGTCACCGCGTCGATCAGGGCCTCCGGCGCGCTGCGCTTCGACAGGAATCCCAACGCGCCCTCACGCAAAGCGCGCCGCGCGTGCATCGGGTCATCATGGGCGGAAAGAGCGAGTACGCGCGCCTGCGGATGGTGGGAGCGGATTCGCCGCAGCGCCTCCAGGCCACCCATCCCGGGCATCGCAAGATCCAACACCACGACGTCGGGGGTGAGCTCGAGATAGCGCTGGCAGGCGACTTCTCCGGACTCCGCTTCCGCCACGACGCAGATCTCCGTTTGCGCCTGCAGCAGGAGGCGAAATCCGGTGCGCACCACCGCGTGATCGTCCACGAGCATGACTCGAATCATCGAATCTCTCTGGGTACTTCGCTCACGTACCTGTCCGTCAAAGGTATCTCGGCGTTCAAGCTGGCTCCGCGCGGCTCGCGGTTTCCGACCGTGAATACGCCTCCCAGGTGCTCCACACGCTCTGTCAGGCCACGCAGCCCGAAGTGGCCCGGGCGGGCCCACTCTTTCGGCAGGCCAACACCGTCGTCTGTAATCGTTACCACAATCCTCTCGGCATCGGACTCCACGTTGATGCTTACGTGCGCGGCCTGCGCATGGCGCAGGGCGTTGATCAAACCCTCTTGTACCACGCGATAGATCGCCAGCGTAACGCTCGGGCCCAGGTCTCCTGCGAGCGTGTGCCGAAGCGATAGCGCAACAGAAGGGAACCGGCGCTGCCAGTCCCGCACCAGGCTCTCCAGTGTTTCCGCGAGGCTCAGCGTGTCGAGCTCGGGGGGCATCAGGCGCGGAATCAGGCCGTGCATCGCATCGTACAGCCGCGCGGCCTCCTCGGAGATCAGCCGTGCGGTGTCGCCCATGGCTTGCTCCGTCGCCTGGTTGGCGATGGCGAGCGCCAGGCTGCGGATGGCGGTGACCGACTGCCCGAACTCATCGTGCAGCTCGTGCGCGATGAGGCGGCGCTCTTCGTCCACTCGCTGCTCGACGAGCTTGGCCATCTCGCGCCGTTCCTCCAGGCGGCTCTGGGCTTCCCGGGCCCGGCGCTCCGCCTGGACGTTGTCCTCGACTGCCTGGGCCATGCGGTTGAAAGCGGCACCGATGGAGTGCGCTTCCGCACCCGGCAGGGGAGGAAGGCGGAAAGCCAGATCACCGCGCTGGATGCGCTCCAGGCCGTTGGCGATGACAGGAAAGGGCGCCAGCGAGCGATCGACCAGCCAGAAGGCCATGCCGTTGACCACCACCAGCATCCCTAAGGCCAGCATCAGCAGCCGGGTCAGGTCATCCCACGCATCGAGCACCGAACGGGAGGTCTGGGCCTGTACGACCAGCACGAAGCCCCCGGGCAGGAGGAAGGTGTGCCGCGGCTGTTGGGGCGCCAGCAGGTGCGCAAACCAGGCCGGAGCCTCACGGCCGGCCTTGTAGGTGGGCGGCGGGGATCGATACAGCATCTCCCCGGCCGGTGAGCGCAGCACGATGTCGTTGGCCCGCACGCGACCGAGCTGCTGCAGAAACTCCTGTACGACGTCCGGACCGCCGGTGCGCGAGTAGATGACTGCGAGCCGGCCCAGCAGCTGCGAGGCGACCTGGTTGGCGGCCTCGATCTCCTCGCGGATGGAGCTGCGCATGTCGCGGATTTCCGAGGCGATCAGGACCCCCATGAACACGGCGGTGAGGCCGGTCACGACCAGGTTCAGGCGCGTCCGCAGCTTCATGCTTCGAATGCCTTCGAGACTCGAGCGATTGACGCCATGGTAGCAGTGCTGGAGCGGTGCGCTTGCAGCCCCTCGTCGGCTCATGAAAATCATGAGGCGAGTTTCATGATCCTCCGCTGTCGGCTGCCGAGCGCACTGCGCAACGATGACGGGGACGCGCAGCTATCACGCCAAGCGTTTTTCACGCAACTGCTGGAGCTCGACCATGAAATGGGAAACCCCCCAAGCGACTGATTTCCGGTTCGGCATGGAAATCACGATGTACATCGCCAATCGCTGATGGCGCCGACGGACTTCTCGTCCGACAACCTCAGGCGCCGTCTCGCAGCGGCGGGCGGCGCCTGACTTTCGCCCAGGACTGCCGCCCGACGTTGGGCCCATCGTGAACATTCGGGTTCTCGGATCTGCCGCCGGTGGCGGCTTCCCACAGTGGAACTGTAATTGTCGCAATTGTGCGGGCGTCCGCGCGGGCTCCGTGCGCGCCCGCAAAAGGACGCAGTCCTCGATCGCCGTCGCCGGTGAGCCGGAAGGGTCCTGGGCGCTGGTAAACGCCTCCCCGGATATCCTCGCCCAGCTGCAGGCGAACGCCGATCTGCAGCCGGGCCGCCATGCCCGCGACACGGCACTGGCTGCCATCGTCCTGGTCGATGGCCAGATCGACCACACCACTGGTCTCTACATGTTGCGCGAGTCCACGCGCCCGTGGCCTCTATGGTGCACGGACAGCGCCTATGCGGACCTGACTCGCGGCAATCCGATTCTGCAGGTGCTCTCGCATTACTGTGGCGTCCATCGCCATCGGATCGCTCTCGACGGGGAGGCGTTCGTGGTTGCTGCAGTGCCGGGCGTGACCTGGCGGGCGCTGTCGGTCGCCAGCAAGCCGGCCCCGTACTCCCCGAATCGCGAGGCCCCGGTGCCGGGCGACAACATCGCGTTGCTGATCGAAGCGGATGTGACCGGCAGGAGCGTCTTCTACGCCCCCGGACTGGCCGAGATCGATGAACGGGTGTGGCGCGGCATGCAGGCGGCGTCCTGCGTGCTGGTGGATGGAACGTTCTGGACGGACGAAGAGATGCTTACCCTGGGCCTCTCGCGCAAACGTGCGCGTGACATCGGGCACCTCCCGCAAAGCGGCCCCGGCGGCATGCTGGAGTGGCTGGACCGGTTGCCAGCGGCCACCCGCAAAGTGCTGATCCACGTGAACAACACCAATCCGATCCTCGACGAGGACTCACCCGAGCGCGCCGAGTTGCAGCGCCATGGCATCGAAGTCGCGTGGGATGGCATGGAGATCGTGTTATGACCGAGCCTGCCTGGACCCGCGAGGAATTCGAGCGACGCCTGCGCGACCAGGGCCGTGCCTATCACATCCATCATCCGTTCAACCGGATGCTCAATTCCGGCGGTGCGCAGCCCGAGCAGATCCGCGGGTGGGTGGCCAACCGCTTCTATTACCAGATCAGCATTCCGGTGAAGGACGCCGCCATTCTCGCCAACTGCGACGATCGCGCCGTGCGGCGCAACTGGGTGCAGCGCATTCTCGATCACGACGGCTACGGCGACGATCCGGGCGGGATCGAGTCCTGGCTCCGACTCGCCGAGGCCGTCGGGCTCGAACGGGCGCATGTCGAGAGCCTGACCGATGTTCTGCCAGGCGTGCGCTTCGCCGTCGATGCCTACGTCAACTTCGCACGGCGTGCGCCGTGGCCGGAGGCGGTTTGCTCCTCCTTGACCGAGTTGTTTGCACCGGAAATTCACAAGCAACGCCTGGCGAGCTGGCCGGAGCACTATCCCTGGATCGATCACGCCGGGCTGCGCTACTTTCAAAGTCGCGTGGGCCTGGCCCGCCGCGACGTCGAGTTCGGCCTGGCGGTCACCCTGGAGCGATTCCTCACCCGTGCGCAACAGGAGCGCGCCCTGCAGATCCTGCAATTCAAGCTCGATGTGCTGTGGCAGATGAATGACGCCATGGCACTGCGTTACGGAGTGAGCCAATGAGCGCCGCGGCCAGCAAGCCTGTCGTCGGCCGCGGCTTCAGGCTGCAGTGGGAGCCGGCACAGGGCGCGCACGTGCTGTTGTATCCGGAGGGCATGGTCAAGCTCAATGCGAGCGCCGGCGCGATCATGAGCCGCTGCGACGGCCAGCGCACGCTGCAGGAGATCGTGGCGGATCTCGAGACGGCATTCGAGGTCCAGGGCCTGTCTGCCGACGTCACGGCATTCGTGAATATGGCGATCGAGAAGAACTGGCTGGAGATGCGGGAATGAGCGCTCCGGCGGGGCTTGACTCGGTGCGCGGCGCGGCGAGCGTGCTTCCCGCTCCTGAGGCCAGACCCGGCCCACCGCTGTGGCTGCTGTTGGAGCTGACCTATCGCTGCCCCCTGCACTGCGTGTTCTGCTACAACCCGACCGATTTCGCACGCGTCGGACAGGAGCTCGAGACGGCGCACTGGATCCGCGTCCTGCGCGAGGCACGTGCGCTCGGAGCCGTTCAACTCGGGTTGTCCGGCGGTGAGCCGCTCGCGCGCGATGACCTGGAGCTCATCGTCGCGGAAGCGCGCAAGTTGGGCTTCTACATCAATCTCATCACTTCCGGCATCGGCCTCACCGCAGCGCGCATCCGGGCGCTCAAGGCCGCCGGGCTCGATCACATCCAGCTGTCGTTCCAGGACAGCACTCGCGAAATGAACGATTTCCTGAGCAGCACGCGCACCTTCGAGCTGAAGTCGCAGGTCGCCGCGCTGATCAAGCAATATGACTATCCGATGGTGCTCAACGTGGTGCTGCACCGGCTCAATATCGACCATGTCGGGGACATTCTGGCGATGGCCGAGCGCATGGGCGCCGAGTATGTCGAGCTGGCCAACACGCAATACTACGGATGGGCGTGGTTGAACCGCCCCCATCTGATGCCCAGCCGCGCGCAACTGCAGCGGGCTGAGCAGGTGACCCGGCAATTTCGTGACCGTGTCGGCGATCGCATGCGGATTTTCTTCGTCGTGCCGGACTACTTCGAGACACGCCCCAAGCCTTGTATGAATGGGCTGGGGTCGGTATTCCTTACCGTGGCGCCCGACGGCCTGGCCCTTCCCTGTCACGCCGCACGCATGTTGCCAGGGCTCGACCTCCCCAACGTGCGCGACAGGAGCGTCGAGTCGATCTGGTACGACTCCCAGGCTTTCAATCGCTTCCGCGGCCAGTCCTGGATGAAAGAGCCCTGCCGCAGTTGCCCGGAGCGGGTGCGGGATTTCGGCGGCTGCCGCTGTCAGGCCTTTCTGCTGACGGGGGATGCCGACAACGCCGACCCTGTCTGCGACCTTTCACCGCATCATCAGATCGTCAGGGAGGCCGTCACACGAGCCGAGCTCCACGCGCCTCCGGTCCAGGAGCGGCCCCTGACCTTCCGCGACCACCGCATCTCCATTCCCCTGTCCAAAGGTTGAAACCCCGGCGACCCTCGATTGGCGCACGGCCCGAGCATCGGCCGCCTGCCATCCGGGCGCGTGCGAGACGCGCGTCACAGTGAGGGTGTGGGCATTTGCTATCTCATAACTGCTTTTGGGGGCGCCGATCGCGCTTGGGGAAACTCTCGCGGAACCACAGGCCGTGGAGGGGGTTTCTAGGGGTAAGGAGTCTCGTTGCTCGTGCGATGGCTTGAACGACATGCTGCGTACGGGCTGATACTCTGCGTGGTGGGCAGTGCCCGGGCGCAGCAGATACTGCCCGTCGCAAGTCCGAATCTCACTGCGGAAGTGAGGATGCCGTCCCTCACTGAGGAGACGGCCGCCACGCCATCGGACGGCAGTACGAGCACGGCGCCGGCGGCGGGCGCAAACCCAGCGGCTGACACGCCGCGGACGCCACCTGCGAACTCTCCGGCCGACACGCCACCAACGACACCAGCGCCACCAACGACACCAGCGCCACCAACGACACCAGCGCCACCCGTGAACCCTTCGCCCAACGGGCCCGCCACGGGCGATGCGGTTCCGAATCTTGCCACCGGTCCGGAGCCCGACGCGCAGAAGTACCACTGGCTCGATAAGGCGCGTCAGGAGGTCTACAACGCCGTGTGGCACTCCTCAATGCGCGTCGATCGATGGTTCGGCTCCGCGGCGGAAGAGGACGTCTACCAGAAAGGCGCCTACGGGAGCCTCGCGCCGGCTGTGCTGTGGGATCAGTACGGCCACTTCAGGGAGCTGCTGCGGTTCAACGCCAACTTCCCGCTGCCCGCCATCGATCAGCGTCTGCACGCCTTCATCGGCCGCGTGAATCCGCAGGAGTACATCACCGAGCGCGACGAGCCCTCGGGTGCCTTCCAACGGCAGTACGGGCCTGCGACGGAGGACGAGACGATCTTCGGGCTGGCCTTCCACACCCCTCCCAAGCAGGGCGGCTACTTCGATGCAGGCGCCGGCGTGCGCATTTCCCTGCCGATGAATCCCTACGTCAAGGGGAGCTACGTGTACGAGCGTGGCGCTTCGGAGACCGGGCTGTTCTCCTTTCGCGACACCGCCTTCTGGGATCGCCCCGACGGCTTCGGCGTGACCCAGCGTATCGACATGGAGCGGATCTACGACTTGCGATGGCTGGTCCGCTGGACCGGATCTGCGACGTATGCGCAGTACTCTCAAGGGCTGCGGGGCTACATGGCGGTAATGGCGATGCGTGGCTTCCCCGACCGGCGGGCCATTGCGATGGAAATCTCGATCGACGGCGCCACGGATGCGCCCGTGCCGCTGCACGACTATGGGTTGAAGGTGGCCTACCGCAAGGCCGTGCTACGCCGCTGGCTGATCATGGAGTTGCGGACCAGCGTCGACTGGCCGCGCGACTTCGTCACGCAACACCGCGGCGCCAGCTTCGGCGTCGGCATTGGCTTCGAGATGCTCTTCGGTACGGAGGCGTTTCTCGCCCGGCCCGTCACGTTCTGACACGCCGCCTCGAGCGGCGGCGCTCCAGCGCGGCTGGTAGACTGAAGTCATGGCTATTCGACCGGTCATGAAGATGGGGAATCCGGTGTTGCGGCAGGTGGCCGCGCCGGTGACCCGGTTCGATCGCTCGCTGCGCGAATTGATCGCCGACATGGACGATACGATGCGCGCGCTGAGCGGCGCCGGGATTGCCGCTCCTCAGATCGGCGTCAGCCTGCGGGTGGTGATCTTCGAGGTGCGAGAGAATCCCCGCTACCCTCAGGTCGCTCCGGTGCCCTACACCATGCTCGTCAACCCGATTCTGACACCCCTGGGAGATGAGCAGGAGGAGGGGTGGGAAGGCTGTCTGTCCGTGCCCGGCATGCGAGGGCTCGTGCCGCGATTCAAGCGCCTGCGCTACCAGGGATTCGGCGTCGATGGCGAGCCGATCGATCGGACCGTCGAAGGATTCCACGCTCGCGTCGTGCAGCACGAGGTCGATCACCTCGATGGGATTCTCTATCCCCAGCGGATCGCCGATCTGCGCAACTTCGGCTTCGAGGATGCCCTGGCGGATCAGGTGACCGTCATGCCCGACTGAGAGCGCGCCTGGGCACGGGCGACCACCCCATGCGCGCTGAGCGGCACCGGGATTGCCGCTCCTCAGATCGGCGTCTCAGCGCGCGGGGCGCTCGGCGGGACCCCTCAGCGCGGACTGGGACACGACCCGCAGGTCGCGCGACATGCGAATGGCCGGCTCCACTCCCTGGTAGTAGCCGGACACCCGATCGAGCTCGCGGTATCCGAGCTTCTGGTAGCACTGCAGGGCGCTCTCATTCGAGGCGCGCAGCTCCAGACCGATGATGAACGTGCCGGCCGTCTCGGCGGTTTCCTCCAGCCAGCGGATGAGTTGACGCGCGAGGCCGCGGAGTCGATGTGCGGGATCGACCGCCAGCAGGTTCAGGTGGGCGATGTCCTCACCATAGCGCATGATCGCGAAAGCCACAGGCGCGCCAACGGGCGCCGCGCCTGCCTTCGCGGTGAGCACGATGCTGTCGGGATTACGGATGTGCCAGGCGATGCGCGAGGCGGTCCAAGTCGGGCGCAGACCTCCTTCGATGAGGGAGTGCGACATGGCCGCCAGATGCGTTGCGTCGGCTGCTCGGGCGAGTTCCAGCGAGTAGTCGCCCATGTCTCACGCGAGAGTGTGGAAGACCTTCTGAACGTCCTCGTCCTGCTCGAGCTTGTCGATCACTTCGAGGACTTCCGTGGCCTGGGTCTCCGGGAGCTCCGTCGGCACGGTGCAGATGTACTCGTGCTCGGCCGACAGTGGCGCAATGCCACGGCTCTCGAGCGCGACCTGCAGCTTGCCGAAGTCCCCGAAGGCACAGCGAATCACCAGTTGCGGCTCGCCTTTCTCCCCGGTGCTCTCGCCCATTTCCTCGAGCCCGTGGTCGATTAGAAACAGCTCCAGGTCATCCTGATCGATGCCGTGGGGATTGAGACGGAACACGCCCATTTTCTTGAACAGGAAGCTGACGCTGCCGTTGGTGGCGAGATTGCCGCCGCCCTTGGTGATGATGTTGCGCACACCGGCCACGGTTCTCGTGGGGTTGTCGGTGGCGGTCTCCACGAGCAGGGCGACGCCATGCGGCGCATAGCCCTCGTAGATCACTTCATGGTAATTCGTGGCATCGCGCCCGGAGGCGCGCTTGATCGCCGATTCGATCTTGTCCTTCGGCATGTTGACCGCGCGCGCGTTCTGAATCACGCGCCGCAGCGTCGGATTGGATGAGGGGTCGGGGCCACCGGACTTCACGGACATGGTGATGTCTTTGGCGATGCGCGCGAACTGCTTCGCCATGCGGTTCCACCGCGCGAACATCGTGGCCTTGCGGACTTCGAATATGCGTCCCATGGGTCAATGGTGCAGCCAAAACAGAAGGAATGGCAAGGATAGCGCCGGGCATACGGACCCCGTGGGGCGGAGGGGGGTCCGAGGTATTGCGGCCGGTGAGCCGGCCGCCGGAGACGGGGCCGCAGGTCGCGCGGCCCCAGGGCATCGTCACGCCAGCTGGGCGTGCAGAACCCGCATGCGGCGCCGCTGCATGCGCAGGCTGCGCTCGATTTCCTTCAACCGTTTCTGGAAGTTCGCGTGCTCCCAGTGCTCGATCACGGCGCGCTTCTTCTCCTCGAGCCACTGCTCCTTCACTTTGGCCCAGTCGGCGATGGCCGCAAGGAAGGTCTCGTACTCGTGCGCGACGCGCTGGCGCAGGTGCTCGATCTGCGAGTGGCCGCCGCGCTGGTGCAGCTTGGCAAGCCGCTCCTGCGTGCGCCTGAATTGCATTGCCAGGAGCGCGCGCTGGATCTGGAACGGCGGGGTGCGCTTCAGGCGCCGCGTCAGGCCGACGTACTGGAGGGAGGCGATGATCCATTTGGTGGGATCGAACTGCCACCAGCGCACACCGTTGCGATAGTCGTGCGCGAAGATGTGGTGGAAGTTGTGATATCCCTCGCCGTAGGTGACGAACGCCAGCAACGGGTTGTCACGCGCAGTGTTGTCGTCGGTATAGGGGCGCGTGCCCCACATGTGGGCCAGCGAATTGATGAAGAACGTGACGTGCTGGCTGACGACCAGCCGCAGGATGCCGGCCAGGATGAACGTGCCCCAGACATCGCCGACCAGCCAGCCGGCGGCCAGCGGGAATCCGAAGTTCGTAATCAGCACCAGGGGGAGATAAAAACGGTGCTGGAACTGCAGCAGCGGGTCGCGCCGCAGATCGGGGATGTTGCTGAAGTCCTTCTTGCCGCTGGGGTAGTCGCGCAGCATCCAGCCGATGTGCGCGAACCAGAAGCCGCGCTTGATCGAGTACGGGTCGCGGTCGACGTCATCGACGTTCAGGTGATGGACCCGGTGGCCGCTGCACCAGGCGAAGGCGCTGTTCTGCAGCGACATGGTGCCGAAGATCATGAAGAACAGGCGCAGCGTCCAGTGCGCCTCGTACGTCCGGTGGGCCCAGAGCCGGTGATAGCCGCCGGTGATGGACACGCCGTTGGCGATCAGAAAGAACGCGTAGCACACCCACGACCCGGTAGAAAACCCGTGGGTCAAGCCATACCAGGGCACCAGCACCAGCGCCGCCAGCAGCGTGATCGAAAAGAGCAGGGTGGTGGTCCACAGCCGCGGGGCAGACTCTTCCCGGGGCGTGGTCGGCTCGGAAACTGTGCTATTGATCATGCAGTGCCTGTACGGGTTCTGGAGCGCGTGTAACGTAGCACGTCTGCTACCTTTTTGCGGGCCGAACGCCTCGCGGTTTGTACGCATCCGCCAAGCTCCGGAAGCACCCATATATATGAGTAGTGGGGCCAGCAAATGAAGCTACCAGGAAAGACAGTCGTGATCACGGGTGCAGGCCGCGGTATTGGGCGGGCGCTGGCGGAGAGACTGGGGCGTGACGGCGGTCACATTGCCCTGCTGGACGTGAACCCCGAGGACCTGCGAGCTACGCGGCAGGCCCTGGAGGGGGAGGGCGTCCGCGCCCGCGACTACACCGTGGACGTGGCGACCGAGGCCGCCGTGATCGAGGCCATGGATGCCGTGGTGCGTGACTTCGGCCGCCTGGATGTCCTGGTGAACAATGCAGGAATCATTCGCGACGCACTGCTGGTCAAGGCCAAGGAGGGCGTGATTGCCGGGAAGATGTCGCTCGCGCAGTGGCAGGCCGTGCTCAACGTCAATCTCACGGGCGTCTTTCTATGCGGCCGCGAAGCCGCGCAGAGAATGATCGAGCTCGGCAATGGCGGCGTCATCATCAACATCTCGAGCGTCTCGAGACACGGCAACGTGGGGCAATCCAACTACAGCGCGGCCAAAGCCGGCGTGGCGGCGCTCGCCGTCGTCTGGGCCAAGGAGCTCGCACGGCATGGCATTCGCGCGGCGGCCATCGCTCCGGGCGGAGTGCGCACGGAGATCCTCGCCACGATGAGGCCGGAGATGCTCGAGAAGCTGATCGCGCCGGTGCCGCTGAAGCGACTCGCCGAGCCGGCGGAGATCGCCGCCGCGGCGGCGTTCGTCATCGAGAACGAGTTCTTCACTGGCCGCTGCCTCGACATCGACGGCGGCGGCGGCCTGTAATCCCAGACCGGCGCGTCTTCGCGAGGGCTACATGCACGAGGTTCGCGCAGCGCGATCCTCCTAGGAATGTTGGCGCTCTTGTCGAACCGCAGCAGCCGGCCGTCGGGCATCGTCAGATACACCGCGACGATGAGATTGTACTGAGTCACCACGACTGCGGTCATGGGATGGCCTTGCGCGGCAGGCGCATTCTTCTCGACGGGCACTTCTGTCGTGTGCGCGACGGACAGTACGTGCGAGGTGCCGCGCTGTTGGTTTGCGAACCGGCGCACTGTTCTCGAGCGAGGCGCGCGGCTTGCACCAGATCGCTGCGCACCGCGGCGCGCGAACCGTACGCTCCGCCGCCGCCGGTGGGCCGCCCCACTGCCAACGGTGGAGTGCTGTGTTCAGCTTGCGGAACACCCGGCCCCCCTGCGTGGAACACCTGGAAAGACTGCGGCAGCGCTGGAAAACCGTCGCTGGCGGGTACTGTCGCTGCCCGGTCAGCGTTCGAGGCCGTATCGATTCAGGAACATTCTGAGCGTTGTGCACCGCGCGAGGGCACCCAACCCGCTGTGGGGCGTCTAAAGCGCTATCTCCCTACAGATCCGGATCACTCATGAAACGGCCGACACCGCCCCCTGCTGCGCCGCTACGCGCTTTCTCCCTGGCTCTCGCTTGCGCTCTGCTGTGCATGCCCCTGACGGCCCTGGCTGGGCGTGTCTACGTGTCCAATGAGGATGGCGAGTCCGTGACGGTCCTGGATGCCGACAGCGGCAATACCGTCGCCACCATTCCCGTCGGCAAGCGGCCGCGCGGCCTCAAGCTGAGCCACGATGGATCGCAGCTCTACGTGGCCGTGAGCGGCCTGCCGAAGTGCCCGCCGTCGGTACCGGACGCGGAGTGCGCGAAGCTCAAACACGATCTGCAGGCCGACGGCATTGCGGTGATCGACACCTCCTCGCTGAAGCTGGTGAAGCTGCTGAAGGCCGGCTCGGACCCCGAGCAGTTCGATCTGAGCAAGGACGGCCGGCGGCTGTTCATCGCCAATGAGAACGCTTCGACGCTCTCGGTGCTCAACGTGGCCACAGGAGCTCTGGAAGCGACCGTTCACGTGGGCACCGAGCCGGAGGGCGTGCGCGTCTCGCCCAACGGGCGTTGGGTAGTCGTCACCAACGAAACCGGCAACTCGATCACTCTGGTCGATGCGCACTCCTTCGCCGTGCTCGACACGATCGGGGTCGGCAAACGACCGCGCGATGTTGCCTTCACTCCGGATAGCGCAACTATCTATATTTCCGCAGAATTCGAGTCATCCGTATACCGTGCTGCGCTGCCCGGGGGCAGCTCGGAGCGCCTGCTGCAGCTGGGCAAAGACGACCGTCCGATGGGGCTCGCGCTCGATGCAGCGCGGCAACGTCTCTATGTCAGCACGGGGCGCGGCGGCATGGTTGCGGTGATCGCGCTGCAGGGGCCGAAACCGTTGAAAGAGATCAAGGTGGGCAAGCGCCCCTGGGGCATTGCCCTGTCGCGCGACGGACGGCGTCTCTACACCGCCAACGGCCCTTCCAACGATGTTTCCATCATCGACACCGCCAGCTTGACCGTCATCAAGACCGTTCCCGTCGGGTCCTCGCCATGGGGAGTGGTGGTCGGCGGTTGAGGTCCGCAGCGCCGGGCGATGCAGGCCTAACCGATTGAAGTCCCTAACCTAACGCGGGGGAACGGGCTGCTTCAAACCGCACGCGCGGTAGGCGTCCGCTTCCAGCGATTTGTAGTGCTTGGTGTCGTCCTTGGCCTCCTTGGGATCCCGAAAGATGCCGCCGCCCTCTCCGGGCAGCGTCGAGTAGTGCGCGAAGGTCGATTCCTCCACGAAGTCGTCGTAAGTCAGGTGTTCCGCGATCTTGTCGATGATGCACGAGCACTTGTAGACGTCCGCCTGGCTGCCTCCGGCGCGCGCGGCGCAATCCTGTACGTATTGCACGCGTGCATAGGTCGGGTAGTCGTTGCGGGTAGGGCCGTCGGCCCCTGCGGATCCCGAGGTCAAACACGCCGCCGCCACCGCGGCGAGCGCCCCTGTCCAGCTTGCAGATCGTGAGCCCATATCCATCCCGTCCTGCGCGGATGTCGGCAGGTGATGCTGTGCATCGTACGCCGATGCAAGGTGTTCCACTAATGTTGCGGAGCGCGATTCTTACGGAGGTTGGTGTTGCAGGTGAAAGACCGCGGGTGTATTGATACGCCCCGAATGCCGAGCGTGCCAGACATGCGGCGATTCGCATGTCCGCCACGGAGGGTTCTTCTCTGTCTACTCGTCTTCGATGAAGAGCAGGGAGGCGATCGTATTTCCGGAAGAACAATTATGTGGAGGAGATATGAGTTACGAGTACGTTAATATTCTGAAGAGGTTGGTCGTCATCGCCGTCGCCGCGGCGACGGCGGGCGTGGCTCTCGCCGATGCCGACCTCGATCAGAAGATCGCCGACCCCGCCAACTGGGCGGCTGCCGCCGGCGATTATGCGAATCATCGCTACAGTGAGCTGAAGCAGATCAATACGAGCAACGTCGGCAAGCTGCAGGTCGCATGGACGATGTCGACCGGCGTGCTGCGCGGCCACGAAGGTTCGCCGCTGGTGATCGGCGACACGATGTACATCCACACGCCGTTCCCGAACAACGTGTATGCGGTCAATCTGAAGGACCAGACCTTCCGCTGGAAGTACGAGCCGAAGCAGGACGCCGACGTGGTGCCGGTGATGTGTTGCGACACGGTCAACCGCGGGCTGGCGTATGGCGACGGCAAGATCTTCCTGCAGCAGGCCGACACGACGCTGGTGGCGCTCGATGCCAAGACCGGCAAGGTCGTGTGGACCGCCAAGAACGGCAACCCGAAGATCGGCGAGACCAACACCAACGCGCCGCACGTCTTCAAGGACAAGGTGATTACCGGCATCTCTGGAGGAGAGTTCGGCGTGCGCGGCCGGCTGATGGCCTATGACCTCAAGACCGGCAAGCTGGTGTGGAGAGGCTACAGCGAGGGCACGGATGCCGAGATGATCATGGATCCGCAGAAGACCATGACCTGGACCAACGGCAAGATGGCGCCGGTGGGCAAGGACTCCTCGCTCAAGACCTGGCAAGGCGATCAGTACAAGCTCGGCGGCGGCACCACCTGGGGCTGGTACTCCTACGATCCGAAGCTGAACCTGGTGTACTACGGAAGCGGCAATCCGGGAACCTGGAACCCGAACCAGCGCCCCGGCGACAACAAATGGTCGATGAGCCTCTGGGCGCGCGACCTGGACACCGGCATGGTGAAGTGGGTCTACCAGATGACCCCGCACGATGAGTGGGATTACGACGGCATCAACGAGGTGCCGCTGATCGACGTGACCATCAAGGGGAAGAAGGTTCCCGCGCTGGTGCACTTCGACCGCAACGGCTTCGGTTACACTTTGAACCGTGAGACCGGCGAGTTGCTGGTGGCGCAGAAGTTCGACCCGACGATCAACTGGTCCACCGGCGTCGACATGAAGACCGGCAGGCCGGCGGTCGACAAGCGCTACTCCCCGGGCACCACCGGACCCGACGTGGACGTGAAGGGCATCTGCCCGGCTGCGCTCGGCTCGAAGGACGAGCAACCCTCGGCCTACGATCCGAAGACCGGCTACATGCTCGTGCCGACCAACCACGTCTGCATGACGTACGAGCCGTTCCAGGTCGAGTACACCGCGGGACAGCCGTATGTCGGCGCGACCCTGACGATGTTCCCAACACCCAACAGCCATGGCGGCATGGGTAACTTCATCGCCTGGGATCCGGCCACGGGCAAGATCGTGTACTCCAAGCCCGAGAAGTTCTCGGTCTGGTCGGGCGTGCTGACGACCGCGGGCGATGTGGCGTTCTACGGAACTCTGGAAGGCTACATCAAGGCCGTGAGCATCAAGGACGGCAAGGAGCTGTGGAAGTTCAAGACGCCGTCCGGAATCATCGGTAACGTGTTCACGTACGAGTACGGCGGTAAGCAGTACGTCGGCGTGTACTCCGGTATCGGCGGCTGGGCCGGAATCGGCATGGCGGCGGGACTCACCGAGAGCACCGCAGGCTTGGGCGCGGTTGGCGGCTACAAAGACCTGGCGAAGTACACCACCCTGGGTGGCTCGCTGTTCGTGTTCTCCCTGCCGGAGGGAACCTGAGCTCTCCGTAGGGCTTAGGCCATAGGGCTTTAGGGGTAAATCCCCGGCCGGACGTCAGCCTTCGCTGGCGCGTCCGGCCGGGTACCGAAGTGGGAGTCGTTTGGACTGCGCCACCCTCGCGGTGGGGCATCGGGATGGGTTTGCTTGTTGCAAAGAGGCGAGATCATGCGGTTGAAGCGTTGTGTCTTATCGATTGTGTTGTTGTCCGTGTGTCTCCCGCTCGGGGCATTTCCTCCGCCTCCGCCGTCGCCCAAAGGCAATGGCCACAATGCGAAGACGCCGCTGTACACGGTGGTGGACGGCAACAAGGTCGATGCCAAGACCCTCACGGGCTGGAAGACCTGGCGGGCGATGGCTTGCGAGCGCTGCCATGGCGCGAACCAGGAGGGCCTCGTCGGGCCGGCCCTGGTCAATTCGCTCAAGGTCCTGACCAAGGACCAGTTTCACACCACCATCACGCAGGGACGGCTGCAGAAAGGCATGCCGCCCTTCGGCAGCGTCCCGCTCGTCAACAATACGTGGGAAGACCTGTACGCGTACCTGAAAGGACGCTCGAACGGGGATATCATGCCCGGGCACCTGTATCCGATCCCCGGTGGCTCCAATAAGTCCTGATGCAATGAATGTACGCGAAATCAGACATCTTGCCGTCGTTCTGCTAGCAGCGCTCGCCGCGCCTGCGCTCCAGGCGCAGCCGCAACTCGCTCCCGGTCCGGCACCCGCCGAAGCGGCAGCGGGCGGCCCGGCCACCTCGAGCGTGCTCAAAGTCTGTGCCGATGCGCACAACATGCCGCAGTCGAACGACAAGGGCGAGGGTTACGAAAACAAGATCGCCGAGGCAATTGCCCGCGATTTCAAGCGCAAGATCGAATACACCTATTTTCCGCAGCGCATGGGGTTCGTGCGCAATACGCTGCGGGCGGTGGATGAGACGACGCACGAATACAAGTGCGACCTCATCATAGGCGTGCCGAAGGGCTATGAGCTCACGGCGACGACACAGGCGTACATGCACTCCACCTACGCGATGATCGTCCCTGATCGCCCTGACTTCAGTCATTTCAAGAACGCGGCCGACGTGCTGACGCTTCCCAAGGCGAAGCTGCAGAAGCTGCGGATCGGTATTTTCGCCCAGACACCCGCGGCGGATTGGCTGCTCAAGAACGGCTTGATGGATCGCGCTTCGCTGTACGCGGCACAGAGCGGCGATCCCAACGAGAATCCGCAGAGCGTGGTTGGCAACGAGCTGGATGCCGGCAAGATCGACGCCGCCATCGTGTGGGGACCGGTCGCGGGTTTCCTGGTCAACCGCCACACCAGCGGCCCGCGCTGGCAGGTGCTTCCGTTCAAGCCCGATCCGACCATCCACTTCGACTACGAGCTGTCCATGGGCGTGCGCTTCGGCGAGAAGCAGTGGAAGGACATGCTCGACCAGTGGATCGGCTCGCACCGTCAGGAGATCAACCAGATCCTGACCTCGTACCACATCCCCCTGCTGGATGACAAAGGCCAGATCCTGAGCGCCCGCAACTGATACCCCGCTCCGCGGGGGTGTCCGAGGCGCCCCCCGGGGGCGACAGCGGTGCCGGGGCCCCGGCCGTGCCCTGCGGCCAAGCCATGTAAGCCCCTTCCGACACGCTTTTAGGAGCCTTCACCCCCAGCCGACCTGACACAATCCCTTGCGGCCGGTTGTCGGGGGTACTGTCGCCAATTTGCGACAGAGCGCACGCCGGTCGCGCAGGAAGTGGACAATGCCTGTTTCACCAGGGAGTTTTCGTGTTTCCGCAGCAGCGAGTCCAGATTGCCGCCGTCCTGGCGCTGTTTCTCATCTCCAGCGCCGCGGGCGTTGCGCCGAATGCGCCCCCTCGGGCGCGGCAGCCTTTCACTTTCGCCACGGTCCAACGCCTGGCCCAGGATCGCGCTGCGCATCCGTACAGCAACCGTTCACCGGCTTTGCCGCAGAATTTGTCCAAGCTGACTTACGACCAATATCGCGATATTCGATTTCACCGCGCCAGCGCCTTGTGGGCCGACCACGCGCTCTTCGAAGTCCAGTTCTTCCATCGCGGATTCAACTTTGACCGGCGCGTGAATATCAACGAAGTGAGCCCGGACGGAGTGCGCTCAATCAACTACAATCCTTCGATGTTCGAGTTCGGGCCGCTCGTGCCGGCGCTCAAGAAGCTGCCAGCCGATCTCGGATTTGCCGGCTTTCGCATCCACTTTCCCCTCAACAACCCGAGCTTCAAAGACGAGGTGATGGTGTTTCTCGGCGCCTCGTATTTCCGGGTGCTCGGCCGCAATCAGCTCTACGGCATGTCCGCCCGTGGGCTGGCGGTCAATACGGCCACTCCGGGGGGCGAGGAGTTTCCCTACTTTACAGATTTCTGGCTGGTGCGCCCCGACCCCAAGCAGCGCACCATGACCATCTACGCGCTGCTGGACAGCCCGAGTGTGAGCGGGGCCTACCGTTTCGAGCTGCGCCCCGGTACGACCACCCAGGTCGAGGTTACCGCGGAGCTGTATCCGCGCCGTTCGGTCGAGAAGCTCGGAATCGCGCCGCTCACGTCCATGTTTCTGTACGGCGAGAACGGCACCTCCGGACGGCACTTCGATGATTTCCGTCCCGAGGTACACGACAGCGACGGTCTGATGATGCAGACCGGCGGCGGGGAGTGGCTGTGGCGGCCGCTGGTGAACCCGAAAGAGCTGCGGGTCAATCGCTTCATGGATCAGCGCCCGCACGGGTTTGCCCTGGCGCAGCGCGACCGCGCCTTCGATCACTACCAGGACAACGACGCGCGCTTCGAGCAACGGCCGAGCTACTGGATCGAGCCCCTGGGCGACTGGGGCAAGGGCGGCGTCGAGCTGGTGGAGATCCCCAGCGACGAGGAGATCCACGACAACGTCGTTGCCTACTGGGTCCCCGATGCGCCCGTGCAGCCGCACAAGCCGATCAGCTTCTCCTATCTGCTGTCCTCCTACCTGCGTACCCCCTCGTGGCCGCCGGGCGGACGCGTCATCGAGACGCGTTTCGGGAGCGCGAGCAGCCCCGGAGTCGCGCAGACGAATGCTTCGACGCAGGGTCTGCGGCGTGTGGTGGTTGATTTTGCCGGCGGCGACCTCGATTCATTGGCAGCGACCCAGCCGGTGCAGGCCGCAGTGACGGCCAGCAACGGCCAGGTAGATGAGATCAGCGTGCAGCACCTGCCGGAGACCGGAGTGTGGCGCGCCTCGATGCGGCTGAAGCCTGGCGGTGACAAGCCCGTGGAGCTGCGCTGTTACCTGACGCTGTACGGCGAGGCCTTGACCGAAACCTGGACTTATCTGTTGAACCCTCCCTTCTAGATGAACACCTCAGGACACCAGCGAGTTGGGCGCCATTGCGCGTTTATTGCACCGCGGGACCACGAATTGCGTGGGCCCGCACGAGGATCACGCGCATGACACCCGATCGATTGCAAAAAGTGGCCCGCCGCCGGCGGGCCTTGTTCTTCGGACTGACGCTGCTGTCTTCGGCGCTGGCGACCGGTCTGATGCACGACATTCTCAAGGCCAATGGCTTCAGCGGTTACGAGAAGGCCGGCCTGGTGCTGTTCTTCGTGCTGTTCACCTGGATCACGGGGGCTTTCTGGACGGCGATCGCAGGCTTCGTGATCCGCATCCTCAAGCGCGATCCGGCCGTGCTGCACCAGGACGAGGTCGCGGGCCGGACCTTGCACGGGCGCACCGCCGTGGTCATGCCGATTTACAATGAGGACACCACGCGAGTCGCGGCCGGGCTGGATGTCATCTGGTCCTCGCTGCGCGCCCATCCGCAGCAGGCGGCATTCGATCTGTTCATTCTCTCGGACACCCGCAAGGCGGACATTGCGGCCGCCGAGGAGCAGGCGTGGCGGGCGCTGGTCGAGCGCCACGGCGCCCGCGGCCGGATCTTCTATCGCCGCCGCCAGGACAACATCGGCCGCAAGGCCGGCAACATCGCCGACTTCGTGCGCCAGTGGGGCGGTGCCTACGACTATGCCGTAGTGCTCGATGCCGACAGCATCATGAGCGGCTCGGCATTGGTGTCGCTCGCTCTGATGATGGATGCGCATCCGGAGGCGGGCATCATCCAGGCTCTGCCCGTACCGGCCGGCCGCGAGACGCTGTTCGCGCGCCTGGTGCAATTCGCGGCACGCCTGAGCAGCCCGATGCTCTCCAGCGGCCTGGCGTACTGGCAGCTCGGTGAAGGCAACTACTGGGGCCACAACGCCATCCTGCGGTTGCGCGCGTTTGCCGAGTTCTGCGACCTGCCGCGCCTGCCCGGCGCGGCCCCCCTGGGCGGGGAGATCCTGAGCCACGATTTCGTCGAGGCGGCGTTCATGCGCCGCGCCGGCCTCGAGGTCTGGCTGCTGGCCGACCTGGGCGGCAGCTGGGAGGAAGTGCCCTCCAACGTCATCGACTACGCCGCTCGCGACCGGCGCTGGGCGCAGGGCAACCTGCAGCACATGAGCCTGTTGCCGATGCGCGGTCTGCACTGGCTGAGCCGCATCCACCTGGTCACGGGCATTCTGTCGTACGTCACCTCGCCCATGTGGTTCGCGGTGCTGGTGCTGAGCTCCATCGTGATCTGTCTGGATGCCGTGAACGGCCACCAGTACTTCGCTCCCGGATCGTTCACGTTGTTTCCCAGCTGGCCCGAGTCGCGCGTCGGCGAGATTTTCTCGCTGCTGACCATCACGTTCTCCGTGCTGTTGATACCGAAGGTGCTCGCCGCGGTGCTCGCTCTGAAGGAGCGCAGGGTGCGGCGCGGATTCGGGGGCGGGTCGCGGCTGCTGCTGAGTCTGCTCATCGAGCAGGTGTTCAGCATGCTGCTGGCGCCTGCCATGATGGTGTTTCATAGCACTTTTGTCGTGACGACACTCGCCGGCCGGCCCGTGTCCTGGAATGCCCAGGAGCGCGGTGACCGCGGCATCGGCTTCGTTGAAGCGCTCTGGCGTCACAAGTGGCACGTGCTGCTGGGGTTGGTCTGGGGCGCAGTGATCCTGTGGCTCGCCCCGCGTTACATCTGGTGGCTGCTGCCCGTTCTGGCGGGCCTGGTGCTGTCGGTGCCGTTGACGATGCTGACCAGCCGCGCAGACGCGGGTCGGTGGGCCCGAAGGCACAAGCTGTTGCTGACGCCCGAGGAGACGCAGACTCCCAGGGAGTTGGCTGCGCTGACGGAGAGACTGGCCGATCCGCTCTACATCGACACGCCCATGGCGGAGTTGTGTCAGCCGGGGCGCCGCCAGGCGTCGGCCGCGATGATCGACGGCATCGTCATGAAGGCGCCGGTCGAAACGGTGACTGCGCCGGCCACCGCCGAGATTGCGCAGACGGCCGACACCTCCGAGGTGGCAGTGCTGACGGAGACGTCCGAGACAGACGAGCTGCCGGTCCTGCTGGGGACATCCGCCACGGGCGAGATGCCCGTGTTGGTGGAGACCGCTGAAACGGCGGAGCTGCCGGTCGCCGCGGACATGTCAGTGACGGCGGAGATCGCGGCGGCCGTGTCCTCGGATACGGCCCCGGCGGAGCTCGTCGTTCCGCCACGCTCGCCGTTGCGCATGGAGGCGGCTACCCCCGTCTATCTTCGGCCGCGGGACGCATTGAACTGGATGTTGGGCGCCACCTCGGGTGCGGCGTCCTGATCCCTAGCGGCGCATGGACGAGCGGCGCGTCGTCGATTCCGATGTGCCCGCACGCCTGGATCGTCTGCAATGGAGCCGCTTCCACTGGCTAGTCGTCTTTGCGCTCGGCATCACGTGGATTCTGGACGGCCTGGAAGTCACGCTGGCCGGCGCTATCGCGCCGGCGCTCAAGGCTAGCCCGGCACTTCACCTGACTGACGCCGAGGTTGGCGCGAGTGCGAGCGCCTATCTGGCCGGTGCGGTCCTCGGCGCGATCGTTTTCGGCTGGCTCACAGATGTCCTCGGCCGCAAGCGCCTGTTCTTCATTACCCTGGGCGTGTACCTCGTATTCACCGCGGCGACTGCGGCGTCGTACAGCTTCGCCGCCTACGCGGCGTTCCGGTTCCTGACCGGCGCGGGTATCGGGGGCGAATACGCGGCCATCAACTCCGCCATTCAGGAGCTGGTGCCGCCGCGCTATCGAGGCCGGACGGATCTGGCGATCAATGGCAGCTTCTGGGTCGGCGCCGCGCTCGGCTCACTCGGCTCGAGCCTGCTGCTGACTCCAGGTCTGCTGCCTGCGGACATCGGCTGGCGATTCGCGTTCGGCATCGGTGCCTCGATCGGTCTGATCGTGCTGGTCTTTCGCACGGCGCTGCCCGAAAGCCCGCGGTGGCTGCTGTTGCACGGTCGCAGCGACGAAGCCGAGCAGATCGTTGCGACCATCGAATCGAAAGCGGGCGTGGCCGCCGATGCACCCGCGCCCAAGCGCCTGAAGCTGCTGGTGCGCGCTCATGCAACCAACCTCGTGGACCTGGGCGTGAGCCTGTTCCGCCGGTATCCGCGCCGGGCCGTCCTCGGCCTGGTGCTCATGGCCAGCCAGGCGTTCTGTTACAACGCCATCTTCTTCACCTACGCGCTGGTGCTCGACCGTTTCTTTCACGTGCCTGCGGAGCGAGTCGGCTGGTATCTGCTGCCGTTCTCCGTCACCAACTTCCTGGGGCCTCTGGCGCTGGGGTGGCTGTTCGATCATTGGGGACGGCGCCCCATGATCAGCGGCTCGTATGCCGTCACCGGTGTGCTGCTGGCGCTGACGGCGCTGTTTTTCGAGCGCGGCGCGGCGAGTGCCGTTTCGATGACCGTTGCGTTCTCGTGCGTGTTCTTCTTCGCCTCCGCGGCGGCGAGCTCCGCCTATCTCACCGTGAGCGAGTCTTTCCCGGTGGAGGTGCGGGCGCTGGCGATCGCGGTGTTCTATGCCTTCGGCACCGCGCTTGGAGGGATCGCCGCGCCCTGGGTGTTTGGCACGCTGATCGGCACCGGCGATCCGCAAGCCATCGCCGGAGGCTACTTCTTCGGAGCCGCTCTGATGGTAATCGCCGCCATCGTCGAGGTGTGGTTGGGTGTGGCGGCCGAGCGGCGTTCCCTGGAGGAGGTGGCGCGGCCGCTGTCGAGCGTGTGAATCTTGCCGAACGCCCAGCTCTGCAGCAGCAGGATCAGCGAGGCTCGCAGCACCCACAGTGGAGTGAACGTTCGCAGCGTTTCCCAGATCATGCTCGGGTCGCTCCAGGTAAAGTGCGCAGTGCGTACCCACCGCGAGGGGGTCACAGCGAGTACGCACTGCGTTGCCAGCAACTGTCGATGAGATATAGAGCAAAACCAGTGCCAATCCCGTGAGTCAATGTAAGTGATTGATTGTTAGCGGCACGTGAGTTTTGATGGCGTTCGGGCACAGCGCTCGTGCACCGGGTTCGAGCATGCGCGGCGATCGAGGAACACAAATGGAGCAGACGATTCGTGCGACTACCTATCGACACACACTGGTCGCGGTGTGCGCGCTGGCGGTTGCCGCGACGCAGGGGAGGGTAGTGAAACCCGATCAGTTTCCCGATCGCGGCTATCCCTATCGGGCCGATCAGTTCTCCTTCTCCAAGGCCGCCGGAGTGCCGGCGATCTACCTGGATGACGGCACCGACTTCATTGGCCGGCCGCCGGAGTGGGGCCGCCAGCAGATCGAGCACTGGGAGGCGACCCAGTACCACCAGCCGAGCGATCGCCTGGACGGCAGCTGGAATTTCGATGGCATGATCGAGGATGCGCGCCTCGATTTCCTCGCCGGCTGGCTCGTGTCGCAGGCTGACGGAATGCCGACCTGGAACCCGGGGGACGAATTCGAGGCGGCGCGCAAGAAGGCGCTCGCGGCTGTCGGGCACCAGGGCTAACGCGCTCGTTTCAGCGCGCACGCACGCTGTCAGGCCTGCGGGCTCACGCGGCTGTCGGGCGTGGAGCGGTCAGGTCGCCGGTGGTGCAGCGACGCTGGCCGCTGGTGCGGCGGCCGGAGCATGGGCGGGTGCGGCGGTCGCTGGGGCGGCAGTCCCAGGGGCGGCCGGAGTCTGCGGCTGCACATCGGCAGCAGCGGCCGTATCGGTCTTCAGCGCGTCCTCTTCCGCCTGCTTCGTCATGACGACGATGCTGATGCGGCGATTGATGGGATTGTCCGGGTGGGCTTTGTCGAACAACACTGACGAGGCCAGCCCGACGACGCGCGCGATTTTCTCATCGGGCAGCCCTCCGACGATGAGTGCGCGGCGGGCAGCGTTGGCCCGATCGGCAGACAGCTCCCAGTTGGAGTAGCCGCCGTTGCCGGGATACGGTCGTATGTCGGTATGACCGGTGAGGCTGATGCGGTTCGAGACGGTCGCGAGGTATTTCGCGAGCTCCTCGAGGATCGCCACGGTGTAGTCGCGCAGACGCGCGCTTCCAACATCGAACATCGGTCGGTTCCGGGCGTCCACGATCTGGATGCGCACCCCTTCCGGGGTGATGTCCAGCAACAGCTGATCCTTGTAGGGCTCCAGTGCCTGGCTCTTGTCCACCGCCTGACGCAGCTCTGCCATCAGGGACTCGAGCTTCTTGTGCTCGGCGTCCTGCTGCGCCTGCAGCGCGAGCTGCTGAATTTTCTTCTTCTCTGCCTCGGTGGCCGGCGCCTGGGCGCCGGCGGCCTGCTGCGGCGCCCGGGTACTTTGCGGCTTCGCCGCCTCGGTCGCGCCGATCTCCCGGATGGGAGTGATCTGCGAGCGCATCGAGTCGAGGCCGCCGTGCAGGTTGATGGGGCTGGTGCTGGCGCCGCCGGGCCCCATCTGGCCGGGCGCGGGCTTGGCGCTCCTGCCGGGCTCCATGCTGGGATTCTTGAAGTAGTCGAAGATTGCCGCGCGCTGGTCCTTGGACACGGCGGTGACCAGCCACATCACCAGGAAGAACGCCATCATCGCAGTGACGAAGTCTGCGTAGGCGACCTTCCAGGCGCCCCCGTGATGCGCGTGCGAGCGGCGCTTGTGCCGCTTGACGACGATGATGGGGCGTTCGTGGGCAGGAGGGCTCATGCTGCGCGCGGCTCAGCCGCCTTCTCTGCCGCAGCCGCCTTGGGTTTGCCTTTGAGCTCCGCCTCCAGATCGGCGAACGTCGGGCGCAGATCCCGGTGCAGGAGCTTGCGAGCGAACTCGATGGAGACCACGGGCACGTAGCCGCGGACGCTCGATACGAGCGCCATCTTCACGACCTCGAATGCCTTGCCCTTCTGGTTCGCCACGTGCTCCATCGCCGCCGCAATCGGCCCGATGAATCCGTACGAGATCAAAATACCGAGGAACGTGCCGACGAGGGCGGCGCCGACCTTGTGGCCGATGGTTGCGGTGTCCGCTCCATCGAGCGAGGCCATCGTGTTCACGATACCCAGCACGGCGGCGACGATGCCGAATCCGGGCAGCGCGTCGGCGACTTTCTGCACGGCAATGGCGGGCTCGTGGGCTTCCTGGTGGTGGTTCTCCAGCTCCTGCTCGAGCATGCTCTCGAGCTCGTGCGGGTTGAGATTGCCGCCGACCATCAGCCGCAGGCAGTCGGTGATGAATTCACGAAGATGCTGGTCGTCGCGCAGCTGCGGATAGTCCTTGAAGAGGGCGCCGCCGTCAGGGGCGTCGAGATCGGACTCGATCGCCATCAGGCCTTCCTTGCGGATCTTCACGAACGCCTGGTACAGGAACTTCAGCAACGTGACGTAGTCGTCGCGTCCATAGGGGTGTCCTTTCGTCAGGGCCAACGCTTCGGAGAAGGCGGTCTTGATGACCTTCGGCGGGTTGCTGGTGAAGAACGCACCGAGCGCGGCGCCCACGATGATGAGCACTTCCGTGGGATGCCACAGCGCCAGGATCTTCCCGCCCTCGAGCACGAAGCCGCCCACGACGCACAGCAGAACTACGACCGACCCGATTATTTGAATCACTGATACACCCGGGGATGCCGCCGCGCCGGCCCCCATGCGCCGACGTTCTAGATAGCGGCCAAAGTCTCGCCCCCTTGAAGCCTTTCGTCGTGGGTAGGGCGCACAGATTGGCCATGACGTGGGCGCGGGCGTCGCAGTGCAGCGACAATAGCGATTGGCGAAGCTCCGGTGGGCGACGCTCCGCTTGCCCGCCATTGCTCCGCAATTCCGCCGAAGCCCTGCGGCATTCGGTTTGTGACGCACCTCGCTGGGGCAGCTCGGCGTCTGCACGCACCGGTGCGCACCGCGTCACTTCGCGCTGAGCGCCACGAGGGGTCCGGCCAGAGGTTTTCACTTGGCATGGGCGTTGCTTGGCAAAGCTGCAAGCGGAGGACTTCCATGGGCACTTCAGATCGGCCTCTCACCCGAACCCGCGTCATCGATGCCGCAGCGCGTGTCGTGGCTCGCAGCGGCGATCACCGTATGCTCTGGGCGGCCATTGCGCGGGAGGCGGGCAATGAGCCGGCCCGTGTGGAGCTTGCAGGCATGGAGTGGTTCGGGAACGTCGAGGAGCTGATCGATGCCTGCTATGCGCGCACCGCGCAGGCTTTCATGGACAGCCTGCTTCAGGCCGAGACGGCTCCTGGGACGGCCCTGGACCAGATTGCAGCGTTCCTGGTGGCCATCCTGGAGATACGCCGCCAGCGAGGGACGCTGCTGTCGTTTCGACGGGGCCGGGATCTGCCGACGCCGCTGCAGAGGCGCCTGCACGAGCGCGACATGATGGTCCGCATGCGTCTGAAGCGGATTCTGAGCAAGGGACGTCGAGACGGCTCCCTGGCTCTGCGCAACTCCGACAGCGCCTGTGAGCTGATCCTGGCGAGCCTGCAGGTGGCGGATATCGCCGCGGAGGAGCCCGAGCAGAGAATGTGGGACAGCGAGCTGGTGGAGTTCCTGCTGGCGGCACTGTCGCCGATGCACGAGACGCGCACCTTCTGCAGCCGCTGCGGTTACGTCACCTCCGTCGGCGAGCTGGATGCGGTCGCACGGCATCGCCACGAACGCGAGGAAGCCTGACCCTCGGAGTGCCGGCTCGCTAAACTAGTCTCCCCCCGCCAGGAGAGTAGCTCAGGAGACTGGCCATGCTCGAGCGACTGGAACGCCTCCCCACAGATCCCATCCTGGGCCTCATGGCCGCCTTCCGCGGCGATGCGGATCCGCGGAAGGTCGACCTGGGCGTCGGTGTGTATCGCGACGATCATGGCAACACGCCGGTCGTACGAGCGGTCGCGCAAGCCGAGCAGGCGGTTCTTGCCCGACAGAGCACGAAGACCTACGTCGCCCCGGCAGGCAATGCGGGCTTCAATCAGGCGATGGAGCGCCTCGTCCTGGGCGAGGATCATCCGGCGTTGAGCGCGGGGCGCGTGCGCACCATCCAGTCGCCCGGCGGGTGCGGCGCGGTCAGGCTCGGCGCGGAAATCATTCGCGTTGCCTCCCCACAGGCAGTCGTCCACGTGAGCTCTCCTACATGGGCGAACCATGTGCCGCTGGTGACCGGAAGCGGCCTGGAGCTGGCCCGCTACCCGTACTTCGATGCGCCCTCCGGTACGGTGAATTTCGAGGCAATGCTCGGTGCGTTCGATAAGTTGCCGGCGCGCTCCGTCGTGCTGCTCCACGCCTCGTGCCACAACCCGACAGGCGCCGACCTGTCCGAAGCGCAGTGGCGCGAGCTGCTGCGAGTCGTGAAGCAACGCGGACTGCTGCCCTTCATCGACATGGCCTACCAGGGGCTGGGTGTGGGAGTGGCGGAGGATGCGTTCGGGCCCCGGCTGTTCAGCGCGGAGCTTCCGGAGGTGCTGATTGCCGTGTCGTGCTCGAAGAACTTCGGCCTGTACCGCGAGCGCACGGGCGCGCTGACGACGGTCAGTGAGTCTGCGGGTGCGGCGGATGCGGCGCTCAGCCAGCTCGTACGCATTGCTCGCAGCATGTATTCGATGCCGCCCGATCACGGCGCTGCCATCGTGTACGAGATCCTCTCGAAGGAGGATCTGCGGCGCTCCTGGACAGAGGAGCTGTCGGGAATGCGGAATCGCATTCAGGGCCTGCGCACCGAGCTCGTGAAGCGCCTGGCCACCGCGTACCCGCAGCGCAGCTTCGGTTACATCGCTACCCAACGGGGCATGTTCTCTTACCTCGGCATCGACACGCCGCAGGTGCGCGAGCTGCGCGAGAAGCACCATGTTTATATGACCGATGACAGCCGCATCAACATTGCGGGGCTGTCGACGGAGAATCTGCCGTACTTCGCGGAGTCGGTCGCGCAGGTGCTGAAACAGTAAGGAGCGAGCGCCAGGTTCTGCACTCCACCTGGGTGGGCTGGCAGAGGGCCTCGACTCTGCGAAACCTGCCGCAGGGGATTTTCGCCGATCAATCAGGCACGACGATCACGTGCGTGGACTTCACCTCTTCCATCACGAAGTAGGTGTGCGTTTGCTGCACGCCGCGAACCGCGGCGATGCGATCGCCCAGGAAGCGGCGATAGCTCTCCATGTCCGTGACTCGCACCTTCAGCAGGTAGTCGAAGCCCCCGGCGACCATGTGACACTCCATGACCTCATCGTGCGCCAGCATGACCTGCTTGAAGCGCTCGAATGCATCGGGCGTGGTGCGATCCAATGTGACTTCGACGTAAGCCAGGAGTCCTAGCCCGAGCTTGCGCGCGTTGAGCCGCGCGAAGTAGCCGTCGATGTAACCGGCCGACTCCAGGCGTCGAACGCGTTCCAACACCGGGGTCACCGTCAGACTCACCTCCCGGGCAAGCTGCGACACGGCCGCCCGCCCATCCTGCTGTAGCCGCGCCAGGATCTTGCGGTCGACGCGGTCGAGCTTCACTTCGCTCGAACGCTCGCGGCGCGCCGGGCGTGCGGCATGCGGCTCCGTGGGCTTGGGCTCTGTGTGCTCGAGGCTCAATGAGATGCGGCGCTGCTTCTCATCGACATCGAGGACGACTACCTCTACTTCCTCGCCGACGTGCAGAAGGTCGGCCGAGAGAGGAATCAGGCCGTCGATGCCTGGCTCGAGCTCGACGTAGGTCCCGTAGTCGACGACGCGCGTGACTTTCCCCGATGCCCGGCTCTGCGCCGGATAGCGCCGGGCCACCCCGTCCCACTGATCTGCAGCGGCTTGCGGCACGCGCAGGTAGGGCTTTGTGCGTCTCGTCACAGTGAAATCCACTGCCAATACGCTGAAAATACGAAATTTATCTCCATATCGACGCTTATCATAGGTTGAAATTACTACTTCTGCGAGCCGCAAGGCTAGAGGGCGAGCGTATGGGTGTCAGGGGCGCGGGAGCAGCGCAGGCCGCTGCCACGATGGCAGAGGTCCCGCAAGACCCGCTGCGGCGGTTACGCAAAGAGCTCCGCAAAACCGTTTCCGAGAGGGATGCCGTGGCCGAGCTGCTGGCGGCCCTGGAAGACCGGGGCCGCCAGCTTGGCGCCGCTCAGTCCCGCGCCGGCCGCTGGGTCGAGGCCGCGAGGGCACGGGCACGCCCGCGGCCGCTTGTCGACACCCTGCTCGAGCAGTTTCCGCTCGACAGTTCCCAGGGACGGGCGCTGATGAGTCTCGCGGAGGCGCTGCTACGGACCGCCGACCCTGCGAGGGCCGATCAGCTCATCTCCGAACGCCTGAGTGAGTTGCGTAATGCGCAAGGGAGCAAGGGCCGCAGCGCGCTCCTGCGCGTCGGGGTCAAGGTGCTCGGGGCCGTCGGCCGCCTGCTCCCGAACGTCTCCACAGAGCTGTCGGGACGCTTCTCCGCATCCGCTTTGACGAAGCCGCTCGTGGCGCCGTTGTTGCGCGCCTCATTGCGGCAGACCATGGAGAGGGTCGGTCACTCCTTCATTGTCGGCCAGTCCATCGAGAGCGCGCTCGCGCGCGCGCAATCCGACGCGTCGCTGTCGCTCTGCTCGTTCGACGTGCTCGGCGAAGGCGCCCGTACCGACGCGGACGCCGAGCGCTACTTCCAATCCTATGAGCGAGCCATCACGGCGCTCGGCGCGCAGCCGGCAGGCGCCGTCCATGATCGCTCGGGGATCTCGATCAAACTGTCAGCGCTCGAGCCGCGATACAGCCTTACGCAGACCGCTCGCATCCACGAGCGGCTCGTCCCGCGCATGCTGTCGCTCGCGCACAATGCTGCGCAGGCGGGCATCGGGCTGACGATCGACGCCGAAGAGGCCGACCGGCTGGATGTGTCGCTGGATGTGCTGGAAGCGCTGGCCCGAGACCTCCGCACTCGCTCGTGGGCCGGTCTGGGACTCGCGGTCCAGGCGTACGGCCGCCGCGGCTCGCAAGTCATCGACTGGGTCGCGGCCCTGGCACGCGACACGGGCAGAAAGATGACGGTGCGGCTGGTCAAGGGAGCTTATTGGGACACCGAGATCAAACGGGCGCAGGAGCGCGGTCTGAGCACCTTCCCGGTGTATACGAGCAAAGCGGCCACCGATGCGAGCTACCTCGCGTGTGCGCAGCGATTGTTTGCCTGTGCCGACGTGCTGTACCCGCAGTTTGCGACTCACAACGCTTTCACGATTGCGGCCGTGATTGGTCTGGCGCCGCCGCGAACGGCATATGAGTTTCAGCGCCTGCACGGGATGGGTGAAGCACTCTACGACACCGTGCGGGAGGATGTACCCAACCTCCCGCTCGTTCGCGTGTATGCGCCTGTGGGAACCTACGAGGAACTGCTGCCTTACCTGGTCAGACGGTTGCTCGAGAACGGCGCCAATTCCTCGTTCGTTCACCAGTTCCTCAATCCGCAGATACCGGTGGAGCAAGTCGTGCGCGATCCGGTTGCCACGCTCGTGCGTACCGCAGGTAGCTCGCCCTCGGGTATGGGCGCGCGCCCCGTTTCCGCCGATCCCTCCGGGATTCGCGAGCCGGCCAGACTATACGAGGATAGATCCAACTCGCGTGGACTGGACTGGGGTAATCCGGCAGAGCTGGAAGCACTCCAGGCCGGACTGCGCTCGCTAGCCGGCCGCTCGTGGGCTGGTGGGCCTGTTCTCAACGGCCGCGGCGTCAAGGACGCGGCTGTCGCCATCCACTCGCCCGCGAACCATCGCGACGTCGTGGGTCAGTCCAGGGATGCGAGCGCGTCGGAAATCGTCGCGGCTTTGGATGCGGCGCATCGTGCGCAGCCTGCGTGGGATGCAACTCCGGCGACGGATCGAGCCGCTTGTCTGGAACGAGCGGCCGACCTGCTGGAAACGCGTCGAGTGGAATTCGTCAGCTTGCTTGCGCGCGAGGCCGGAAGGACGCTCCCCGATGCGGTGTCTGAGGTGCGCGAAGCCGCGGACTTTTGCCGGTATTACGCTGCGCGCGGCCGTGAGCAGTTTGGCGCGCCTCAGGTGTTGCACGGCCCCACGGGCGAACGGAATCTGCTGTCCTTGCACGGTCGCGGCGTGTTCGTCTGCATCAGCCCGTGGAATTTCCCGCTTGCGATTTTCACAGGGCAGATCGTGGCGGCGCTGATGGCCGGCAACTCCGTGGTGGCGAAACCGGCTCCGGCAACGCCCCTGATCGCACACGCCATGACGCTGCTGCTGCACGAGGCGGGAATTCCCGCGGATGTGCTCCAACTCACCCCCTCCGACGGCCCGGCATTCTCTGAGGTTGCAATGAGCCATCCGGCGCTGGCTGGGGTTGCCTTCACCGGATCGACCGCGACGGCGACGACGATCAATCGTGCTCTCGCGCATCGCGAGGGTCCCATTGTCCCGCTCATCGCGGAGACCGGCGGCGTGAATGCCATGATCGTCGATGCGACCGCGCTCCCGGAGCAGGTCGTCGACGATGTCATTGCCTCGGCATTCACCAGCGCCGGTCAGCGTTGCTCCGCTCTACGCGTGCTGTATCTGCAGGAGGAGATCGCCGACCGCGTTCTCGAGATGCTGATCGGCGCCATGGGCTGCCTGATCATCGGCGACCCAACCGACGCCGCCACCGATGTGGGGCCGGTGATCTCGGAGGCGGCGAAGGCTCGCCTCGCGGCGCACGCACAGAGAATGCGACAGGAGGCGACGCTTCTGCATGCCTGCGAGGTCGGTCCGGCGCTTGCCGATGGGCACTTCTTCCCGCCGCACCTCTTCCAGTTGCGCACGCTCGATCAGCTGCGGACGGAAGAGTTCGGCCCGATCCTGCACGTCGCCCGCTTCCGATCCGGCGAGCTGCCGCAGGTGCTGGAGGCGATCCGTAAGAGCGGCTATGGCCTCACGCTCGGCATTCACAGTCGCATCGAGGGCGTGGCGGCACACGTGTTCCAGGCCGCTCCCGTCGGCAACACCTACGTCAATCGCAACATGATCGGGGCCGTCGTCGGCGTGCAACCCTTCGGGGGCCAGGGATTGTCGGGCACCGGCCCGAAGGCGGGAGGGCCGCACTACCTGCCCCGCTTCGCGACGGAGCGTACGCTGACCGTGAATACGGTTGCCATCGGCGGGAATGTCGAGCTGCTGTCGTAGCGGCGCGCCGTGCGCCCTACAATGGGTGCATGACTCAAGAGCTGCTGAGGAGCCTCGTCGAGCTGGCTCCATCGTTGCGTGCGAGCGCATCCGAGGCCGATCGGTTGGCGAGGCTTCCGAAAGAGGCCTCGAGCGCGCTTGTCCGGCACGGGCTCCTGCGCCTGTGGATACCCAAGCGCGCAGCGGGCCTGGAGCTTTCGTTGGCCGAAGCACTGCAGGTCTATGAAGCGGCCGCATGCATCGATGGCTCGGTGGGCTGGGCGGTGATGATCGGCTCAGGCGGCGGGCTCTTTGCAGCCTATCTCAGTGCCCAGGCCGCACACGCCATCTATTCCCCAGCGGCTGCCGTCATCGCCGGTTCGGGTGCCCCCGACGGGGTGGCCGAGCGCATCGCAGGCGGCTATCGCGCCACGGGACGGTGGCGCTACGCGAGCGGCGCTGACTATGCGACCACGTTTACCGCCAATTGCAGGATCAATGAGCGCGGCTCGCCCGTTCTCGGGACCGATGGCGCACCGCTGATCCGTGCCATGGCGTTCGACGCATCGCAGGTGAAGGTGATCCCGGCGTGGGACACGAGCGGCATGCGTGGCACCGGGAGCGACGATTTCGAAGTCCGCGACGCCTTCGTTCCCGAAGAGCGCAGTTTCTCCGTATTCACCGATCCACCGCGCGAGACGGGCGCTCTGTACAGGTTGCCGTTCGGCGTGTTGACCGAGCTCCCGGTCGCCTCCGTGGCGCTGGGGATTGCCAGGCACGTGCTGGAAGCGTTCGAGTCGCTGGCGCGACGCAAGAAGGCCTCCGGCTCCGGTCAGACGCTGGCCACCGATCCCTTCGTTCAGGCTCGATTCGCGGAGAGTCGCGCGAGTTGGCAACTCGTCAAGGCGGGATTGGATAGCCTCGCGGCGCGCGCGTGGCAGGTCGCCTCTTCGGGGCGGGTGTTGTCGGCCCATGAGCTTGCTGACATCACGGCCGGTTGCGCTCTGTCGGTCGCTCGACTGCGCGCCGCGGTCGGCGAGCTGATCGCCCTGTCGGGTATGACCGGAATTCAGATGGGCGAGGAGCTTGCGCGAGCGTGGCGCGACCTGCAGACGGTCGCGGCCCATTCTTCTGTGTCACCGCGGCATCTCACCGCCGCGGGGGCGACACTGCTGACATCATGAGGCTGCTGCGTCCGGCGATGGGCCGCGCAGCCGCGCGACCAGCTCGCCGAGGTCCTCGATGGGCGCCGAACAGGTGCTCCCCTGGCAGAGATAGGCGACCGCCGGATCGCGTGCAGGCTTGTCGGCAAAGGCGGGAGGAAGGTCGGGCGTATCGGAGGGAATGGCCAGGATCATCCGTCGCGGCGCGTACAGCTTGCCGAGCTCGCGTTGCCATACTTCGATGCGCACGGGCTTGCCGCGCAGGATGATGGATTCGGGCGGATGAAGATATTCCTCGAGCACGGTCAGCATGCTCGTATGGCTCTGGGGATAGCGCTCGAGCACCGCCCAGGCAGCGCGCACCGTCTTCTCGGCGGCCTCGAGATACCGCGAGTTGGCCAGCAGGTATCCCATCCTCTGCAGCACGTACGCGCCGATGGCGTTACCCGCGGGCGTGGCATCGTCCGCAAATGACTTCGAGCGGTGCATCAGCGATTCGTGGTCGTCGGAAGTGAAGAAGAAGCCGCCGCCCACAGCATCGGTGAAGTGATCCAACACCGCATCGAGCAGCGCGCACGCAAACTGCAGCTCCTGGGCGCGGAAGCGAGTCTGCTGCAGCTCCAGAATGGCGTCGGCCAGGAACACGTAGTCGTCGAGGTACGCGTTGAGGTGTGCCTTGCCATCCTTATACGTCGCCAGCAGTCGGCCGTCGCGCCAGAGCGTGCCGCGGATGAAGTCGAGGGCGCGCGTCGCCGACTGCTCGAAATCCTCTCGGCCCAGCGCACGTGCGGCGATCGCCATGCCGCGGATCATCAATGCGTTCCAGGACGTCAGGATCTTCTCATCCCGGCCCGGCCAGACACGCGCGTTGCGGATCTGAAGGAGCTTGGCGCGTGCCGAGCTCAGCAGAGCCTCGACCTCGGACCTGCCTGTATCGGCTTGCTCCGCGACTCGGGCTATCGGCTGGGCGACGAACAGATGCCAGCGGCCTTCGAAGTTCGCCGCGCGGTCCAGCCCGAAGCGAGGCGCGAAGACTGCCCATTCTTCCGGGCTCAGCTCGCGGCGCACCTCGTCGCGGTCCCACACGTAGAACTTCCCTTCGTGGCCCTCCGAGTCGGCATCCAGGCTGGAGTAATAGCCGCCTTCGGGGGACTGCATGTCCCGGATAGTCCATTCGCCGATCTGCACCGCGACATCGCTGTAGAACGAATCGCCGGTGGCCACGCCGGCCTCCGCGTAGAGGCCGAGCAGCGCGCCATTGTCGTACAACATCTTCTCGAAGTGGGGAATAGTCCAGGTGGCATCGACGGAGTAGCGTGAGAAACCCCCGCCGAGTTGATCGTTGATGCCGCCCTCGCCCATGCAGCGCAGTGTCAGGGTCGCCATGTAGAGCGCATGCAGGTCCGGCTCGGGCTGTTGCGCGCCGGCACGCCAGTCGCGCAGCAATCGCTCCACTGTCTTCGGATGGGGGAATTTCGGGGCTGGCCCGAAGCCGCCGTTGCGGTTGTCGAAGCTGCGCGCGAGCTGCTGCCGGCCGGCCTGCAGAGGCGCCTCGGACAGAGTCAGGCCGTCCGGCGCTGCCGGCGCAGCGAGATCGGCGAAGGCGTCCATGAGCGCGGCGTTCTGCTTGCGCAGATCGGCTTGATGGTCGCGGTAATATTCGGCGACGCGGACCAACAGTTCCTTGAACGCGGGCAGGCCGTAGCGCGCCTCCTTCGGGAAGTAGGTCCCGCCGAAGAACGGCCGCTGATCGTCGGGTGTGAGGAACATCGTCAGCGGCCAGCCCCCCGAGCGCTGCGTCAGCATCTGCTGCGCGATCTGGTAGATGCGGTCGATATCGGGACGCTCCTCGCGATCGACCTTGATGTTGACGAAATGCTGATTCAGGAGCCGCGCGGTCTCCTCATCCTCGAAACTCTCGTCACTCAGGCGGTGGCACCAGTGGCACGCAGAGTATCCCACGCTCAGGTGTATGGGCTTGTTGTGCTGACGCGCCAGCCGGAATGCCTCGTCACTCCACGGGTACCAGTCGACGGGGTTGTGGGCATGTTGTCTCAGATACGGACTGGTCTCGGAGATCAGACCGTTCGTGTACTTCGGAGTACCGTCGTCATTGAGATGCCGCTTGCTCGTCATGCTCTCTCCAGCCGCTCTGATGGGTCCACCCACGAGGGGCGATGATTCTGCCGTTGGCAACCGTCCACCCCTTGGAAGACTTCAACTTGCTGCACCCCCGGGCCAGTCGGTGCATTGAAGGAAAGTCCAGATCATTGCGCCTGCAAAAATCGAATAGATCAACGATCGTGGTTGGTGTGCCGCTCGGGTCGCGAAATCCCCGCCAAGTCCGTGCAAACGTTCGGCCTGGAGAGCCGGCCAATGTAAAGATGTTGAATCCCACATTGCGGCGGGTGCATCCGGTGCGGTCAATTTTGGCGTTGTGCGTACAACGTATCTGGTAGACACCAGATGATCTGGGAATGTCTGCAAGTGTCCCTTTCGTCGACATGGTCGCGCCTCGGGCGGTTGCGCAACTGGCTAGAATAGCGCGTTCCTCGCTGTGGTGGCCGGATTGGGTATACTCCGCGGCCTGCATTCGAGTCCGTCGTGATTGCAAACCCCGCACAAACCGCTCCTGCCTCCCCATCGCTGCCCGTGCTGCGCCTGAAGCGTGGCGAGGAACGGCGCCTGATGTCCGGGCATTCCTGGGTGTTCAGCAACGAAGTCGACATCGCCAGCACACCGCTGACGGCGCTCCAGCCGGGTGCTCTCGTCCAACTGCAGGCGCACAACGAGCGTTTCCTCGGCTACGCCTACGTCAATCCGCATGCCCTGATCTGCGCCCGCATCGTCGGTCGCAAACCCGAACAGCGCATCGATCGCGAGCTCATCGAGCAACGCCTGCGCGTGGCGCTCGCGCTGCGCGAGCGCATCTGCCGCGGGCCTTACTACCGGCTGATTTTCGGGGAGTCCGACGGACTGCCGGGCCTGGTTCTCGATCGCTACGGCAGCCTGTTCGTCGGGCAGATCGCCACCGCGGGGATGGAAGGGCTGAAGGGCGAGGTCGAGGCGGCGCTGCGTGCGGTGGTCAACCCCTCCGGCCTCTTCTGGAAGAACGATTCCGGTGCGCGCGAGCTCGAGCACCTGCGGCAGGAAGCGCACGCGGCCTTCGGCCAGGTGCCGCAGGAGATCGAGGTCATCGAGTCGGGGATCCGCTTCACCGCGCCCCTGGCCCACGGTCAGAAGACTGGTTGGTTCTACGACCAGAGCGCCAACCGGCAGCGCCTGGTGCGCTATCTTTGGCCGGGCGCGCGTGTGCTCGATGTCTGCAGTTATGTCGGTGCGTGGTCGGTGACTGCGTTGAAGAACGGGGCGTCCCTCGCCCGCTGCGTCGATTCTTCGGAGGGGGCGCTCGAGTACGCGCGGCGCAATGCTGCCGCGAACGCAGTGGAGGTACAGACCGCCAAAGAGGATGCGTTCGACGCGTTACGTGCCATTCAGGAGCGTGGCGAGCGTTTCGATGTCGTGATCCTCGACCCGCCGGCCTTCATCAAGCGCAAGAAGGACATCCCGCAGGGGCAGGCGGCCTATCGGAAGCTGAACCAGCTCGCCCTGGGAGTGCTCGCGCGCGACGGCCTGCTCGTCTCGTGTTCCTGCTCCTATCACCTGGCCGCCGAGGATCTGCTCGCGGCCATTCAGGTGGCCGCACGGCATACGGACTGCGTCGTGCAGGTGCTGGAGGCCGCCGGCCAGTCCCCCGATCATCCGGTCCACCCGGCGATTCCGGAGACGCGCTACCTGAAGGCCTTCTTTTGCCGCGTCTCGCGCGACCTTTAGTACACTTGCCGCCCCATGCTGCAATTTCCTGGCTTCGATCCCATCGCCTTCAAGCTCGGTCCCCTGAAGGTGCGCTGGTACGGGATCATGTACCTGATCGGGTTTGGCTGCGCCTGGTTCCTCGCCCGGCGGCGCGCGGCCCGGCCGGGGTCCACCTGGAAGCCGAACGATGTCGATGACCTGATCTTCTTCTGCATGCTGGGGGTGATCCTCGGCGGCCGGATCGGGTACGTCCTGTTCTACGGCCTGGATTTCTGGGCCAAGGATCCCTGGTATCCGCTGAAGATCTGGGACGGGGGCATGTCGTTTCATGGCGGCCTGCTGGGCGTGCTGGTGGCGCTGTCGCTGTTCGCGCGCTTTCGCCGCCGCAAGATCGGCGACGTATTCGATTTCACCGCGCCGCTTCCGGGCCTGGGTATTTTCTTCGGCCGTATCGGCAACTTCATCAACGGCGAGCTGTGGGGCAAGCCCACGACCGTGCCCTGGGGATTCAACTTCGACGGGCAGGTGCTGCACCCTTCGCAACTCTATGAGGCGTGCCTGGAGGGGTTGGTGCTGTTCTCGGCCGTGTGGTGGTTTACCAGCCGTCCACGGCCCCGGCTCGCCCCGTCGGGGCTGTTCCTGCTGATCTACGGGGTGGCACGCTTTCTGATCGAGTTCGTGCGCGTGCCGGATGTGCAGCTCGGCTATCTCGCCGGCGGCTGGCTCACCATGGGCCAGCTGTTGTCCCTGCCGATGATCCTGGGCGGAGTGGCGCTGCTGTGGTGGGCGTACCGTGTGCGCGTACCGTCGGGAAACGTCGCCATCGCGCAATGAAGGCCTACCTGGACCTGCTGCGCCTGATCCGCACGTCCGGTGCTCGCAAGGACGACCGAACCGGTACCGGTACGTTATCGCTGTTCGGGCAGCAGATGCGCTTCGATCTGGCGGCCGGCTTCCCGCTGGTCACGACCAAAAAGATCCACGTGCGATCGGTCGTGTACGAGTTGCTGTGGTTCCTGCGCGGTGACACCAATGTTGCCTGGCTCCGCGAGCACGGCGTGTCGATCTGGGATGAGTGGGCCGATGAGCGCGGCGATCTCGGACCGATCTACGGCAAGCAGTGGCGCGCATGGCGCGCTCCCGACGGCCGCACGATCGATCAGATCGCCCAGGCCGTCGAGCTGCTGCGCCGCAACCCCGAATCGCGCCGCATCATCGTCAACGCGTGGAATGTCGGGGAGCTCGGGCAGATGCGGCTCATGCCCTGTCATGCCTTCTTCCAGCTGCACGTGGCGGCGGGCCGCCTGTCGTGCCAGCTCTACCAGCGCAGCGCCGATTTCTTCCTCGGCGTGCCTTTCAACATCGCCAGCTATGCCTTGCTGACCCATCTGTTCGCGCAGCAATGCGATCTGGAAGTGGGCGAGCTGGTGTGGACGGGCGGTGATTGCCACCTGTACCTGAATCACCTGGCGCAGGCCGATGAGCAGCTTGCACGCACTCCCTATCCGGCACCGCGCCTGGCGCTGCGCAGGCGGCCGGCGAGCATTTTCGACTACGATTACGAGGATTTCGAGCTCGTGAATTACCAACATCATGCGGCGATCAAGGCGCCGGTGGCGGTCTGATCATGGCCAGACCGCGCACGGAGCTGTTCGAGGTGCGTGACTCCAAGGTCCATGGCAAGGGCGCGTTCGCGCTCGCCGCCATCGCCAAGGGCACGCGCCTGATCGAATACGTCGGCGAGCGCGTCTCGCACAAGGAGGCGGACCGGCGCTATGAGAGCAAGGATGCGAACGACAACCACACATTCCTGTTCATCGTCGATGCACGCACGGTGATCGATGCCGGTGTCGACGGCAACGATGCGCGCTTCTTCAATCACTCGTGCGACCCGAACTGTGAGTCGGTCATCGAGAACGGCCGGGTGTACATCGAAACGACCCGGGCGGCGCAGCCGGGCGAGGAGCTGACCTACGACTATCAGATCCAGCGCGAGGCGGATGATCCTGCCGACATCGACGAGATATTCGCCTGTCGCTGCGGGGCGCCCCAGTGTCGCGGCACGATGCTGTGGCCCACCGAGCGCAAGCCGGCCAAGCGGCCCGCGCGCAAGGCAAAGCGCAAGAAGACCGTAGCGCGCAAGGATGCGGCACGCACGGCACGGAAGAAGAAGCGCACGGCAAGGAAAGGCGGTCGGGGGCGCTGACGCGCCCCTTTACGTATGCACGCGCAGCGTCGCTGGAGTCTGACGGCAGTCATCGGTGCAACCGGGATCGTCTACGGCGATATCGGCACCAGCCCGCTCTATGCGATGTCGGGTGCGATCAACGATGCGGGCAAGTTCGATGCGGAGGTCGTGCTCGGGGTGCTGTCCCTGATCTTCTGGGCGCTCACTCTGTCGGTGACCATCAAGTACGTCACCATCATGATGCGCGCGGACAATGAAGGGGAGGGCGGAATTCTCGCGCTGTTCGCGCTGGCCCAGCGGCGCCTGGTGGCCGGCAGCGCGTGGACGACCGTCGTCGTGGTGCTGGCGCTTGCGGGTACGGCGTTCTTCTTCTGCGACGCGCTGATCACCCCTGCGATCTCGGTCCTGAGCGCCGTGGAGGGCCTGGAGCTGTTCGATCCGAAGCTCAAGGCCGACGTGGTACCCGTCACGCTCGTGGTGCTGGTGCTGTTGTTCCTCATCCAGAAACGCGGCCCGGCCAAGGTGGGCGGACTGTTCGGCCCGGTCATGATCCTGTGGTTCGTGGTGATCGCTGCGCTCGGAGTCCGAGCGATCGCCCGCAATCCCCAGGTGCTGGCGGCCATCGATCCGATCCATGCGATCACACTGCTGCGCACGCACGCAGCGCGTGCGCTGGCCATCGTTGGCGCGGCTTTCCTGGCGCTCACGGGCGGGGAGGCGCTGTATGCCGATATGGGCCACTTCGGCAAAGTGCCCGTGCGCATCGCCTGGTTCGTGCTGGTCTGGCCGGCGCTGGTGCTCAATTACTTCGGGCAGGGAGCATTGCTGCTGGAGCGGGGGCACATGGTCGACCAACCGCTGTACGAGCTGGTGCCCAAGAGTGTTCTTCCGTGGATGATCGTGCTGGCGAATGCGGCCACAGTGATCGCCTCGCAGGCCGTGATCTCGGGTGCCTTCTCTGTGGCGCGCCAGGCCGTGCAGCTCGATCTGCTCCCGCGTATCCGCGTGCTTCAGACCTCCGCGCTCGAGCAAGCCCAGATCTACGTTCCCATCGTCAATCTCCTGCTGTTCATAGCAGTGGTCGCGTTCGTGGTCGGCTTCGGCTCCTCGGGCGCCTTGTCCGCCGCTTACGGTGCGGCCGTGGTGGGAACGATGCTGATCACCACCATCCTCGGGGCGTTCGTCGCCAGCACGCAGTGGAACTGGTCGCGCCTCGCCGTCGCTGCCGTGTTCGTGCCCATGCTCCTGATGGACTCCGTTTTCGTCGCGGGCAACATGACGAAGCTGCCCACGGGAGGTTGGATCCCGGTGGCGCTGAGCGCGGTGCTGTTCGCCATCTTCTGGACATGGCACAACGGACGCATCGAGCTGCGCACCGCGCTGGCAAAGCTCGCCGTACCCAAGAGTGAGCTCGCGAAACTGATCGCGGGCGCGCACCGGGTTACCGGCACCGGCGTGTTCCTCGCCAGCCATCCCGGCCTGGTGCCCTCCGCCTTGATCCGCAACATCGAGCACAACCGCGTCGTACACGAACGCGTCATCATCCTGAACGTGGAATTCGCCGATACGCCCCGCGTGGACCCCGTTCGACGGGTGCGAATCGATGAAATGCTTCCCGGTGTGTATTCCGTGACCGCGCGTTTCGGCTTCATGGAGACACCGGACGTGGGGCAGGCGCTCAAGGCATGCCGTACTCGCGGACTGAAAGTATTCACCGAGGACAGCTCGTTCTTCATCGGCCGCCACGTGGTTCGTGCGCGGCCCATTCCAGGATGGCGGGGCCTGCAGCGGCGGCTGTTCGCGCGCATGCAGGCCCACAGCGCGCAGGCCGCGGAGTTCTTCCGCATGCCCTTCCGCGGCGTCATCGTGCTCAATACGGCCGTCGAGATCTGACGACAGTTGCGTCCGCACCCTTTTTGGGCCTAAAACAGGGTTTCATCAGGGAGGCCGACCTGTGAAGCCCTTGCTGGCCCGTTGCGGGCCGGATCATTGTGGGCTGGCCCTCTACGGGCTGATCGGTGCGCTGCTGCTGCTGCTGGCATGGTCCGCGCCGACCCACTCCGCTACGCGAAGCTCTGCAGTTGATCGTACTGCGGCGTTCGCTCGCCTGTTGGCGGCTGCCAAATCGGGCCCTGGAGCCAAGCTCGGCCCTGAGCTGATGATTCTCGAACGCGCGGCGCAGGCTCCGGCGGCCAGCGAGAGTCTGCGGCGCAAGCTCCCACCCCTGCACACACAGTCCGGCTATGTGCGCATTACGGCGTATTCGGATGACCCGGCCTCACTCATGCCGCAGCTCGTCTCCAAGGGAATGCTGCGGCCAAAGGTGTACGACCACGCCGTGTCCGGGCTGGTGCCCGTCGCGGCGCTCAGCGACATGGCCCTGACGAGCGGCCTGAGGTTCATCAAGCCTTCTCTCGCCGCCACGAGGGTCGGCCTCACGAGCAGCCAGGGCGATCACTCGATGCGCAGCGACCTCGCGCGGTCGCAGTTTGATGTGGACGGGACGGGTGTGACCGTCGGCGTTCTCTCGGACAGCTTCGACTGCGCCGCGGGTCCTTTCGCGCCAGGACAGGATTTCACGCGCGCGGGCCAGGACGTCGTGAACGGCGACCTGCCGATCGGCGTGCGCGTGCTGGAGGACCTGTACACGGTCCCTGATGCCGAGTGCACGGACGAAGGCCGTGCGATGAGCCAGATCGTTCACGACGTCGCGCCGGGAGCCTCGATCTCATTTCATACGGCGTTCACCAGCGAGGAGGACTTTGCGGCCGGCATCACCGCGCTCGCCGATGACGGGGCGAAAGTCATCGTGGACGATGTCGGCTACTTCGACGAGCCCATGTTCGAGGACGGCGTGATCGCCAAGGCGATCGATGCAGTGGCCGCGCGCGGCGTCGCTTATTTCTCGGCGGCCGGCAATGAGGCGCGCCATTCCTACCAGGCGAAGTTCCGACCCTCGGGCCGCAACGGACTTGCGGGCCTGCGCCATGACTTCGATCGCGGCGGCAACGTCGCGGACCTGCAGAGGATGACTGCGCCACCGGGCACCATCGCGGTGCTGGCGGTCGACTGGGACCAACCCTCCTTTTCCGCCAACGGCGTCAATGGCGCGCAGAGCGACATCGACGCGATTTTCTACGACGCCGACGGCTTGCCGATTGAGCCGTGCACCGACGATGCCGCGCAACTGGTGTGTCAGGTGCCGGGAATCTCCGACAACATCGGCGGCGATGCGGTGGAGCTACCGGTGCTGGTGAATCTCTCCGACCGCGAGGTGCACGTGCGGCTCGGCATCGAGCTTGCGGCAGGCCCGGCGCCCGGTCAGATCAAGTACGTCTGGTACGACCTGGGTGCGGCCTCACTCTCGGTCGATGAGTTCCAGACCGCGAGCGCCACCGTCGTGGGCCATCCGAACGCCGCGGGCGCCGAGGCCGTCGGAGCCAGCGCGTGGTATCAGACGAGAGCCTGGGGCAGCCCGTTACGCCCGACCTGTGTGCCGGCGTGTCTGGACAGCTTTTCCTCCGCCGGTGGAACGCCGATCCTGTTCGATGCGCAGGGACAGCCGCTCGGGCAGCCGCTCGTGCGCCTCAAGCCCGGGCTGATGGGCCCTGACGGCGGCAACACGAGCTTCTATCAGACGACACTCGGCTTCAGCGTGCCCGGCAGCTCCGAGGACGATGAGTTCCCGAACTTCTTCGGCACCTCCGCCGCGGCGCCCCACGTGGCCGCCGTGGCAGCGCTGCTCATCGACAAGCGTGCGCGGGATATCGCAAGCCATCGCCGTAGCCCCGCACCACGCGCGCTGACACCCGACTCGATCTACAGCATCCTGCGCCAGACAGCCAGCGAAGTGCGGCTGCGCAACGAGGGCGGAAGCCTCGGTCCGCAGCCGCTGCAGATATCGTCGGCCGATACCGGGAGCGGGCAGCCCCGGAGCTTCAGCTACGACTCCGGATTCGGCCTGGTGGACGCGGTGCGAGCGCTGCAGGCAGTCAGCAGCGGGCAGTGAGTCGCGGGCCCGTGCGAGCGCCGCTGGCGGTGCGCACCAGGCAGTGAGTCGCGGGCCCGTGCGAGCACCACTGGCGGTCGGTGCCCGGCAATGAGTCGCGCCTGCGGGCCAGCGTGCTCGCTCGCGACCTGCGACAATGCGGCGGATGGGTGTTCCCTTCGTGTCCCTGGTCGTCGCCATGGCGCGCAATCGAGTGATTGGGCGCAACAATGCGCTTCCGTGGCGCCTTTCCGAGGACCTCAAGCGCTTCAAGGCGACCACGCTCGGCAAGCCGATTCTCATGGGCCGCAAGACTTTCGAATCGATCGGCAAGCCGCTTCCGGGGCGGCGGAATATCGTCCTGACGCGCGATCCCGGCTGGCGGGCCGAGGGTGTCGATGTCGTGCGATCGGTCGAGGAGGCGCTGCGGCTCACCCGAGACTCTGCGGAGCTGGCGGTCATCGGTGGCGCAGAGATCTATCGCCTCACGATCCCTCATGCCGATCGCATCTACTTGACGCGTGTCGAGGCTGACGTCGCCGGTGACACGCTGTTCCCCGAGCTGGACGTTGCGCAGTGGAGCGAGACTCAGGCGGGCACACACCCCGCTGATGAGCGCAATCAGTATCCCGCGACCTTCCTGGTCCTCGATCGTCAAGCGCCCGTCATGCCGCCCGGTACACGAGAATAGCGGGCGCTGTCAGATCGGCGTCAGGCGCTCACTGATCAGGTGCTCGGCCATCGACAGATCGAGCTGGCCGGTGGCATGTGAGACCGCGTCGAGCTCGTCCAGAATTCTCGCCTGCACGGCCCCGCGCCGCAGGGCCTCGCTGTACGGAATCTCGGGGTGAAACATCACCATCGCGTAGCGCGGGATGAACTGCCGCGGGAATCTCAGCTCCAGCTCGAGCGCCAGTTGTCGCTGACGGACGAATTTGGAATCCAGGACGGTGTGCCGCATCTCGGTGTAGTTCTCCAGAGCCATCTGCGCGATGGCCGCGGCGTTGGGCATGCGTTCGCGGCTGAACGCGCAGAACAGCGACTGCCAATCCTCGTGGCTGTCCAGCAGAGTGTCCAGGATCGCGCAATCCTCGAACGCGGCGTTCATTCCCTGGCCATGGAAAGGGACGATTGCGTGTGCGGCGTCGCCGACCAGCAGCACCCGCCCGCCCGCGTTGAACGGAGCAGTGTGCACCGTGCCCAGCTGACCCTGGGGGTGCGTGCGGAACTGCGTCGACAGGCTCGGAATCAGTGCCAGGGCATCCGGAAACTCGCGCTGAAAGAACTCCTTCGCCCCATCGGATGCGGCCAGTGCGGCGAAGCTGCTCTCGCCCTTGCGTGCCAGGAAGAGCGTGGCCGTGAAGCTTCCATCGGTGTTCGGAAGTGCGATGAGCATGAAGCCACCGCGCGGCCACACATGCAGGGCGTTTGGATCCAGCGCCGGCCGGCCTTCGACCGCGGGAATCGTCAACTCCTTGTAGTCGTGATCGAGGAACTCCTCGCGGACGGCGACGTGCGCGCCGAATGCCAGGCTCGAGCGCACGGGGGAGCCTGCGCCGTCGGCAGCGATCGTCGGAACCAGGGGGATCTCGTATTCGGCTTGCTCGACTCCCCCGCGGAAGCGCAGGACGTTGCGGGACGGGTCCGCTCCCAGGCACGTCTGCCCGAAGCGCAGGGTCACCGAGGGCGTTCGCGCGGCGGCCTCGATGAGCAGCTTGTTGAGTGCGCCGCGGCCGACGGAGTAGATGACCTCGTTGTCTCGCTGCCCGTAGGGATGCAGCGCCGTGCCGCCGTGCCGATCGTGGACCATGCGTCCCCGCATGGGGATCAGGAGCGGACGAACCTCATCCAACAGGCCCGCGCGCTCCAGGGCACCCATGCCGCGAGCGGCCAATGCAAGATTGATCGAGCGGCCGCGCTCGGACTCCGAGCGACGCGGGTCCGGGCGACGCTCGAACAGCCGTACCGAGAATCCGTGCCTGGCCAGCATCACTGCGAGCAGCGCTCCGGCGAGGCCGGCGCCGACGATGTTGACTGGCTGGTCGCGTTGCGGTTTCAAGCTTGGATCTCTCCCAGCGCGCGCCGCAGCTCAGCGGCGAACGTAAAGACGTCTGCGAAGGTGTTGTACAAGGGGACGGGCGCGGCACGGATGACATTGGGCTCGCGCCAGTCGCAAACGACCCCGCGCTCGCCCAGCGAGTCGAACACGCGCTTGCCGCGGGTCGCGCTCCCCGCGATGCGCAGTGAGAGTTGGCAGCCGCGCGCCGCGGCGTCCCGCGGACTGATGATCCTGACCCCCGGCTCACGCTCGAGCAGAGACTCCAGAAATCCGGTCAGCGCCTGGGACTTCGCGTGCAGTCGCTCGAACCCCGCCTCGCGGAAGATCGCAAGAGAGGCCAGCAGCGGCGCGGCAGACAGGATGGGAGGATTACTCACCGCCCAGCCGGCGGCTCCCGGTTCGGCGCGAAACCCCGGCTCCATCTGGAACCGGCTCCTCAGCTCGTGTCCCCACCAACCCGACAGCCGCGGTGTGCGTTGCGAGTGGCGTTCGTGTACGAAGCAGCCGCCAATGGCACCGGGGCCGCCGTTGAGATATTTGTAGCCGCACCAGATGGCGAAGTCGGCCTGT